>Ga0210394_10000528_pt1 | contig 79053 bp, 67 predicted proteins | sample IncBWC12MmetaG_FD_160121 | JGI IMG/M metagenome (GOLD analysis project Ga0210394, IMG submission 160121) | Forest soil microbial communities from Barre Woods Harvard Forest LTER site, Petersham, Massachusetts, United States - Inc-BW-C-12-M | ecosystem: Environmental > Terrestrial > Soil >... | reverse complement strand
TTCACCTGTCCGCATTTCCTAAGATCATTCCCACGCCTGGCACGCCACTCGTGCGGTTTGTATTCCTCAGGCAAACCGGTGCCCGCATGAAGGCGAGCGCTATAAGATCGATGGGTATCGCTGATAAGATATTGGCGTGAAAACATACGATGCCGTGATTGTTGGCGGCGGGATCATTGGCGGGTCGATTGCCTTCGATCTTGGGCGGTGCGGTCTGCGCGTTGCCGTGCTGGATCGCCAGGAGCTCATGCGCGAGGCGTCCTGGGCAGCGGCGGGGATGCTGTCTCCTGCGCCGGATTGCCCGGCGGCGATTCCGCTCGTGCCGCTGGCGCGCGCCAGCCTCGCGCTGTATGCGGAATTTGTGGACCGAGTGGAGGACGCCTCTGGGCTGCTCACGGGCTATCGCGAGGGCGGCGCGGTCGAAGTCATCTGCCACGGCGACGCGGAACGCGAACTCAGCACTATTGTGGCGCTGCATCACGGGCTGGGGCTTGCCTGCGAACCTCTGCCGCTAGACGAAGCGCTCAAATTGGAGCCCGGGCTGGGGCGCGATGCTCGCGCGGCGGCGTTTCTTCCTGACGAATGTTCGATCAAGCCGCGAGCGCTGTCGGCCGCGGTGCTTGCCGCGGCGAGGTCGGCCGGCGCGGAACTCCGTCCGGGCATTGAGGTCACCTCGCTCTTTCTGCAGGGCAATAAGTGTCTCGGGGTCAAAACGTCAGAAGGCGAGACGATTCACGCGGCGCAGGTGGTGCTCGCCGCAGGCTGCTGGTCCTCTCAAATATTAGGCGCGTCGCCGTATGCGCCGACTCTCCCCGTTCGCGGCCAAATGGCGGCGCTGCGCCATTCAGGTATGCCCCTCCGGCATGTGCTGCGCTCCGAGCGCGGCTACCTCGTCCCACGGGGCGAAGAGACTCCCCAGACCATCGTCGTCGGAAGCACAATTGAAAATGCAGGCTACGAAAAGCGCATCACCGCAGGCGGCATCGAAAAAATTCTCTCCGCAGCAAACGAGCTTGTGCCGGAACTCGAGAAGGCGGAAATTATCGAAACCTGGTGCGGCCTGCGGCCTGGCTCGCCGGATCAGCTGCCTATCCTGGGCCCCGCGGACATCGAAGGCCTCGTGTTCGCCACCGGCCACCATCGCAACGGGATACTCCTCGCTGCCGTCACAGCCAAACTCGTCAGTGAGTGGATCGCGGATCGCAGGGTGAGCCTCGATTGGGAGAAGTTCAGCCCACTTCGATTCGTGCCTGCCGAGCCAAACCGATCCGCCTCCGCATCCTCGCCGTTATAGCGTGCGCAGATGGCCTGAGCAGGCCACATACATCTCCGCAGCATTCGCGAGGGAAAAATTCCAGGCAGACTAAATAGGTGACCGCGTTCGCGTAGGTTCGCGGCTGGGCGGACCCGGCAGCGACGATGGGTGTCCCGGATCGGTCACAACGTTATTGGGAAAACCTACTTTTGTCGTGTACTTTTTAGTTCTATAATGCCGGACCAATGCGGAAGTCTTTTCGCCATTATTTTCGGCCTACTGAGACTGAGCTGCGTGAGGTGTGGGAACACGGGTTGTTCAGCTTTGACGCGAGTGTTCTACTTAATGTGTATGGATACTCGCATGAGACCCGGGAGGAACTCGTAACTTTTCTTGAGAACAATGTGACCAGGGTCCGGCTTCCTTACCAGTTCGGAGTCGAATATTCTCGCAATCGATGCAAAACCATCATCAAACAGGTGAGGAACTACCGAGAAGTCGAAGAAAATCTGGTAAGGATCAAGAAGGACTACATCTCTCCCCAGCGCGACCACCCGTATCTGAGCAACGACGCGCTTAATGCGTATAATTTTGTTTTGGAGGAACTAGGAGAAAGCCGGTCCGCAATGGAGAAGCTGATTGGATCAGATGACTACTGCGAACGACTCCTAAAAGTGTTCGAAGGGAAGGTAGGCGCCAAACCATCGAGTGAGAGTCTCGAACAAATGCATAAGGAGGCCAAAGAACGGTACGAAAAACAAATTCCCCCAGGGTACTTGGATCTTAAGAAAAAGGACGTGCCCGACGCGTACGGGGACTACATCGCTTGGCAGCAACTTATACATATCGCGCAGTCCGAAAAGAAGGGGTTAGTCCTAGTAACTGATGACTTCAAAGGCGACTGGTGGTACCTAGAGGGAGACAGGGAGTTGGGTCCCCGTCCAGAACTGTTGGAAGAGTTTGCGACTCAGTGTGGGCAGGATTTCTGCTTGTACACATCTGAAAACTTTTTGCGATCAGCAAAGAAGTTCATGGCTGCTGATATCCGTGACCATGTAATCGAAGAGGTTTCTCAGCGGCTTGCCAGTCAGAGGGAGACGACTAGGACCACTGATCTAAAACTGTCTCCCCCCGAATTGGGCGTTGAGAAACAAGTCGAAAACACGAGGTCCGACGGTGATGTGACCGAAGGCCTCAAATCGGCGGCGCCAGGAACTACGGCAAGTGACTCGGGCAAGCTTCGTCCCGAAGACCAATGACGGAAACAAGGGGACACCAATGGCGGTAATAGTGCTTTGCGATGATCCCCAGGGTTTGCTCGGGCAAATCAAGAAAGGTATCGCGAGCGGAACTATCGAGACTTGGTTAACGGATAGCGACGGCGATTTCATACATTCGCCGAAACAGTGGCAAAACCTAGCGTGGTTTCGTCCGTCAGTTCAACAAGACAGGCTAGTGTTCAACATACTCGGCAACCGCGATATCAGGATGTCTAAGGTAACGTACGGTGTATATCACGGCAGGTTCATCGAAATGCTTCTCACACATTTCGACCTACAATTTAATCGCGCGTTTGCCACTGCATTGGCCGTGCAGGGAGACTGGGTAGGTCCCGCAACGCAGAGAACCTCCAGTAATCCTTAAGAGGTGTTTCGACCGTTTCGTCTAGCCAACGCTTAGATAGGTGACCTGCTGCGTGTAGGCTCGCGACTGGGCGGACCCGGCAGCGACGATGGGCGACCGGGGTCGGTGAAATTGACGCGGCTTGCGTCGAGATAGACTGTGCGATCGAGAATGACGTCAACCGTCGTGCCGCGTGGCAGTTCCAGTTCCGGCCCGCGCGTGAGCATGACGGTGGCGAGTCCGACTCCGGCGCCGGCGATCGCTCCAATACCCGCGCCTCCAACGCTTCCCGTCGCAATGCCGCCGACACCCGCGCCAATGCCCGTCGATTTCATTACGGTTCCGACCTTTTCTCCCTTGTCCGTGTCTCCGTGAATGTTTCCTTCGCTGTCGACAGATTCGTTGCCGCCGGTTCCGGCATTCGTCGGAATGGCATTGAAGTCTACGATGTATCCGTTGGGAAGAATCATCGAATTGAGCCGCACGCGGATTTCACCCACGCCTTTTCCACGGCCGGGGCGCTTGGCATCGGTGATCTCACCCTGCACGTAGGATCCCGCTGGAATCAGAATCCGACTGTCGATCACAACAGGGAAAAGAGTTTCGAGGTAGACCGGGTCGCCCGGCTTTGCATTTCGTGTGGTCACGGCGTTGTGCAGAATCAACGGCAGGCGCGTGCCCGAAGGAACGACGTACGTTTTCGGCCCGGATTTCGCAGTGGCATCCGGAGTCGGAGTGGGAGACGGCGTCGCCACCTGCGACGCCGGCGGTTGTTCCGAAGCGCCTTGTTCCGCAACGCCCTGCACAGGACCCGCAGGCATTTGGGCGGCACCCGCAGTTCCGCTCGTCCATAATCCGGCGGCCAGGAAGAGTAGCGGAAGGTTGAGCTTCATTCGGTTTCTCCGATGCGAGCTTCGATGCAAGTTCGGAATCGGGGGATGCCGGGATTATACTCCCGAAACGCTCGTCATTTTCTTGACTCTTGGCGAGGGCTAACTTACTGTCTCTTGCACGATTCGAGCAGGGTTTCCAAAAAGAGGACAGCCTCCGCGCGCGGTCGGTGGCGGAATGGCGTTCGATTCGGTAAACACAAGGAGCACTCGAATGAAAAAATTCCTATTTCTTCTCGGCCTCGCGATTATGATTCCGGCGCGTGCGTCCTGGGCGCAAGTCATGGCGCCGGGCGAGTCCGGCGCCTCGATGGGCCATGTGCATTTTCTGGTGCAGGACCCTGAGCCTTACAAGAAGTTTTGGGCGGCGATGGGCGGCGTTCCCGCCAAGCTCGGGCCGAATGACGTCTTCAAATTTCCGGGCGTCCTGATCCTCGTCCGGAAATCCGACACCAACACAGGCGGCACCGTCGGATCGGTGGTCGGTCACATCGGTTTTCACGTGCCGAATACCACCGAAGCGCTGGCGCGGTGGAAGGCGGCGGGACTGAAAACGGAGGTCGGACAGAATCCGGGTCAGGGATTTGTCTACGCTCCGGACGACGTGACGCGGGTCGAAATCCTTGAGGACAAAACGCAAACCGTCCCCATCGCGTTTCACCACGTACATTTTTACGTAGCCGACAGCGCGGGATCATCGAACGTGCTGGAAATGCAGTCCTGGTACGTCAAAATGTTTGGCGCGAAGCCCGGGAAGCGAGGCCCATTTGACGCCGCCGATCTGCCCGGCGCGAATCTCACGTTTACGAAATCGGACACGCCGACCGTGACGACCAAGGGACGCACTGTCGATCACATCGGATTTGAGATCAAGGATCTCGAAGCTTTTTGCAAAAAGGCTGAAGCCAACGGACAGAAATTTGACGTTCCGTTCACCAAGCGCCCGGACCTGGGCATTTCTCTCGCGTTCATCACCGACCCGTGGGGAACGTACATCGAACTGAACGAGGGATTGGACAAGTTGTAACCACGTAGTGCAGGACTTCAGCCCGTGGGTTTTCGATTGCTCTTGACGACCGCGAGCATCTTGCCTCGCAAGCCAAGACCCACGGGCTGACCCCCGGCTATGCCGTTTGACCCCGTGCGCCATCCAACCTAAGCTTGAATCGGACAAGGAGTGACAATGGCCAAGCTGGCGCTGGTATACGGAATGCGATTGTTCCCCGCAGACGACTTGGGCGAAGTCGGGGAAGCCGCCATCACGCTGAAGGATGGACGCAAGGCGCGCGTAACGATGCACCTGATCGAAGGAAGCAAAGAGCAGATTGAGGAAACTCTGCGGCAATCGATGGAAGCGTTTTTCGAGATGTATCCGGAGATTTAAGTGGCACAGACTTCGCAGGCCGCGGAAATTAATACTCCAATTTTGTCATTCCGAGCGAAGCGAGGGATCTCTCCGGTCTCGCGTTTGGCCGAAGAGGGATTCCTCGCTTCGCTCGGAATGACAAAAGAGGGTTGACGCGCTTCAGCGATTCCCAAAATTTTCAGGGTCAAAATCCGCCGAGCCGGGCGCGGCCGCGTTCGAGTTCACCAGCACAACGCTCTGCCCCGTAAGCTCAAAACGCTTCCTGCATTTCCGGCAAGCCACAAGTTCATCGACTCGAACCATGTAGGACTGGGCGGCTGCTAAGCGCTTCTTGTCTTCTTCTCCGGCGCCGCGCGGCAGCTCGTTCTTCTTCGTGCGCACGATCCAGCGAATCGGATAATTGTCTTCCTTGCGGCAGGCGGGACACGTGAGGGGAATGGTTTTGGTTTCTTGTTTCTCCACGTAGAACTGGCGTTCGTCCATGGTGTTCCTCCCCTCTTCGGACTCGCGTTTAGTAAACGCGGCGATGCGTTTCGTCGCGCGTTTCTCTTGTTTAATTCCGCGCAGCGCGCATCGGGTCCGAGACTGTTGCAGCCGCCGCGTCCATTGTAACAAATTCCATGCCGGCGTCGCGCCAGCGCGGGAGCCAGTGTTCGAGCGCGGCGACTACATGCTGGCGATCCGCGCCGAGGGTACGATGATCGCCGTCATGCAATAGGACGATGTCGCCGCGCGGGCGTGCCGTCTGCGCGACGTTTGCCAATTTTTCGATGAGGCGCTGCGGGGGCTGCGCCTTCCAGTCGCGACATATCTTCGACCACATCACGACGCGCACTCCCGCGCGGCGAACTTCCTCGTCGAGAAATGGATTTCTGTAGCCGTATGGCGGTCGCATCCAGCGCGAAGGCTCTGCGCGCACCGCAGTGGCGATCGCTTCCTGGCAGCGCGCGAGTTCGTCGCGAATCCCCGCGCGCGATTGGAAAAACAAATTAGGATGCGTGTCCGTGTGGTTGCCGAGCGCATGGCCGCGCGCGGAAATTTCCCGCACGAGATCGGGGCAGGCCCGCGCAAATTTCCCAATCACGAAAAACGTTGCGCTGACCGAATAGTGATCGAACAAATCGAGAAGGCGCGGCGTCACTGCCGGATTTGGCCCATCGTCAAACGTGAGCGCGACTTTCCGCCCCGAGGCCGTATACCGCACTGTCGGCCCGTACAATTGAGAAGACGAAGCCACCGCGCCCCACGCGGCGGTCCCCGCGAGAACGGCCGCGCCGCCGGACACGATCATCGGCAAGACACTCAAGCTTTCTCCAAGTGCTTATATTGGCATGGCTTCCGCCAGCATTCCAGCCGCCGGGTAACCCTTTCGGGGAGGGTCCCGTCTAAAAGGGCACGGCATGAAGTAAGCTGGAAAGGGCATCGCACGGGTCGCGCCGTGAATATTGGAACTGTGGGAGCGGCAAGACGGAATCTCCTTGGGGCATGAGGGGGCGTGACAGTTGCCGGGTAGAAAATTCTCAGTGCTGCTGGCGGTGTTCGTGTGGCTCGCCTGGCTATGCGGACCTCTTGCCGCCCAGGATAACCCGGACGCGAGCGCCATCGCGGATTCGCAGCTTTTGGGAGTTGTGCACACCGCAACCGGCGTTGGCGTCCCCGGCGCCACAGTGCGCATCACGGAGACCTCTTCAGGGAAAGCGTGGGTGACGTGGACCGATGAGGATGGAAAATTCAAGTTTCCGGCGCTGCCGGCCGGCCACTATCACGCGGAAATTTCGGAGCTGGGATTTGCGCCCACAACACAGGAAATCGACTTAAACTCCGGGAGCACGCCGTCCGTCGACGTGAGATTGGATGTTGGCAGCCTGGCCGCCATCACAGCCCCTCCTCCAATAGAGAGCGCGGCGAAAACCGCGCCTTCAAATCCACCTCCGCCTTCGAATGAAAATTCAGGCAACCCACCGTCCTCAGGCCCTGGCACGGCTGCGCCTTCGAATCAATCGGCGAGCGCAGCGAATAGCTCGGGCGCTGCGGCGCAGGGGGGCAGGAACGGCGGCCAGCGCGCTGGCGGGTTCGCCGGAGGGCGCGGCGGGCCGCAAGGAGGGCCAGGCGGCACCGGAGGCGGCCGACGGGCGTTTCAGCAACTCGGTCTGAACGGCCAGACGCAGAGCCCTGACGAAAGCGGCACGGAAGACCAGGCTGCGGCGGCACCCAGCGGGCAGCTTGGCCAAGCCGCTTCCGCCGACGCCGTTCAGATGATCGGTACCGTCGCAATGGGACAGATGCCGGTCGAAGGCGGATTCGTTCAATTCGGCGATATGGGTCCCGGTGGACCGGGAGGTTTCGGGCCGGGTGGCCCCGGGATTCCAGGGCAAGGCCCCCAAGGCGGACCGGGAATGGCTGTCACCGGCGGGCCGGGCGGACTTGGAGGCGGACCGGGTGGCCCCGGCGGCGGACCAGTCGTCTTCATGCAGGCGGGAGGCGGGCGCGGGCGTGGCCGTGGACCCGAAGGCCCACCGCCGGGCGTCGACGCGCTGTGGGGAGTGCAGCGGCTGAACCGCCTGCGCGCCAATCGCGTACACTTCAGCATCTACGATACATACGGAAATTCCGCGCTCAACGCGCGGCCGTATTCGCTGTCCGAGCCCAACCCGCCGAAAATTTCGAGTTGGACGGAAACTGCGGGGGTGAACGTGGGCGGCCCGTTGAAAATTCCTCACGCGTACGACGGCACGGACAAGACATTTTTCTTCATCAATTTTGGCGGCACGTGGCTGCGCAACCCCGTGGATCAGTTCTCGACAGTCCCAACCGCAGCCGAGCGCCCGACGAGCCAGGGTTCCAGCGTAACCTTCCCGACGGAGGCGCTGCTCTACACAACTCCCACAGGCGTCACGACCACGGACGCGACCGGCAATACGCCGCTCATGGTCACCGACACGAACGGCGCCACGCTTCAAGCTCGGCAGGGGATGATTTTCAATCCGGCGAATCATGAGCAGTATGCGGGGAACACGCTGACCGGGCCGCTTAACCCCGTCGCGCTGAGCCTGCTCAACTACATCCCCTCCGAGAACCTGCCGGGCCAGCGGCTGAACTATCACTTGCAAACCAATGTCCCCGGCTTGAGCAACCGGCTGAACGTCAACGTGACGCACCAAATCTCCGAGAAGTTCAGCCTGCAGGTGAACTACAACCTGAGCGACTCGACTTCCCACTCGCTAAGTAATTTCCCGGGAATCGAGGGAAATTCCTACAATCGCGGGCAGAGCGCGGTGGTCGGCCTCACGCAGAATTGGACCAAATCTTTCGTCCACACCTCCCAATTTTATTTTTCGCGCAACCGGACCCTGGGCACGAACGAGTTCACCAACTTTACCGACATCGCGTCTCAACTCGGCATCACCGGAATTTCGTCGGCCCCGTACGACTACGGCTTGCCGTCGATCTCCTTTACGAATTTCACGGGATTGAACGATCCAAATTTTTCGCTCGCGCGCAGCCAAACCTATCGATACGTGGACAGTCTGCGATGGATCAAGGAAAAACACACCATCACGATCGGCGGTGAAGTCCGGAAGATGGACATCAATCGCGACACCGATCCCGCGCCGAATGGGCAGTTTTCTTTCACGGGCGGATCGACGAGCCTGCTGACCTCGGCGGGCGTGCCGGACGAAGCGTCGCAGACCGGAAGCGATTTTGCCGATTTTTTGCTCGGCTACGCGGCGAACACGAAAGTGCAATACGGTGACACGGCGACTTATTTCCGGAACTGGGGTTTTATCGGCTACGCCACCGACGACTGGCACATGGTTCCGAAATTCACGCTCACCTACGGCGTGCGCTACGAAGCCTTCACTCCGCCCACCGAAATCAACGGCCACATCGCCAATCTCGACGTGAGCGCCGGATTTTCAAATCCGACGTGCGTTACGCCGGCGGCGATCAATCAGAACGGTTTGAATTGTGCCGCGGCGCCGACCACCGCGCTCTTCAACGGCCATTACAACAACTGGGCCCCGCGTCTCGGCATCGCCTGGCAGCCTCCCGGAAAATGGTTCTCTGGGAATCATCAGATGACGGTGCGCGGCGGCTTCGGCATGTTTTACGTCGAGGCGTATCTGAATACGCTCGCAGGCGAGATGGCCAATCAGCCGCCTTTCGCCACCGCCAACATCCTTTCTTCGCAGACGGTCGCGACACCGCCGTTGACCTTGCAGACCAACCTGGCGCAATCCGCGCCTTCGTCCGTGCGGAACACCGTGGCTGTCGACCCGAACTACAAGGTGCCGTACGCGATGATTTGGAATTTCGGATTCGAGTACGATCTCGCGCCGAGGACATTTCTCGAAGTGATGTACACGGGCACGCGTGGCGTCCATCTCGACCAGCTTTTCGGCTACACGTTTCCCGCCAGCGGGACGCAACCCGGGGCGGCCTTCACCTACGATACGTCCGGCGGGTTTTCCAACATGAACGCGCTGCAAGTCCGCCTGCAAAAGCGCATGAGCCACGGGCTGATGTTCATGGCGCGCTACACTTTTTCAAAATCGCTGGACGACGCCAGCACGATCGGCGGCGGCGCGCAAACCGTTATCCAAAACAACGCCGATCCGCTTGGCGACTACGGACTCTCCTCCTTCAACATGACGCACCAGTTCATGGGGATGTTCAGCTATCAGCTTCCGTTCGGCGACCGGCAGCGCTTCGCGAGGAAAGGCTGGGAGAAGGACATTTTCGGCGAGTGGCGCGTGAACGGCTCATTCAACGCAAATTCCGGCACACCGTACACGGTGCGCGTCTTCTCGAAGAATCAGGCCTGCCAGAACGTTCCGGGCGTAAACTCCGAGCGCGCCGACCAAATCGGGAGCGCCGCGCTGGCCGACCCGACAGTTCTGGAGTGGTTCAACACCGCCGCTTTTGCCGTTCCGACCGCGTGCTTCGGCGATGCTACGCGAAATTCGATCATCGGCCCCGGTTCGTTCACGATCAATTCCGGGCTGACCAAGACAATCCCGTTTGGGCGCGACGGCCTGCGCCGGCTGGATTTTAGCTGGAACGCCTCGAACCTCCTGAATCATCCGAATTTTGGCGGGCTCTCGACCGTTCTGGGATCCACTACGTTCGGCCAGATTACGAGCGTGGGCGCGATGCGAACGATGCAATTCACGACGAGATTGAATTTCTAATGATCGCAACGACGAAAATTTGGAGGCGCGTTCTGGCGTGCGTTGCGGCCGCGTCGCTCCTTTGTGCGCCGCTCGGCGCGCAGAACGCGCAAGCGCCCCCGCCGCCGGCACAGGCGCAGCCGCAGGTTGTGCCGGTCAACCCGCGCCAGGGCCCGCCGTCGCCGCCGAAAGCGCCGACGCGCGCCCGGGGCACGATCCGATCCACGGTCAATCTTGTCGAGATCGACGTGCAGGTCACCGGCCGCGACGGGAAGCCGGTGAAGGGATTGACACAATCGCAATTCAGCGTCACCGAAGACGGCAAGGCGCAGAAAATCTCCACGTTCGAGTACAACGACATCGAGCAGGTCGAAACCGCGGGAAAGGGAGACGAGGCGCCCGTCACGGTGCCGCTCGGCGCGGTCTCTTCGCCGCAGGAAATCAAGGCCGTCGTTCGGGATCACCGGATGATCGTGTTGTTCTTCGATCTTACGTCGCTGGAGCAGGATGATTTGCTGCGCTCGACGCGTGCCGCGCAAAAATATCTCGCCACGCAAATGACTCAGGCGGATCTCGTGGCGGTCGTTGTGTTCGGCAACACGCTCAAAGTGGTCGCGAATTTCACGAACGATCGCGCGCTGCTGCGTAGGGCCGTGGACGCTATCATTCCAGGCCACGAAGCAGCTCTCGCGAGCCTGGCCGATGCGGCGATCGCCGCGGACGGCGAAACCGCGGTCAGCGAGGACACCGGCGCTGCCTTCACCGCTGACGACACCGAATTCAATATCTTCAATACTGACCGGAAGCTGGCCGCCGTCGAGGCGCTTTGCGAAATTCTGGAGGGAATTCCCGGGAAAAAGTCGATTATTCAATTCACCAGCGGAATCACGCAAACGGGCGAGGAAAATCGTTCCGAGTTGATCGCCGCGACGAATTCGGCGAATCGCTCGAATGTTTCGATCTACACGGTCGATTCGCGCGGCCTCCTGACGGCCACTCCGGGCGGTGACGCCAGTGTGGGTGCGTCCGGCGGAAACGCGATGTTCACCGGCGCAACCGTTATTTCCCAGAGCCAGTCGCGCCAGGATTCGCGCGATACACTGGCCACGCTGGCCGGAGACACGGGCGGGCGGTCCTTCTTTGACACAGGAGATTTCGGCAAAGTGTTTCAGAGCGTGCAGAACGACACGTCGGGCTACTACCTGGTGGGCTACTACAGCACCAACGCGGCGAGCGACGGCGCCTGGCGCCGCGTGCACGTGAAAATCGATACGCTTCCCTCCGGCGCGCGCATTCGCGCTCGCGAAGGTTATTATGCTCCGAAAAATTTCGGCGTCTTCACCACGGAAGATCGCGAGCGGCAGCTCGAGGAAGCGTTCAAGTCCGACACCCCGGAAGTCGAATTGCCATTGGCGGTCGAAACGGCGCAATTCCGCCTGAGTTCCGCGCAGGTCTTCGTGCCGATTTCCGCAAAACTCGCGCCGAGCGCCCTGCAGTGGGCGCAAAAACGCGGCAGCCGCGAAACCGCCTTTGACTTTGCCGCGGAAGTGCACGACGCAAAATCCAATCGCGTCGTGGGCGCGCTGCGCGACACGATCACGGTCAAAATCGACAAGGAGCATTTCCAGGACATCCAGCAGCATTCTCTCGTCTACCAGGGCGGGATCGTTCTCGCTCCGGGCGAGTACAAATTGAAATTCCTGGCGCGGGAAAACGAGTCCGGCAAGATTGGCACATTCGAGGAGAATCTTTCGCTCGCGCCGCCGCGCTTCGATCGCCTGCAGGTGAGTTCGCTGCTACTCTCGAGCCAGGTGGAAGCCGTGCAGAACGCGGCGCAGATTAAGACGCAGGCCTACGCGCAGGACGCCAAGCTGAAATCCTCCCCGCTCGACGTCGGCGGCGAGCGAATCATCCCCAGCGTGACTCGGCTCTTCGCCGGTGACCAGACGCTATACGTTTTCTTCCAGGCCTACACGCCACAAAATGCCAATTCCAATTCCCTTCGCGCAGGGCTCGTGTTTTTCCGCAACGGGCTGCGCCTCTCGGACACGCCGATGGTCGCGCCCACGGAATACGACGAGAAAACTCGGACGGCATCGTTCCGTCTGAGCCTTCCGCTCGCGTCGCTCGGCGCGGGGCGCTACACGGTGCAAGCCGTCGTCGTGGACGCAGGCACAAGCTACGCCGCGTTCGCGCGCAATTACTTCGCGCTGAAATCCGTTGCCAAGCCCGCCGCGTCGGCGCCAGCGGCAGTTCCGGCTCCTCCCGGCGATTGACCGCGGTTTTTCGCGGCGCTATCCTGCAGATTCACGTTCCGCGCAGCACTGCCGATCGCTTCGCGGCCTCCGCGATGAGGCGACCAGCATGCAACACGCCTCTGGAGTGTTGCATCCTTAAGAAAGCCGTTTTGCTGCACCAATCCCCGAAACGTTTTGTGCAACAATGTATACAATCGCAATTCCTGGCGGCCAGTGTCGGAAACCGAGCGAAAGGAGGCGTTCCATGCGAGCAATTTTATCCGCGTTTTCGTTGATTTTTTTGTCTGCAGGAATGATCTCCGCGCAATCGACCCAGCCTGAGGCTGCGAACGAAATCCGCGATGCGGGCATGCCCGTGAAGATCGCACTGGACGTGCCGACAGGCACGCCGCTCCGCGTGGTGCTGGACAAGGAAATGCGCATTCGAAAAGCGGGTCAGCCGATTCAGGGAAAAATCGCCGAGCCCGTTTACGCCTATGACAAACTGGTTGTGCCCGCGGGCACCGAAGTCAGCGGCAGCGTGACGCGCATCTCCGGCGTCCCCGCCCTGAAACGCACGAGAGCCGCGCTGGACGCGAATTTTTCGCCGCATCGGGACGTCGAGATTACGTTCGATCAACTCGCACTCCCTGATGGACGTCGCATCCACCTTCGCACGCAAGTCACACCCGGCTCCGAGGGAGTCTTGAAATTCGCGATTGCCGCAGACGTCAAGAATCAACCAAACGAAAAGAGAAAAGGCGCCGCCAGAGAATTGGTTTCGAAAAAAGTGAACGAAAAGAAGCAGGAAGTCGGCCAGGAATGGGAAACGGCAAAGAAGCAAATATCCGCTCCCGGAAAAATACACCGATTGGAGAGGCTAGCGGTTGCCAGGCTCCCTTTTCACCCGCAGTATCTGGACGCGGGAACCCGATTAAATGCGGAGTTGCTCGACCCGCTCGATTTTGGTTCCGAAGAATTGTCCGCGGAAACGATTCGCATGGTCGGAACCACTCCGGCTGACGGAAGTATCGTTCACGCGCTCTTGAAGACGCCGCTCGATTCGGCCATGTCCCAAAAAGGGGAAACGGTCGAAGCGGTGATGACGGAACCGCTGCTTGCCGACAGCCACCTCATTTTGCCGGAAGGCACGATACTTCGCGGCTCCGTTCTGCAAGTCCAACCCGCCCGCAATTTGCACCGCAACGGTCAACTGCGAATCGTGTTCCATGAAATTGCGCCGCCGGAGTCGGCCGAGCAGCACATCGAGGCGAGTCTCGAGGGAGTGGAGGCAAAGGGCGATGAAAATCTGACCCTCGACGCGGAGGGCGGCGCCCAGGCGAGTTCCCCAAAGACAAGGTACCTGTCCGCGGCGGTTTCGATCACCGTCGCGGGATTTTCCGGCGACGACCTCTTGAACCGAACGCTCGATGGCGGCTCCGCATACAGCCTGATTGGCCTGGCCGTGGGGGCTTTGTCTCGCTCGCAGCCTTTAGCGATTGGGATGGGAGTTTTTGGGGCGAGCAGGTCAGTTTACAAGAATTTTCTCTCCCGCGGTCGCGACGTCGTCTATCCGAAGGACACGGCCATGGCAGTCGGATTCGGCTCTCGCGTCACCAAAAGCCCGAAAACGGGGGCCTCCCGCGCGGATACGACCGAAGAGAAGTCCTTCGCGGCATCGAAATGATTCCAATTGAGCGCCTTCCTGATCCGGGAATTTTCTGAAAATCTGATTTCGATTTGGACCATCCCTCGAAACGATTCAATTCCCTCATTAATCTCATTTGTCCCTATTTGAAAGCCAAACCTCGACTTAGCCAGTCGAATCCAAAAATTTTGTTCTGATCCGATTGGCTCGGGTCGTGCTCCGAATTCGTCCGACACAGGGCGCTCACCACCGGCCACCGTCGCCGGTCGAAGCGCCCCGGGTGAGAATTCCTGCCTTCGTCGCTCCGCAGCGCCGATCGCGTTTTCGAGGAATCGTTTTCGGAGTGAGGCATGGATTCCCTATTGATGAATTTTTCGCGGCAGCTCAGCAACGCCTTTCTGCTCGCGCTGATCCTGGCGGCGCTCGCCGCAGCCGTGGTTCTGCTCCTCGTGTTTCTTACGGCGCAGCGCGCCTGGCAGCACTTTCGCGCCAAGAAATTTGACGCCTTGTCGTTCAAGATTCACGAGCGCTGGCGCGAAATGGTTCGCGGAGAAATTCCCGCCGACGACTGGCGCGGCAATTCCCTGCAGTGCGAAATCCTGCAATCGATTGTGATCCAGGAAATCAGCGCCGTGACGGACAAGGACCGAGCCGGCCTGCAGGATTTCCTGCGAAAAAGCGGCCTGCTCCATCGCTGCATCGAGCGCGTTTACAACGGCCACGGATGGAACCGCCGCCGCGCGATGCTGGCCCTCGGTGCGATGCGCGTGCCGGAGGCCATCCCGCCGCTCTCCGAACTGCTCGACGACTGGCAGCTCGACACGCGCATGGCCGCCGTGCAGGCACTCGGCCGCACGGGCCTCCCCGAAGCGGCCGAACCGATCCTCGAAACGCACATCGTCGGCGGCCTCCGGGTGCCGTCCGACCCGCTGGCCAATGCTCTGACGCGCTGTTACATCGATCATCCGCCGGCGCTGCTGCCCTTTCTCCGGCGCAGCCTGGGAGAATCGCGCGAGCTGATCGCGCGCGTCGCGAGCGAGCTTGCCACTCCGACGATGGCGGACGAAATGTTTTTGCTCGTGGAAGACCCTAGCCCCGAAGTTCGCGCATGCGCCGCGAAGGCGCTGGCCGTCGCGCACCTTCCCGTCGCGATTCCGGCGCTCGCCATTCTGATTCGCGATGAAACTTGGTTCGTGCGGCTGCGCGCGGTTTCCGCGCTGAACGAGATTCTCCACCCGCGCACCATCCCTCTGCTCCTCGAAGCGATCCGAGACTCGAACCGCATGGTGCGCATGCGAGCCGCCGCCGCGCTCACCAAATTCGAGCACGAAACCGCGGAGATTCTGCAGAGCATTGTCGATTCGCGCGATCGCTACGCGCTCCATGACATGATCTCCGCCCTGGAGCTGGGCGGCGGCTTCGAGAAAGTCATGGCGCAACTGACCGATCCCACGCTCCACAACGAAGCCGCCGCGCGCCTGGTTGAAGCCCTCCGCGAAGGCTCGGCCAGCCTCTGGAGCACCCGCCCTGCCGACCCCGTAGTCGAATCCGTGTTCCCGTAGCAGAGAAATTTGTTAGTCGGCTTTGCGTTCGGTGCGGAGGTCGATGCCGAGTTGCTGGCACTTTTTGTAGAGGTGGCTGCGCTCGAGGCCGAGGGCGCGGGCCGTGTTGGTCATATGGTGATTGTGGCGGCGGAGTTCGGCGAGCAGGACTTCCCGCTCGAAGGATTCGAGGCGCTGCGAAAGAGGTCCTGTCCCTGCCGAGGATGGGGCGTCGCCATTCCGCGACGTCGGCAGGGCTAGGCTCGCTTCCTCTGCCGTGATCGCTTCCGTAGCGGAGAGCAGCAGGACGCGCTCGACAACATTGCGCAGCTCGCGGACGTTGCCGGGCCATGCGTACCGCTGGAGAATCGCGAGCGCCTCGGGCGAAAAATGCTTGGGGCGCCAGCCGTTTTGCGTGGCGACTTGCGTGGCAAAATATTCGGCGAGCGCGGGAATTTCCTCGGGGCGTTCGCGCAGCGAAGGAAGCACCAGCGGAAAAACATAGATACGGTGAAACAGGTCCGCGCGAAACGATCCTTGCCGGACCATTTCCTCGAGGTTGCGGTGCGTGGCGACAATCACGCGCGCGTCCACGGGAATGGGCTTGTCGCCGCCGACGCGCTCGATCTCGCCCTCTTCGAGCACGCGCAACAGCTTGGATTGCATCACGAGGGGCATGTCGCCGATTTCGTCCAGGAAAAGCGTGCCTCCGCCGGCCTGCTCGAATTTTCCGACGTGGCGCGTGGCCGCTCCGGTGAAGGATCCTTTTTCGTGGCCGAAAAGCTCGGACTCGATCAGCTCGGCGGGCACCGCGGCGCAATTGAGCGTGACGAACGGCCCGGCGTGCCGCGCGCTTTTTTGGTGGATCGCGCGCGCGACGAGTTCCTTGCCCGTCCCCGTCTCGCCTTGAATGGCGACGCGCGTTTCGCTCGCGGCAACGCGTTCCACCTGCGCCATCAGGCGCTCCATCACCGGGCCGGACCAGATGATTTCGTGCTTGCCGAGCCGCCGGCGCAAATCGCGGTTCTCATCCTCGAGGTGGCGCAACCGCAGAACGTTTTCGATGGTGACGAGCAGTTTCTCCGTCGAGAGCGGCTTCTCGAGAAAATCCACGGCGCCGAGCCGGGTGGCGCGCACCGCTGTTTCGACATTCGCCTGCCCGGAAATCATCACCACGGGCGTCGTGATTCCGGACGCCTTCAGATCCTCGAGAAGCGAAATCCCGTCTTTCCCGGGCATGACCACGTCCGAAAAAATCAGATCGAATCGCTCGGCGCGGATCAGCTCGAGGGCCCGCGCGGCGCTGTCGCATACGGCAGCTTCATAACCCGCGAGGCGGAACGCACGCGAAAGCGAAGCGAGCGTGTTCGGATCGTCATCGATCAGGAGGAGGCGCGGCTTGGGTGCGTTCATAATTGAGTCACCACATCATGCTGCGGAAAACATCGGCGGATCGGCTGGACGGTCCTCGGCGGTATTCATTCCCTCATGGGAAGTTTTCTGAATCAGCGGCAGCTCGATGCGAAACGTCGCGCCGGCGCCCGGAGCGGATTCCACTTCGATTCTTCCGCCGTGATCGCTGACAACGGATTGCACGATGGCAAGGCCGAGGCCGGTGCCGTGCCGCTTCGTCGTGTAGTATGGCGTGAAGAGCCGCGCACATTCCTCGGGCGTCAAGCCTTCGCCGGTGTCGGTAATTTCGAGGCGCACCGCGCCGTCGCGCTGCGCCGTGCGTACGGTCAGCGTGCCGCCCGCGGGCATCGCGTCCAGAGAATTGAGGATCAGGTTCTCGAGCGCCCGGCGAAGGAGCGTCCGGTCGGCCTGGGGACGCGGGGCGCTTTCGTCGAGGTACAGCTCCGGCGTAATCGGCGGGCACCCGACGGGAGCGAGCTGCGGCTCGAATAATTTCACAGCGCTGCGAACGAGCTCGTTCAAGTCTACCGGCTCAAATTCGGGCGGCGGCATTTTGGCAAAATCGCTGAAGCGACTGACGATGGCCTTGAGGTTTTCCAGCTCGGCGCGCAGCGTCGCCGTGGATTCGAAGAAAATTTCGTCAAATTGCTCGGAAGTTTGCGAGCGGGCGCGCTGCAGATTTTCGACGGTCAGCTGCAGCGGAAACAGGGGATTCTTCAGCTCGTGCGCGAGCCGCTTCGCCAGCTCGCGCCACGCGGCCACGCGCTCACTTTGCACCAGGCGCTCGCGCTGCTCGGCAAGCTGGCGCGTCATTTCGTTGAAGGCTTCCGCGAGCTGGCCGATTTCGTCGCGCGAGTGCGCGGCCACTCGCGCCTCCCAATGCCCCGCGGCAACTTCGCGTGCGCCCGCCGCAAGCTGTTCGATCGGGCGAGTGACCCGCGCCGAAACCCACCAGCCGAGAATGAGGCCGAGGACGATCACTCCGCCGCCGACGAGCAGCGCCAGTGCGCGGATGAATTCCAGCATCTGAACCAGATTCTGCCGCGAGCTGCCGACGAGAAGAACCCCGAGCAAATCTCCATCGCGGCCGGCGAGCGGGATAGCATTGAACGTCTCCGAATTGGCGTCCGGGCCGGCACCCGAGGCGATCGTTCTTTGGAGCTCGCGCCGGTTCTTTTGGACCTCCGAGATCATCGACGAAAACAGCTCCGGCTGGCTGACCGGCCCGGCGGGATCGGTCAACTCCGAGGGCACGAAGCCTTGCTCGAGATTTCTGTAGAGGAGAGCGCGCATTCCCTCCGGAAGAACGAGCGTCGCGAGAAACTTTTGATCGAGGCGCTGCCCGCCGATCAGGAAAAGCCGCCGCTCGCCCACGCGAACGGTGCGCACAGCGAGCAAGCCCAAATCCACGGCGTCGGGCGTGTCCACGCGGCGCAGAAACGCACCTTTCGAGTTCCAATCGGGCTCCGATGCCACCCAATCGGTTTTGTAGCCGAATCGCGCGGGCCATTCGGAGGAAGAAATCAACGCGCCGTCATCGTTCACGAGGTCGACGAAATCGAGTTGCTGCGTCTGGGCGATGCCGCGGGCGTCGCTATAATACTGAGACGCGTCTGCTTGCGGCCGATTGAGGTCCATGGCCATGCGCAGCGTGGCTTCCGCGTCGGCGATGCCCTGCACGCGGCGGGCGATCTCGTCGCCGCGCTGCGCGTATTCGCGGTGAAACTGCGCCACGAGCGCGTCAGAACGCTGGCGGTCAAACTCCTCAAACGCGCGCCGCGTGTAGGCGGAAACACCCCAGGCCACCAGCGACACCGCCGCGACGATTGTCACGACGAAAAAAGCCAGGAGCTTGGTGCGAAAGCTCATGGAACGCTGCTTCCTGACGCGCCACTCCCCGAGGTCGCCGGCGGTCCGAGCCAAACATCCGCCAGGTCCCAGCCACCCCAGCGCGGCGCCATCCAATCGCGCACCTGCGGGCTGAGGCCGTAGCTTTCTGAGACGTGGACGAGCGGAATTACGCGAAACGCCTCAATCGCCGCTCGCTCGGCGGAACAGACTTCTTCGAGTGTTTGCATATTCGCGGCGGTTTCGCCAACCGATGCCAATAGTTCCGAAAGCGCCTGCGCCGGGTCGGGTGAGGACAGGCGATGGCGCATCAGGTGAAGATCGGCTACCGGCGGCTTGCCTTTGCCATTCGCGCCTTGCTCTGTTACCCGCACGGTGATCCCCGCTTCACGCAAATTGACGGCCACCCGGTCCGCGATGGCCCTCGCTTCAGCATCGCCAGAATCATAGATCAGCACAAGGGGCTTAGCGGGAGAAAATTCCCGGCCGGAAGCTGCAAGCAGCTCCTTGGCGTGCGCGAGCTCTAACGTCGGAGGAAACAGGTGAGCGTAGCCTGAAATCCAGTTGGGCAAGAGGCCCCCTGCGGCTACTCCTTGTTTTTGCAGGATCACATCCGCGATCGACGCGCGATCGATGGACAGTGAGATGGCCCGGCGGACGCGGTCATCCTGCAGTGGAGCCCTCGACGCATCCAATCCCAGAGCGAAGAGTTCGACGGGATCGCTCGAAGAGGCTCGCACGCCGCGTTGCCAGGCGCTCCGAACCAGCGAGGCCGGCAATTCAACCACATCCGCCTGGCCGAATAAGACGGCGTCGTCCTGCTGCTGGAGTTCCACACCTTCCACGATCTCAATCTTGTCCACAAACGGCCGTCCCGACCAGCAGGCCTCATTGGCTACGAACACAGCTTTGGCGGGACCTCCCGCCGCTGGCCACTCGGCCATGCGAAACGGTCCAGTGCCCGAGAGCGAGTTGTCTTCCGCGGTGTGGAAGATGAAGTACCGGCCACCGGAAAGTTGCAGGAGCAGCAGGGGAATCGAATGGTCCGCCTGAATGAAAATTGAATCCGACATCGCGCTCACATCGAACGAAGTGCCGAGCAACTGCTGGAGCGCCATCGCTGCGATGGCCGGCGTGAGCAATGCGCCATCACTGAATTTCACGGCATCGCGGATGCGAAATTGCCACCGCTTCGAGTCCGCATCGTGTTGCCAGGAAATCGCCAGCGCCGGCTGCGGAACCCCGTGGTCGTCGAGGCGCGTAAGTCGGTCAAACACAAGGGATGCTACGCGTTCAGTCGCGGAGGCTTTGGTCGGTTCGGACGGCCACCTGCGCGGATCGAGGGCGGCGACCCGTCCACCGATGCGCACGCGCAAGGTTCCGCCGAATTGCGGGCGCAACGACGCATTCGCGCTCACGCAGGTGAGGAGGGTTGCGACCCACAAAGCGAATGCGACTTGGCCGAAACCGCTAGTTCGCGCAAGAAATGACGATCTGGTACGCCTCATAATTTCCCGATTCGAGATTGTGCACAACGATTCCTAAATTTCCCGCCCCCGAAATTGTGTCCGAAATACTCATAACTGGTCCGCCAAAAAATATCGGCGCGCTGATCGAGGTCCCGGCAGAACTTGTGCGGAGGCCGGTTGCCTCAAAGAGTTGCACAAAATCCCTTTCCGTATAATCGCTGCGACCAGACCCGAGGATCGGGTGAACGAACGGGCAGGAGCCTTCTACATAAGTGGATTGACTCCCCCATGGCCGGACCGGCGGATACATAAGGATTACCGGGGGCGGACCGGGCTGGCATCCGGTCACGCTAAAAGCATCAGCGGAGATCGTGCAGATTTTTCCAGAGAAAGTAGCCAGCATGTCCTTGTCATTTCTGGTGAATTCGCCGACGGGGTCGCGGCTCGGGGGGAGTGCACGTGGAAGCTGTAGCTGAGAAATCGCTCTTCCGCCGGCCTGACGAAGCACGACGCCTTCTTCCGTAAGCAACCACAATTCCTGCTGTCCCGAGGGTAATTGCAGCGACGCGAAGTTCAGTATCCGCTGAGGTCCCTCCCAAATTTTTGCAGCGCGAAGCGACATTTGCATCTCACCGGGCGCGTCGTGGCTATTCGGAACGCGTGGGGAAGTCTCCAGCAAGACAAGCGTGCCGTTGCTCGTTCGAATCTGGGCCGTCCAGACGAACTCTTTCCAGTTCTCGGAAAGTGTCACGGTGATATCGATAGCAGAGGTGTCGCTAGCGGACGATGGGACACACGCGGATCGCAGTGCCTCTCTGAAAGATTGCTCTGCGCGGCTGGCGTCTTCGGCCGAAACGGAAGAAATGTTCAGGAACTCGCAGGACGCCTGCGCGCCCGAGGGCAAGGTCGCGCCGATTTCTCCCGCCAGTTTCACGGCGGATTCATCGAGCGTGGCGGATCGCAACGCGCCGGGAATTCCAAACAAGACCAACAGAAATAAAATCGCGCGGCAGGGGAGTGTGGATTGCTCGACGGCCATCATCAGATTGCTGCGCCTGGCCTCGCGAAGCACGAAGGAAAAATGCACGCGATGGCCGAGACTCGGCGAAATCATAGCACAGCCACTTGGTCGGGCTGCCTGTGTCGGCCGGGGCTTTGTGTAATGCGTATCGGGCATCGGGGCGCTCGGTTCAGGATCAGAACTATGCCCAGCGAAAATCGCGAATGCGTCCCGGTATTACCGGGACGCCGTTCGCGTATTGGCCACCGGCCGGGCGGCGCTCGTTCCGGAAGATCCTTCGCAGGGGCGGCGGTCCCTGTCCCGGCTTCCGGCAAGCGGCCCGCAAGGGTTTTGGCCGGTGTAGCTCAATTTCTTGGCGGGCTCCACGCCCGGCCATTCCGAGGCGTTCAGTGTAAAAGTCGAGCCCGCACACGTCTCATTTCGTTTTCAACATCTGCGCCTGCTTGCGGGCAGGCGCGGAGCCATCCTGGTCGGCGTCATCCGTGTTGTTCGCGCCGCTCGTGCCCGAGAACGCGGAGCGCAAGACATCCGACGCAAAGAAATTCCGTCCATCGGTCGGAACCATGATGATTTGGAGCTTGTCCGAGAGGCGTTCGGCGATGATCTTCTGGATCAGCATGGGATTCTGCTTCAGCACCGCTGCTTCTCCCTGCAATCGCTCGGCGTCGGCCGCGGCCGTCAGGCGAATCGTTTCGGCGTTCGCTGCCGCGTTCAGCCTGGTCGTTTCCGCATCGGCGGCAGCCAGCAGCTTGCGGCGCTCGACTTCGGCTTTGCTGTCGATTACTTTCGATTGCGCGGCCGCTTCCGCGTTTTCCACGGTCGCTTCCTTGCGCGCCTGGGCCTCGAGCTTGGATTGCTCGATCTGCTTCTGCTTGAGAGGCAACGTGTACTGCATGGCGTCCGATTCGGCTTTCGCGCCGATGACGCGCGTGGCCGCGTCCGCCTCCGAGCGCTTGATCTGCTGCGCCTTCACCGCTTCGGCCTGCAGCTCGGCGATTCTCACCTGCTTTTCCTGAATCGCCGTCTCGAACTCCATGCGTTCGCTTTCCTGCTCTTTCAAAAGCATTCCCTCAAGCCCTTTGGCGTATTCCGCCGGCAGCTTCACGTCGCGCAAGAGCACTTCCTTCACGACGATTCCATCGGGGCCGAGCCGGTCGGTGATGGTCTTCGCGGTCTTCGCGTGAAATTCGTCGCGCTTCGTGGAATACACTTCGCGCACCACGTAATTCGGCGCGAGGTCGCGAAAGGCGGTCGAGACGACCGGCGCTACAATTTCCGAATCCACCGGCTGCGCGAGATTGGAATGAATGTAAGCGAGCTTCTGCGGATCGAGCCGGTATCGAACGGACACGGCCAGTCCAATCGTCAGGCCCTCGCGCGTTTGCACCGCCAAAATTTCGTTCTTCGCCGCTCCTTCGGCTGCGGCATCCGTTGTGAAAAGATGATCGCGCAGATCATAGAGGGCCACGCGTTCGGCGAACGGAAACACCAGGTGCACCCCGGGGTAGAGAGTGCCCGGTATCACGCCCGAAATCTGGCTGACGCGCACTCCTCCCGATCCTTCGGGCACCACTGTGAAGCTCAGCGCCACCAACAACGGCACCCACCCCCAGCCGAAGATCTTCGCGGCGAGCGTCCATCGAACTGGGCGGCTTGGCCCCGCCTTCTCGGCCGCCCCGGGCTGCCCCGACCCGAGCAGCCTCTGGAACTGTATCGCCAGATAGACGTCGTAGGCGACCACTCCCGCGGCCGTGCCGAACATCGCGATTCCCGCAGCCATCAGCAGCCACTTCAGTGCGTACATGACGTGCTCCTTTCATTCCCGCGGGCTCCACGCCCCGGCCACTCCGGGGCGTTCAGTGCAAAAAGTAGAGCCCGCACCCTACGTCTTGCCCCGACCTGGGCTCTCGTCCGTCGGGGTGAATCTCAATTCGAAACCCAACGCATTCCCACCTCGCAGCGGTTAGGCAGCGTCCCGACGCTGACTCGCCTGCTGGCGGTTCGCGATCAACCGGATCGGCCGAATGGGCCCTGGTGTTGCGCCGTTGCTCGTCGCCGGCATCAGCCGGAACAGACTAAGCATCAAGAACCACGTGATCCAAAGTGCAAGCAGGACCGAAACCAACACCGCCTCCAGCACAATTGCCTCGCTCATGAATGTGTCCATCGAAGTGCCTCGCTTTCTTCGCGAATACGAGTGGCACGAGACCCGCCAAATCGCAGATTGCTGAAAATGAACGATTTCCGCAGACTCGGGGTTGCGCGCAAGCGTGGCCGAGACAACACGCTGTGTAATGTTTCACCCGCAGGGACCGTGGTGCCGGGATCTTGCCGGCGGGGTTTGCGATGCTTCGGTGTGGGAGCCCGCCGGCGAGACGCCGGCGCCACTCTCTGGCTTTGCGGCAATCGAACGCAGCTGCGAACGAAGATGCGTCCTCGCTCCAACACTGCGCCAACGAGTGGTTAATGTCGGGGATGGGCTATACTGAACAAGAGGGAGCAGGGGCTCCAATGCGCAGGGACGGTTTCCAAATCGGAAAAGTCTATGGGATACCGATCTACCTGCACACCAGTTGGTTCATCATTTTTGGGCTGATCGCCGCGTGGTTTTATTCGGAATATGACGCGCTACAGCTCAATCTTCCCACGTCGCGCCTGGTGGGACTGGGCGTCATGACCAGCCTGCTGTTCTGCGCTTCGCTGGTATTCCACGAAGTCTCCCACAGCTTAGTCGCCCGGCACTATAAGATCCCCGTGGTTTCGATCACTCTCTTTGTCTTTGGCGGCGTTTCGCGCATCGCCCGCGAACCCGCGCGCGCCGTCGAGGAATTCAACATTGCCGTAGCTGGACCGCTGTCGAGCTTGCTGCTGGGCGGAGGTTTCTGGCTCGTCGGCCGTAGCGCGGGATCGAACGAGGTCTTGTCGACGCTGGCCAGTTCCCTCGCGTGGATCAATATCAGCCTCGGCCTGCTTAATCTGATCCCGGGGTTTCCCCTTGACGGTGGGCACATTTTTCGGGCGATCGTTTGGAGCTTCAATAAGGACTTCGCGCGCGCGACTCGGGTCGCGGCGCTGACCGGGCAGATTTTCGCGTATGGCATGATCGCGCTCGGAGCGGTGACGGCGCTGGCGAGTTACCAGCCGCTCGGCAGCGCGGTCGGCGGCATCTGGCTCGCGTTCATCGGCTGGTTTATTTTGTCCGCGGCCAAGCAGACGCAAGCGCAAGTCGAAGCGCGCGGGGCGCTGGAAGGGCTGCGCGTGGCCGACATCATGTCACCCGAAGTTCACACGGTCGGGCGCGAGATTTCTCTCGAAGACTATGCCCGCGAAATGGTGCGCACGGGACGCAGGGCGCATCTCGTGGTGGCGGGAAATCAGCTCGTCGGGCTGGTCACCGCCGAGGCCCTCAATTCCGTTCCGCAGCACGACTGGGATGTCACTTCGGTACAGGCGGTCATGCTACCGAAGGACAAACTACTCTGGGCTGCGCCGGAAGAGCCCGCGCTTTCTCTCCTCGACCGCATGCGCACGATTGGATTGCAACAGTTGCCCGTGATTGCCGGCGGCAGTGTGGTCGGCGTAGTCACGCGCGATTCCATCATGCGCGTTCTGCAATCGCGCCAGATGCTCGGCCACGCCACCGGTCGCTAGGTCGAGCGGCGGAGGTTCATTTGCCATCAAAACGAGCGCGACTTAGCCGAAGGGATTTACTACGCGGAAACCTTCGATTCGACGCGGATCCTGAAAGTCCTCGGAAAAGAGTACGGAGCAGCCAGTCAGCTTTACAGCCTGCAGGATCAGAGCGTCCCAGAATGTAAACCCGTGCAGCCGGTGCAGATCAATCGCCGCAAGAATGTCACGAACCTCCGGCGTGACAACATCGAATTCAGCAATCAATTCGACTCTGCGGCGAGCTTTTTCCGGATCGATCCCGAACTTGCGGGTAGCCACAACGAAATACTCTTGAAGAACCTGGAGCGAGACTACGCCCGTTCGCCGGCGCCGGTGCTCGGCAAACAGTTCCGTCGCGTGCTTCTGCTTAACGGGGTCGGCGTCATCATCAACGTAGATGAGAACGTTCGTATCGAAAAAACTACGAGCGCTCATGGATTTCGTCGCGATTGAATCGCCACCCTCGAGAGTTTCCGCCGCCGGAAAGACCCTTGAATTCCTCTATGCTGCGCTCCGGATCATCATCGGCGATCGTCTGAAGATAGTCCCGAATCAACTGGTTAAGGCTCTTGCCTAGGGCTTGGGCTCGCTTGCGGGCTCGCGTGACCAACTGCTCATCCACGGAAAGCGTGATGTTCATCGCCACATTATATGTGCGCACGTATTATGTGTCAATCGACAACGGAGGCCCGTCCAAGCGCCGCAGACTGAATGCGGGGCGCTATCAGCGCTCCCCGCTACCTCGACGTCAGAAGGTCCTTCAGTTCCTTCATCCCGTGCACGATCACGTCCGGCTCGAATTCCCAGGGATCGAATACGCGCTTGGAATCGCGCTGCACCCAGACGGTACGCAAGCCGCAGGCCTTGGCGCCGATTACGTCGAACGGGTTGCTCGAAATGACCCAAAGCCCCTCGCGGGGAGCTTGCACTTCCGCCAAGAGATATTCGTATACGGCAGGATCCGGCTTAAAGCTACGGACGGCGTCGACGCTGACGATCTTGCCAAAGCGAGGCAGGATTCCCGCTTGATCCAACGCCCCGCGAACCGCGCGCGCGGTTCCATTCGAGAACGCGACGATCTCAAAGCCTTGCGCCGCGAATTCGTCGAGCGCCTCGGCGACGTCCGGATACGCGGGCAAATGCTTGTACCTCGCCTGCAATCGTTCCTGCGCCTCGGTGGAAAGCGAAATTCCAAAGTGCGCGCCGACGAAACGCAGCGCCTGGGCCGTGCACACATCAAACGGGACATACTTCTTCATCAGCGCGCGGCGAAAGGAATATTCGAGCTGCTTCGCGCGCCACAGTTCGGACGCCTCGCGCGCCCTTTCTCCAAACGCGGCGCGCAGATGGCTTTCCATGCTGAACGGATCGATCAGCGTTCCGTACACGTCGAGGGCCAGGACGGGCTTGGCCGGCTTGTCGGGCATGCAGCGTCTCCAGTTTCAAACCGTGCTGGGGTCGAAGCTCCCAAAATGATAAGGTACGATTCTGCATGTATTCATGGACGAAAAGCGAGCGTTTCCAACTCGTCGTCGCCGCACGTAAACGTCGTTTAGGCCGAGGGGACACTGGCCCTTCCGCCATCGATTCAGCCCTCCATTGACAACCGTTCTTGCCTCCGACATCCTAAGCGCACAAGTCAGGGTGAAACGCATGTGCGTGCAGCGGCCTTGCGCTTGATTCTCAGTGCGGAGTTTTCCTGAAATGTCATCGCCCAGCGAAAAAAGCCTGTCCGCACTGCTCGATGAGCGCCGGACATTCCCGCCCTCGGAAGAATTCAAGCGGCAGGCTAACTGGAACGATCCCGCGATTTACGACCGCGCCGCGAAGGATCCGGAAGGCTACTGGGCGGAGCAGGCGAAGCATCTAGACTGGTTCACGCCGTGGGAGCGCGTGCTCGAGTGGAATGCGCCGTGGGCCAAGTGGTTCGTGGGGGGAAAGCTCAACGTTACGCACAACTGCGTCGATCGGCATGCGCATTCTGCGCGGCGCAACAAGGCGGCGATCATCTGGGAGGGCGAACCCGGCGACACGCGCGTGTTGACGTTCGGCATGCTCGAACGCGAAGTGAATCGCTTTGCCAACGCGCTGAAATCGCTTGGCGTGGTGAAGGGTGACCGGATCGCGATCTATATGGGCATGGTTCCCGAGCTGGCCATCGCGATGCTCGCCTGCGCGAAAATCGGCGCGGCTCATTCGGTCGTCTTCGGAGGATTTTCGGCGGAGGCGCTGCGCGAGCGGATCAACGACGCCAAGGCGAAAGTGTTGATCACGGCGGATGGCGCATGGCGGCGCGGCACGGTGGTGCCGCTCAAGAGCAGTGTGGACGATGCGCTAACGGGAACGCCCAGCATCGAAAAAGTGGTCGTGCTGGAGCGCATCGGGAAAGCCACGCCGATTTCCATGAAGCCCGGCCGCGATGTGTGGTGGCGCGATATCACCGCCGATGCCTCGGACGAATGCGCGCCCGAGCACATGGACGCCGAGGACATGCTCTTCATCCTCTACACGAGCGGCACGACGGGGAAGCCGAAGGGCGTGGTGCACACGACGGCGGGATATCTCCTCTGCGCCAGCATGACCCATCGCTACGTCTTCGACATCAAGGAAGACGACGTGTACTGGTGCACCGCCGACATTGGGTGGGTCACAGGGCATTCGTACATTGTGTATGGACCGCTCGCCAACGGCACGACGACCGTGATGTATGAAGGAACGCCGGACTTCCCCGACCGCGGGCGTTTCTGGGAGCTTGTCGACAAGTACGGCGTCAATATTTTTTACACGGCGCCGACGGCGATTCGCACTTTTATGCGGTGGGGCACGGAGATTCCGGCGAAGTACAAATTGTCGTCGCTGCGGCTGATCGGGACCGTGGGCGAGCCGATCAATCCCGAGGCGTGGATCTGGTACAACGAAACGATCGGCCATGGGCGCTGCCCTATCGTCGATACGTGGTGGCAAACGGAAACCGGCGGCATCATGATTTCTCCTCTACCGGGCATCACGGCGACGAAACCCGGCTCCGCCACGCGACCGCTTCCAGGAATCGTTGCAGAAGTAGTCGATGTGGACGGCACGCCTGTTGGCCCGGGCGGCGGGGGATATCTTGTGCTCAGCAAGCCCTGGCCCTCGATGCTGCGCACAATTTACGGCGATCCGGACCGCTATGTGCAGAATTACTGGTCTCGCTATCCCGGAAAATATTTTACGGGCGACGGTTGCAAACTCGACGAAGACGGATACTTTTGGCTCCTCGGCCGCGTGGATGACGTGATGAACGTCTCCGGCCACCGGATCTCGACGTACGAAGTAGAAAGCGCGCTGGTGGATCACACCTCTGTCGCCGAGGCCGCCGTAATCGGCAAAACACACGAGATCAAGGGCCAGGGAATCTCCGCGTTCGTGACATTGAAGGAAGGCATTCAGGCCAGCGACAAGCTGAAGGACGAATTGAAAAATCACGTCTCCACGAAAATCGGCTCGATCGCCAAACCCGATGATATTTTCTTTACCGCCGAGCTTCCCAAAACGCGCAGCGCCAAGATCATGCGTCGACTGCTGCGCGATATCGCGGAAGGCCGCGTCCTCGGCGACACGACCACGCTCGCCGATCCCACGGTCATCGCCAAACTGAAAGCGCAAGCGCAGGACGAGGGATGAGCGTGGTTCAGAAGATCATCACGGACGAACAAATACTGGCCACTCGAGAGATCATGCGCCAGCTTAGGCCCAAGGTGTCGCCGGACGACTACTTGAAGACCGTCAAGCGGATGCAAGAGTCTGACGGATACAAACTGGCCGCGGTGTTCGACGAAGGTGCCGTCCGTGCCGTGGCCGGTTATCGCTTCATGGAGATGCTTTTCAGTGGAAAAATCTTGTATGTCGACGACTTGAACACAGATGAAAGGCACCGCTCGAAAGGGTATGGCAAGGTTTTGCTGGACTGGCTTAAGGCGGAAGCCAAGGTGCAGGGCTGCGGACAACTTCACCTTGATTCCGGGGTCCAGAGGGAGCAGACCCACAAGTTCTATTTCCGCGAGGGATTGACCATCAACTGTTATCACTTCTACAGGACGCTCTGACGGGGACAGTGGTTGACGCCCAAGCCCGTGCAACCTAGGATGTACGTATGTCTCCCGATTCCCCGTCGCGGCATGTTGCGTCTCTGGACGGCTCGCTGGCCGACCGACTGGGCCGGCCTCTGCGCAGCCTACGCGTTTCGGTGACCGACCGGTGCAACCTGCGCTGCAACTATTGCATGCCGCAGGAGGAGTACGTCTGGCTGCCGCGGCAGGAATTGCTGACATTTGAGGAAATCGCGCGGCTGGTCGAAGTCTTTACTTCGCTCGGCGTCGAAGACGTGCGCCTCACTGGAGGCGAACCGCTTCTGCGTCGCGATCTTCCGCAGCTCGTGCGAATCCTGGCGGCGAATCCGCGAATTCGCGATCTTGCGCTCACCACCAACGGCGTTCTATTTGCCGAGCGAGGTGAGGCTTTGCGTGAGGCGGGACTGCATCGCGTGACGCTGAGCCTGGACACGCTTCGCCCGGAGAGATTCGCGGCACTGACCGGGCGTGACACGCACGCGCAAGTGCTCGAAGGCATCACGGCTGCTCGCCGGCTCGGCTTTCCAAAACTTAAGCTGGACTCCGTTGTGCTGCGCGGCGTGAACGACGACGAACTCGCCGACCTCATCGAATACGGCCGCCCCCTCGAAGCCGAGGTACGCTTCATCGAGTACATGGACGTGGGTGGCGCGACCGACTGGTCGCTCGACAAAGTGTTCACGCGCGCCGAGATGCTTGAGCGCCTCGGCCGGCGCTATGGCGCGATCGCGCCTCTCAACGAAAATTCCTCCGCACCCGCCGAGCGTTTCCGGCTGCCCGACGGCACGATCTTCGGCATCATCGCTTCCACCACGACGCCATTTTGCAGGAACTGCGATCGCAGCCGCTTGACCGCGGATGGGTTGTGGTACTTGTGCCTTTACGCGCAGACCGGGATCGACCTGCGCGAGATGCTGCGCGGAGGCGCTCCGGCTGAGGAAATTGCCGCACGCATCGCCTCCGTGTGGCGCGCACGCACCGACCGAGGTGCGGAGCTGCGTGCTGCAACGGGAGAGCGCGGCGCACTGGTTGGAATCGAGCAGCTTCGGCAGGATCCGCACCTCGAAATGCACACCCGCGGCGGATGAACGTAGAACGGCCTACAGCGTAAAACTCGTATAGACCGACGTGCGCACCGCGTTCGTGAACAAGTGATCCGCCCAATACCGCCCGAATCGCCAGCCGACTTCCCAGCGATTGTCGAATTTCTTAATCCTGTATGAGAGCGACGAATCGAGCTCGCTCCCATAATGCTCCGCCGGATAATCCGAGTGGTAGTCGTAGAAGATTACGGTGGCAACCGCCCCGCCTAAATAACGGATCGGCCCGTTGGCGTTGATGTAGGCGGCTCGAAGGCCATTGCCGGCTCGTCCGCTTGGATTGTTGAAAAATAAATCCGTCCAACCGTTGAACGGAGGCGCAAGCGGAGTGGTTAGCAGGTCGGTGGCGCTGCGCCCGCCCAGGAAAGCGTAGCCGGCTTTCACATTGAGTCCTCGCCAGCCCGGGCCGAGTTCACCTAGATAATAGTCCTCGTTGACGTGGTTCGGATTCGTGCCGTAATTCTTCTGCTTCGCGAACTCCGCGGTGTAGATGATTCTCCAGTCCGTGGTGAGGCGATAAGGCCCGTTCACACGCAGTCCGTACGTCTGCGTGGAAAGATTGAACTGCGCCGGCGATCGATAGTCGAGCAGCAGGCCATAGAGAGACGCGCGCACACGGTCTTGCTTGGCCCAGACGAGATTGATCAAGTCTGTGTGCATCGGCGGGTGGCCGTCCGTCGCGTCGTAGCCGACCTCGCGATAGAAGCGGTTGATGAAGGCGTAGGTGAAAGAAAAATTCCGTGGCAGATCCAAATCCACTTTCGCCGCGTCAAAACTTCCGTGGATCTGCCGCCAGCTGGAAAAACTCAGAAACCGCCCTTCGTTGAGGGCAAGCTCCTGACGGCCCACACTGACGGACACGCGCCTGTGCTCGGCTCCGTGAGTCCATTTCACATAGCCCTGGCTGAGTTGCAGGCTCTTTGGATCAAAAATCGCGGGGAGATTAGCGCGATTCTGCGATGGAAGCGTGGGGTCGTTGAAGTCCGCCGGCCCAGTGACGATCACCGCTTCTCCCTGGGCGAAAACTGAAAATCCGTAAATGGGATGAGTCGCATACCCGAGCGCCAGCCTGAGGGTCGGAGCGAAGGCGGTGCCGGTGAACGGCGCGCCGTCGCGCTCGAAGCCTTCAAAGCGAAGCCTGGTATTGAACGAAAGATTGCCTTGCTTGAGCCACGGCCACAGGCTGTGAGAAGCCGGCTCTTGAACTGCATCGCTCTCCGGCGCTTGATTCTTCGGCGCCGGATCCTGTGCGGCCAGTCGGATCGGAGTGGCGAGGCAATATAAGGTGCAAAGCAGAAAAGCGACGACGATGGAGTCCCGCTTCCAGTTCATGGGTGCCACGCCCCGGAGGGCGTAAGCAAAGGTTCCAGCTCGATTACGTGATGAAGTTCCCGCAGCAAACACACGAAGCGCAAACAGAGAGCAGATATACCCACCTTGGTTTCACCCGTGCTGTTTATCCTACATCAAAAATCTTTCACCGGCCCGCATTGCTCACGCCGGCGCTTTCGCCCATGGTTGGCAGCGAATTGGAGAATTCCCGACATCAAAATCGCCGGGAAAAGGGGGCAGGAATTTGCGCCGTGGCGCTGCAGGCAAGCCCTGAGCTACCGGAGCGCCTCAGACCAGAGCCTGAACACTCCACACGGCTACTCGGTCGCGCCCTTCGCGCTTCGCGCGATACAGAGCCTGGTCCGAGGCTCTCATAACGTCAATCATCGTCGCGCCGTGCTCCGGATAAACCGCCACGCCGATCGAAACGCTGATCGCTCCGAGGAGCTGCCCGGCATACTCGACGCTTAATTCCTTCACCTGCTGGCGCAGAATCTCGGCGCGCTGCATGGCGCCGTTCAAATTAGCATCCGTCAGAACGAGGACGAATTCTTCCCCGCCGAAACGGCATGCGATGTCCTGGCCTCGCGTATGCCGTTTGAGTAGATCACCGAGGGCGCGGAGCAGCGCGTCGCCGGCTTGATGGCCGAACGTATCGTTGAAGCGCTTGAAGTGATCAATATCCACCATGAGGATCGCGACCGTGCTCTTCTTGCGTGCCGCGCGGCTGAACTCGCGCTCGAGCGATTCCTCCATGTAGCGCCGATTGAAAAGCCCGGTCAGGGAATCGCAAATCGACTGATTCCGCAGGCTCTCGCGCAATTTCAAATTTCCCAGCGCCAGGCCCACCTGCTCGGCAAAAACGATCGCCAGCCTCCGTTCCTCCTCGCCAGAGAACGCAGGCGCGGGCTCGGACGCGTCGTTTTTGCGCAGCCGTTGCAAATTTAGAATGCCGAGCGCCTCGCTTTGCGCCATGAGCGGCACGCAAAGCGACTCGGTCACTTCCAAGGGATCGATGTGGCTGCAGACCGTAGTTTTCTGGCCGTTGCGGAAAATTTGCGGCTGTCCCCGGCGCAGCGCCCAACAGTCATCCGGCGGGAACACACGATCTCGATGCGAGGGGTTGCCCCAGTCCGCAACCGTTTCCACGGTGGTTCGCGAGGCGCGAATCACATACAACGCGCCCGACCAATTGGAGAACAGTTGTTCGGCCGCGACGGTGATCTCGACGTACGCCTCGTCGACGTTCTGGCACGCCTGCAGCCGGCTTCCCATGTCGCTCAGGATGGTGATTTCCTTCGAGCGCTGCTGCAGTTCGTGCACTCTTTCCGCTAATTCCTGGTTCGCTTTTTGCAGCCTGGCTTCCGCCTGGACGCTTTCGGTAATGTCCTGAATGCTCCCCACCAGCTTCGACGGCTTTTGCGTTCTCGGATCGCAGAGAACGTAGCCGCGCTCCTGGATGTTTCGTTCGGTGCCGTCGGGACGAACGACCCGAAAGTCGATGGCAAACGCCTTGGCTTCCGCGATGGCGCGCGCCAGCACGTTGCGCAACCGTTCCCGGTCGTCGGGATGCACGGAGCGAAAATAGGTCTGACGGGACACTTCGACGGAGCCCGGTTCGTACCCGAAAATGCGGAAGACTTCGTCCGACCAGCGCACCGGATACTTCTCCGGATCGTCGGAGTTGGCCAGATCCAGCTCGACGCTTCCGAAGTGGGCGATGCGCTGCGCAGCGGCCAGATTCGCCTCGCTCTGCCGCAATTTTTGTTCGGCGTCTTTCCGTCGCGTGACGTTCCGATGCAAGCCGACAATTCCAACTACATTTTCATTTCTGTCGATGAGCGGCACTTTCGTCGTCTGGAGCCAGATCGTGCTCCCGTCCTGAGACTTAGCCGTTCGCTCGCTCTCCAAAATTGCGCCGCGGGACTTCATGACGCCAAGGTCTTCGGCGTGAAGCGCGATGGCCTTCTCCCTCGGGAACAAATCGAATGCCGTCTTCCCGAGCAGTTCGTCGGGCGACTGCACCCCGTGGAGCTTGCCGAATGCCTTGTTCGCGAGCTGGTAGCGCCCCTCGGTGTCCTTGGCGAAGATGCTGTCGGGGATGTTGTCGGTCACCGTGCGGAGGACGTTGCGCTCGAGAGCGAGCTTTTTTTCCGTTTGCGCGTGGCGTGCCAGCGCGCTCTTGAACCTGCGCGTGGATAAGTAACTGCCCACGACTGCGGCGAGTGCTCCGGCGACGACCGTTACGGCCTGATGTTGACGAGGCGTGAGGTGGGGAAACAGGATATGTTTCAACTGTTCAAATACAATCAGGCCCGCCGTGACCCAAATGGCCACCCAGGCGAGCCCCTTCCAATTCGTGCCGACGTCATTGGTCTCCGCACCAACAGGTTCCCGCGGTGCTCCCACGGGTTTTCCTGGGTCTTCGTTGGGTTTCATGCTAGCCACTGACACAGCTCCGTCATCTGATAGCCGCGGCCGGCGGGGGATTGCCAATTCTCTTAGGATAACCAATCGGATGAGAAACGGCGCGGAAACCATTTCCGGTGTGATTAAATTGCTAATCTTGGGCGAAGAATGTCCGCTTCAATCGTCGGGGGAGAAGGTGACTAGCCCTATCTTTGGTGTCGGCATTCATACCCGGCGCGCGCCGCCGGCATGCAGTGCACGAGAAGCGCTGCTGAGTTCAAAACCATTCCGATTCCCTGTATAGTTTAGCCATGCCGCTCGGCACAAAAACGAGGAGACGATTGCGGTCCTGGCGCACGCGCCTGCGGGAACTGCGCGGCGTGGCGAAGGGCCTCGTTTCGACGCGGCATCCGCTGCTCGTGCACATTATTCCCATCCGGCGCTGCAATCTCGCCTGCACGTATTGCAATGAATTCGACGATTTCTCGAAGCCTGTGGACACGGCGGAAATGTTCAGGCGGATCGACCGCCTAGGGGAACTTGGCGCGTCGGTCGTCACGATCAGCGGCGGCGAGCCGCTTTTGCATCCGGAGCTTGACCTGATCATCGCCCGCATGCGCAAAAACGGAATTCTTTCCGGAATGATCACGAATGGATATCTGCTGACGGCTGAGCGCATCGAGCGGCTGAACCGCGCCGGCCTCGAATACCTGCAAATCAGCATTGATAACGCCATGCCCGACGAAGTCTCGAAAAAGAGCCTGAAGGTGCTCGATCAAAAATTGAAGCTGCTGGCCGAGCACGCCGTATTCCAGGTGAACATTAATTCCGTGCTCGGCAGCGGTGTGAAAAATCCGGAAGACGCGCTCGCCGTGGCACGCCGGGCGCAGGAGTTGGGATTCACGAGCACCGTGGGAATCCTGCACGACGGCCAGGGGCAGCTCAAGCCGCTCGGCGGCCGAGAGATCGAAATCTTTGAAGAGATCATGGGCATGGGCAAGCGCGGGTTCTCGCGCATCAACGGCTTCCAGTACAACATCGCCAAGGGCAAACCTAACGACTGGCGGTGCCGCTCCGGTTCGCGCTATCTGTACATCTGCGAGGACGGCCTGGTGCACTGGTGCTCACAGCAGCGCGGATATCCGGGTATCCCGCTGGAGAAATACACCGCGGAAGACCTTCGCCGCGAATACTTCACCAAGAAACACTGCGCGCCGCTTTGCACCGTGTCTTGCGTCCAGCAGATCGCAGTCGTCGACAACTGGCGCGGCCCGCAAACACTACGGCCGGTCGCGGCGCCGCCGTCTTCGCCGGAATCGCTGGTGCAGCTGCGGTAGTCGCGAGTGATTCGTGATTTGTGATTCGTGTTAAACCCTCTCCAAATCTCGCGAGGGTAACGCAGCGATCCCGTTGCGCGCTATCAAAGGCTTCATCACACGCTTCCACCACATCAGCAGGCCCGTGAGGAACAGGACCGCCGGCGCGAGTCCAAGAATCGTCCAAATGACTTTCGCCCAAACTCCGGCGAAACGGCCGAAATGGGCCTGGGCGAGCCAGTACAATGCCTGATCTCCGAAACGAAGGCTTCTGCTGTTTACATTCAACGGCTCGAGATAGTCGACGGCCGCATTGAACGCGCTCGGAATCGAAAGATAAATTCCCGAGACGGCCCACATCAAGAGGAACGCAACCGTCCAAAATCCCAGCGCGCTGTGCAGTGTCCAGTTGAAACCTTTCGGATTTTCTTTCCAGCGGAAGCTGAGACTGCGCCGCCAGGTCTCAGACCCGGGCCACCAGATGACGGCGCCCGTCAGAATCAGCAGCGCGGTGAGGATGCCACCGGCGGCATTGAGCACACGGCCCGTACTGGCCTGCAGCAAATTGTCATGAAGGTCCACAAGCCACAGCACAAACCGGAAGCCGAGCCGAATCGAATCCCCCAAATCGGCTCCTGAATACGGATTGAACAGGCGTTGCAATCTGCCGCCGTGGCCCTCCAGCCAGATTTCCGCCGCCTGATCGGGATTTTTGCGCACCGAAACGCGCGTTACCTCGTAACCGGGGTAGGTACGCTCGGCGACTTGTCTCAGTTCGTCCTCGCTCATTCGCGCGCCGGGGCCAACAGCAACACGCGGTTCGCGTGCGAGCGATCGCGTCAGCTCACGCCGAAAGACCAGCGCGGATCCCGTCACGCTCATGAGCAATACGTAGAGGCCAAGTCCGATGCCGGTCCAGAGATGGACCTGAAAGAGCGCTTTGCGGAGCCAGGCGGTCTGCGGCCGTCTCTTCCATTTTTCCCTGGCGTTCATCGCGACACCATCGCGCGCGTATTACACCACAATCCTGGGCAGGACGCCCACTCGCGCCGTTCACCGGCGTGAAACACGATTCGTGCGAAACTCGTACCGGCTTGATTTCCTAAGGATGCTTGTGAGATGACATCCTTTCCGAAGAGGAGAAAATCGTGGAGAACCCCGCGGCCATGCTGATCTTGATCCTGGTGATCGTCATCGCGTTTATCGTACTGGGCGCGCTGCTTGGGTCCTTCTTCACCATAAACACGGCCGAGCGCGGCGTGGTCGAGCGGTTCAATAAGTTTTCGCGCATCGCGGGGCCCGGACTTTCGCTGAAAGTCCCTTTCGCCGAGTCCGTGCACCGCGTCGACATGCGCGTGCAGGAGCTCCCGTTCAAGATCGAAACCAAGACCAAGGACAACGTCTTCGTGGTGATCCCGGTTTCGGTGCAGTATCAGGTGCTGGCCGACAAGGTCAGCGACGCGTACTACAAGCTCACCGATCCCCAAAAGCAGATCGAATCGTACGTCTACAACGTGATTCTGGGCCATGTGCCGAAGCTGGCGCTGGACGAGGCGTACCTCGAAAAGGATCAGATCGCCAAGGCCGTCAAGGACGAACTCGACGCGACGATGGAGAATTTTGGATTCGCGATCGTGCGCGCGCTCGTCACGGACATCGTTCCCGACGCGCGCGTGAAGACCGCGATGAACGAAATCAACGCGGCGAGGCGCGAACAGGAAGCGGCGCTGGCCAAAGGCGAGGCGGACAAAACCATTGCGGTCAAAAAAGCAGAGGCGGAAGCCGAGAGCAAACGACTGCAGGGCGAGGGCATCGCCGCGCAACGCAAAGCAATCATCGCCGGATTGAAAGAGTCGGTCGAGGATTTTCAGAAGGTGGTGGAAGGGGCGTCGGCGCGCGACGTCATGACCCTGGTGCTGCTCACGCAATACCTGGACACATTGAAGGAAATCGGCGCGTCGTCCAACACCAACACGATCATGCTCTCGCACGCGCCCGGCGAGATCCAGAATCTGCGCGAACAAATTACCAACGCGATCACGGTCGGACAGTTGGTCGGCGACAATATTGGGAAGAAGTCGTGACTGGTGACTGGTGATCGGTGAAAACCTCAGGCTCTTCTCCTTCACCAAACTGATTGTTTCAGTTGTTTACATCTCCGGCGGCCCGCTCAATGTTGGCGTTGATTTCTCCGCCGATCAGGAACGCCAGCCCTGTAACGTACAGCCAAACCATCAGGATGATCAAAGCCCCAAGGGAACCATAGATTGCCGAATAGGTATTCAAGTATCGCAGGTAAATCTGCAATCCAGCGGAAGCGGCGAGCCACAGAAAGGCGCCAAATGCCGAGCCCGGCGTGATCCAGTACCAGCGCCTCCTCTGCGCATTTGGCCCGCAAGAATAAATCAGCGCGTACGAGAAAACCACGAATAGCGCGGCCGCCGGCCATTGCAGCGCCTTCCAGATCGCCACCATTGCCGAAGCGAGGTGAAGTTCGCTCCCGATCCAATCGATCAGACTCCCGCTCACCAGGACGAGGCATAAGGCCGAAAAAATCAAAATTGAGATCAGCAGCGTCAAACCGACCGCGATCGCCCGCACTTTAATCCAGGATCGAGATTCCCTTGCGCGGTAAGCCACGTTTAGCGCGGAAATCATCGAGGCCATTCCCCCGGAAGCGATCCACAAGGCCACAATAATTCCAATTGTTAGTTTCCCTCTACTTGCGTTCGCGGCGAGCTCTTCGGTTGTATTTTTCAGAAGTTGAAACGCCAAAGGAGGGAGAAACGCCGCAAAGTAACTCAGCAAACCGGTCCGCAACTCGATGCTTCGAGAAGCAAACAAACCAAACAGCGCGAGCAGAAAGACCAGCAAAGGAAAGAGGGCCAGCAAGAAATCGAAGGCGAGTCCCGAAGCGCGTCCGATCAGGTCATCTTCTCGGGCGTCACGAACGACGCTCCTGGAAAGCTCCCAGAACGTCAGTCCTCCCAATTTCCAGATCGTCTTGTAATCCAGCTCCTCATTGGGAAGGGAAGGCGTCATAGGAGCTCTTGGATGCAATTTCCAACTGCATTCAAGCAAAGGATTCTTCTATCGGAAAGCGATTATTTGTTCAGCAGGGGAATATCCTTGCCCTTCGGCGGCATGGGAATCGACTTCAGGTATGCGTAAATGTCAGCCAAGTCCTGATCGGGGAGAGCCTTGCTCGTGTAAGGCGGCATTTGATTCGCCGGCTTGCGAACGTAGCCCTGAAATCCCTCGAACGAAAGCTGCGGAGGTCCAATGCGCGCCGCGCCGGTCTGCGCGGCGCCCTGGCCTTGCCGGCCGTGGCACTCGTAGCAGCCGTCGCTCATGAAAAGCTTCTTTCCGTTCTCCGCGTTTCCAGAAGGAGGCGCGTCGGAAGACTGCCGCGCCTGTGCGGTTGGAAAAGCAAACAGCGCGGCTGAAAGTACGAAGAGACAAACCCATTTCATTGCGCGCAACTCCTTTTGCGAGCGCACGATTTTTTCGTTAGCGAGGCTGCGTAACGACATCCACCAGCGCCGGTTCGCCGCGTTTGACGACGTCGATCGCGCGCTTCAGCGCCGGGCCAAGGTCCTTGGGATCGCTGATCGGCCCTTCGCCGTACACGCCCATGCTCTCGGCCAGCTTGGCGTAATTAATGTCAGGACCGGTAATGGTTGTGCCTGTGCCGCAATTCGCGATCCCACGGCTGTGGCGATCGGCCATGATCTGGACCTGCATCACTTCCTGATGATACGCGCGGTTGTTATGCATGACGTGAAGCACCGGAATCTTGTGGTGTGCCGCGGTCCACAAAATTCCGGGCGCAAACATCATGTCGCCGTCGCACTGAATGTTCACGGTGAGCCTGCCGTGCTTGCGATTGGCCAGCGCCGCGCCGGTGGCCGCGGGGGCGTTGTAGCCGATTCCGTAGCCTCCCGCGCCGCCGATGTACTGGTAGTGCTTGTCGAAATTCCAAAGCCGCTGCGGCCACTTGCTGACGAAAGTTGTAGCGCCGACGAGGGACCAATCCTCGTTCTGGATTTGCGACCACAGCTCCATGCACATTCGAGCCGTGCTGATCGGGCTTGCCTCCCAGGCAAACGCCGCCGCGTCCCGCGAACGCTCGAGCGCCTGCATGTGCGTCGCCTTGAGGCGCACGCCGCGATCCTGGAAGGCGCGCTTGCGGTCGTCCGTGGTGAGGCGCTTGACCGCTTCCGTAAGCGACGGTAGCGTGGCCTCCGAATCGGCGGCGATGGCGATGTCGGCTTCGTTGTAGCGCTGGAAATCCTGATAGTTTGCCTTGATGAAAAGATCGTCCGAGCTGATCGTGAGGAGCTTTGCGTTCGCTTTCATCCCGGAACGCGATGTGCGGTCGATCTGGTCGCGGTAGGTGTGCGTGATGCCGTAGACATCGGCGACGTCCAAGGCCAGGATTACATCCGCTTCCGCGACCGCCGCGCGGGCCCGGTCCGACTGATTCAGCGGGTGGCGTGTCGGGAAATTCATCCTGCCCACCTGATCGACCACCGAGCACTGCAGCGCCTCGGCAAGATCGACCAGGCATGCGACCCCTGCGGGCGTCCGCGCCATGCGGTCCGCGATGATGCAGGGATTTTCTGCCGCGACGAGCATGCGGGCCACTTCGCTTACACTTCCCGTATCGCCAACCGGCGGCATGTCCGTCGTCAGCTTCGGAATGCGAATTTTCAGATCGGCTGGGACCGGGTCTTCCTGCAGCGTGCCGTCCGCGACCAGCACCACAGGCATGGTCGGCGGCGTCATCGCGACCTTGTAGGCACGCAGCGCGGACTCGGCGAAGTGCTCGAGCGACATGGGCAGGTCGTCCCACTTCGTGAAATCGCGCACCATCGCGGCCGCGTCCTGGACGCTGTGGTCCCACTCGACGCCCGGAGCGCGCTTGGTCACATCGAGAATATTTCCCAGAATCACGTAGACCGGCACGCGGTCGCAGTAGGCGTTGTACATCGCCATCGCGGCGTGCTGGACGCCGACCGTTCCGTGCGCCAGGACCAGCAGCGGCTTGCCTTCAATTTTGTAGTAACCGTGCGCCATCGCTATCGAGGATTCTTCATGGCAGCAGGTGATGAATTCGGGGCTCTTGTTTCCGCCGTAGTTGATGATCGATTCGTGGATACCCCGGAAGCTCGATCCGGGATTGGCGCAGACGTATTCAAATCCGAGGGACTTGATCACGTCCACCATGAAGTCCGACCCGGTGCGATCCGCGGTAAGGACTTCGGTGACTGAGGGAACCTCCGTCTCGGCCGCCGCCGACATGGGCGGAGGAACTATGCGCTTCAGTTCGGCCGGCTGCGGCTCGGCGGAAACCGCCGCCGGCACGGCAGCCAGTGCCGCAGCGCCGACGGCCGCGCCCTTCAGGAATCTTCGGCGATCGATTTCAGGCTTGGCGGCTTCAGGCTTGGACGGCTTTGCCATGGGTTCGCACCTCGTTTTGGCGGCAATTCGTACGTTATATCACATGAAATGTGACGGATGCCATACCGCAAGGCGCGCAGCGCGGCGAAGAATGAGAACTCCAGCACGTAAGGCTCCCCTCTCGATTAGCACCGATCACAGCACCATTGCTATCCCGGAACACTGTACCTCAGCAGCGTTGACGCTCCCCCGACAGGGGGCTACTTTGGATAGAAGTGCGGGGTTCCGGCGGTTCCCCCGGGTGTTCGTAGCCTGGCGCCGCGCCTCGAAGGTAATGGCAAGGCTTCGCCAGTTCTGCGCTTGCTCCGTTCATTTGGCGGCCGGGCGCCCGCGTGTCAAGCATACGTGTCCACCCTAACCAAGGCAGGGCGTTACGATCTCCGCGAGGAAATAGGTCGCGGCGCCATGGGTGTGGTGTATCACGGATACGATCCCGTGATCGGTAGGGGAGTCGCGGTCAAGACGCTCCGCTTGACCGAGGCAGGCACAGGCCTGTCGCGCGAGGAACTGGTCAGCCGGTTCCAGACGGAGGCTCGCGCGGCCGGACTGCTGGCCCACCCGAATATCGTCGTAGTCTACGACGCCGGCGAAGAGGACGGGCTGTTTTACATTACGATGGAATTCGTCGAAGGGCGAAGCCTGCAATCGCACATCGACTCCAAGCAGCCCTTTCCGGTGTCCCGCGTTTTGAAGCTGATGGAGCAGGTTTGCTCGGCCCTCGACTTCGCGCACCAGCACAACGTGGTGCACCGCGACATCAAGCCGGCAAACCTGATGTTGACCCCGGACGACACGGTCAAGATCACGGACTTCGGCACGGCGAAAATCCTGCAATTCGGCACCGCGCAGACCTCGCACGTGATGGGCACGCCGTCCTACATGTCTCCGGAACAGGTGAAGGGGAAGGCCATCGACGGCCGCTCGGACATCTTTTCCCTGGGAGTGATCCTGTACGAATTGATGACCGGCGAAAAACCGTTTCCCGGACAAAACATCACCACGGTCATCTACAAAATTATCAACGAAGAGCCTGTCCCGCCGCGTTCGCTCGATTCTTCGATTCACCCGGGCCTTTCGACCGTGATCACCAAGGCGCTGGCGAAGGATCCAAACGCGCGGTACCAGAGCTGCCACGAATTGCTGACGGCGCTCAAAAACTTCCACGAACTCGCGAGCGCGGATGCCACTGTGCGAATGGCCCCGGCCGGAGGCTCTCATCCTTCTCCGACATCGACGCCAAACCGTCCCGTTGCTCATGCGCCGCGTGTGGCCAATGTTCCGCCCGTTGCAAAGCCGGCCGAAGTGCACAATTCGCTGCAGTCGCCAATGCTTCTGGTTCCCGCCGAGGAACCTCGCCAAAAGCGCGGCGGCGTGTTGCTGACGCTCGTCTTGCTTGGAATCGTTGGATACGCCGGGTACCGCGTTTACGCGCCCGTAATGGATTTGTGGCGACGCGCCCACGAAGCAGTGCAGACGCGCGCCGGTTCCACAAAACCGGATTCCGCGCCACAAGCGGCGAATCCGGACAATGCAAATGCGAAGCCCGATTCGCAATCCATCGACACGTCTCAATCCGCCGCGTCCGAGAAAGCGGTCTCGACTTCTGCGGCTACGTCAAATACCTCTGCCCCGCCTGTGGAAAATTCCGTCGCAAAAGATGCAACTCAGCCAAAAGTGATCCCGGCAGTTTCCGTGAAGTCCCCTGAACCGGCATTGACAAACGCGGTCAGCCCGGACGCAGCTATATCAGCGCCAAAAGCCATACTTCCTCCGGCCTCTCCTCCGGGACCTTCTCCGGCGCATCTCTTCGAGTCGAAACTACGCGGCGAACTCGCGGGGCAGCCGCTCGCGAGCAAAGTGACGATCCAAGCTGCGGGAAGAAACATCACACTTTCCGGTTCTCTCACTCTCGCGGAATATCGCGAGCTTCGGGGGCACCTGCGATCAGTTCCCAACGGAGTGCATGTGGTTGACGAGATCGAATATGCGCAGGATACGAACTCGAATCCGGCCGCGGCTCCGGTACCGTCTCCGGCTCCTCGATCATCTCCAGCTCCGGCGGCTGGATCCGTAGGCTGGATTTGGATCCGCTCGAATCCGACGGGCGCGAGGATTCTGGTGGATGGCGCGGAAACGGGGCTGCGTACTCCCGCACGTTTGGAATTGCAACCGGGAGATCATGAAGTCCAGCTGGCTCACCGAGGATTCGCTAACTCACACCGGGGTCTCACCGTCCAACCGGGGCAGACCATGCAGGTTACGGAAACATTGTCGATCGAATAAACCGATCAACTGATAGTGGCAGTCAAAAGTTACTCCGCCGCGAGAATTACGCTGCGCTGGCGATACTGCGGCGAAGAAGCGCTGGTCGCGTCTCCCGTATTGTAACGATTTGATCCACTACCGGCCCGCGGGTTGCTTCATAGGTGTCCCACTCCACGCTATCCCCTGTATTTTAACCGCCGGAAGTCGCATGCTGACGGCAGACTGCGTGCTCTTTAGTCCAAACGCCAGTGTGCCTTTCCGCCCGGGAGCGACAGGATCCAGCGCCCGCGCGAGCATGAAGCGCCAGATTGCATCTAGACCTAGACCGGGTACCTTACGTAAATTCGGCAAGGAACCGATCTACCGATGAAAGTCCTCGATCCATCGAAGAACCAGACCGGCGATGACGTTCCGGCCGTCGAAGCCACGCCTGTGCCTCCGCGCAGGCCTGACGCCACGCGGGCCGAGGTCGTGCCCGTTCGTCCGGCATTTTCCAACGTGGAAACCGCGGTTATTTTCTTCCTGCGCCAATTCCGAGTCTTGCTGGGCGCGGCGCGACTGTATCAGCGCGATCATCCGCGCCTGATCGAAATTCTCGCCTCCACCGAACAGCAGTTGCGAATCGCGCTCGCGGCGCGAACGCCGTTGGTTTTGGCCGTTGAGACGAAGGGTATGCTTCTGCCGCGGCATGAAGGCGGATTGGCCGAGCTTCTGCACGACCAGCGCGGTGAATTGAAAGCCCTCGCCGAAGAACTTCTTCGCAGCGGAATCACCTCGCTCTTGTTCACGCACCCGATCAACGTGGGCGAACTGGATTTGTTTGCCCATGAAATCAGCCTAGTTCCGCGCAGCGCTTCTCCGGGCGATACCGCCTCGCGAAGATTGTGGGACAACTGGATGCGGGAGCGCGGAATCGTTGGCATCCGCATCAACATTCCGACCGAGCGGCGCGATTCCCTGCTGCTTGCAAGCCTGATGTCCGCGGTTCTCGCGTACGACAACTCGGCGCAGCAGTCCTCGCGCGCCGGCCGGACGATGCCGGAGGCAAACTTCGAGCAGATCGCCGGCGCCTTGCGCCTGCTCGCGAAACTCGCGCCGCCGAACGACCCGGAAGCGCAATCTTCCACGCAGGATCTGGCGCGCCGTTTTCATGCCGTCGTGTCCGGCAGCGACCCGTCTTCGATTGCGCTGATCGTCTACGGCGTCTCCAACGTCAAGCCGCGTGACAGCGAATCGCTCGTGCCGTATATCGAGCGGCTGACAGACGAACTCGTGCTGGCGTACGTGAGGCAGGAATTCAACGCGGCCCGGATGACGGCGCCGGAATTGCTCCCGCTTCTGGTGCGCCTTGACCAGGGGCGCGGCCACGCGGACGCGAGCGCTCCGTTCAGTGGGTCGCAGTACGACGAAGTTCGCGTGTCGATGCTCTGCGAGCGCTTCTGGAACGCGCTGCCGGCGCGAGTGACGGGCAAGATCTTGCGTAGCGGCGATGCCTGGTGCGTGCCGCCACCGGTGGTGGCTCGCTTCCTCGAACCGCTGGCCGCCGCTGCGGAGAAAAAGAAGTCGGACGCTTCGGCGCGCGCGGGCCGCGCCGTCCTGATGGCGTACGCGCGGTGCCTCGAATCGGAAGAAAACAAGGCCCGGCGCGCCGTGGCCGCGGGCTTCTCGGAAATTGCGCCCCAGCTGGAGCGCTTGTGGCCGCATCCCTCGGTGGCCGATTTCGGCCGCGGAATCGTGCAAGCGCTTCTCATTGAGACTTCGCCCGGGATTGCGGGTTTGCTTTCCGCAGTCGTGGAAAAACTGGCGCGCGCTTCGTTGGCTAAGCGCGAATATGCGGAGTTTGAGCGAATCCTCGAAACGCTCGAGGCCGCGCCGCGTGACGACGAACACGCACACATTTCGACGCTCGTCGGGCACATGATGAATGACGACCAGTGGCTCTATCTCGTCGACGAGGCGCTCTCCAACCAGCCGCTGAACGCCGTCATCCCTCGTCTCCTGAAACGCAGCCCGGACCGATTGATCGACCGGCTGGGATTGCTCCTGACTGCGCCTCGCGGTTTTGATTCTCTTCCGGCCATGGTGCGCTTGATCCACGGTACGGGAGAGTCTGTCCTCGGCGCTCTCGAAACTCGGCTCTACGAAGCCCGGCGCCAGCGCATCCTTACGGCAATTCATCTGCTCGCGACCTCGGATCCCAAACGATTGGCGGGCGCGCTGCCTAGAGCGCTGGCAAGCTGGGAGTGGAGCTTGCAGGATCTGGCCGCGACGGAGCTCATCAAGTGGACGAATCCGCCTGTGGTGGCAGCGACGGCCCATGCTTTTCTTGCCACGCTGCCCGAAGCGCACGCGCTGGTTGTGCCCTGCATGATCGATCATTTGGGGCTGGCGCACGAAACCGCGGCCGTTCCGTTGTTGCTTGAAATCGCCGAAGGTGGACATGTCACTCTGCGTGACATCTATTTCCGGATCAAGGCGGTCGAGGCACTCGGCAGGATGCGAGTGGCGGAAGCGGCGCCTTCGCTGTTGCGAATCGTGAGGGAACGCAACGGCCTTGCGCACGGCGAGCCCGCGGCGCTGCGGTCGGCGGCCGAAGAAGCGCTGAGCCTGCTTGAAAATGGCCCTGCGACAAGAAGCGCTCGCAATCCGGAAGGCGCTGTCGCAAGCTCCAATGCGACTCACGGCCGGCCTCGACGGTACGCCCGGGCGCGCCTGGTCCCGGCGCTGTCGGCGACCATGACGGGCGGACGCGGCGGCCCCGCGCGCGTTCGCGTTATCGCGCTTGGCGGCGCTTTGCTCGAAACCGATCATCGGCTGGCGATCGGCGATTCCATGCAGCTCGAAATTCGCGTCGGCCTTCGCAAGGTGGAGTCCACTGCCGTTGTGCGGAATATCACGCCGAGCGGCGCCGGCGTGGAATTCGTCCACATGAAGCCGCAGGACCGCGAGCGGCTGCGCCGGCTGATCGTGCAAGAGTTGAAATAGGTCCTCCAGGTTCCGACGCGGATTCCCGCGCGGGAAAAAATCGATCCAAATCTAAATTTTGTCATTCTGATCGAAGCGAGGAATCTCTCCTTTTTGCGCACAAACCTAAGAGAGATTCCTCGCTTCGCTCGGAATGACAAAATGAGAGGGCGCGGCCCGAAAACATCTGCTGAGCTGGTTATTCTTCTTCGGGGCCAGGAGCGGTGAGGAGCGGGCGGGGAAACGTCTCGATGGGGTCCAGTTGCGGTACGTCGGCGCTACCGATGCCCATCTCCCTGAATTTGCGCGCGGAGGGAACGAGGCGGCTGTCAAACGATGCGACGGCGTTGTTGTAGGCCTTGTTGGCGCGCTCCAGGCCCTTCGCGACTTCGGCAAAGTGCTCCGCGAATCTCATGGCGCGATCGTACAACTCCTTGCCCAGATCCTTGATCCGCTCCGCGTTTTCCGCAACGGACTGCTGCTTCCATCCATACGCAATGGCTCGCAGAAGCGCTATCAGCGTAGTGGGGCTGGCAAGTACGACGCGCTTATCAATCGCGTCTTCGATGAGGGTGTGGTCGTGCTCCAGCGCGGCGCTGAAAAAAGATTCGCCCGGAACAAACAAAACGACAAATTCCGGTGTGGGCTCGAACTGCTTCCAATACTCTTTTCCTGACAAGCCTTTGATGTGATCGCGAACCAAGCCGGCATGCTGAAGCATCGCTTCGCGGTATTCGGCGTCATTGGCCGCGTTGATGGCTCTCAAGAATGCGTTTAGCGGAACCTTTGCGTCGACGACGATATGCGTGCCGCCCGGGAGATACACCGTAAGGTCCGGGCGCAACCGGCCATCTTCCGTTGTGATCGATTGCTGCATCTCGAAATCGCAGTGAGGAACCATGCCTGCGAGCTCGACGACTCGCTGAAGCGTCAGTTCTCCCCACTTGCCTTTCACTTGTGGCTGCTTGAGTGAGTTGACCAGGCTTCCGGTTTCCTCTCGCAATTCCTTGTTGGTCGTGGCGAGGAGCTGCACTTCGCTGCGAAGGCTTCCGTACGCTTCCTGTCGCGCCGACTCGATGCGCGTCACTTCCGAGCGCAAATCTCTCAGGGCCGTTTCGAGCGGATTCACCATGGATTGGATGGCGATCTTGCGCTGCTCGAGATCGCCCTCGGCTTCCTTTTGAAGCGTGTCGAATTTCGATTTGGCAAGCTCGATGAACTGATTGCTGCTCGCCGCCAGCGCCTCGCCAGCCAGGGACTGGAACGCTTCCTTCAGTTTCAGTTGCGCTTCGTCAAGCAAGTGCCGCTGCTCGAGAAGATTGGCGCGCTGCGACTCGGCTTCTTTTTCCGCCGCGGCGCGCAGTTTTTGTTCGTCTTCAATTCTTTTTTGCGAAGCCCGCAACTCCTGCTGTAAGGCTTCGTTTTGTTTATTCAATTCCTGCGCAGCCCCGTCGAGACTCGCCGCGCGCTTTTCCAGCTCGATACGCGCCGAGCCGGCCGAGGACTTCGCCCACGCCCAGGCCACGGCGAAGCCTGCCGCAAGACAAGCGGCTGCAATCAGGATTTCAGTTCCGGTCACGAATGCGCCTTAAACGAAAAACTCAGCACAATTCCATCATCGAGAAACAAATTCGATCACCCCGCGTCAGTTGAGTTCCCGCCACGCGGAGTCGAGCAGCGATGCGAGCGGCGCCGCGGGCTTGTCGTCCAGCATGGCCCGAAGCTCGGCCCGGATTTCCGGCAAATCGCGCGGCGCGCGGTCGAACGTCGACAGGACTCGATCGATCCGCTCGGACCAGTCGCCCGGCGCAATTTTTCTGGCCTCGGCCAGGCGCCTTCGGGCGGATTCGAGGTCGGGGGAAGCCGCCCCCGTGGAGACGAGCCTTGCCGACACCACGTAGTTCCCTGCAGTTACGAACTTTACGTCCACAGGCGCGACATTCTCGTCGCCGCCGGACGTCTTGAAGCGCTGGACGTCTCCTTTGGTCAGTTGGATGACGGTCGGCGACGCGTTGCGAACTTCTAGAACCAGCGGCTGCGTCGTCCCGCGCGCGCGCAAAACGAGCTGGCTCGCCGAGCCGGCGTTCACCTCTTCTGTGGGACCGCTGAATTCCAGGAGCACTACGGAGACAGGAAATTGTCCTGCATCCGTGCCTGCAACAGCGACGCGAAGAGTCGCCTGTCCAACGGGCACGTGGGCTCCGGGCAAGACCACAAGACCGGCCGGCGACGCCGCGAGGATCAGGCACGGGTCACCGTTCAGGGTGACGTGGTTCAAGTCTGCCCGGCCTCGAAAACCCGCGCCCTCTAAAGTGAACCGATCGTGGGTCGCCAGGACGCGCGGGTAGGAAAACGCGATTCCGCCCGCATCGGAGCGGTCCGAAGGGATCTGCGATCCCGGATTATCGGCAGAGAGAATTTCTACCGACGCCGTAACCTTCCCTCCGGACGTTACCGCGCGTAGCTTCCCAGGAGCAGCCATTGCCGGGAAAATCGCGCGCCCGGTCATGTCGGTCGTGACTTTCTCGCCGCTCGAAAGTTCCACCTCGATGTTCGGCACGAGGCGTCCCTGATAATCAAGAACGGCGAGAGTCGCATCCGCGCCCGCGACAAGCTTTGGAGGCAGGACGATCAGCCATGGCGCCGGCGCTGGACGCGACTTCGGCGCCTGATGGGCTGCGAGCGTGCCGGTACAAGCCGCAGCCAGGAGAGCGAAAGCCAAGCATACGATAAAGCATTCGGATCTACGGCCAGCCCACGCACGAGCCATGCCAGCGATTCTACCGCGCCTTGGTTCCCAGCGCGATACGTAGAGCGTTGCCCTTAGGATTTTTCCGCGAGGTTGAAAATCTTTGCTTCGAGGAACAGCCGGTACAATTCAGGATCGAGTTCCTTGTCCTTCACCGACATTTCAAGAATGCCGAGCGCGTGATCGGAGGCCACGGCCCTTTTGTACGGACGGTCGGAGGCCGAGAGCGCATCGAAGATATCGCAAATCGTCATGATCTTCGCCTGCAACGGAATTTCCGGGCTCCGCAATTTGTACGGGTAGCCCGTGCCATTCAGCTTCTCGTGATGCGCGCGGACGATGCGCGGAATCTCGCGGATTTGCTTGGTCCACGGAATCTGCAGCAGGAAATTAAAGCTGTGAACGACGTGGCCTTCAATCTGGGCGCGCTCCTCCGGGCTGAGGCTGCCCTTCGGAATGGAAAGATAGCGCACTTCCTCCGGCGTGAGGACGGGCCTCTTGACGCCACGCGGGTCGAGATAGGTCTGCTGCGCGATCTCGAAGAGGCGTTCGAACTCGCCTCCCGGAAGCACCGTCGGCTCGTTGGCCTGCCGAATGACTTCAAACGCTTTTTCCATCTGGGCCTTGCGCCGGCGATACTCCTCTTCGAGGGACGCGATCCGGATCAACGCCTGTGGCCGGTCCATCTCCAGCAGGACCTGTGCCTTCTCGCGCTCCATGCGGGCTTCGAGGTCTTTGTACCGATAGTCGAAGCGGTGCGCGATCAAATCGATCTGCAAAGGATAGAGTTTTTTCGCCTTGACCAGAACATCCTCACGCACGCCGACCTTTCCAAAATCGTGCAGCAGCGCGGCGTACCGAATCTCCTTCATCTGCTCGGCGGAGAAGCGAGTCGACGCATACACCCCGGTATCCGCGCGGTCCACGACTTCGGCGAGTCCCACGGTCATTTGCGATACGCGCAACGAATGGCCGGAGGTGGTCGGATCGCGCTGCTCAATCGCCTTCACTGAAGCCTGGACGAAGCCTTCGAACAACTTTTCGATGTCTTGATAAAGGCGGCCATTCTCATACGCCACGGCGGCCTGCGAAGCAAGGGACAGCGCCAGCCGGACCGCGCGAGCGGAAAAGGGGTGCACGTCCCGAGCGACGGCCTCCGGGCTTGTCAGGCGCGCGGAGGGATGAATCTTGCAGTTGATCAGTTGCAGGACGCCGATCACCTCGCCCCGGCCGTTCTTCATGGGAAGCGTAAGCATGGAGCGCGTGCGGTAGCCGGTTTCTTTGTCGAAGCGCGCGTTAAAGCGATAGGGGCGATTTCGAGGGATGCGATGGACATCGGCGAGATTGATGACTTCTCCGTGCAAAGCGGTATATCCCGCGAGCGAACTCTCTTCCAGGGGAAGCTCGAATTCGGCGAAGGGAAATTGCACACTGTCGTTCTGGGTCAGCTTGAAGCGCAAATGGATTTCGCCCGGCCCGCCGGTCAGCACGTCGGGCTGAGCCTCCTCGACCAGGTAGAGCGAGCCGGCGTCCGCGCCGGTGATCTCCCGCGCCTTGGTCAGGATCAAATTGAGCAGCGCGCCCATCTCGCGAGTCTGCGACAGCGCGATACCGATGCGATTCAGCTCCTCCATCTCGCGTTCGGCGCGGGCGAGTTCAGCACGCAGCTCGTGTTCCCGCGCGGCCAGCTCGATGTTGGCGAGCGCGGCGTCCACCGTCTTACGAACCTCGGATGGATTAGCCCGGTGAGGAAGTGTCGCAAAGCAGCCCGGCGCGTTCTGGCCGGCACCATTCCTTGAAACACCAATAAGGCGGACGCGAGGAGACTTTTGAGCCATGCGCCGCCAGCCCGCCAGGTCGCCCGCTCCGAGGTCGGCAAAGCACACTACAGGAGCACTTCCCAGTGCTGGCGGAGAGGTGGGTCGGCCTTTGGAGGCGCTGGGGAGCGCCCGGACCGCAAACCTGCGGCTTAAGGGACGCGCCAAATCGGCGGCGCGGGAGTCCTCGAAATACCAAATTTCGGCGCGCTGCGGCATATCAGAGGGCGCGGGATGGTGCAGGGGTGGGATGACTGCCTCCTTCCGCGCTCGCGTAATTATATCGTAACCCGTAGTAGACTCCCAGTTTAGGATTCGTAGAGTTGTCGAAAGAGGATGTAACTACTTACGTCACAGCCCATTGCGATGCCGCAATCCGTTTGTTAGCCTGACTTGTACCAGTCCAGCGAGCCCGGCGAGGTGCGATCCTCGACCGGTCGTGGTTTGCGGTCAAACGCTCCAGATTGGGAGGAGCCTGGGACCCTAGCACCAGCCGAGTGAGGCCCCTTTGCACATTCAAGTCGGCGCGCGCACCGATCTTGGGCGCGTCCGGAAAAATAACGAAGATTGCTATTCCGTCGATGACGCATTGCAGCTTTATGTCTTGTCCGACGGGATGGGCGGAGAAGCTCACGGCGAGGTGGCGAGCCAGCTCGCCGTCCAGACGGTTTTGGCGCACTGCCGGCAATCGGTGAACAGCCGGTCGACACCGATTTTTGGTGAATCCAGTCCGGATGTTTCAGAACGGACCAACCGGCTGGCCAGCGCGATTCGTTTGGCGAACCGAAAAGTATTCGAGATGGCGGCGTCCGATGCCGAACACAAGGGCATGGGCGCGACCGTGGTCGCCGTTTGGGTCGAAGCACAAAGGATGTCTGTCGCGCACGTGGGAGACAGCCGCGCGTATTTGCTGCGCGCCGGTACGATGGATCAAGTGACGGCCGATCATTCGCTGGTGGCGGAAAAGGTGCGCGTGGGAATCCTTACGCCTCAGGAAGCCGACGCGAGCGAAATGCAAAGCGTGTTGACGCGCGCGGTGGGAACGAGCGCCGCGGTGGAAGTCGATACGGACGAGCAGATGCTGGTGGTCGGCGATTGTGTTCTGCTTTGTTCGGACGGATTGACGCGGATGGCGACGGACCCGGAAATCGCGAGCACGCTGCTCACCAGCTCATCCGCGCAGGAAGCCGCGGATCGCCTCGTCGATCTCGCCAATGAAGGCGGCGGCGTGGACAACGTTAGCGTCATAGTGCTGCGCGTCCTCGAGAAGTCGGAAGGATTTTTCGATCGCTTGAAGATTTGGAAAAAGTACTCCGGGTAAAGTTGCGCCGGCATCGACCGGAGGAGAAGACTCATGTCACGACTTGTGCTGAAATTTGAAAACGCAAATCTGAGAGAGGTCCCCCTCGGAAATCACCCGGTCACGATTGGGCGCGCCCCCGACAACGATATTCAGATCGATAATCTGGCGGTCTCGAACTACCATGCGCGGGTGTACGTCGAGGCCGGGTCGCTGGTCGTCGAGGACCTGAACAGTCTGAACGGATCGTTCTTGAATGACATTCGCGTCGAGCGCGCCATGCTCAAGGACGGCGACTCGATCCTGATCGGCAAGCACGAAATTCTGGTGGATCAAGTGCACAACGCAGTTACGCCGGCGCAGGATTTGCGCAAGGCGCCGGCGCCGCGCGTGAACGAGACGATGATCCTGGACACCGAGCAGCGGCGCAAGCTGCTCGACGCGGCGGTCGCGGCGGGCGAGCGGTCACAGCTTTCACCCGAACGCCTGCGCGTTCCCACGCTCACGGTGTTGACCGGCCGCACCGATCAGAAGGAGTATCGGATTTCCGGGAAACTGACCGTCATCGGCCACTCCAAAATGGCCACGGTGCACCTGCGTGGATGGTTCACACCGGATGTGGCGGCGCAAATCAACAAGCACGACGACGGCTACTATCTCGGCCGCGGCGACCGCATCCCAAAAATCAATGGCACGAGCATTCACGGCCCGACCAAGCTGAACGACGGAGACACGATCGACGTGGGCCGCGTGCGGCTCCACTTCATGTATCGCGATTAACCGCGCGCCGCGCCTGCTACCGCAAACTGCGCTGGTACGAGGCGCGTAGGCCCCACCCGCCACCGGACTTCTTATATTTCGAACCGCGACCTTGCAAGTTCGGACCAACGTCACAAAACACTGGCGGCATCTAAGAACTGTTGCGGCGGACGATACTCGTGATCGCCAATGTAGTGGCAGATGAGCGTGGGCGCGACGTACACGATGTCTCGTTGGCCGGGAATACGGATTTCGCCATTACCTAAGGTAATTTCTTTGCCATCGACGACCATGATGTTGGGAAAAGCGTGGCACATGCCGCACCGGTGGACGCCGCGCGTGAGCCGCACCGGCGTCTGACAGAGCCTCAGCAGTTCTTCGAGCACGGACTTGTCGACTGGGCCCTTGCTAAATGAATGCCAGCGGCTCAACCACCCAATGTTGACCAAGGCGGGGCTGACTTGATCCGCAGCAGTCAAAAAACTGTACGGGGTTAGATCCTCAAAGTAGGGCAATGGAAGCAGACCTCAAGCACATTGAAAACATCGAAGTTTCCCGCACCGTGGAGCAGGGGCGTCCGCACGCACAAAGCTTCCCGCTTCGCCCTATCCCGGCGGCCACCGAAATTCTCTGCCGCCGAGCAAATGCAGGTGCAGATGGAAGACCGACTGCCCTGCTCCGCGCCCGTTGTTGAGCACCGTCCGGTAGCCTTCGGTGAGCTTTCGATCCTTAGCCAGTTTTGCGGCCACAAGCTGCATGTCGCCCAGAATCGCCGCGTCTTCCGGGCCGGATTCAGTGAGCGAGACGACGTGTTTGCGCGGGCAGATGAGGATGTGGGTTGGGGCCTGGGGTTGAATGTCTTCGAATGCGAAGATGTCGGCGTCTTCGTAAACCATTTTCGAGGGGATCTTTTTCTCTCCGATTTTGCAGAACAAGCAATCGTCCATTTGGCGCGCTCCGGAGTTCGAGGTTCGGAGTCCAGAGTTTACAGTTGGGAGTTGAGAGTTGGAAGACCTTCCTCGAAGTTGTAGCCCGCGTCTTTAGACGCGGGGAACGTTTTCCGGGGATCGCGCGGCCTTCCTTGCACCTTCATCCGGCAACACGTAACCCCACCTCTAAACACGCGCAGCAGGTCGGTCCCTAGCGAATGCCGAGATCGCTAGGCGGATCTAGACGCATCACGAAGGTTTGGAATCCATCGCTGTTCTTCAATTGCACGGCGAGCCGCTGCGCGGCTTCCGGGCTGGCTACGCTTCCGACGCGCACGCGGTAGAAATGCCCTGTCGGAGCGTCATAGTCCTGGATGAAAATCGGCTGATAGTGCGGGAGCAGGCGCTCGCGCAGCCGCTCGGCATTGCCGCGATCGGCGAATGCTCCGATCTGAACCGTGAATTCTCCGACAGCCGGATTGGAGCCGGAGAGGAGCTCGATGCGCACGGGCGCGGTGCCGGTGCCGATCATGTCCAGGGACGCGGCGGCGGCGCGGGCGAGGTCGAGAATTCGGTCGCCCACGAATGGTCCCCGGTCGATCACACGCACCTGCACTTCGCGGCCATTGTTGAGATTTGTGACACGAAGGACGCTCCCGAACGGCAGCGTCCGGTGAGCGGCGACGAGCGAATTCATGTCAAAGATTTCGCCGTTGGCCGCGCGGCGCCCGTGGAACGGGATTCCGTACCACGACGCGGTGCCCTCTTCAACGAACATGCCGGGGACAAACGGCGTCGAGCGCGTTGGAGAAGACGGTGCGCCGCCAGACGCCGATGGTGGGCGTGACGGCGGCGCAGCGGGAACCGGAGCGGGGGCGGGAGTCGGGGCAGGCTCGGTTGCCGGGGGAGCAGGAGGTGGGAGAGGTGCGGTCGCTACTGGACGCCGGCTGGCGCAGCCGACCACAAGGAGCACCGCAAGAATTGAAATGAAAAACCGAGCCGAATCGAAAATGGGCAGCGGGCGTCGCTTCGGGACTTCACTCACTCCCTGCACCGCTGTCTTTACGTATGCGCAACGATTACCTCTTCCGACTTCCGGCCGCAAGTTGCGGCGCTCGTTTGCGGCGCCGCCTTCGGGCGGGCTTCGGCTTGATCCCAAACTGCCAACCTAAAGGTTGGCGCTGCAACGCCCGACCAGCGGCCACAATTCCCGTCCCGCGCATTTCACGTACACGCGCGATTCCGGCTATTATAGGCAGGCGAATTTTTCCGGGCAAGGAGACAACGTGCCGCTTCCCGTTCGATGGCGCTATAAAATTGACCGCTGGCGCAGCCAGCTTGCGGCGATGTTCCACTCCGAGCCGAGCGTTGCGCGCCCGCGGCTTTGCCCGGCTTGCGGGACGCTGGTCGGCTCGACGGCCTCGAAGTGCCATCAATGTGGCGCGAACATGACCTTCTCCTTCGCCGCGGCGAGCCGGTCGATCAGCCGCTTCATGCCGCAGACTTCGCCCGTGACGTACGCGATGCTGGCGATTTGCTGCGTGATGTACGCGCTGTCGTTCATCATCACGATGAAGATTTCCGGCGGCGCGGGCGCGGGCGGCGGGTTGATGAACCTTGGCGGAATTTCCTCGCAAGTCAGCTACCGGCTGGGCGCATCGCTCCCGCTTCCGTACAACATCACGCAGCCCTGGAGATTCGTGACGGCGATCTTTCTCCACGGCGGATTGCTCCACATCGGTTTCAACATGTGGGTACTCATGGATATCGGTCCGATGGTCGAGGAGCTGTACGGCTCGGCACGATATCTCTTCTTGTATGTGGTGACGGGGATCTGCGGTTATTTGCTCAGCTCTTCGATGGGGCATTTCAGCGTGGGAGCGTCGGGTTCGCTGCTGGGGTTGATCGGCGTGCTGCTCGCGGCGACCACAGGACGAAAAAGCATGGGGGCGCAGGCTTTGCGAAGCGCGCTGATTCGCTGGCTGATTTACATCGGCGTGATGGGATTTCTTTTTGCGGGAACGGACAACTATGCGCACTTGGGCGGAGTGGCATCGGGTTATTTGCTCGGACGCTTGATGCCGGACCGGACACCGGCGGATATGAGCGAGCGGCGAATGGCGGAGTTTCTCGGGTGGGCGTCGGGGATCGCGATTGCGGTGAGCTTCGGATTTATGATTGTGAACTATTTGCAGAGTACGTAGCGGCGTTACGCCGGCTGCTCGTTCAGGCGTCGCGCTACGGTGAAGCAATAGTGGAAGCCGGAGAAGACGGTGAAGGCGGCAGTCAGATAGCCGACGATGACTCGTACGGCAAGCAGCCAGCCCCAATCGGTCACCGCCAGCAGCACCACCGCAAAAACGAGCAGGATCTGCAGCGCGGTTGTCGCCTTGCCGTAGACGCTCGGCGGGAACGGCCTGTAACCGATCACCAGCAGGATCACGGCAGCGGCCGTCAGTAGCAAAATGTCTCGGCTCAGGACGAGCGTGGCCAGCCACCAGCTGATCTTCCGATTCAGCGCCAAAACCACAAACGAAGAGGACAAGAGCAGCTTGTCCGCGATGGGGTCAAGATACGCCCCGAGCGCGGTTTTCTGATTCAGCGAGCGCGCGAGAAGGCCGTCGAGGCCGTCCGTCAGTCCCGCGACGATCAGAATCGCCAGCGCGATTTCATACCGCCGGTAGTGAACGGAAATAATGAAGAACGGCAAAAAGCCGAGGCGGAGGAAGGTGAGCTGGTTCGGGACCGTGAACACGCGAGAGGACATGTTTGGATTTCGATTCCGCTCAGACGAATAGCGCGAGATAGTCCCGAAGCGAGCGCCCCACGCGCTGCTCGAAACGTCCGGAAAGCGAAGGGATCGATCCGTGCGGCTCATCGAGCGCGATGCGCTCAATGCGCTGCATCGGGAAAAACAGCGTGGGAAGGCCGATGCGCTCGCCTTCCGGGTCCATCACCTGCCGGATAAAATCGTCAAAGGAATTCAGGTCGATGCCGCGCAGCGTGACGCCCGACGGATTCATGGATACGAGCGAGCCCCACACTTTTTCCTTGGGCGAATGCAGGCTCACAATGACGATGGAGTTCGGTTCCAAGGATGCGCCGGCGCTACCTCCGAATTCAGGGACACGTTTGTGCTGACCTTACCCGCGGCTAGCCTCTCGATTTTGTCATTCCGAGCGAAGCGAGGAATCTCTCTGTTCCTGCGCCCAAACCGAAGAGAGATTCCTCGCTTCGCTCGGAATGACAAAACTAGAAGCAGCTATTCCGTGTTAGACCGAAATCGTTTTCAAATCCTTGGCGACGATCAACACCGGCTCGGTCACTTTCTGGATTTCCGCCGGCGTCAACCCCGGCGCCACTTCGCGCAGGACAAGGCCCTCCGGCGTGACTGCGATCACGGCCAGTTCGGTGACGATCAGGTCCACGACTTCGACGCCGGTCAGCGGCAGCGTGCATTTCTTCAGGATCTTGGGCTGGCCGTCCTTCGTCGTGTGTTCCATCGCAATGATGACGTACGGCGAGCTGGCGACGAGGTCCATCGCGCCGCCCATGCCCTTGAGCATTTTCCCCGGAATCGCCCAGTTGGCGAGATTGCCCTTTTCATCTACTTGCAGCGCGCCAAGCACCGTCATGTTCACGTGAGCGCCGCGAATCATGCCGAACGATTCGGCGCTCGAAAAGTAGCTAGTCCCCGGAATTTCCGTGACGGTTTCCTTGCCGGCGTTGATCAGGTCCGCGTCTTCCTCGCCCTCGTAGGGAAACGGGCCGACGCCGAGCATTCCATTTTCTGATTGCAGTACGACATCCATTCCGGCGGGGATGTAGTTCGCGACGAGAGTGGGGGTGCCGATGCCGAGATTCACGTAGAAGCCGTCGCGCAGATCCTGAGCGATTCGGCGCGCGATCGTCTCCCGCTTGCTTTCCTCGGACGGCGCGCCTTTCTTGGTTTCCGTGTGGGAAGCTACCTGGGTCATGACCGTTTTCGCACCGTCCTCTTCTCGATTTTCTTTTCGTAGTCGACGCCCTGGAAGATCGCGTTCACGAAAATTCCAGGCGTGTGCACCGATTCCGGCGGCAGCGTGCCCAGTTCGACGAGTTCCTCGACTTCCGCGATCACGTAATCGGCGGCGGTGGCCATGACCGGGTTGAAATTGCGCGCCGTCTTGCGGTAGATGAGGTTTCCCCAGCGGTCGCCCTTCCAGGCTTTGATGAAGGCAAAATCGCCGCGCAGTCCGCGCTCCAGAATAAATTTGCGCCCGTTGAATTCCCGTGTCTCTTTTCCATCGGCGATCATCGTGCCCACGCCGGTCGGCGTGTAAAACGCCGGAATGCCCGCGCCCGCCGCGCGCATGCGTTCGGCCAGCGTGCCTTGAGGGTTGAGCTCGACTTCGACTTCGCCGCTCAGCACCTGCTGCTCGAAGAGTTTGTTTTCGCCAACGTAGCTGGCGATCATTTTCTTGATCTGGTGCGACTGGAGCAGGAGGCCGAGGCCGGCGTCCATCGTGCCCGCGTTGTTCGAGGCGACGGTAAGATTCTTCGTTCCCTTGCGGCGCACGGCCGCAATCAGGTTTTCCGGCACGCCACAGGTTCCAAACCCGCCCGAGAGAATGACGGCGCCATCGAACAATTTCTCAATCGCCACATCGGCGTTGGCTACGCGCTTATCCATTGAAAGCGAGACTCCCCACCCAAATCGAAATCGGCAATATTCTTCTGCACTAGTTTACTGCAAATCGCGCAGAATCTTGTACAGTTCTCCCGCCGCCGAGAATTCCTCCTCAAGGGCGCGCGTGCGCAGGTCGCTGCGGACCTGTTCGAGTGCCTGGATCATCTGATCCAGCACGCGCTCGAGATTGTCGCTGTTCGTCAGAATAATGTCGCGCCACACGGAGTAGGGGCTTCCGGCCAGGCGCAGGGTGTCGCGAAGCCCCCGTCCCGCGATCGTCACTGGCAAGCCCGTTTCGTCCGTCTGGTCGCGGACCACGCCTGCTAGCGCCACGGAAAGAAGCTGCGGCAAATGCGATACCACCGCCGCGGCGCGGTCGTGCGCTTCTGCGTCGAGCCACACGGGCTCCGCTCCAATCTTTTCGATAACCCTGACCAGCGCGGCGACGCGCAATTCGCGCTCGTGGTTGGCCTTTTCTTTCTCGGAAGGGCGGATCAGCGCGTATTTCGATCCGCGAAATAGATTCGCTTCTGCGGCGTCGATTCCGGAAATCTCCTTCCCCGCCATCGGGTGGCCGCCCAGGAAATGCACGCTCACATCGTGAAATGACTCTGCGGCCACGGTGCACACGGATCGCTTTGTGCTTGCGGCATCCGTCACCAGCGAGTTCGGCCCGGCAAGGCGCGCGATTTCGGGCAGCAGTTCAATCGTGTGGCCGACAGGAAGCGCCACGTAGATCAAGTCCGCGCCCGCTGCCGCGAGCGTCAGGTCGGGGATGCCTTCGTGGATCGCGCCGCGCTCCAGCGCGTGCCGAAGGACGCTTGGCTTGTCCCAGCCGATGACGATGGAATCAGGAAAATGTTTGCGAAACGCGAGAGCGAACGATCCGCCGATGAGTCCGGTACCGATGACTGCGACGCGGCGGAAAGTGGCGGCCATGGCTCAGGCGATGGTCCGGCCAACGGCGGGAGCGATGATGCGCAGCTCGGCCATGAGCTTCTCGAATTGGTCGAAGAAGAGCGATTGTGCGCCGTCGGATAGCGCGTGCTCGGGATCGTTGTGAACTTCGAGGAGCAGCCCGTCCGCGCCGGCGGCAATGGAGGCGCGCGCCATGGGAGGAACTTTGTCGCGAATTCCCGTGCCGTGGGAAGGATCGGCCAGAATCGGCAAGTGCGAAAGCTTCTTGATGACTGGGATCGCGGCGATGTCTAGCGTGTTGCGCGTGGCGGTTTCAAACGTCCGGATGCCGCGCTCGCACAGGATCACGTTGTGGTTGCCGCCGGCCATGATGTACTCGGCGCTCAGCAGCAGCTCCTCGATCGTGGCGGACATGCCACGCTTGAGCAGCACCGGCTTGCTGACCGTGCCGAGCGAGCGCAGCAGGAAATAATTCTGCATGTTGCGCGCGCCGACTTGAAAAATATCCACGAACGGCGTCATGAGTGAAATCTGCGACGCGTCCATCACTTCGCTGCAAACGAGAAGCCCGTTCTTCTCCGCCGCGTCGCGCAGCATTTTCAGGGCTTTCTCACCGTGCCCTTGAAAGCTGTATGGCGAGCTGCGCGGCTTGAACGCGCCGCCGCGAAGGATTTTCGCTCCCGCTTTGGCGACACGTTCGGCGATCACGCCGATTTGCTCGGGCGTCTCGACCGAGCAGGGCCCGGCGATCACGATCGCTTCGGCGCCGCCGATGCGCACGCCGCGGGGAAGTTCAACGACGGTGCCCTGCGGGCGAAACGCGCGGCTCGCCAGCTTGTAAGGCTGCGTGATGCGCACGACTTCGCGCACGCCGTCGAGGACTTCGACGTCCCGCGGATCGAATTCGGGCGGAACTCCGACGGCGCCCAGCACGGTTTGCGACGCACCGGTCGAGCGATGGATGTCAAAGCCCATCGACACGAGGCGATCGATCACGTGCTGGATCTGCTCTTCCTTAGCACCTTCGTGCATTACAACGACCATTGCAACTCCTGTTCGTGCCAGTAGCCCCGGCGTGTTACCAGCGCCACGATCAATGCTGGCTTTCTTTCTTCCCGTCTCCGCCGTGCATCACCGCGCGCTCGACCGAGCGCGCTTCATCCAGGATGCGCTCGAACAGGCGGCGAATCGCCGCATCGGGAAGCGGGCCCGGATTCGCGCTCACCACGCCATCCAGCACTTGCTTCTCGCGGTCCGGCTGGTAGAGCGCTTCGCCGGTCGTCTGCTTGATCCGGCCGATTTCGACGACGCAGCGCGAGCGCTCATTCAGCAGCTCGACCAGGCGGCGGTCGATCTCGTCGATTTTGCCCCGCCAGCCTTCGACGTTCTTGTCCGGCGCGCTCATGGCTGGGACTCCCTCCGGCTCATCCCGGTCACCGCCGCGCTCTTCAGCAGCCTCACGCGCGCGGACAGTGCCGCGGCAGCCGCGTCCACGGTCTCGGCGCGCTCGATTTCATCCACCAGGGCCGAGCCGACCACGGCGGCGTCCGCGAGTCCGCCGAGCAGCGACACATGGCCTGGAAGCGAAATGCCGAAGCCGATCGCGATGGGCAAATCGGTCGAGCGACGCACGCGCCGCGCCAGGGCGGGCAACTCGTCGGCGAGCTGATCCTTCGCGCCGGTCACGCCCGTGCGCGAAATGAGATACAAGAATCCACTCGAGCATTTGGCGATAAGCGCGAGCCGTTCGTCCGTGGACGTAGGAGCCGCGAGAAAAATTGTGTCGAGGCCGCGCGCGGACATGGCCGCGCGATAGTCCGCCGCTTCCTCCGGAGTAAGATCGGTAATCAAGACGCCATCGGTGCCCGCCGCCTTGGCCGCATCGCCGAATTTCTCAAGGCCCATTTGCAAGACCGGATTGAAGTAGCTGAACAGCACGAGCGGCACGTCGGTCTTGGCGCGCAGCGATTTTACAAGCGCGAGAACTCCGGCGAGCGTCGTGCCACTTCTCAGGGCACGCTCGCTGGCGCGCTGGATCACCGGGCCATCAGCCACGGGATCGCTGAACGGCACGCCCAGCTCGATCACATCCGCGCCCGCTTCCGCCAGGGCGAGGACGAACCGCTCGGTGGCCGCGAGCGAAGGGTCGCCCGCGGTGAGGTACGCGACGAGTCCCATTTCGCCCGTGCGGCGGAGCGCGGCAAACCGCACGGCAATGCGCGAAGGCTTTGTCGTCGTATTCGTCACGATTGTGCTCGCATGGGCCATTTCAAACCGTCGATATTCAATCCAACATCACAAGTAGCGGGCCAGAATTTCCATGTCTTTGTCGCCGCGCCCCGAGAGATTCAGAATCACAATCTGGTCGGGCGACATTTTCGGCGCTCGCTCGATGAGCTCGGCGAGCGCGTGTGCCGATTCGAGCGCGGGGATGATGCCCTCCATCCGCGCGAGCGTTCGCGCCGCCGCGACCGCGGCGTCATCGCTCACCGCGGTATACTCGGCGCGGTGGCGGTCGGCGAGCCACGCGTGCTCGGGCCCAATCGCCGGATAATCGAGGCCCGCGGAAACCGAGTGCGTCGTCGCAATCTGGCCATCCGGCGTCTGCAAGACGTAGGAATACGTGCCCTGCAGCACACCGGGGCGCGCGCCCGAGTAGCCCGCCGCGGCAGCCATGCGCGCGGCGTGTTCGCCGAGAGCCGTTCCGCGTCCACCCGCTTCGACACCCAGCATCTTCACGGTCGGATCGTCCAAGAATGCGTGGAACAATCCGATCGCGTTTGATCCTCCGCCAACGCACGCAACCAGCAGATCGGGCAAACGCCCTTCGACATCGAAAATCTGTTCGCGCGCTTCGACGCCGATCACGCGGTGAAAATCGCGCACCATCATGGGGTAAGGATGCGCGCCGAGGACGGAGCCGAGGAGGTAGTGGGTCGTGCGCACATTGGTCACCCAATCGCGCATGGCCTCGTTGATCGCGTCCTTCAGTGTGCGTGTGCCTGAATTCACGCCGACGACTTCCGCGCCGAGGAGGCGCATGCGAAACACGTTGAGCCGCTGGCGCTCCATGTCTTCCGAGCCCATGTAGACGACGCATTCGAGCCCGAGGCGCGCCGCCACGGTTGCCGTCGCGACTCCGTGCTGCCCCGCGCCTGTTTCAGCGATGACGCGGCGCTTGCCCATACGCACGGCAAGGAGACCCTGGCCGATGGTGTTGTTGATCTTGTGCGCGCCCGTGTGGAGCAGGTCTTCGCGCTTGACGTAAATGCGCGGCCCGCCGAGATGTTTCGTCAGGCGCGAAGCGAATTGCAGCGGCGTGGGACGCCCCGCAAAATTCTTGAGCAGGAAATCCAGCTCGCGCTGAAATGCGACATCGTGGCGCGCTTCATCGTACGCACGTTCGAGCTCCTCGAGCGGAGCGACGAGCGTCTCCGGCACGTAGCGGCCCCCGTAGGGTCCGAAGCGGCCCCGAGCATCCGGCCAGGTTTGTGTCGCAGTAGCCATGTTTATATCTCTCGCGCGTTAAGCCACGCGACGAATTGAGAGCCGGGCAGTCCGCCTGCTGTAGCCCGCCTCTTTAGAGGCGGGGAAATTCATTTCAAAATGCAACGGACCGCATCATGTCGCGATCAAGGTCTTAGAAACCAACGAACCCCGCCTCTAAAGAGGCGGGCTACAACATCTCGCCAGCTGATTCCACCGCGGCGAACAGCGCGCGCATTTTCGCCGGATCCTTGCGCCCGGGCCGCGCTTCGACGCCCGTAGCCACATCCACCGCGTACGGCCGCGCGACTCGAATCGCCTCGGCGATATTTTCCGGCACAAGGCCACCCGCCAAAATGATGCGCCCAAATCGGCCCGCGGCCCGCGCCAATTTCCAATCGAGCGTTCGGCCTGTGCCGCCGTGCAAACCGCGCGCGAATCCATCGAGCAGGATCGCGTCAGCAGCCCTAAAACGGGCGAGCGAGCCGGAGCGGAATCCCTTTCCCACTCGGATGGCCTTAATCACGCCGTACTTTCGGCCTAATTCGGCCACTTCCGCCGGCGATTCCACGCCGTGGAGCTGCACCGTTCCGAGCCGTATGGCCCGCGCCAGCGCGTCCACCACCACAGGCGGCCAATCCACGAACACGCCGACCGCCTCCACAAATGGCGGCAGCCTCCGGATGATGCTCCATGCGCTCGCGGGGCTGATGGCGCGCGGGCTTTGCGGATAAAAATTCAATCCGAGCGCGGAAGCCCCTAAATCCACGGATAAGCGCGCGTCTTCCCAGGTGGTGATCCCGCAAATTTTAACACGAGTCGGCATAGGAGCTACGCGTCCACGAGCGCGCGCAGCGCCGCAGCCGGGTCCGGCTGCACCATGAGGTGTTCGCCGATAAGGAAGGCGTCAAAACCCGCCATACGAAGGCGCGCCAGGTCCGCGTGGAAACGCAGTCCGGATTCGCAAACCGCAATGCACTCGTCGGGGATGTCTTGAATCAATTCGTCGGACGTTTTTACGCGTACTTCGAGGCTGCGCAGATCGCGATTGTTCACTCCGATGATGCGCGCGCCCACCGCCAGGGCCCGAGTCAGTTCCTTACTCGTGTGCACCTCGATCAGCGGTTCCATGCCCAGTTCGCGGCCAAGAGCCAGCAATTCGCCGAGGACCGAGTCGCTGAGCGCGGCAACAATCAGCAGAAACGAATCGGCGTCTGTCGCTCGCGCTTCCCAGACCTGCCACGGGTCAACGATGAAATCCTTGCGCAGCACGGGCAGGCCCACCGCCGCGCGGGCATCGCGTATGTATTTGAGATCGCCTTGAAAAAACTCCTCTTCCGTCAGGACGGAGAGCGCCGCCGCACCGGCGGACTCGAAGCCCTTCGCCAACGCTACCGGATCGAAATCCGCGCGAATCAAACCAGCGGACGGCGACGCCTTCTTCAGCTCGGCGATCACGTTCAGTGAATCGTGCGTTAACGCAGCGGCAAAATCCCGCACAGGTTTCGCATGCTTTGCTCCGAAGCGCAAAGCGGTCTCCGGAACGGTTTTCTTCCGGTGAGCGATCGCGGCGCGGCGCGCTTCGATGATGCGGTCGAGCACGGTCCCGGATTTTGTCTCTGCAGTCATAGTCTCCCGCTCAAAATTTGAGCGAAGGCGGAAACAACCATGCTATCGTCCGCCTTTGGGCGAGTCAATGAGCCGCTCCGCCCCGGGCGCAGGCCAATTTGACTGGGACAACCACTCTTGGCTGTCTTCCTGGCGGCTCTTCTTTGCGGCTTTCGGCGCGCGCACGGGGACAGCCAGGAGTGGCTGTCCCACTGAGGCTCGTCTAAAATTGGCTCAAGAGGATGCGATGCTGAGAATCAAACGCATCTACGAATCGCCCGAAGAAACAGACGGGTTTCGCGTGCTCGTCGACCGGCTCTGGCCGCGCGGCGTTTCCAAGGAGAAAGCGCATCTGGATCTGTGGCTCAAGGAAATCGCTCCGTCCGACACGCTGCGCAAGTGGTTCGGGCACGATCCTAAGAGGTGGACCGGCTTCATCGCGAAGTATCGCAAGGAATTGACCATCCGAAAGGATCTCGTGGGGCAGATCAGAAAGCTCGAAAAGGATCACGGCGACGTCACTCTGCTCTACTCCGCGCACGACCCGGATCACAATCAGGCCGTGGCGCTGCTCCGGCTTCTGAAGGGCGCGCGCTCCAAGTGATGCCTCCTGATCCGCTGGCGATCATCGAGGATGAGATCACACATTGCCGGAAGTGTCCGCGCCTCGTGCATTACCTCGAAAAAGTCGCGCGCACCAAGCGGCGCGCCTACCGCGATTGGACGTACTGGGGACGGCCCGTGCCGGCGTTCGGCGACGCGAAGGCGGGTCTCGTCATCATTGGCCTGGCGCCCGGGGCGCACGGAGCGAATCGCACGGGTCGAATGTTTACCGGGGATCGCTCGGGAGATTTTTTGTACGAGCAGCTCTACCGCGCGGGCTTCGCGAATCAGCCGCATTCCAAACAGGCCGATGACGGGCTTGTACTCAAAGATGTGCTGATCTCGGCAGCGATTCGCTGCGCGCCTCCTGACAATAAGCCGCTGCCCCAGGAAATTCGCAATTGCCTCCCTTATCTCGAACGGGAATTCGCGATTGTTCGACCGCGAGCCATCCTTGCTCTAGGCGGCATCGCGCTTAATACGTACCTCGATTTGTTGAAGGGCCAAGGACTGATCGCATCGCGCGCCGCGTATCCATTCGCACATGGCGCAATATTTTCTCTTCCGGGCGATCTCCCGCGCCTGTTTGCCGCGTATCACCCCAGCCAGCAGAATACGCAGACCGGGCGTCTGACGCCAGCTATGTTCGCCAGCGTACTAAGAAAGATTCGAAAATTCCTGGAAGGCTAAAGCGCGGGGGTTCTCGGTGGAAATCAATCCGCGGAAGCATTGATCTGCTCGGCGCCACGGAGCGTTCGGTGACCTACGCGCTTCGCCAGGCGGTCGAATGCAAGATACACGACGGGAGTTGTAAACAGGGTAAGGGCCTGGCTGAAGATCAGTCCGCCGACGATCGCGATTCCCAGCGGCCTGCGCAATTCCGCTCCGGTGCCGCCGCCGAGGGCCAGCGGTAAGCCGCCGAGCATCGCGGCCAGCGTAGTCATCAGGATCGGGCGGAAACGCAGCAGGCAGGCCTGATAGATGGCGTCGATGGGGCTCTTGCCGCCCTTGCGCTCGGCCTCGAGCGCGAAGTCAATCATCATGATCGCGTTTTTCTGCACGATGCCGATCAGCAGGATGATTCCTATCAGCGCAATGATGCTGAAATCGGTATGAAAAATGAGAAGCGCGAGGAGAGCGCCGATACCCGCCGAAGGCAGCGTTGAGAGAATGGTTATGGGGTGGATATAGCTCTCGTACAAAACGCCAAGAACAATATAAACCGTCACGAGCGCGGCCAGCACGAGGATCGGTTCGTTCGCGAGCGCAGCCTGAAACGCTTGCGCCGTTCCCTGGAATCCGGCGTGAATGCTGGCGGGAAAGCCAAGGTCCTGCTGCGCCTGCTTGATCGCGTCCACCGCCTGGCCCAGCGAAGCGCCCTGCTTCAAGTTGAAAGAAAGCGTGACCACGGGAAATTGCCCCTGGTGGTTCACCGCGATCGGCGTCAGCTCCGAGGAGTAGGTCGTGAAGGCGCTGAGCGGCACCTGCGTTCCATTCGTCGAGCGCACGTAAATCAGCTTGAGCGCGTCCGGGTTTTGCTGGAACGCGGGATTCACTTCGAGCACGACGTGGTACTGGTTCAATTGCGTGAAGATCGTCGAGACCTGGCGCTGGCCGAACGCGTCGTACAGCGTGTCGTCGATGGCCTGCGGGAGAATTCCCAGGCGTGAAGCTGTGTCGCGATCGATGACCAGCGTCGCTTGCGTGCCGCGTTCCTGCTGGTCGCTCGCCACGTCGGTCAACTGCGGCAAGTTTCGGAGCCGATCGATCAGCCGGGGCACCCACACGCCAAGCTCCTGCGCATCCGCGTCTTCCATCGTGTACTGGAATTGCGTGCGGCTGATGCGATCTTCGACGGTCAGGTCCTGCACGGGTTGCAGATAGAGCGTGATTCCCTGCACGCTGTTCAGGTTCGATTGCAGGCGGCGAATCACCGCCTCCGCATCTTCGGTTCGCTCCTCCCGCGATTTCAGGTTGATCTGGATGCGCCCGCTGTTCGGAAGCATATTGACGCCGTCCACGCCGATGAACGACGAGAGGCTAACGACGTCGGGATCCTTCAAAATCACGCGCGCCAGAGCCTGCTGGCGCTCCGCCATGGCTTGAAACGAAATGGTCGCCGGGGCTTCGGAAATGCCGAGCAGCACTCCCGTATCCTGCACCGGGAAAAAACCCTTGGGGACGATCATGAACAGAAAGATCGTTAGCGCAAGGGTTCCAACGGTTACGACCAGCGTGGCCTGCTGATGCTTCAGCACGAATCGCAGGATCGCCGCGTATTGCTCGATGATCCAATTCAGCGAATTTTCCGACGCGCGGTAGAACCACCCTTTTTCCGATTGCTTTTGATGCCGCAAAATTTTCGAGCACATCATCGGCGTGAGCGTTAGCGACACCACAGCCGAAACCAGAATCGTCACGCTCAGCGTGACTGCGAATTCGCGGAACAGCCGGCCCACGACGTCCTGCATGAAGAGCAGCGGGATCAACACGGCGATGAGCGAGACGGTCAGAGAAAGAATCGTGAAGCCGATTTGTTCAGAGCCTTTGAGCGCGGCCTCGAACGGCGGGTCGCCTTCCTCGATATAACGCGAAATATTTTCGATCATTACGATCGCATCATCGACGACGAAGCCCGTGGAAATCGTCAGCGCCATCAGCGACAGGTTATCGAGGCTGTAGCCGAGCAGGTACATCACGCCGAACGTGCCGACGAGCGACAGCGGCACGGCCACGCTCGGGATGGCTGTCGCCGCGAGGCTGCGCAGAAATAGGAAAATCACGAGTACGACCAGCGCTACGGTCAGCATCAATTCAAATTGCACGTCCGAGACGGACGCGCGAATCGTGGTGGTGCGATCCGTCAGAATCGAAAGCTGGACCGAAGTCGGTAGCGACGCCTTGAGCTGCGGCAGCAAATTCTTGATACGGTCCACTACGTTGATGATGTTCGCGCCGGGCTGCCGCTGAATGTTGACGATTACGGCCGGTTTGTCATCATGCCAGGCCGCCAATTTCACGTTTTCCGCGCTGTCGACGACGTCGGCCACGTCCATGATGCGGATCGGCGCGCCGTTTTTGTAGGCGATCACGATAGGCTTGTAGGCGTCCGCCGTCATGAGCTGGTCGTTCGCCCAGATCGTGAACGCCTGCTGTGAACTATCGAGGTTGCCCTTGGCCTGATTGACGTTCGCCTGGCCTAGCGCTGTGCGCAAATCTTCCAAACTCAACCCATAGGATGCGAGAGCGGTCGGGTTCGCCTGGATGCGCACCGATGGCTTTTCGCCGCCGCTGATACTGACCAGGCCTACTCCCGGCAATTGCGCGATCTTTTGCGAGAGAACCGTATCGGCCATGTCCTCGAGTTTCGTCAGGGGCAGCGTGTCGGAACTCAGCGCGAGCGTAAGAACCGGAGTGTCGGCCGGATTCGTCTTGCTGTAGATCGGCGGGTTCGGAAGATTCGTCGGAAGATACGAAGTCGCGGCGTTGATCGCGGCCTGCACCTGCTGCTCGGCCACGTCGATGTTCAGATCGAGCACAAATTGCAGCGTGATGAGCGACGCCCCGAACGAGCTCGTCGAAGTCATCTGATTCAGCCCGGGTACCTGGCCGAATTGCCGCTCGAGCGGCGTCGTTACCGATGAAGCCATCACGGACGGGCTTGCCCCGGGATAAAACGTGAGCACCTGAATCGTCGGATAGTCGACCTGCGGCAGGGCGGAAACAGGGAGCTGCGTATAGGCCACCGCCCCGGCGAGCAAGATCGCGGCCATCAGCAGAGACGTCGCGATGGGCCGCAGGATAAATGGCCGGGACGGATTCATCAGTTCGGCTTTCCCTGCGTCTTGGTCTTCGGGGTTTCAGCGGCGCGGTCGGCGGCCTTGCTGGAGGGCGGAGGTACGGCGCCGCTTGATCCCGCAGGCGCGGCGTCCTGAGCGGTGTTGTGCACTTCCACGGGAGTGCCCGATTGCAAGCGTTCCTGACCATCCACCACCACCTGGTCCCCGGCCGAAACACCGGTGCCGATGAGGGCGATATTCCCCTGCGTCAAATCGACTTTAACGGGCTGCATGCTCGCCTTGCCGGATTTTACGGTGTACACGTAGCTGCCCTGAGTCCCGCGCTGGATTGCAGCCAGGGGCACGACGATGGCGTCCTTGCGAACGTCAAGCATCAAGCGAGTATTGACGAACTGGTTGGGCCAGAGCGACAAGTCCCGGTTTTCAAACGCGGCTTTGAGTTTGACGGTGCCCGTAGTGGGATCGATCTGATTGTCCACGGTCAGAAGTTTTCCCGACGCGAGTTTGCTTTGATCGTCCCGGCTGTAGGCTTCGACGCCGAGCTCCGCGCCTTTCATGTGCTGGATCACTTCCGGGAGATTGTCCTCGGGCAGCGTGAAGATCACCGCGATGGGCTGCACCTGCGTGATGACGACGAGGCCGCTCGGATCGGTGGCGTGAATCATGTTGCCCTGGTCGACGAGCCGCAGGCCGACGCGCCCCGTCAGCGGCGCCGTGATCTTGCAATACACGAGCTGCAATTTTTCGTTGTCGATTTGCGCCTGGTCGGCGCGCACCGCGCCTTCGAGTTGCGCCACTTGCGCATTCTGCGTGTCCGCCTGCTGCGATGAGATCACGCCCTCTTTCGACAGTTGATCGTAGCGCTTGAAATCGACCCGCGCGTTGTTCAATTGGGCCTGATCACGGAAGAGCTGCCCTTCCATTTGCTCGAGTGCCACCTGGAACGGCCGCGGATCGATCTCTGCAAGAAGATCTCCCTCGTGTACGAATTGCCCTTCCGTGAAATTCACTTTTTGGAGCTCGCCATCCACGCGGCTCTTCACCGTAACGGTGTTAAACGCCGCCACAGATCCCAGGCCGGAAAGATAGTAGGGGACGCTCTGCTTCAGGGCGGGCGTCACCGCCACGGAAACCGTTCCCAGCCCAACGGGGCGGCTGCCAGGCGCGGGCGCTGCTTTGCTCTCCGCGGAAGGCCGCGTCTTGTAGTAGTAGTACGTGCCGCCCGCCAGCACGATGAGGACGACCAGCCATATCCAGCCGCTTTTATTCGGCTTAGTTGATGCAGCTCCGAGGGGGCCTTGCGCGCCCGGTGCGTCTTGCACGGATGGATTAGGAATAGCCATATTGGTCCAATCGGTTTGTATGAATCGGCCTGCCGCTACTGTTTCTTGACGTATGCAAGTCGGATCGGGTTACGCCCGTTGCTGTTTCAGCGTTTCGTCGCGTTTTGGCCACGTTTCGACGCCTACAGCCGCGGGATCCACGCAATAGCTGCGAATCGATCCACTTTGCGCATACCTCCGTCTCAAAAGCCCAATCCGGGGGCAACCCCCAGGGATCAGCAGCCGAATTCGCGGTTTGCAAGTATATAACAATTGCGAGTCCAGGAGAGTTGTCCGGAGATTGCAGGTCTGCGAATTGCGCAGCCCTAACCTATGCGAGTGTTTGGCGACAACTATTTCTCCGGCGCGTCGCCGGGAGCGCCACTTCCGGATGTGCCGAGGAAAAGCTTCCTGCCGTCCGTGAACATTACGTCTTTCCCATTCGCCTTGTTGCTTCCGTCCTTCGCGCGATAACCGTCAACGATGATCTCCATTCCGGTGGTCACGGAATTCTTTGAAATGCCGCGGCGGAAGAGGACGTTTGGGGCGCCGCACTCTACCATCCAATTGGTCACCTTGCCATCATCGCCCTTCACATCGATATGAATCCACGAGTGGGGATTGATCCATTCCATCTTCGTCACCGTGCCCTGAAGCTTCACCGGCTTGTTCCCGTCAAACTCAGCCGAGAATGAATGGTGCGCCCGGACCGGCGCCGCTGCCACTAAAAGCACCGCGCCGACGATGATTGCGAATCGATTTCGCACTCTTGTTTTCTTCCCTCTCATTTTTTCTTGTACTGCCCGTACAGCAACTCTTCGGCAAATTCCACGCACTTGAATTCCAGAAGCTGGGCGTCTTTTTCGACGCGCCGGTACAGCGGCATGCTTATTTTCCAGGGCCGGCTGAATACGGACGGATCTTCGATCGCAGCCTCGTATTGCAGGTGGTCGCGGTCGGTGCGCGTGAAGCGCTCGACCACGTGCAGCTTGTCGCTGGCGAAGTCCCCGGCGCGGTCAAACCACGCCAGGCCGTTGAACCCGGTCACCTCGATCACCAGCGTGTCTCCCTCCCAATGGCCGTTGCTCGTGCCCATCCAGGTATCGGACACCGGCTCGACCGGCTTGCCCATGTTGATCAGGCGATTGGCGCTGGCGTATTCGTAGACGAACAGAATGCCGCGTGGCGACTGCACGATCTGAAACGGATAGGGCATGTAGTTCGCCCGAGGGATGCCCGGCAGGTAGCACTTGGCTTCCGGGTCGTTCGTGCGACGGTTGGCGAAGTTGCTTTTCCTTTCTTCGAGCGCCGCCGGAAGATACGGAATCGCGCCGCCCTCGACAACGCCCTGCCCGGCCGGCTCGGCGCCGATGGCTCCGGTCTGCCACATCGGCCCGGCCTGCGGCGAGTGGTCCTCAAGGCCCCAGTTGGCAGTATTAAGAGCCTCCCAGATGCCGCTCAAGTCCGCGTGTCCGTCGGCGGCTCGCGGGGCGCGGTAGGCCTGCCCATGAAGAGCGGGCAATGCGAACGCCAGCCACCCCGCAACTGCAATCAACGATATGGATCGAACTTGCATCGAACGATTTCTCTCATGCTGTGAACAGAAAGCAATCACGTTTCCTTACAAATTCACTTCGCCGCGGGTTGAGCTCCCTCTTTGGCCTCTTCGGCGCGAGCTCCGCTCAGGATATCCGCCATCGCGTAGTTGCCCTCGTGGCAGGCGTACTCGTAAATCTGATAGCCGGGCTCCTGCGTGATAGGGAATTCCACGGTCCAGGGAGCTGTGAACGTCTTCGGATCGGACACCGTGACTGCGTATTGGATCGAGCGGTCGCTCATGCGCGTGAATCGTTCCACCAGACGCAGATCTTCGCTGTACTTGAGTCCCGCTCCGTCCGCGCCAATGCCGACTCGCCCACCAATGAAATTGGTGGTCTCAACGACGAGCGTGTTGCCCTCCCAGTGCCCGCGCGGGTCGCCCATATATGCGCGCAGACCGGCGGACAGATGTGGATGCGGATGGCCCGGCGGATCGATTGGAACAATGCGCGTCTCGTGGATCATTTCATAGCGAATCACAACCAGCCCGGGCGACTGCAGGATGTCAGTCCCGTTGCCGTACATCACCGGGAGCATCGAGCCAAGTACGCCCCGCGTGATGCAACGTCCGAACATGTTGATGTCTTCCCACGACTCCGGGCGAGGTTTTCTTCTGGAGGCCGCGATCGCGGCGAGTCGGAGCATCAGGGCTTGCTGGGTCAATTCCGGAAGGCGGCCGTCTTCGGGATCGACGATCAGGGACGTCTGGCGCGAAGTCTGCCGGGCGTACTCGCTCCAGCTCGAAGAATACGGCTGGTAATCGACGCCCTCATGCTGCCGCCAATAGCCCGCGTTCGGAGTGACGCCGGCTTCAATACTGCTCGCGAGTAGTTTATTTTCCTTCTCGCGCTCGGCGAATTCTTCGTCCGTCAGAAATTTTCGGTTGCCGTACACGTGGGGCCGTTCGAAGGGCACACCGAAGGAGTCATCGCTCGTCCACACGCCCTGAATGTCCGGATCGCCCCAGGCGGTTTTGGGAGGGGTCCAGTTTTTGGCGGGCGCCTTCGCCTGCGCGAACGTGATCCCAGCAATGAATGCGCACAGAACTACCATGCAAGCCGATCTGTGACCGGGTAGCAAAGGTTCATTTCTCCTTCGCGAGTGTTTTAATTGTATTTGATTCGCGCGGACAACGGAAGAATATTGCCTTACTCGGTTGCAAAACTACTCATCGGGAGCCTTTGCGGTGCGTCAAAGAGCGGACGACCCAGCCACTTCGTAGCTAATTGCAGCAGGATGGATCGGGAGGAAGAAAGAGGCGCTAGGAAGGCTCACAAGCGCCTCCTCCTGCGGTTCAAGGTAACCAATACCTCACTGGATCACCTCCTTCTCGGCACGGCTGCCGATGCGGCGATTATAAGACTTTGTTTTGCCGCACGGCAATTCCGTTTTTCTGAGACATGTTTCGGATTAGTAGCCATGCTCCCGACGAGAGGCTCTCCGCGATCGGTCAGCGAATCAACTCCCATATCTTCGCCAGGTGGTGGTCATCATGCTCCGCGACAAAATACAAATGATCCACGAGCCGCATGGATTGTTTCAGACGCGGATGGAGCAGGGCGCGGGCGAAGCCGGCGGGCGGCAAATTTGCGACGCGATCGGCCAGCCGGAGTCGCGCCCGGCGGAACTCAGCCAGAATCTCATCCCGTTCACGAGCATTGTGATTGGCTTCATGAGTCTTGCGATTCGTCAGGTCCGCGACGGTGAGCGCGCTTCCGCCCCCTAGGAAGTCCTCTACTCGCGCCATCCACAGAGACTCTAGATCGAGCAGGTGCCCTGCGTGCTCCTGCGGGGACCACTTGCCTTCGGTTTTACGGACCAGCACATCGTGCCGCGCTCCGCGCAGGATCTCGTCCATCCGCGCGGGCGTGCCTCGCAACCGGACGCACAGATTGGGGTATTGCTCCACAGGAAAGGTGAAGTCGAATTTGCGCTCGAACCAAGCTGGGACACTCGTATCAGGCACGGGAGATTTGATTCTGCAACGTGGAGTTGGGTTCATTCGAATGAGCGGGAGTCTAGTTGCCGAAGGGCGCCGAAGTCTTGCGATCGCGACCCTTGCCCGCAAACTTCTGCAAATCGGGCTGTTTCTCCAGCGCCAATTGCGTTCGAAGCTGCTCGATCAAGGATCGCGTCGCCCTGGCCACCATAAAACTGCCCCAGTGCCGTGAATCGCCCCAAAGGTCGGCGCCGGTTTGCGGGTCAACGACATTCATGTAAGTGATATCGACCTTGACCGGCCTCGTATCCGGCCCGTCGCGGGTTACGTAGTCGCCCAGATACGGATTCGCGGAAAACAGGAAAATCAGGTCTGCCTTCTTGGCGTCCGGGGTAACGTCGTACCTGCCCCAATCTTCCAGTACCTCAAAGGCAGCCTTCCAAGCCGCCGCCATGCCCCTGAGGCAGTTGTCGCAATCGATGTAAACGGACTTGGCCTCAGCGATTTTCGCGGGCAAAGCGCTCAGGATTTCATCGACGTGCACCGTGCTGGCGCCTTGATCCAGGACTCCGAGGACAACCACTTTCCGGCCGGCGAAAGCCTTGGCCTTTCCTCGAGGATCAAGGCGGTAAGTCGTCTTTGTCTCGGGATTGAAAAGGATATAGCCGGCGCCGCTTTTCGGATGTGGAACGGTGCAGGGCAACGAGACCTCGCCATTGATCGTGGTCGGCGTTCGCCCGTCCGGGCCCAGGCAAATTTTCCCTTTGAAAATCTGTTCCCCTTGCGCTGGAAGGCTCGACGCGCCAAATAGCAAAGATGCCAGCGCCCCGACGCACACGAGCGCTATCTTCATGGCGAGGCCGCGCTGTGATTGGTATCGAGAAGCAAAAACTTCGCTTTGATCGTCGAGCAGGGGTCCGGACAACGCGCGTTCGTTGCTCCCTTGTCGGCCATAGCCGAATGCGCGTCCGGCGCGCCGCACGAACACTTGATGACCTGACCCTTGAAAAGTTGTTCTCCTTGAGCCGACAGGTTGGACGCGCCAAAGAGGGCGCATGCAGCGATTCCGAGGATCACATTGCCGATTCGAAACCTGAGGACCGGACTGCAGGACATGCATCACCTTGGGCCTATGCCGGCACTACATGGTAGCGATACCGGGATTCGAACCCGGATTTTGGCCTTGAGAGGGCCACGTCCTAACCCTTAGACGATATCGCCGTAAGGCGAGTTTACCTTGATCCGGAAGTCTCGGCAATCAGCGCGTGATCGGTACGAGGGCGAAAATCGCGCACACACCCGCTTGGCCCAGCAAGGGAACGCATCCGAACTAATTTGCCGGGGACGGCGCTGCGGGCGCCGGGGCAGATGCGTCCTTGGGGCCAAAATTCTTGGCGAGGTATTCAACGAGAGTATCGACTTTGTCCGGCGGAACATTCGCGCCGCGGTCGATCATGGTTTGCACGGTGTCTTTCCAGTCGTCGAGGTTCTTGTGCGCTTTGGTCAGATTCGTGAGTTTGTGGCAGGCCTGGCAGTTTTCCGTGGCGATGGTCTTTCCGTCGCCGTCGGGGAGCTCCACAACGGCCTTTGCTGCGGCGGCGGGCGCAGGCGAAGCCGTGGCTGCCGCCGAATCGGTCGAAGGAGCCGCAGGAGCTGCCGCCGATGCTGGCCCGGAAGACGCCGCACTCGCATTCGCGTCAGCCGTCGCGGCCTTCGGCCCGAAATTTGTGAAGAGGTACTGCGCCAGCGCATCGACCTTGTCGTCCGGGATGCGCGCGCCGCGGTCCATCATGGTATGGATCGTGTCTTTCCAGTCGTCCAAGTCTTTGTGGGCGCGCGTCAAGTTCGTGAGCTTATGGCAGTCCTGGCAGAATTCCGTCGCGATCGGCTTGCCGTCTCCTTCGGGCAGCACAACGGGTTTCGGTGCCGCCGGAGCCGCCGGGGCGGGAGCGGCTGGCGTATCCGCTTGACCGCTCGCCGGCGTGGCGGATTGCCCTGCATCCTGCAGAGCGGTTCCTATCCGCGCATCGCTTCTGGAAGGCGCTCCCAAAACTACGAGTGCAAGCAGACCCGTCAAACAGGCGAAAAGAACTGTATTTCGCGAAAAGCGGTATTCTGGTTTACGCACGATTCGAGCTCCTCCGGGATTTTCGCGATGGCCGTGGGATCGGTTGCCTGCTCCAGTGGACCCAAGCTCCGCAAAAGCAAATATTAAAAAACCGCAATAAATCAAAGCTATTTTGATATGAACACGGGAAAGAATCAAGCGGCGGACAGAGGGACGAAATTCAGCGATGTAGAAGGTTTAAGGCTCTTCAGCCGGTGGCGTAGCCACTCAGTGCAGTGCTTATCAGTCACGGATACTTCCGCGAGCCCCTCTTATTCGAGAGCGCGTCCGGAAAGAATTCCAAGCCAGACCGCGACGAAACCGACGCAAACGCTGAGGACCACGTAAAGAAGCGCCAGCAAGGCGTCGCCACCGCGAACGCTCCGGAACGCCTCCAGTTCAAACGTGGAAAACGTCGTATAGGCCCCGATGAAACCGATCGGGATCAGATACAGCAAGTTCGCGCTCCAGTGGGTGCGCTCCGCGAGCAGCGTCACGATCAGTCCGATCAGGAACGATCCACTGATGTTGATAATGAAAGTGCCAAAAGGAAATCGCGCGCCCATCCGGTACGTGATGTACGACCCCACCCAGAATCGCGCGATCGATCCGAAAAATCCGCCGAGTCCAACCATCCAGTATTTGGTCATTCTCGCTTTCACCAATCCATGATTGTTTGGCCTTCCTGAAATTCGCGCAATCCTTTTCAAATAGATAACTAATCAAGGTTGTCAACGCGGACCAACCTTCCGCGCGCAAGCCGCCAAAATTCTCCACTCGGTTGACTCGTTCATTGCCGGGGACATGACTCCGCGACAAGGAACTTGTCAGGAGTCATCATCTGTCCGGCCAAAAGGACAGCGGTTATAAGGCGAACTCCATCGCCTTAGGTAATCATACTTTTCTCGTATCGGAAGTCAACGCTCGGCTTCCTTCGCGTGACGAAGGGGAAAATAAAACTATTGCGAGACAGGATGGGAAATCGCTCTCGGTTCGGCCGGTTGCCGCAAGGGAACAATGCGGCGATAGGTTCGGAACGAAAAAAACCGGTTGCGGCACGGCGCGCAGCGATACGCGGGCGCGCCAAAAAGACGAAACATCCAGGCAAACGGGCCCATGCCGTGCTCGCTGGAAATGCGCTGCAAATCCATGTTCCCGCACATTTGGCAATGCACGTACCGGACGTAACGGAGCGAAGTGGCCCAGGCGTAAAAGCGGGCATCGCATACCTGGCAGCGCCAGGGGCGCATCCCGGTCACGCCAATGAAGTAATCCTTCATGCCGCGCCGACGGGAGCGGCGGGGACTATCGCTATGGCAGACCGGGCAGAGCAAGAGGCCTTCACCCCTGAATGTCTGTACCTAAGAATACGTACAGTGTTCGCAGGTGGCAAGACCCGGACGCGGTTTGTGCTGCAAGTTGCACTGAAACGGAAAGAGGCGATTGAGCGCGAGCACGAATCACCGCGTTTGGCGCAAAGCGCGCTCGCCAGGAAACTCGCGCGCCCGCAAATCGTAGACAACTCGGCGCACCTCGGAGATAATCTCACTTAATCAGCGCCGCCTGTCCCAGAGGGGCGGCGCAGGAGAAACGATGAGCATTTCCCCGAACGTTCCCGAACCGAGTGGAAACGGAGCAAATCTCTACGAAACAGCTGCTACGCCGCGCTGGATCATCGTCGCCTTTGTGGCGGCTTTCGCTCTGATCGGATACGCGCTTTACTCGAGCAACACCGCGAAAAGCAAGCTGGAAACCGACCTCGCGCAGGCCAATTCGAAAGTCGCGATTCTTTCCGTGCAAGTGGATCAGACGAATTCGCGCGTCGCCGACCTGAAAGGCCAGCTTGAGGTGACGACGCAAAAGCTCGGCTTCACCCAAGCCGAACTCGCGCAGGCGCGCACCCTGGCGCAGAGCATACGTCAGTCGCAAAAAGAATCCGACGATAAGCTGACCGCGCAGATCGGCCAGGTGAAGCAGGAGACCGACACGAAGCTCGGCCAGGTGAACACGGACCTCAGCGGTGCGAAGACCGACATCAACGCAACGAAAGAGGATCTCGAGGCGACCAAAGCGAAGCTCACGAGCGCAGTTGGGGATCTGGGCGTGCAAAGCGGCTTGATTGCACGCAATCAGGAAGAGCTCGATCAGCTCAAGCGAACCGGCGAGCGCAACATCTTTGAGCTGCACCTCACGCGGTCCAAGACACCCACGCATGTCGGCCCCATTCAAGTCACGCTGACGAAGACGGACCCGAAGAAATTCAAATACACCTTGCTGGTAGTCGCGGACGACAAAACGATCGAGAAGAAAGACAAGACGGCGGACGAGCCGGTACAGTTCTACATCAAGGGTGTGCCCAAGCCTTATGAAATCGTCGTGTTCGACGTGACGAAAGACAAAGTGAACGGCTATCTCTCGACGCCGAAAGATGTGGGCAGCGCGCGCGCCCAGTAAGATTAAGAGAAAAGCGCCGGCAGGACGCCGCCGCTACCCCTCAAATTCCTTAAGCGTTGCAGCCATTTCGCGAAGCCGCTGATCCACCTGCGCATACACGGTTCCCGGCTCGAACGATCCCTCGGAATCGCGGCGCCCAGCTCTCACGCCCGTTAGAATTTCGATTCCTTCTTCCAGCGTGGTGACCGGCAAAATGTGGAATTTGCCCTCCGCGACGGCCTCAATCACGTCGTCGCGCAGCATCAGGTCTTCAATATTCTCCGAAGGAATCATCACGCCCTGGCGCCCCGTCAGGCCTGTTTTCACTCGGCAAACGTCGAAGAATCCCTCGATCTTTTGGTTGACGCCGCCGATGGGCTGAATGTCTCCCTGCTGGCTGACCGAACCGGTCACGGCGATATCCTGGCGGATGGGCAAGCCGGAAATCGCGGAGAGCAGCGCGTAAATTTCGGTCGAGCTGGCGCTGTCGCCGTCGACGCCGCTGTAGGATTGCTCGAAGCAAATGCTGGCCGCGAGCGAAAGCGGCTTGTCCTGCGCGAATTTCGCGCGCAAGTAGCCGGCAATAATCTGCATGCCCTTGTCGTGAAAGCTCCCGCTCAGATTCGCTTCGCGCTCCACGTTGATCAGCCCGGATTTCCCCAGCGCCGCCGAAGCCGTGATGCGCACGGGCTTGCCGAACGCGTAACCGCCGATTTCGAGCACGCTCAGTCCGTTCACCTGGCCGGCACGCGCCCCGTCGGTTTCAATCAGCAGCGTGCCCTCTTCCATCATTTCGCGAATCTTGGTTTCGGTGAGGTTGTGCCGCTCGATCCGGGCTTCCCGCGCGCGGCGAACGTGACCGGCAGTCACCGGCGCCGCGCCTTCTTGCTTCGCGATGTACGC
>Ga0210394_10000527_pt1 | contig 79113 bp, 61 predicted proteins | sample IncBWC12MmetaG_FD_160121 | JGI IMG/M metagenome (GOLD analysis project Ga0210394, IMG submission 160121) | Forest soil microbial communities from Barre Woods Harvard Forest LTER site, Petersham, Massachusetts, United States - Inc-BW-C-12-M | ecosystem: Environmental > Terrestrial > Soil >... | reverse complement strand
ACCAATCGCTCCTCGAGAGTGCGGATGGAAGCATGGCGACAGCGGCCACTCGGCGGGAGAACAAAACCTTGTTCAATGAAGCCAATGAAGAATCGACTTGACTCCGACCGGCCTTCTCATGGAAGGCGTTTCCACTCATTGTTGCGCCGGGCGAACTCTCGCGGAGTTCTGCGAAATGCCGGGTGAAGATCACCTCACCCGAATTAGGAAAACAACTCCTAATGCCATCATGAGGGCCATCACCCCAAGCGCAATCAGCACAGCAGTTCTTTGCCGTTGGCTCGAACTGGTCCCTGAGACCAGGACACCATTCTGACTTTGCGGGATTGCGTACGATTCCAGGTATCCACAGTTCGGGCAGCGGAACGTAGTGACAGGAATGACTATATCTTTTTTCTCCACTTTCAGACCTGTCCAGAAACTCGGCTGGGGCTCCCCCGGAGACCAGTTTTCTTGCTGCAATCCAGCGTGCGTGTTATCCGGTACCCAGCCGGACTCCATGTGCGCGTGACACCTCGTGCACTCAACCGTTCCTTGCATATTCATCTCCAAGGAGGCAGCTAACCCAGCGCGCCCGAATTACTTTCCGCGAGAGGACAGCCTACTCCCTTCGACGACATTATGCTCCCGCACACCTGTTGCGAATAGCGGTTACACTCACCGCCTCGACTGATCGAACCGCAATCAGTGGCCTATGCGATCCCCAGTTGCTTTTGGATTTCCTCCAGCGGCACACCCTTCGTCTCCGGAACCATCGTCTTCACCCAAATCAGTTGAAGGACCATCATGCCCGCAAAAAACAAGAACACGTAGCCGGGGGGGAAGGCGGTGACCATCTTCGGGAAGAATGTCGTGAGCAAGGCAGCGAAAATCCAGTGAGTGAAACTGCCCAGGGTTTGCCCTTCTGCTCGATGACGATTGGGAAATATCTCAGAGATCAGCACCCAGATGACGGCACCCTGGCCGATGGCGTGGGCAGCGATGAAAGCGAAAATGCAAACCGGCACGATCGCTAAATGACCCGTAAAGAAGGCCCATGCGACCAATCCTAAAGAAATGATGTAGCCGAACGAGCCAATGTAAAGGAGCGTGCGGCGGCCGAGCCGATCGATCAGCCAAAGACCTACGAACGTAAACACAAGATTCGTAATCCCAATTCCAATGGATTGCAACAACGCGGCTTTCGCGCCGAGGCCCGTAAGTTCAAATATTCGCGGAGCGAAGTACAAGATTGCGTTGATGCCGGAAAGCTGGTTGAAAAAAGCAACGAGAATGGCCAGCAGAATTGGTTTGCGAAGACGTCTTGTCCAGAAGCGGCCAGATGTGACTTGCTCTGACGATGCAGCGATAATCGCGTCGGCTTCCGCAGCGATCTGCGCCCTTGGCACGTCAGGTTCGATTCTCTGCAGCACTTGCAAGCCTTTTTCACGGTCACCTTTCTTGACCAACAGCCACCGCGGGCTCTCGGGCAGCGCCAGACAAAAGAATGTGTATAACACCGACGGGAAGGCCGCTACGCCGAGCATCCAGCGCCAGGCATTCACGCCGATGCCTGCAAGCAGTGCGTTTGAAACGAAGGCTACGAGAATGCCAAAAACTATATTGAATTGGAACATTCCGGCCAGCCGTCCGCGATGCTGTGGTGGAGCGATCTCCGAGATATACATTGGGGCAACCACGGTGGAGATGCCGATGCCTAATCCGCCAATGACGCGCGCCAGAATAAAAACGGCAACATTCGGAGCTAGAGCTGACCCTACGGCGCCAAGGAAATAGAGAACGCCGATCCACAGCAGCGTGGCTTTTCGTCCAAAGCGATCGGCAGGCCAGCCTCCGAGCAGGGAACCTACGACAGTGCCATACAGAGCCGAGGCCATGGCGATGCCGTGCAGTCCGGGGCTAAGGCCCCAGAGTGCCTGGATTGTTTTTTCCGCGCCGGAAATAACCACGGTGTCAAACCCGAAGAGAAATCCGGCAAGCGCCGATGTGAGCGACCAGAAAAAGATGCGACCATTCATAAGTGGGTATAGACAAGTTCTTACGAAAAGGGCTGCGATTCTCTCGTGCGCTGATTTCGCTCTGAGAACTAGCTGCCTTTAGTCAGCGGATACCCCTTTTCCCGCCAGTCCCGGATGCCGCCATCCATCGAAATTACATTGGTATAGCCCATCTTCTGGAGATTGTCGGCTGCCAAGGCCGAGCGAAATCCGCCGCCGCAATAAAGAATGATTTCTGCATTCAGACCGGGCACACGGGCCTCGATATCGCGCTCGATTATGCCTTTACCGAGATGAATCGCCCCGGGCAGGTGGTCCTTCGCGAATTCGCTCTCTTCGCGTACGTCCACCAGCGTGAACTTGCTGCCGCGGTCCATCTTATTTTTCACTTCGTCGACGTTGGTTTCGCGCACCCGCGTTTTCGCGTCGTCCACAATCTTCAAAAAGCGCGGAGGATGTTGCTGGGCCATCAGATTCTCCTTTCCCAGTGGGGTCACTGACTGAACATCGTACCAAGTTTCCGAGCTACTCTACGCCGTTTGCGAAACCTTGTCCTTCGTGAAACGGCGCCCCTTCGTGGTTCATTGATTTGTCGGTTAGCATGAACATGTGAGCGAGAACGAAAACCGGCGGCAGATCGGCCTTGCACGAACGCTGTCGAAACTAGGCTACTGCTCACGTTCGCGCGCGGCTGAATTGATTCGCGCCGGACGCGTCACCTTAAATGGGAAAATCTTCCGCAATCCAGAAACGCCGGTTTCAGGTAAAAAGAATCAGATTGCCGTCGATGGCAGAGAAGTTGATTCGCAAGAAAAACTTTATCTCATGCTGAACAAGCCGCGGGGCGTGGTTACCACCGCCTCGGATGAAAAGGGCAGGGGAACCATTTACGACTTGCTGAGAGCAAGCTCCTTACCAGCAAAGAACGATCCCACTGGAGAAACTCTCCCCTGGGTCGCGCCGGTCGGACGCCTGGACAAGGCCAGTGAGGGCTTGCTGTTGCTGACCAACGATTCTGAATGGGGCGCACGCATCGCAGCTCCGGAAACGCATTTGGACAAGATTTACCACGTGCAATTAGGAATCGTCGCGAAGGAGGATTTTATCCAGGCACTCGCTCGCGGTGTGAAAACGAAACACGACGAAGTGCTGCGAGCCAAGCAGTCGCGCCTCTTACGCACCGGACAAAAAAATTGCTGGCTTGAAATTGTCCTGGACGAAGGAAAGAACCGACACATTCGCCGCATGATGGAATCTATGGGCATCGAGGTATTGCGCCTGGTACGCGTGGGGATTGGCCCACTGCGGTTAGGCGATCTCCCAAAAGGCAAACACCGTTCCCTCACCGCGCCAGAAAAGCGAATGCTGGATAGCTCCATGCGGAGCAAGACCTAATGAACGAAATACTCTTTCTTCCCGCCGTCGTGATGGCCGAGCGAATCCGGGAAAAGAAAATCTCGCCAGTCGAACTTGTAGATGCGCACTTAACGCAGATCGAAAAACTGAATCCGATGCTTAACGCGTTTGTTCACGTCGATGCCAATGCAGCGCGGCGAGCCGCTCAAGCCGCCGAGGCCGCCGTCATGCACGCAAAGACGCGAAAGGCTCTCGGTCCTCTCCACGGAATTCCCGTCAGCGTTAAAAGTTCCTTCGAAGTTTCGGGAATGCGTTGCGAGTCCGGCACTCGCCTGCGCACCGGATATGTGCCCGCGCAAGACGCCCCGCTTGTAGCGCGTCTGCGAGCAGCGGGCGCAATTGTGCTCGGCCTGACCAACACTCCCGAGTTGCTGATGGCCTGGGAAACCGACAATCTGCTTTACGGTCGCACCAACAATCCTTGGGACCTTGAATGCACGCCCGGTGGCTCCAGCGGCGGCGAGGCGGCCGCGATTGCCGCAGGCATGTCTGCGGGTGGCGTTGGCAGCGACGGTGGAGGTTCAATTCGCGTCCCCGCTCACTTCTCCGGAATTTGCGGACTCAAGCCGACTCCCGGACGAATCCCTGCCAGTGGCCATTACCCCGTTTCTGCAGGACCCTTTGCTTCAATCGGAGTTGTCGGACCAATGGCACGCACTGTCGCCGATCTGAAAATCCTGTTCGAGGTGATGCAAGGCCCTGATATCGGCGATACTTGTGCCGCGCCCGTGCCGCTGCTCTGGCCGAGTGATAACGAAACCCGAAATCTGAGAATTGGATATTTCGAAGATGATGGCCACACGCCGGTCACACGCGAAACCCGCGCCGCCGTTCGTATAGCAGCAGAAGCCTTGCGCAGCGCCGGCTTCCAGGTGGAACCATTCCAGCCCGAAGGCCTTGAACAAGCCCGGCAGCTGTGGTGGAAGTATTTTGTAGTCGCGGGGGGAATGCTTTTACGCCCCATGTTCGAAGGAAGGGAAGCCGACCTCAGTCCAATCCTGAAGCAGTTTCTTGAAATATCCGCAGCCGACCCGCCGCTTACCGCCGACACCTTGCTCAACTGCTGGATCGAACGCGATCTTCTTCGAGCTCGATTCTTTGCACAGATGCAGCGTTATCCAATCCTGTTGTGCCCAGCGGCCGCGATCCCCGCGTTCCGGCACGGGGAGCGCAGTTGGCAAGTAGAAGGTAAAAGCGTCGACTATCTCGACGCTTGGAGCTACACGGAATTCTTCAACCTGCTAGGCAATCCTGCTGCGGTGGTTCCGGTGGGACAATCGTCGGAAGGTCTTCCCGTCGGCATGCAAATCATTGGCCGGCCGTGGGAAGAAGAGGAAGTTCTATCCGTCGCCGGCGCGCTGGAATCGGTGTGTGACGCCGCCCGCATCCCGCCGATTGCGTGAAAGCGTCTTGAGTAAAAGCCTCGCGCTTTTCACTAGTATGTTTACACTATTCCTCGGCGCTTCCTGTAGAAGTAACTTGATTCGCACGCGATTTCAATCACTGCGAAGTTGAAATCGATGATCTTAAGCCCTGATGTTTCCGATGCCAGATAACTCTTCCACCCACGGTTTTGCCGGCGCTGCTTTGCCCCCCTTGCTGATATTTCTGGCGATCTCGGCGGCGTACCTCTACGCTTTTCCGCAGGCGAATATTTTCTATGCTGGAATCGTGCTGTTGCACACTCTGGCTGGAGTATTCACCGCGATCCTGCTCATTCGCGCCCTCTACCCACGAGTGCGAAATGGAAGCGTTCTCGCCCGAGCCGGCTGGTTGCTGATTGCAATCGGTTCCATCCTTGGACTCATCCTGATCAAGACCGGCACGGCGCGCGCCGAGTGGAGATGGCTCTATTCACATATACTGCTGTCGCTTATCGGAGTCGGCCTTCTGATCGGCGACAAGTGGGGACAGCGTAAACGTTTGTCTTCAAACACGACCGCACCCAATACCGCCACGCGCATTGTGCCTGCCGCAATCTGTCTGTTGTTATTAGCCGGGATTGGATATGGCGCGCGCTACATGCGCGAAAGCTGGCAGACGCGCTCTCGCATTCAGAATCCCACCATGCCTCCGGACAATATGAATGGCGAGGGCGACGGCCCGGAGGGTGCCTTTTTTCCCAGTTCCGCGCAGGTTTACGGCAAACAAAAAATCCCCAGCAAGTTTTTCATGGAGTCCGACTCCTGCAAGCGCTGCCATGAAGACATCTACAACCAGTGGTTCAGTTCGGCACATCATTTTTCTTCATTCAACAACCAGTGGTACCGCAAGTCGATCGAGTATATGCAGGACACAGTGGGCACCCAGCCTTCAAAATGGTGCGGCGGTTGCCACGATCCCGCTGTGCTCTACAGCGGACTGATGGATACGCCCATCAAGCAGATTGTGCATCGACCCGAATCGCAGGCGGGCCTTGGCTGCATGATGTGCCACTCCATCGCGGAAGTGAAAAGCACCATGGGTCAAGGCGATTTTTATCTGGAGTATCCTAAACTTCACGAACTCGCGGCCACGCAGAATCCGGTCGGGCGCGCCTTGCACGATTTCGTAATCCGGCTGAATCCCGAGCCGCATCGTCGCGTCTTCCTCAAACCATTCATGAAGACGCAGACCGCTGAATTCTGTTCTACCTGTCACAAGGTGCACCTCGACGTTCCGGTGAATCACTACCGCTGGTTCCGCGGATTCAACGAGTATGACAACTGGCAGGCCAGTGGCGTTTCCGGGCAAGGCGCGCGATCGTTCTACTATCCGCCTAAGCCCCAGCAATGCGCCGATTGCCACATGCCCGCTGAATCGTCGCATGATGCGGGAAATATTAACGGAGTGGTTCACTCCCATCGCTTCCCCGGAGCCAACACCGCGGTGCCCACGGCCAACGACGATGCCGCTCAACTCAAACTCACGGAGGGATTTCTAAAAAGCGGCGCTCTCACCGTGGATATTTTTGCCCTGTCTCCCGCGCAAGCCCCGCTGAAGTCGGGCGCAAGCGCTCAATCAGATCTTGCGACCACGTTCGCAGTTGGAGAAGAATCCGAAACTAAAATCACTCCCGGCACCGCCGGAGAAGTTTCCCCTGTGACCGCTCCGTTGAACAGCGTGCTGCCCGCGCTGCGCCGTGGTGACACCGTTCGCGTCGACGTCGTCGTCCGCACCAAAAAAGTCGGCCATTTTTTCCCTGGCGGTACAGTCGATGCCTACGACACATGGCTTGAACTGAAAGGCACCGACGACAAGGGCCAGACCATTTTCTGGAGCGGCATGGTGGAAGGCGATGGCAAAGGTCCAGTAGAAAAAGGCGCGCACTTCTACCGTTCATTGCAGGTGGATGCTCACGGCAATCCCATCAATAAACGCAATGCCTGGGCGACCCGCGCCGTCGTCTACGTGCGCCTCATCCCACCCGGCGCGGCCGATACGGTGCACTACCGCATGACGATTCCGGAAAATGCCGGCAACAAGATCACGCTTCACGCGCGCTTGTGCTACCGCAAATTCTCCTGGTGGGGAACTCAATTTGCATTTGTGGGCGAGCCCGACGAGAAGTCATCGCATGAGGTAACTGCAGCGTACGATGACCGTCCGGTTCTGTTCACCAAGTCGATCCAGGGAGTGTCTGCCAAAGAAGAAAAGATTCCAGATGTTCCCATCGTTACGGTGGCGGAAGATGAAGTCACCCTTCCAGTGGTGGCGCGGAATGTACCCGCTGCCCAGCCGAAGACGCTCGTCCTCAAAAAAGAATGGCAACGCTGGAACGATTACGGCATCGGCCTTTTTCTGCAAGGCGATCTGAAGGCAGCCGCCGCGGCCTTTCAAAAAGTCACCGAGGCCGATCCTGAGAACCCGGATGGCTGGGTGAACATCGGCCGCTGCGCCGTGCAAGAGGGCGATATGGAGCGGGCCCGCACCGTCCTCGAAAAAGCGCTGGCACTTTCTCCAAACCTGGCTCGGGCGAATTATTTTTACGCTCGTGTTCTGCGTGCAGATGGCAACTATGAGGGTGCCGCGGACCACTTGCGAATCGTCCTCGCTCAGTATCCGCGCGACCGTGTCGCCCTCAATGATTTGGGCCGCATTCTTTTTCTTCAACGCAAATATTCTGATGCCGTGAAAACTCTGCAATCCGTTCTGACAATCGACCCGGAAGACCTGCAAGCGCATTACAACCTGATGCTCTGCTACAACGGTCTCGGCAACGAAAAAGTGGCCAAGCAGCACGAGGCGCGTTACATGCGATTTAAGGCCGACGAATCCTCTCAGGCGATCACCGGACCGTATAGGCAATTACATCCGGAAGACAACAATGAGAGGCAGGCAATTCACGAACATGTTTCCGTACCACTGTCTCGAATCACTTCAAAGCATGCAGGCACAGCCGCCACGACAGTCCTGCCGGGTAATGCCCGGCTCGCGTCCAGCATTTCCGCCGGGGCTTCCAGATAAATGACAAAGCGCCAAAGCACACATTTGCTCTTCTTCGTTCTGTCTAACGCCTTGCTGGCGATGGTCCCGGTTTATACTCAGGCGCAGCAAATGTTCCGCGAAATTACCTCGCAGGCGGGTATTCATTTCACGCACAACAACGGCTCGTTCGGAAAAAAATGGCTGCCTGAAACCATGGGCCCGGGCTGCGCTTTCATTGATTACGATAACGACGGCTATCCCGATATTCTTCTGGTGAATGGTGAGGATTGGGCCGGGCACCCTCACGGCGGCGCCACCACTCCCAAGCTATATCACAACAATCGCAACGGAACGTTTACAGACGTTACCCGCCAATCCGGGCTCGCTGTCCCCATGTTTGGTTTTGGAGTCGCTGTCGGAGACTTCGACAATGACGGTTTCGACGACCTATTCATTACCGCGCTCGGCCAGAGCCATCTCTTTCACAACAATGGCAACGGTACGTTTACCGAAGTGACGAAAAGCGCTGGAATGTGGGGGCCGAATGAATTTTCTACCAGCGCAGCCTGGGTCGATTACGATCGCGATGGCAAACTCGACCTCGTGGTCGCGAACTACGTGCGATGGAGCGAGCAGACCGATCTCTACTGCACGCTCGACGGCGCACACAAGTCTTATTGCACTCCCGAGTCATATAAAGGAACGTCCGTGCGTTTGTGGCACAACCTGGGCGGCGGTAAGTTTGAAGATGCCACGCAGAAGGCCGGACTCGGTGATCCCACTTCGAAAAGCCTTGGCATCGCAATTCTCGATTACAACACTGACGGTTGGCCTGACATTCTGATTGCCAACGATACGCAGCCCAACAAACTCTATCTGAATAAAAAAGACGGCACCTTCGAAGAACGCGGGGTTCCCTCCGGTATTGCGTTCAGCGAGGACGGAGTGGCGCGCGCCGGAATGGGCGCCGACGCCGCCGACTACGACCGCAGCGGGCATCCCAGCGTCATCATCAGCAACTTCGCCAATCAGATGGTCTCGCTCTATCACAACGAGGGCAATGGATTATTCGTCGACGAAGCTCCGCAATCGGAAGTAGGCCGCGCCACGCTGGTCACGCTTGGCTTCGGCTGCTTCTTTTTCGACTACGACAACGACGGCTGGCCCGACATTTTCGTCGCCGACGGCCACATTGAAGATCAGATCGAGCGGGTGCAGAAGCGCGTGAGCTATGCCGAACCGTCGCATCTGTTCCGCAATCTCGGGGGAGGCAAGTTTCAAGAAATTACGGCGCAAATGGGGCCGGCCTTTGCAGCGCCAAGAGTGGCGCGGGGCGCGGCCTACGCCGATATCGATAACGACGGTTTTCTCGACGTGCTCGTCACCACCAACGCCGGTCCAGCGTTCTTGTTCCACAATGAAGGCGGGACAAACCATAGTCTCCGCCTGAAATTAGTTGGAACGAAATCAAATCGCGACGGCATCGGCGCCGTCGTGCGCGTGACCTCAGACAACAATAACAATAAAGATAAGCAGTCGAAGATGCTGCGCTCCGGTTCGAGTTATCTTTCGCAGAGCGAGCTAGTACTCACCTTCGGCTTGGGTGCGCAAATAAAAGCGGACGAAATCGAGATTCAATGGCCTAGCGGCCAAACCGATAAGCTCTCGAACATCGCGGCCGGACAAACCGTAACGGTCCAGGAAGCAAAAGGCGTGATTGCGAGCCGGCCATACAGCAAAACGACAAGATAGAAATCCGACGAAGGCGAAGTATTACGAAGACATGAAGCTTTCCTTGGTGTACCTTCGTGCCCTTTGTGGTTAAAATTCCTAATTCAATGACTCCGCGAATTCTTGCTGTCCTCGGCGGCGTACTCCTCTCCGCATTCGGCCTATTGGCCGCTCTGCCGCAAACTCAACCGAAATCGAATCCTATCGAAGCGGCCCGCCTGAACAATTTAGGCGCTGCTTACATGAACCAGCAACTCTTCGAAAAGGGACTCAAGTCCTTTCGGCAGGCTGCGGAATTTGATCCAAAACTTCCAATCGCCCGCCTCAATGAAGGCATTGCCCTGCTGAACCTGCAAAAGATCGACGAAGCGAAAGCCACGCTGGAAGAGGCGCTTAAGCAGGATCCAAAAATTCCAAACGCCTGGTACAACCTCGGCCTGCTTGCGAAGAATACCGGCGATGCCCAGGCCGCGATCGATGCCTTCAAACACGTAGTCGAAATCGATCCCAACGACGCCGATACCTGGTATTTCCTCGGCACATCCTATGTACAAGCCAAACAATTTCCGCAGGCCATCGAGGCATTCCAGCACGCGCTGCAGCTCAACCCGCTCCACGCCTCCGCCGAGTTTGGATTATCGCGTGCGTATCAGCAGTCGGCCGATCTCGACCACGCCCGCGAGCACCTGAAAAAATTCCAGTACATCACGCAAAACAAAATCGGCGTGCCTATGAGCCTCGCCTACGGCGAGCAAGGCAAGTACTCGCGAGCAGTGGAATCGCCGTCAGTCGTGTTGAAAGCCCCCCCGCAGATTAAAGTTCAGTTTGTGGATGTGACGAAGGAAGCGGGCTTGACCGTGTCTGCAGCCACTGGCGACTTGGAAGTTTTCCATGGACCGGGTGCGTGCTTTCTTGACTATGACAATGACGGCCTCGTCGATCTGCTCCTTACGGACTACGGCGCGCAAGGGGGAATATCGCTCTACCACAATTTGGGACACGGCAAATTTGAAGATGTAACCTCCAAGGCTGGATTGGATCCAAAAGCACGCGCGATTGCATGCGCTGCGGGCGATTACGATAACGACGGGTATGTTGATCTAGTTTTGAGTTTCATCGGTCGGGTCTTGTTGCTCCACAACGAGAAGAACGGGACGTTCAAGGACGCAAGTGCGCATCTGCCGGTCAGGCCCAACGGATCGTTACGGATCGGGGCGTGGGTTGACTATGACCACGACGGGGATATTGATCTGTTCCTTGGCAGCTCCGCGAAAGGGAAATATAGGGGCTCTCCTGTGAGTGACGAGTTATGGCGCAACAACGGAGATGGCACGTTCTCAGACGTGACCGAGGAAAAGGGGATTGCTGGGTACGGAAATCACTGGACTGCTTTGGGAACCGATTACAACAACGACCGCGCCGTTGATATTTTCGTATCGGGTCTTGATCCCGTCATTTTGGAAAATCCACGCGAAGGAAAATTCGTTGTCCGCCAACCTTGGGATAAGAAATTGATTCAAGACAACACTGGTGTTGCTTTCGCCGATTTTGACCACGACGGGTGGATGGATATAGCAACTACACATTTTGGTCAAGGCGGTGTACCGGTCAAGGTTTGGCACAATGAGCAGGGAAAAAGTTTTCGCTCTACGCAGGTTCCTGAAACTGACCTTGATGTCGCTTTCGGCGTTGTTGCGTTTGACTATGACGATGACGGCTGGGTTGACCTTGCAGTAGTAGGAGAGACGAAAGACCATAAGGGCAAGATCAAACTCTTTCGCAACCTAGGAGCGGACGGCTTCAAAGACGTCACCGCCGACGTTGGCCTCGACAAGATCCAACTCAAAGAACCGCGCGCCACCATCACCGGCGATTACGATGGCGACGGCGCGACCGATCTGCTGATCACGCAGAACCACGGTCCTGCCGTGCTGTTGCGAAACGAAGGCGGCAATCAGAACCACTGGCTGCGCCTCTCGCTCAAGGGACTTGCCGACAACAAAAGCGCTATCGGCACCAAAGTAGAAGTGTTCGCCGGCGGCAACCGGCAAAAATTTGAGATCGCTGGCTCGAACGGATACCTCGGGCAAAATTCAACCGACATCGTCGTCGGCCTTGGCGATGCGAAAGAAGCAGACATCGTACGCATGCTTTGGCCGACGGGCGTATTGCAAGATGAAATCAACGTGGCCGGCGATAAGCAGCAGAATTTTATCGAGATCGATCGTCGTGGGAGTTCCTGTCCAACTTTATTTGTGTGGAATGGGGAGCGCTACGAATTCGTCGCTGACATGCTGGGCGCGGGAGTAGTTGGCCACTGGATCGGCCCCGGCCAGCGCGATATTCCGCGCCCCATCGAATACGTCAAAATCAATCGCAACGCTATCCGGGAGAAAGATAACAAGCTCAGCTTCCGCTTCATGGAACCGCTGGAAGAGGTCGTCTATCTCGATCAGGCGCGCTTGCTGGCGGTCGATCATCCCGCCGATGTTGATGTGTATCCCAACGAATATTTCGCATCGAATCCCCCATATCCAGAATTCAAAGTGGTCCTCAGTCGCGATGCACGCCCGCCCGCCGGTGCGTGGGACGAGCACGGCCACAATGTGCTGCCCGATCTTCTGGCGCATCGCTACTTCGGCGATTTCGCGTTGACTCAATTTCAAGGCTTCGCCAAGCCGCACAGCCTCGTCCTCGATCTCGGAGAAGCTTATCGCGGCGGACCGCTGTGGCTCCTGCTGCACGGCGAGGTCGAATACTTTTCCGCGAACAGCATGTATGCCGCGTCGCAAGCCGGCGTTCAAGCGACCTCTCCTTATGTTGAAGCGCTGATTGGAAATGAAAAAGATACAAACGGAAAGTGGATTCGCGTGATCGACGACATGGGTTTTCCCGCCGGCGGTCCGCGCACCATGACTGCCGATCTAACCGGTAAGTTGCCACCCGGCACAAAGAAGATCCGCATTACGACCAATCTGCAGATTTATTGGGACAATATTTTGGTGAGTCGAACGCCTCAGGATTCCAAACACGTTTCAAGAAGCGTCCGCCTGACGACGGTTCCGCTCGTGCGCGCCAACCTGAACTCCCACGGTTTCCCTCTAAAAATCGAAGGCACGCCGCCGGGAAATGTGCAATACATTTACGAGAAAGTGAGCGCGATCGGGCCCTACACGCGCCCGGCCGGAACGTACACGCGCTACGGCGATGTGTTACCGCTTCTCACTTCGCTGGACGATCAGTCTGTTGTCTTCGGCTCAGGCGATGAAGTCCGTCTCGATTTTGATCCGTCGAAATTACAACCTCTGCCGCCAGGTTGGGTGCGTGATTATTTCTTCGCCGCTAATGGCTACGAGAAGGACATGGACTTCTACGCCGCTGAAGGCAACTTCGTGGCGCCACTGCCATTCCTCAAGATGGAAGACTATCCCTATAAGCCCGGCCAGGCGTTTCCACTCGACGATGCACACCTGAATTATCTTCTCGAATACAACACGCGACACATGTCCGGCAACGAGCAGCGCGGATACTGGTTCGATTACGGCCCGAAGTAAATCGCTTTGAAGCTTATAAAATCGTTTTAATATTGACATTCCCGACCTTCCCATAATCCAATAGGCGGACTCATGGAAACCTCCCCCGTCGCCCCGCCTGTGTTGTCCGCACCGCGGCTGCGTCGCGCACTTACGCTTTGGGACCTCATTCTTTATGGTGTGATCGTCATTCAACCGGTCGCGCCTATGTCGGTTTTCGGAGTGCTCAGCGACCGCGGGCGCGGACACGTCGTCACCACCATTCTCATCGCCATGGTTGCGATGCTGTTCACCGCAATCAGTTACGGCAAGATGGCGCGGGCGTATCCCAGTGCGGGCTCGGCGTTCACTTATGTGGGTCAGGAAATTAATCCAGCGCTCGGCTATGTCACCGGTTGGAGCATGGTGATGGATTACATGCTCAACCCGATGATCTGCATCATCTGGTGCAGCCAGATTGCGCGCGACTTCGCCCGCGGGACGCCAGTTCTCCAAAGTCTTCCGTACTGGGCGTGGGCGATTGTATTTGCTGTCTGTTTTACCTGGCTGAACATCCAGGGCGTGAAAACGTCGGCGCGGGTGAACACTGGGCTTGCCGCCGGCATGGGCGCGGTGATCATTTTATTTTTCCTGGCCGCAGCGCACTATATTTTCGGACATCCTCACAACGATCCTGGTTTTTTCATGCGTCCTTTTTACGATCCCGATTTGTGGAACACAAGGGCGGTGCTCGGCGGCACATCAATCGCGGTGCTCACTTATATCGGGTTTGACGGCATCTCCACTCTTTCTGAAGAGGCGGAAAATCCCCGGCGAAATATTCTGCTGGCTACCGTCCTTACCTGCGTTGTGATCGGAATTCTTTCCGCAGTGCAGGTCTATGCCGCGCAACTGATCTGGCCAGCCTCTCAGGCATTTCCAAACATAGATACTGCTTTTACGTTCGTTGCAGGAAGGGCGTGGGCTCCCCTGTTTGGAATTGTCGGGTTCACCCTGCTGGTAGCGAACTTCGGTTCTGGCATGGGAGCGCAATTGGGCGCGGCCCGCCTGCTTTATGGCATGGGGCGCAGCAAAGCGTTGCCGCAATCGTTTTTCGGTGTAGTCGATGCCAACCGGCATGTGCCGCGTAATAACGTGATTTTTGTCGGTGTAATCGCGTTGCTGGGAGCGTTTGTGATCAGCTACGGGCTTGGCGCCGAGATGCTCAACTTCGGAGCGCTCATTGCATTCATGGGCGTGAACCTGGCGGCTTTCATGCGCTATTTTGTGCGGGAAGACAAAAAGAAAATCACGAACTTCGTTCCGCCGCTGGCCGGATTCCTGATCTGTCTTCTGCTGTGGCTCAATCTGAGCCGGCCCGCGAAAATTGTGGGAGCGATCTGGATGGGCGTGGGCATCGCCTTCGGCGCGATCAAGACCAGGGGGTTCCGCGGAAACCTGATCGATTTCGAGTTGCCCCCGGAAGAATAAATGTGAAGTGGATAGCGCTGAAAGGCGACCGGCTACTCCTTCAGCAACTGCCTTGCGATTACCAGTCGCTGAATCTCGCTGGTACCCTCGCCGATGGTGCACAGCTTCACATCGCGGTAATACTTTTCGGCGGGATAGTCTTTGATGAACCCGTACCCACCGTGAATCTGCACGCCTTCGTTGGCGCACCGCACGGCGACTTCGCTGGCGTAAAGTTTTGCCATCGAAGATTCCAAGGTCGTCTTCATGCCTGCGTCTTTCATGGAAGCCGCCCGCATGGTGAGTAGCCGGGCCGCGTCAATCTCCGTCGCCATATCGGCCAACTTCCACTGGATCGCCTGGAACTCCCCGATAGCCTTGCCAAACTGCCGTCGCTCTTTCGAATAATTCAGAGCCGCTTCGTACGCTCCTTGCGCCATTCCAAGCGAGAGAGCTGCAATCGAAATGCGCCCGCCATCCAGCACGCGCATCGCGTCGATGAAGCCATCGCCTTCCTTGCCCAGTAAATTGTCGGCAGGAATCACGCAATCTTCAAAAATCAGTTCGGCTGTGTCGCTGGCGCGCAAACCCAGTTTGTTTTCCTTTTTGCCAGGACGAAATCCTTTTGTATCTTTATCGACGATGAAAGCGGAAAGGCCGTGTGTATTAGCCGCGCGATCGGTCACCGCGATCACAACAATCGCGTCAGCGTAATGGCCGTTCGTGCAAAACGTTTTTGTGCCGTTGAGAACCCAACTGTTTCCGCGGCGTTTCGCCGTCATCCGCGCGCTGCCCGCGTCCGATCCGGAAGATGGTTCGGTAAGTCCCCACGCGCCAAGAAATTCTCCGGTGGCAAGTTTGCTGACGTACTTCTTCTTCTGCGCTTCGCTGCCCGCGAGGAAGATGTGATTAGAGCAGAGTGATGTATGCGCAGCGACAATAATGCCCACCGAGCCATCCACCCGCGACAGTTCTTCGATGGCGATGACATATTCCACATAACCCATGCCAGCGCCCGCGTACTCGGTAGGAAAGACTATTCCTAATAGTCCGAGCTTGCCCAGTTCCTTTACGGTAGAAAGAGGGAACTCGCAAGCTTCGTCCCACTTCATGACGTTGGGGCGGATTTCGCGCTCTGCGAATTCGCGAACGGTCTTCTTCAAATCCTGCTGCTCGTCGTTCAGTTGAAAATCCAAGGTTCCCCCACTTGCCGAAACTGGTTTTGATTAGAACATAGCACTGGAGGACAGAAAAGTTACCTCGGGAGTTGGAAGCATAGGTCGCGGAAAGTCGCGCCATCTCTGGCGATTAGTAACCTCAAATGCCTCAGCCCAACCGACCGGATGGTTTGCCTGAATCTGTTTTAGCGCCTATCTTTCAATCACGAAATAATTTCATCGGCTGCAAGAAAGCGCTCAAACACTTCGTTCGAAAGCAATCGGCCGCGCGAGGTCAAGCAGGCGAAGTCTCCGCGCAACGCCATCAATCCATCTTCGATAAGTTCGCCAATTGTTAGCCGAGCGTTCATCAGCGCTTCGTCGCCGAACTTCGCCGACAGTTCGGGTAGGCTCACTCCTCGCGTGAGGCGCAGACCAAGAAAGAAACTTTCTTCCAACGCTGAGGGTAGCGAGACCGCGGTGCGCTGCAAATTCGCGGCGCTCATATAGCGTTCCAGAGAATCCGGCGGCGCGAATCGTACCGCCTCAATGTCCGCACTGGCAGAGGGCAGCATCGAATGCGCGTCCACGCCAAAGCCGAAGTAGGGTTGCCGCGTCCAGTACTTCAAATTGTGCTTCGATTCGAAAGCATGGCGCGAGAAGTTTGAAATCTCATACTGCGGAATGCCTGCCGCTCCGAGCCGGGCACAGGCTATGAGATAAAAATCCGCCATGGCTTCTTCATCCGGCACAAAGTGCGCATGGTAGCGTGTGCCTCCAGCCAGCAGTTCACGTCCCAGCCGCGAATCTTCGTCCACTTCAAGCATGTAGACGCTCACATGCGGAGCGGCAGTCGTAATGGTTTCCGCCAGAGAGAATTCCCAACTTTCGGCGGTCTGATGCGGCAATCCGGCGATGAGATCGATGTTGATGTTGTTAATTCCGGCGGCCCGCAACCGGGCAATGTCCTCGATAATTTTCTCGCGATTGTGCAAACGTCCAACCGCCGCCGCTTCTTGATCCACAAACGACTGCACTCCAAGACTTACGCGGTTCACGCCGCAGCGCAGCAGAGTCTGCAGCATGGCGGGCGTCAACGTACCCGGGGCGCATTCGACGGTGATCTCCGCTTCGGGACTTACATCGAAGCGTGATCTCACTGCCCCGAACATTCGCTCCAGTTGCGCAGAATCGAGTACCGTGGGCGTCCCGCCGCCGAGATAAATGGAATCTACCGCACGGTCCAAGTGACCGCCCATTTCGGTTGCGACCTCTTGAGCATTTGCAATGTCGGCGCAAACTCGATCCACATAGCGCTCGAAAACCGCGCGGGAGAATACGTCGGAAGCGAAGTTGCAGTAGCTGCACTTCGTGCGGCAAAAGGGAACGGAGATGTAGATGCCGAGGGGCATTGTCAGATCCATTATCCCACTGCGCGAACACAGGCTTAAACGGCGAACGTTTTCCATCCACCGAACCGCCTGGGCCATCCATATTGAGTTACCCTATTAGAATGCCAGTAGAGCCGTTTCGACGGTCAGACTCCGATGTCTCAAGAAGAGGAAGTATTAGGCAAAGCGTATGACGCCCGCCTGATGGCGCGGCTTTTGAAATACCTGCGGCCCTACCGCTGGCAGGTTGCGATAGCATTGGTCTCGATTCTTCTGAAGTCATTCGCCGATGTGCTCGGCCCTTATCTCACGAAGGTGGCGATCGATCGCTATCTCGCCCCACAAGGGGCAGCGACGGCGACATCCTCCGGCATTTGGAGTTGGCTCAGCCCGCGCGCTGTTACCGGCATCGGGCAGATCGCGGGGATCTATGTTGGCCTGCTGGTTACGAGCTTCGTGCTCGAGTTCCTGCAAACCTACTTCATGCAGTGGACCGGCCAAAAAGTGATGTTCGATCTGCGCCGCCAGATCTTCCGCCATCTGCAGCGCCTGCATGTTGGGTTCTTCGACAAGAACCCGGTCGGCCGCCTGGTCACGCGGGTCACCACTGATGTGGACGCGTTGAATGAGATGTTCACCTCCGGGGTGGTTTCGATTTTCGAAGACCTCTTCGTGTTGTTCGGCATTCTGGGCGTGATGCTCTGCATGAACTGGAAGCTGGCGCTGATTACATTTGGCGTGTTGCCATTCATCGTGTACTCGACCAAGATTTTCCGGGACCGGGTGCGCGATTCGTACCGGCGCATTCGCGTCGCTATTGCGCGCATCAATTCCTACCTGCAAGAGCACGTCAGCGGCATGGTGGTGTTGCAACTCTTTAATCGCGAGCGGAAGGCTTACGACCGCTTCTCTGAAATCAACCGCAACCACATGGACGCGTACAAAGACGCGATCATGGCCTACTCGGTTTACTATCCGGTCGTCGAAATTCTATCGTCAATCGCCATTGCGTGCGTGATCTGGTTTGGAGGCGGCGATGTGATGCGAAACCTTAGCGTCAGCAGCGTTGCCGTGAGTTTCAACTGGAAGACGCTGGTTGCATTCCGCCTGGTGCCGACCGTGGCGTCGCTGGGCGTGCTGGTGGCTTTCATCCAGTACGCACTGCGCTTCTTCCGTCCGATCATGGACTTCAGCGAAAAGTACAACATTCTGCAATCGGCCATGGCGGCGAGCGAACGCATCTTCAAGTTGCTCGACACGCCGGTGCAAGTAGTTTCGCCCGCCGTTACGAAACATCCTGAAGGTGCGGGGCGCATAGAGTTCGATCATGTGTGGTTCGCTTATCACGATACATCTCAGGAGAAAGCAGAGAGCGAGCAAGCCCTCGACTGGGTGCTCCGCGACGTGAGCTTCGCGATTGAGCCGGGTGAAACCGTCGCGATCGTCGGCCACACCGGGGCGGGGAAGACCACACTGATCTCGCTGCTGCTGCGTTTCTATGATGTGCAAAAAGGGGCTGTACGAATTGATGGCGTCGACGTGAAGGACATGGATCTGGTTGATCTGCGCAGCCGCTTTGGGGTGGTGCTGCAAGATCCGTTTCTGTTCAGCGGGACCATCGGCGGAAACATTCGGCTGGGCACGCAGCGGATCAAAGATGCGGACATTGAGAAGGCGGCGGAAGATGTGAACCTCGCCGACTTCATCCGCGCGCTGCCCAAGGGCTTCGACGAAGAAGTCCGGGAGCGCGGCTCGACGCTTTCTACCGGACAGAAGCAGCTCATCTCGTTTGCGCGCGCGCTTGCCCACGAACCGAAGATATTGATTCTCGACGAAGCCACTTCGAGCGTGGATACCGAAACCGAATTCCGCGTGCGCGATGCGCTGAACCGCATGGTGGAGGGACGCACGTCGCTGATTATTGCGCACCGGCTTTCGACGGTGCAGCGCGCCGATAAAATCATTGTCATGCACAAGAGCCAGGTCCGCGAAATGGGAACGCACCAGCAACTGCTGGCGAAGCGCGGAATCTACTTCAAGCTCTACCAACTGCAATATAAGGATCAGGAGATCCCAGCATCAGGACCGGTCTCCCCGGCGACTTCGGAAGTCACAGCCAGCGCGGATGACTAGGCGGCCTGTCCTTGCGGCAGATATCCAGATCAAATAAAAAATCAGATCACATGTGTAAAATATCTGGAATCAACAACTTGCGTTGATCCCGAGGCTCAGAGATCCGGCTAAAATCTTGAAAACAAATAACTTAGATCTAAAATCTTCCATTCAAAGGACTTAGGCGCGTCTGGCGATGTCTGGCATGGCCAAGTTCTTTGGAATCAGCGGGCCTGATCGCAAAATATTGCATTGATGGGAGTTAGCTCGTTGCTATTAGGATGTCAAAGATCAAATGCGCAGAGAGATAGGATTGCAGTCTTAGGGTTTGGAGTCAAGCGAAATCGAGTAAAGAGGTTATGCGGGTGAAGCTTCGGGGGAATGTACGGGGGGCGCAGCTCGTTGAAAGTGTCGAGCGGGCTGCACCGCGAAGAACTGCGGAGATTCGCTCCGCTGGACAGCCGAGGGCGGGCTGTCCCCACACGTGCAGCTTCGCTCCCCAGATGTGCAGCTTGCAAATAACCGGATTCGGTAACCGAGAGCATCGTGGCCTTACAATGCTTGCTTGCGAATTCTGATCTCAGCGGGCGAAGCTTCGGGAGAAATGTACGGGGCGCAGCTTATTGAAAGTCTCGAGCGGGCTGCACTGCGAAGAACCGCGGAGCTTCGGTCCGCTGGACAGCCGGGGGCGGCTGTCCCCACACGATCTCAATCCTTACAAGCGTCGCTTGAATTTTTTGGCGTGGGCGGGGAGCGGATGCGGGCTGTGGGGTGCGATACGGTGGTCGACGCGAAAGATCTGTCTGTCGTTGGCATCACTGAAATTCTGAGCCACCTGCCGAAGATTTACGGGCTTTACCGGCGTCTGATCAAAGAGGCCGACAGGCGGAGGCCTGATCTTGCCGTCGTGATCGATTCGCCAGCGTTCAATTGGCGCGTGGCGCGGCAGATGAAGAAGCGTGGGATTCCGGTGGTCTACTACGTGGTGCCGCAGTTCTGGGCGTGGCGGCAGGGACGGGTGCGGCTGCTGCGTGAGTACATTGATAAAGCGCTGGTGATTTTTCCGTTTGAAGAGAAGTTTTATCGCGACCGGGGAGTGGATGCGACTTTCGTGGGACATCCGTTAGCGGATTTGCCGCAGCCGACGATTGAGCGCAGCGACTATGCCGCACAGTTTCGTCTTGATCCAGCCAAGGCCTGGATCACGCTGATGCCGGGCAGCCGGGTGAAAGAAGTGCGGATGAATCTGCCAACGATTGTGGAGGCGGCGGCACAGCTTGGCGCCGGTTACGAATTTCTTCTGCCGCTCGCTCCAATGCTCGACCGCGGGTTCATGGAAAGTTTGATTGGGCAGGGAAGGATCACGCTCGTCCCTGAATCGTTGCCGGCGCTCCGGCATTCGCGTGCGGGCATTATCGCGAGCGGAACGGCGACGGTGGAAGCGGCGATGATGCAGACGCCGTTCGTGATGGTCTACCGCGTCTCGCCGCTGACTTATATGCTGGGCAAGCCACGTGTGAAAGTGCCGTACTTTGCGATGGTGAATCTGATTGCTGGGGAAAAGATTGTCCCTGAACTGGTGCAGGATGATTTTACCGCTGCAAACGTTGTTACACAGCTGCGGGAGATTCTTCCGGACGGTCCCGCCCGGGAGCGAATGTTGGAAGGGCTTGTTCAGGTGAAGGCTAAGCTGCGGATTGGGGGAAGCGGGGTGGCTCCGGCGGACCGTGCGGCGGAGATGATTTTAGATATGGTGTAGCTGAGAGTTGTGCCGCCCCTTCGGGGCTAGGGCACGCTAGTCAATATTGTCCGGTCTTCGGGGCCGTAGCAGGGCGTTGGTTTGGCTGTGAGCTAAAGGACTGAAGGCTAGAGCGAGCAGTTGCCGCCTAAACCTTGTGCTCCCAGCATCTTTTAGAGGAGAATCTTCATCATAGGGAATGGTCAGCGTTAGCTTGTTTCCTGGAGACTCCTCTTAATGCAGATTCGCCTTCGGCGCGCCCAGAGCGTTCTTTCCAGTTTCTTCGCCCTGCTATTGGCTTTTGCCGCCATGCCCGCGCGGGCGGCTGAAAAGGCGCGGTTGAGAGTGGATGATTACCGGATCGAGGCTGACTTGACGCCGCATCTGCATCAGATTTCGGCGCGGGCAACGGTGAAGTTCACGGCACTTCAGGATCTGAGCGTTGCCGTATTCGAACTGCATAACGCTTTGCGCGTTACCCGAGTGCTGGATGAGAAGAATCAACCGCTATCAGCGGAGCGGGTCACCCAGGATTCGACGATTCGCGTGCCCCTGCCGGCGGGACTTTCCAAGGACGCATCGACGACCCTCACGTTCGAATACGAGGGCGTACTGGAGACGGCGGATGACAGCCCGGTTCCGGGACTGAAGCTGGCCTACATCGGGGACGATACGAGCTATCTGCTTTATGCGGGACGGTGGTTCCCGGTGAGCGGGTATGGCCTGAACCGCTTTAGCGCCAACATCAGCGTTACGATTCCGTCTCACATGATGGCGATTGGGAGCGGGAAGGCCACGGTCAGCGACAGTCCTGCGTCGAAAAAACCGAATAGTAATGGGTTGCCGACGAAGACATTTAACTTTCTGTATTCGAAGTCAAGCTTTCCCGGCACCATCGTCGCGGGCATCTTCCAGGAATATAAAAGCGACGAGGCTGGATTGGATTTGCACGTATTCTTCAAGCCGACTCATCAGACGCAGGCTCCGTCTTACACCACTACTGCGGTGCAGGAGTTCACTTACTACATCACGCTATACGGAACTCCAATGTCGCAGCGGCTGAACATTGTGGAATTGCCGGGCGACACGGTGCCTTATGCGTGGGCTCCGGAAATTGCCGGGCTAGCGGGACCTTCGATCACGGAGAAGACGAACTATCGTTTGCTTGCCAATGCCATTGCGCATCAATGGTGGGGGGGGTCGGTGAGTCCGGCTACGAAGGATGATTGGTGGGTGATCGACGGCTTCTCGCGCTACTCCGAAGCTATGTATGTGGAGAATGCGGCCGGGGCAGCGGGTCTTGAAGAGGCAGTGAAGGATATGTCGGTGGGGGCGTTGGCCTATGATACGGTGCCGCTGTCGAGCGCGAGCAAGCTTGATCCGTTTTCAACGGAATTTCAATCGCTGGTAACGGACAAGGGCGCGATGATCCTGCACATGCTGCGGTGGGTGCTGGGCGAGGACAAATATCTCAAGACAATGCGCGAATTTTCCGAGACTTATAGGGGAAAGTCGGCCACCATGGATGACTTCAAAGCCATTGCCGAAAAGAACTATGGGGATCAGTTGACCTGGTTTTTCTCGCAGTGGCTGGATTCCACGGGTGCTCCTGAATTCAAAGTGAAGTACACGACGTTTCGACTGGGCGGAGCCCGTGCGGTGGCGCAGGAAGACAAAGCAAACAAACCGGCGGGATTCCGCGTTACCGGCGAGATTTCGCAGGATCTGGATCTATTCCGCATGCCCGTCGATTTGCGCATTGAGACGGACGGTAAAACAGAAAACAAGAATATTGAAGTGGTGGGGACCAACTCGCCGTTCAGCATTGAAACCTTCGGGCGGCCTCGGCGAATCTCGGTGGACCCTGACCATCATGTGCTGACGAATTCCACCGACGTGAAGCTGCGATCTTCGATTCTGCGGGGGCAAGCGCTGCAGCAGCAGGGCGACCTCTCGGCGGCCCTCGCGGAGTTCAACAAGGCGCTCGATCTCAATAAGAACAGTTCGCTGGCTCACTATCGCATTGCCGAGGTTTTCTTTTTGCAGAGAAACTATCAATCTTCGGCGAACTCGTACCGGTCGGCGATCAATGGCGATGGCGATCCGCGCTGGACGGAGGTTTGGAGCCACATTCAGTTGGGAAAGATTTTTGATATTACCGGCCAGCGCGAACGCGCCATCAATGAGTACCGGCAGGCGATCCAGACCAATGACGACACGTTCGGCGCTCTGGCGGAGGCGCGCAAGTATTTACAGAAGGCGTTTGAGCGGCCTAAGAACAAAGAGTAGTCGAGCAGAGTTGAGTTAGCTTCGGGCGCCGGCACCCAATGCTTTCGGCTTCTTCCTGGCGGGGAAGGGTGCGGCGAATTGCAGGACTTCGCAGTCCAAGAGCTTGCGCGGTTGAGTCTCGGCGAAGGGCACGGAGGCGTGCTGGATCTGGCTGGCCTGAAGCCGACGATGCGGCACTAAAACCGCTTCCCCAGCCGGTTCAAAAAGTACCTGGTTCAGCGGATCTCTCTGCCGGGCGGTCGGTACAAAAAAATCGCGGTCCTGACGAACTTCTTCTTCGATATTTGTTTCCTTTTGATTCTTGATTCTCTCTACCGCTTTGTCGAGCACGCGAGCGAATGCGGCTGCCTCGGCACGCTTACGGCCTTCCTGCAAGTGCTGCCTCGCGTCGCCGGCACTGAACCAGGTTCGCTTCCGGTTGGATTCCTTGGGAGCGCCGAGCCGTAACACTTCGCAGAGATGGGCATTGACCAGCAACTCTTTTTCGACCGAGCGGGCGTTGGAATTAAGAACACGCTTGCGGCCAAAATAGCGGGCGAAGGAAACTTCTTCGATTCGGCCGTGCACGCCAGCTTCCTCGAATGCTTCAAGGGCCGCGGCGTGGGCGTGGGTCATCCCGGGTTCGGAGTTGCCTTTGGGAAAGGTCCAGCGTCGGCTGCCGCGCGTCCGGACCAGCAGGAATTCAATGCTCTCGCGGCGCATCCGGTAGCAAACGGCGGCGACCTGTTCGCATTCACTTAATTTGCGGAGGTGCGACAGGCGAACAAATTTTGCCGATCCGCGCACTGATGCGGGGACCTGAGTCCGGGTCGGCTGTGGATTGCGCACATTCCTCATCGCAACAGAGTGCACGATTTACCGCGGCGGTGCCTAGAGCACAGATTGGTTCCCTGTGGCCTGTGGCCGCTTGTGCCGGCCGGAGGAAGTTGGCCGGGAATCCCTTTATGTACTTGCGCCTCGGGGATTGGGGCAGACAATATTTACATTTGCAGCCCGCAAGCTGCCGCCGGGGGAGTTGCTTGGAGAACATGCATTGCCTTCGCTGTAGCCGGGAGCTTCAGCCCGGACAGAAGTCGGTTGCGCTCTACATGTTTGCGCAGACCGTAGGAATCAAACCACGGCAAAAGTCGGGGGCGCATCGCATTTCTTTTTGTCCGCAGTGCTGTGTTTCGTTGGCCATGGGACCACCGCCGGAGGGCGCGCTGAACACGACTGCGTGGGAGATGATTCGGGATCTGGTCGCGTCAGACCCCTCGCTCAACCGGGCCGCATGGGAAAGCTTGAGCGGAGTTCTGGGATTGTTGCCGGCTACCGGCACTGAGGGCGGGTCTCGCCCGTCGCCGGGTGGAGGGTACTTCGAGTTCTAGTTTTCAACCCTTCTCTTATCCAACTCTTGTCCAAATCCAATTTCCCATCGGTTCTCTAATCTTCTAATCACGAATCATTCGATCCATGGGCTCGGCTAACCTTTTTCGCGTCCTCAGGGTCTAAGTACCTAACTAAGTAGGTAACGACAGCAGGGAACTTCGCGTGACCCGGCTGCGTATCAATCTTCAGATCGTTAATCAGCAGATCGTCGGGCGGGATTGAGACCCCTCGCCAGGCGATTATCGGGCCCCACGCCTCTCCGGAGGCGTGGGGTATCAAATTATGCGGATACTTCTCGACATCGTGCGGCAGTCGCTCGCCACTCTTTGGGCGCACAAGTTACGCTCGTTCCTAACCATGTTTGGAATTGCATGGGGCGTGGGATCTTTGCTGCTGCTAGTGGGCCTGGGGGAAGGGTTCCGCAGTGGTCAGGACAAGAATCTTGCTGAACTGGGTCAAGACATAATGTTTGTCTTCCCGGGGCGTATCCCCGCCGTTGCCGGCAGTTATCAATCAGGGCAGACTTATCATCTGACCTACGGCGACTATTTCGCCATTCGCGATAATTCCAGATTTCTGCGAGCGGTTTCGCCGGTGCTGGAACGCGACGACATTCGCGCTGTAAGCGATTACGGGTCGACCAGCGGCCAAGTGTTCGGTGTGGTTCCGGAGTACAACCAGATCCGCAATACTCCCATCGAGCCAGGACGCTGGTTTAACGACGAGGACAACACTCAGCATCGCCGGGTTGCCGTGGTGGGCTGGGAATTGCTTAAGAATATGTTTCCCGGAGAAGCTGCGGTCGGCAGCACCATCCTGCTCAACGACCTGGATTTTAAAATTATCGGGGTGATTCCAAAGATCGGCAAAGAGGGCCAGAACGGCACCAATCACCGTATTTTTGTGCCCTTCGAAACCATGCGCCGCATCTTCCCGCTCACCGCGCAGAACACGGAGAATGCGATTTCCTTCATCAACTACCGTCCAATTAAGAAAGAATTGCACGTCGAAGCCAAGAACGAAGTTCACGCCACGATTGCACGGCTCCACGGCTTCGATGCCAAAATAGATGACGCTTTCGAGGACTGGGACACCATTGATGGGTCCATCCGCGTGGCGAAGATTCTTGATGCCATGGATTGGTTCTTAGGTGTGGTTGGGGTCGTTACGCTGGGGCTGGGAGGCATTGGGGTCATCAATATCATGCTGGTGTCGGTGACGGAACGCACCCGGGAAATCGGGCTGCGCAAGGCTTTGGGGGCGACGCACCGCAACATCCTGACGCAGTTTTTTGTGGAAGGCGCATTTCTTACCGCGCTGAGCGGAGGGATTGGACTGGCGATCTGCAGCGCATTCGTGGCTCTGCTGGCGCAATTGCCTGCGCCGGAGGGATTCGATACGCCGCGGATCGTGCCGGCCTCGGCGATTGTCGCGATTGTTTCGCTGTCGCTGGCAGGAATTGCTGCGGGCCTTTATCCTGCGCGCCAAGCAGCGCTGCTTCCTCCCGTGGAAGCGTTGAGGCAGGAGTAGCTATGCTGGGGGACTTAGGCACTCAGGCTTTCAACGCGCTGAAGCACAACCGCCGCCGGTCGATCCTTACCATGCTAGGCATGGCTTGGGGAATTGCTACGGTGGTGTTGCTGCTGGCTTATGGTTCGGGATTTCAGAATGCGTTGATGGTTGCCTTCCGCACGTTTGGTGGCAATCTGGTTGGGGTTTTTCCAGGACACACTTCTCTGCAAGCGGGCGGCACGAAGGCAGGGATGCAGGTCCGCTTGACCCGAGAAGATCTCGACTACCTGCGCTCTGAATGCCCCACGCTCACGCGCATTTCTCCTGAAGTAGATAAGCAAAGCCTGGTCTCCTACGGAACGCGCAGCGGAAATTATGGGGTTCATGGGGTTTACTCGAGCTACGAAAAGATTCGCGCTCTCGATGTGGGTGAAGGTGCGTTTTATGGCGAGCAGGAAGACTTCACACACACTCGAGTGGCGGTGATCGGATCCACGGTGAAGAAGAAACTTTTCTCCGGTCAAAATGCCCTTGGCGAGAGTGTTCGCATTGACGGAATTTCCTACAAAGTGATCGCGGTGTTGCGGCACACAATTTCTAACGGCGACGAGGACATGAACTCGCTGGTTTATGTGCCTTACAGCGCGATGAGCGATCTGAAGAATAACTATTATCTTGACGGCATATTTATGGATTACGAAGGCGACCACAGCAAGGTGGTCATGGCCGTTCGGAACTCCATGGCATTTCATCACAATTTCAATCCCAAGGACGACCGCGCCGTGTTCGTCTTCGACGCGGTGAAAGACCTTGCCGATCTTAGCGTGATCACGGTGGGCATTAAGATACTGTTGGGATTTATCGGTATGCTTACGCTCGGCATTGGCGGCGTGGGCCTGATGAACATCATGCTGGTTTCGGTAACGCAGCGCACGCGGGAAATTGGAGTTGAAAAGGCTCTGGGAGCCCGGCGCTGGCATATTCTTTTCCAGTTTCTCGCCGAAGCATTGGTGATCACAGTTCTGGGCGGACTGTTGGGAGTGGCGCTTGCTTATCTTGTCTCCTGGAGCGTGGGTTCGCTCACGCTGTGGAGCGCTTTTATTGAAGATGCCAACGAGGGCGACATCCATCTTTACATTGACTCGGCAACTCTGATCTGGTCGACCGTAATTCTGAGCTTTGTAGGAATCATTAGTGGGATGTTGCCAGCGATTAAGGCGGCGAGGCTGAATCCGATTGAGGCGCTGCGCTACGAATAATCCCCATCACCGATGTCATCCGAGCGAAGTGGTTGTTTCGCGAAGAGAAGCAACCACGTAGTCGAAAGCCTGCCCTGAGCGAAGCCGAAGGGGACCCCTTGCAACTCGACGGCTGTACTGGGAATTCTTACTAATCTCTCAGGTCGCCCGGCAAACATCGCCGAACCCCTCGATCATCTGCTTTACAATCCCATTGTGCCCGAAACTGCCACCACACGTCTTGACCGCGTCCTCGCCCAACTGCGCCTGTACGAACATCCTCTTTTGAACTTCTCGGCACGGTCGAAGGGCGAAGGCGTCGAAATCATCATCCAGTTCAAGGACACATATGTACCGGTGCACACCTATTATTTCGATCTCCATCCCCGCGATTTGGACCATCCGCAGTTCGAGTGGAGCTTCCAGCGCCAGCTTTATGACGCGCTGCACGACTACTTTGTCGAGATGTTTATCCGAACGCCACAAGACCGCGCCGAGCGTCGCCGGAACGACCTGTGAATTTTCTGCGGCAGAAAATCGAAGAGGAAATCCGCGAGCGCGGCCCCATTCCGTTCTCGCGCTATATGGAGCTTTGCCTGTATGAGCCTGAGCTCGGCTATTATTCGAGAAATGCGCAGCAGTTCGGCAAGGCCGGGGATTTTTACACGTCGAGTGATGTGCACGCCGTCTTTGGGCGGCTTCTGGCCCGGCAGTTCGATGAAATGTGGCGTGCTCTCGGCTCGCCTGCGCACGTCGAACTGATCGAACCTGGCCCGGGCCGCGGGCTGTTTGCACAGGACGTACTCGACTGGTCGGAAAAGAAATTTCCTGACTTCTTCCGTGCACTGCGCTACGTGCTGATTGAACGCTCACCCGCGTTGCGCGCACGCATGAGCGAGAATCTGGCGCATCGCTTCGAATCGGGGAAGGCGGAATTCGCGACATTTGATTCGCTGGAGATCGGGGCGGGGCCTGCGATCGTGTTTGCCAACGAATTCTTTGATGCCCTGCCGGTAGAAATCCTTAGCGCGGAAGGGTCTCTGCGCATCGACGCACGCGGGGGACATTTCGTTGAAACCTGGGTGAAAGCTTCAGTCGAAGAACTTGAATTCCTCGATAGATATTCAGTACATCCAGAGAACGATAACGAAGAGCGGGTCGAAGCGCCTCTCGCTGCACGGCAATTCATGGATCGCATCGCCGCCAAGATCCAGCGTGGATTCTTCATCGCGATTGATTACGGTTATACCCGCGAAGAGCAGCTTGCAGGCCGACATCGCGGAACGATCAAGAGTCTTCGTCAGCACTCTATCGGCGCCAATCCTTATGAAGCCCCCGGCGAGCAGGACATCACGGCCGACGTAAACTTCACTGCGCTCGCTGCTGCCGCTGAAAAGCATGGCATGCATACGCACAAACTGGTTACGCAATCTCAATTCTTGATGGGAATTGGCGAAGCCAATCAATTTGCCGATGCCTTTGAAGAAAGCCGCTTGCCCCAAGAGCGCGCTAAGGTCGCGCTGCAGCTCAAGCATCTGGTCACGCCTGCCGGTATGGGCGAAAGCTTTCAGGTCTTGATCGCAAGCAAGGGAATTGAGGAGGAGAAAAGCGGGGCTCTATCTGGATTAAGCTTTGGGCGCAGGCCAGCCACGCGATGAAAGGCGCTACGAGGGTTTGATTCCAGCGAGCGTGCCCGCTCTTTCCTGAGACGCAGATTCAGCGGCCGTCGCATCCGCCGGGGTTTCGGGATATTCATAGACGCCGCGACCCGATTTTCGTCCCAGCCGACCTGCCTTGACGTATTGCACCAGCAACGGCGCGGGACGATATTTGTCTCCCAGAGATTTGTGCAGATATTCGAGAATGTTCAAGCGGGTATCGAGCCCCACCAGGTCGACCAACTCGAAGGGCCCCATGGGATGATTGAGGCCGAGCTTGAGTGCCTTGTCAATATCGGATGCGGAAGCGATTCCTTCCTGCAGCATGTAGAACGCCTCGTTACCGATCATGGCGTTGATGCGGCTGGTGATGAAGCCCGGCGCCTCTTTGATCACCACCACTTCCTTGCCCATGCGCCGGCCCACATCGACCACGGTGGCCAGCGTATCGTCATCGGTTTCGAGGGCGCGCACGATTTCGAGCAGCTTCATTTTGTGAACCGGATTGAAGAAGTGCATGCCTACGCACTTCTTCGCGCGATAAGTGACGCTGGCAATTTCGGTGATGCTGAGCGAAGAAGTGTTCGAGGCTAGAATGGTGGCAGGGCGGCAGACTTTGTCGAGCAAGGTGAAGATTTCAATCTTCGACTCCATTTCTTCGGGCACCGCTTCAATCACCAGATCGGCTTCACGCGCGGCTTCTTCCACGGATCCGGCATATTCGAGGCGATGGAGGGCGGCCTCGGCATCGGGAGCGGCAACTTTACCCAGTGCAACCGCTTGGTCGAGATTGGTTCGAATTTCACTTTCGGCGCGGCGCAAAGCCGCGGGCAGCAAGTCTTCGAGAATGGTTCGGTATCCGCCGATGGCAGCAGCGTGAGCAATCCCGCGCCCCATGATGCCGGCGCCGATCACCGCTACGGTTTTAACCTGGGTCACTGCGGGCCCGCCTTTTCCAGATCCGCAACGGCGGCATTGATCGCGCTGGTAGCGGTACGCAAGCTCTCGGCCAGGCGCTTGCGCTCGTCCGTATTCATGGCCGGAATCGAAATGCAGATGCGGCGCAATGTAGTCGTAATGTCTTCCACATAATTCATCGAACGGATCAGTTCACCAGATGCTGGCATGAGAGCTCCTGTAATTTTCCGTCAGCTTTTTGCTGACTTTAAGACAGCGTGTACCCTGCGCGGCGGTTGACGATGCCGCGAGCGGGACTCTTTATTCTGGACGCGTCGGCGAATTTAGTAAAGGCACTCGTGGCGGGGATGTCCGGACCTGAGCGGGATATTTTTTCCTTTATTGGGTCTGGCTATTGTTGAAGGCGGGACAGATAATTTGCCGAGCCGAACTATTCCCCGTTTCTTAACAATGGGTTAAGCAAGGTCGCATATAATCGGTATCGATTCTTTTCATGGGCCTTCCAAACTTCGCGGGAATCTAAGAATCATATGGCAGACAAGCCCTTAAAACGCTACATTTTCGCGAGCGACTTCGATCAGACGCTCACCTTCAACGATTCCGGATACGTGCTCGCCGAATTGGTGGGAATTCCTACAGCCGAGTTTGAGCGCAAGGCGAAAGGCATGGCGAAGATTAATCTGGTGCAGCAGGGAGCTGAGCTCGCATACCTTCTGCTTCATGATCCTGAGTTTAAGAACAAGGTGCGCAAGGAACACCTGCACGAGGTAGGGAAGCGAATTCGCCTCAAGGGCGACATTCAGCTTCTTTACCAGATTCTGGAAAGCGGCTTCGATGGATATGTTTTCGATTTCTATGTTCTTTCAGCGGCGCCTGTCGAGGTGATTTACTCCGCGCTGGAAGGGATTGTTCCGAAAGATCACATCTTCGGCACCGAGTTCCATTACAAGCCTTCCGGGGAGATCGACACGATCATTCGAGCCACGGCGGGTTACGGTAAGGTTGCAGTTCTCAATCAGTTGCTGGCGCAGCATGTCACTGGCCCGGATCACGTTATTTACTCTGGCGATGGCAGTTCCGATATTCATGTGATGTTGCAGCTCAATGCGCGGGATGGTTTTACCATTGCGGTTTCAGAATCGCCGCATGTTTCGCAGGTGGCAAAACGCACCGTGCTGAGCACCAGCGCCCTGGCGGTGTTGGCGCCGATCCTGGAAGAGATAATGGGCTGGGAGCGGGTCCGCATTCGAAGTTTTTTCGAAGGTCACGGGATGTTAATTCAGGAGTGGGAGCGAGTGCGCACGGATTGGCTGACGCTGCGGCCCGCGATTACGGAACCTGAGGAACCGGTGAGCATCGGGTGAAGCTTAGGGCTTTCTTCAGGGAACATGCATGCTGCGCGATAAGAGTCTGATTCCGCTTTCGCATCAACACCAGCATGCCCTGGCCCTGTGTGTGCGGGTCGACCGCGCGCAGCCGATTCCGGTTGAGGACCTGCGACCGTGGCTGGAAGAAATTGAGCGCGATTTCGCGCCAGAGTTTCAAAATCATTTCTCGGTGGAAGAATCGGTGCTGTTTCCCGCGGCTCGCCGGTTTCCGGAACTGATCCCGCTGGTGGAGGAGTTGATTGCCGAACACGCTGCCCTGCGGAAATGCTTTTCCCGGGCTGGCGCACGCACCATGTCGGCAGAAACATTGCCAGAGTTTGCTCGACAACTAAGTATGCATATCCGCAAGGAAGAACGGCAACTCTTCGAGCGCCTGCAGCAATTGATGACTACCGGGGAACTCGCGGATCTCGGTGTGCAATTGGCAACCGCTCTCGAAGTCGCGGAACGGTCCTGCAGCGTGCCGAGTGAAGCAACCAGATTGAAGGGAAAAAGCTAGAGTCTGATCTGGGTTCACGGACCGTCAATCAGAGCTGATGGTGCTGCCTGAATCGCGCCGCGTAGTCGCGGCCCATATAGCGTTCCAGGGTTGGCGGGTCGATTTTCCGAAGATCCACCAGCACCAAACCATCGAGCACGTTAGAGAAATTCCTATCCAGGTTAAAGCCCAGCAGTCTGCCGCCGACTTTGGCATATTGCCGGAGCAGGATCGGTAGCCCTTTGCCGTCGATTTCCAGATCGGTGATGGGCTGCGAAAGCTGGTCCAAGTCGTGCAGAGTGCGGCACATGGCGCGGCAATCCCAGGGGCGCAACCCTCCGGGACGGAATGGCCGGCGCGGTTCGATCATGCCGGCCAGTTCGTCGCCCTGCATGCGCTCTTCGAAAAAACGGTAGATCATTTCGCGCGAGGCTTTGCTGTACTCGTTGCTGATGCTCACGGCGCCAAACAAGAGGGGCGTCTCCGGATGCGTTGCCACTAAGCGGGCGATCGCCTTCCATAGCAATAGCAACGGAGCATACTGCCGCTGATATTCCTGTCTGATGAAGGAGCGGCCCAATTCCAGCGCCGGGCCCATCTTCTGGAAAATTTTCTTATCGTAACGGAACAGCGTACTGGTATAGAGGCCGTTGACTCCATGCTGGGCGAGAATCTCGGCGGTGTTGCCGGCACGGTACGCACCGACCACTTCCTGTTTCGTCTTGTGCCACAACAGCACGTGCCAGTAGTAGAGGTCGAAACGATCGAGGTCCCGGCATTTGCCGGTGCCTTCTCCAGCCAAACGAAAGGTAACTTCGCGGAGCCTTCCCAGTTCCAGCAGGGTTTGCGGGATCTCATTCGCTTTCGTCATGTAAACGGCCAGATCGCCGCTTTCTGCCAGACAACGGTCATCGGGAAGGCGGCTTAATTCCGCGGCCAGCAATTCCGCGGGCTCAGGATGGGCGATCGGTTCCTGCACCTTCGCGGCGAGTTTCGATTGCACAGCCGCCGGCCATGATTTCTGGGGCCGGCTTCGCCGGGCCAGCAAGTAAGTACGCCAGCGCAAATATTCAATCACCTCTCGATCGTCCTTGGTGCCGGCAAGCGAATCGCTCGGGATTTCGCTGCCCACGCGCACTTCCACCGTGCGACCTTTTTGCTGCAAAAATTCCTGCAACAGAAAAGCTGTGCGCAGGCGTGGATGAATCATTCCGAACAAATGAAAGCCCATGCTGTTCCGGCCGCAGAAATAAACCGGCAGGGCGGCGGCTCCGGTCCGTCGAATAAGGCGCGCGGCGGTCTCGTTCCATACAGGGTCTGCAATTTCGGTGTGGGGAAATTGCCAGTGCGAGACCTCGCCGGCGGGAAACAGGGCCAGCATACCGCCCTCCCGCAGCCAAGCGAGAGCTTCCCGAAGAGCGTTGCGATTAACGTCGATGCTTCCCGCACCAGTCTGAAAAGGGTCGACGAAGATGCAGTGCCGAGCCAGCTCGGGCACATCGCGGAGCAGATAATTGGTCATGACCTTCACATCAGGCCGGACGCGCGTCAAAAGGACTGCGAGCACGGCTCCATCCAGCATGCCAAACGGATGGTTGGCCAGAGCTACGACCGGGCCGGTGGCAGGAATTCGCGCGACATCGGCGGCATCCACACGAAGGTCGACTCGCATCTCGGTCAGGAGGTTCTCAAGCCCGAAGCCGTCGGGAGATTGGCGCACGCGGCGGTAAAGCTCTCGAACCTTTTCGACGGGAATAAATCTTTCCGCAAGAGGCGGGATGCCAGGAAAGTCCGTAGCGTGGGACAACACAGTTGCCGGACGCTGTTCCTCGGGCAATTGGTTTTCGGGCATGTTAAAGGGATAGCCCACGAGCTTTGCGGCAGGATGAAGAGGAAGTCAACAGTTGATGAAATATCGATCGGAGCGAAACCAGAAAGTAACCAGAGGTAACACGCGCTAGAAAAAGGAAACCAAGGTCCCCTTCGACTTCGCTCGGGATGACATTTCACTTGATGACATTCACTTAGAGTCCGTGGAGGAACAGCGAATAGATCAGTAGTGATCGATCCGTAAGACGTTTTAGGTTTCGAGGCGGAATCGCGTTTCGGCAAGCGCATAGAGCTTGCGCCATAGCAGCCGATTCACGGTGACCACCGTCGCTGCCATCAACATGGTCGCGGCCAAGAGTAGATCGAAGTTGCCTGCATCGGTGGCTTGGCTGATGGTTGCGCCCAGTCCCGTGGTTGTGTAAATGTGCCCTTTGAAATGAAAATACTCAGCTACGATGCTGGCGTTCCAGGCGCCCCCTGACGCGGTCACCATGCCGGTGACGAGGTAGGGAAAGATTCCCGGGAGGATGAGCTTTTTCCAGCGTTGAAGGCCTTCGATCCCAAACACTGAGCAGCATTCCTTCAAGTCGGTTGGAATGGCCATCGCGCCGGCGATCACGTTGAACAAGACATACCATTGCGTGCCTAGAAGCAGCACAACGATCGAAGCCAGCCCGAGTCCGCCACCAACGCGAATCAGGAGGAGCAGGATCACAGGCAGCAATGCGGTGGCCGGAACGGAGGCAGCAATCTGTGCCAGCGGTTGGGCGATGCGCGCCAGTTTGGGATTAAAGCCGATAGCCACTCCCGCCGGAATCGTCCACAATGCTCCGATGAGCAGCGCAAGATTGACCCGCAAGAAAGTTGCGCCGAGTCCGAGCGCGGCCTCATGCAGTTCGGCCTTCTGCAGGCCGGTGAGGATAATTGCAACTCGAACCACGCCGTAGCCAATGCCACACAGCGCAAGTAGAGCGACGGCGCGCAGTACCCACTCACGCCAGGGCTGTGCAGGCACTTGCTTAGTGTTCTCAGTATGCTTACGCGCAAAATGTAAAAGAAGACGCTCGCCCAGCGGCCGCAAAGTCTTCTGGCGAATCCTGCTGAGCCCGCTGGAGTGTTGCACCAGGTTCAGCACCCAGGATTTTGGAACGTTCGTGCTTTCCACCTGCTCGACTTTAAATTTCTCCGCCCATGCGATGACCGGCCGCCATACCAACTGATCCAACAGGACAATCACGGCAACCATGGTGGCCACGCCCCAGAATATGGAGGTCATGTCGCCGGCGCTGGCGGCAGTCTGCAAATACGATCCCAGACCCGGCAATCGAAAATCGCGTGGCCCTAACACAAACATCTCGCACACCATCAGCGCAAACCAACCGCCGGCGACGGACATCATCGAGTTCCAGACCAGTCCGATCGCCGAAAAAGGCAATTCCATCTGCGTGAATCGTTGCCAGCTACTAAAGCGGTAAATGGTCGCCGCCTCGCGCATGTCTTTGGGCAGGCTCTTCAACGAAGCATAAAAGCTGAAGGCCATGTTCCACACTTGTCCGGTGAAGATGAGAAGGATGGCTCCCAGTTCCACTCCGAGTTGACGCCCTGGAAACAGAGCTACCATCGCCAGCATCACGCCGGGAAGAAAGCTAAGTACAGGGATGGATTGCAGAACGTCAAGCAAAGGGATCATGAAGCGTTCGGCTCGCGGGTTATAGGCCGCCACGTAGCCATAGACCAGGGTGAATGCCAGACTTAATGCATAGGCGACGGTGATGCGCAACAGTGAATACCCGGCATAGGCGGGCAACGCCCACACGCTGCGGGAGATCTCGACGGCAGGCTGAAAAGGGCCGAACCACGAGCGCCCAACCACTGCGACTCCATAGAAGAGCGCGATCCCCGCGCCAAACATGATTACATCGGGCAGGCGGGAGACTTCAAGGCGAGGCAGTTGCGCCCAGAGGCGATAGGCCGAGAATCCACGCAGGTTGAGATTGTTTTTCATCGATCAATTAGCGATTGAATCGCGGCTTGTATTTTCAAGGCTTGGGCGAAGAAGGTGAATTTTGTTTTTCGATGTTGGCTTCCGCCACGGCCGAGTCACTGTGCGCCTCGGTGTGAGTAAGCCGGCCGCTTTCGCGGTCGTAATCAAAAATTTCCGCGTACCGGCCCCAGTTCACCGCAGTGTCGAACTGGCGTTGTACTTCCTCTTCGGAGAAATGCTCGTCGAGAATGTCGTGGAAAAATTCGTCGTTGATCGTATGGTCCGACTTCCGCTTGAGAATACTGTCAATCTGCTTCAGGATTGTGACGTGTTCCAGCACGGCGGTGCGAAACAGAAGTTTACGCAATTGAATGTCGGCATCAGCGAACCTTACGCCTTCCCTCGAAAGTTGAACGTCGCCCTCTTTCAAGCGGGCGAAACCCAGCAACTGGCAGGCTTCCAGAATCGGCAGCAAATCCTCAACGTCCATTATCAGTTCTTCGCTCAAACGGAAAAGGTCTTCGCGTCCGCCGCGATCGTGGAGTAACTCGAGCAGCCCGGCGATTCCACCTACGCGGGCGTGCGGCAGGATCTGATACTTATTCGTCCGAACCTCGCCGTCGCCTTTCTTCACGCCTCCCGCGGGGAGCACGATTTCGCCGGTGCTCTCCGGGTCGGGCAAAGAATGTTCAACATCCGGCTCAGTCATTACCTTGTAGATGTAATCGACCAGTTCCACAAAACGTCCGGATTTTCTATCTCGCGGATGAGCAAGACGCACATTGATATCCGAGCGCACGCGAGCGGGATTTCTGCCCAGGACGACGATACGATCCGCCAGCATCACGGCTTCCTCAATGTTGTGGGTCACGATAAAGATGGCGGTGGTGGTCATCTTTTTATTCAGCCACAATTCCAGCAGTTCGCCACGCAGGTTTTCTGCGGTGAGGACGTCGAGGGCGGAAAACGGCTCGTCCATGAACAGAACTTCCGGCTCCACCACCAGCGCGCGCGCGAAACCAACCCGTTGCTTCATTCCGCCAGAGAGTTCCTTCGGGTACGCCGTTTCGAAGCCGTCGAGTCCGACGGTGTCGAGGGTGCGGAGCGCGCGTTTACGGCGCTCCACTGCAGCCACTCCTCGCGCTTCCAGAGGCGCTTCCACGTTCTCCAGGACGGTGAGCCAAGGGAACAGGGCGAAGCTTTGAAACACGATTGCGACATTCGGGGACACTTCATTCAGGGGCTTACCGTGCCAGAAAACGGCTCCGGATGAAGGTTGCGCGAGACCGCTGAGAATGCGCAGCAGGGTGGACTTTCCGCATCCCGAGGCGCCGAGCAGGGCGATAATTTTCCCCGGCTCAATGGAGAAATCAGTAAGGCCAACCACCTGAATCCTCGTGCCGTCAGATTGCGGGTAGGATTTCTCGATGGCACGGCCCTCGATAATGGGTTCGGTCATAATGGGTTCGCTCAGGCCGCTTCCCTCCCGTAACTTCTATACACGATTACGCCCGAGGCGCAAAGCGCGATGGACGTTTTAACGATTCACAGCTTTGTTGGGAGTTGGTTTAAGCAGCGAAGTCTGCATTCGCGAGAACGGGAACTGGCTGAGGCAGGCGGTCCGTGAGTTCGGCAAGATGAGCCAGCTTGGCGGTCAAGGCAGCACTGAATTGTCCGGGAGAAAAACGCCACTTCCAATTTCCTGCCGACTGACTGGGTGTATTCATGCGAGCTTCGCTGCCGAGACCGAGGACATCCTGCAAAGGGATGAGGGCGAGTTCCGCGGCCGAATTTTGCGCGGCGCGAATGAACGCCCAATGAATGCCGTCATCGCAACGTCCGAGGTAAGCCTCAGCGTTGCGGCGTTCGTTATCGGAAGCTCCAGAGTTGAACCATCCGACCGTCGTGTCGTTGTCGTGGGTTCCGGTGTAGATTACCTTGCCGGCGGCGCAATGCGGCAAATACATGTGGGCGCCCTGATCGTTGAAACCGAATTGCATCACGGCGATCCCTGGAATCTGGAGTCTCTGGCGCAAGGCATGCACTTCGGGTGTGATGTAGCCGAGGTCTTCCGCGAAAAATGGCAGGCCACCGAGGGCCTCGCGCAATTTTAGAAATAAATCATCGCGCGGACCATCCACCCAGCGCCCGTTGATCGCCGTGGGGTCGGATGCGGGAATCTCCCAGAACTGGTCGAATCCCCGAAAATGATCGAGCCGTATGTAGTCGCAGTTCCACGTGGCCCAACGCAACCGCTGCACCCACCACTCGTATCCCCTGGCCTTCATCACATCCCAGCGGTAAAGAGGATTGCCCCAGCGCTGTCCGGTTTTACTAAAGAAATCCGGGGGCACCCCCGAGACCACCTCCGGCGCCAGGTTCGCGTTCAAGCGGAACAGTTCGCGGTGGGTCCAAACATCGGCGCTATCGTAGCTTACGAATATCGCAACATCGCCGACAATGCGAACCGAGTGCTGCGAACAATACCGTCGCAGAGCCTGCCACTGCTCGTGAAAGGCAAATTGCAAGGCCTTGCGGATGGTTAGATCCGCCGCCAAATCTTTGCGCACGCGCTCCAGGGCAGCGGGTACGCGATGAGCCAAGTCAGACGGCCATTCATGCCAGCTTGCCGAGCGTTGCTGCGCGCGCAAGCCGTCGAACAGCACGAAATCGTCTAACCACCACGCGTTTTTTGAACAAAAATGCTCAAAGCGCTGGCGCGCGCTGCCCGAAGCCGAGGCGACAAACTTGCGGCCTGCCTCAAACAGAAGCGGCATCTTTACGCCAAAGACCTGATCGTACTCAACCGGCACGGACTCGGATGCGGGGGCGAAGTAGGACGCGGGAAGTTTGGTTCGATCAATCCATCCGCGATCAACCAGACGCTCCAGACTGATCAGAAGGGGATTGCCCGCGAAAGCGGAGATGGAGGAGTAAGGCGAATTACCGTAGCCCAGAGAGCCGAGTGGAAGAACCTGCCAAATTCCCTGGCGTGCGGCTGCTAGAGAATCCACAAAGGAGTACGCTGCTGGACCGAAATCACCGACGCCGCCGCGCGAAGGCAGCGACGTGGGATGCAACAGAATTCCTGCGGTGCGCGGAAACGGCATGCAACTGGCTGACCTTAAGCTCCTGGTTCGCTTCCCGCACGGGTCAGCGTCTTCAATTCTTCCTGATTGATCTTAATTTTGCCTGATTTCTCCATTTGATCGCGCAGGTTGGTCACGAACAGTCCGAACAATTCCTGCTGCTTGCCCTGAATGAGCGTGTCACGAATCTGATCGCGCTTGGCGATAAAGTCGGAGTCGGGCGGGTTCTGAACCTCGAGGACGGAAATCACAACGCCATTGGTTCCGCTGTTGATGGGTCCACTGATGTCGCCCGGCTTCATGCCGAACACCACCGCCGCCTGTCCCGTCATTGATCCGATGTCGGGAACTTGCCCATCGGGCAAAACGAAATCGCTGGTTTTTACGGTTGCTCCCAGTTCTTTGGCCGCCTTCTTCAGATCATGTTCGGTCTTGGCGCGATCGGAAAGTTCCTGCACCTTCTGCGACAAGAGAATGTTGGAACGCTCGTTCTTGAATTGTTCCTCTACTTGCGTGCGAATTTCCTCGAAGGAGGGAGTCGCGGGAGGTTTAATTGCCAGCAACTGGAAAACCACGAAGCCCTGCGACGTTGCGGCCATTTCCGGGGGGGACTTCTCGGTCGCGCCGAAAACCGCGTCCATCAGTTGCGGGGCGGGGCCGAGGCCAGGCACCACATCTTTGCGGCTAAAAAAATCCGAAGTGGCTACGGGCACACCTTTCGCCGCGCTGGTCGCATCCAGGCCCTGGCTCTTGGCCTGCTGGAAAAAATCATCGGCCTGCTTCTGGGCAATTTGCTGCGCCTTCTGCTGTTTGAGGACGGGCTCGATCTGATCTTTGACTTCGTCGAGCGTCTTCATGTGAGCGTCCTGCCGGTCGTCGACGCGGATAATGTGGAAACCGTAACTGCTTTTTACCAGATCGCTGACTTGTCCTTTGGGCAGGGAAAACGCGGCCTTTTCAAACTCTGGAACGGTGCGGCCTTTGCCGATCCATCCCAGAGATCCACCTTCTTTAGCGCTGCCCGGATCCTCGGAATACTTTTTGGCCAAATCTTCGAACTTGGCGCCGGCCTTGAGTTGCTTGAGCAAATCCTGGGCGCGCTGTTGGGCTGCTGCGACTCCCTTTTCGTCGATTTTGCCGTCCGGTCCGGGGAGAGGAGTCTTGATCAGAATGTGGCTGACCTTCGCCTGCTCGGCAGTGCGATACTCATCGCGGTGCTGATTGTAGTAAGCCTGCAGATCGTCGCGCGTAATCTGCACCTGGCCCTGAGCTTTTCCCGCATCAATGACCGCGTACTTAATCTTGCGCTTCTCTGGAATCGAATTCGCGTAGTTCTTCTGGTGGCTATCGTAAAAAGCCTTCAGCTCTTCGGTCGCGGGATGAAGACCCTTCTTAATGTCGTCTTCTTTGAGAACCGCGTAATCAAACTTTACTTTCGTGTTCTGCTTGGAAAACTCCCGCCGGATGGCGTCGTCGCTTACCGAGGCGCTTCCAGTGATCAGGGCTTGCAATTTGTTAATCAGAATTTCTTTGCCAACGTTGCCTTCGAACATCGCGGGAGTAAGATTCGCGCGCTGCAACATACCTTCATACTCGGCTTGGCCTACAAAGTTCCCCTCGGGAAAGAAGATTTGCGAATAACGGCCGTGCTGAAGTTCATCCTTGACTTCCTGAGGCGTAGACTTCAGTCCCAGGTGCTGGGCCTCAATCAACAGGGCCTGCCGGTCAATGAGTTGATCGGCCGCACGCTGCGTGTCCTGCTGGATCAAGAACGGCATCAGCATCGAGGCGTTCGCGCCATATTGTTGCGCCTGCTGTTGTGCCATCTGGCGCGCCGCATCTTTTACTTGGATGGCGGTGATGTCCTCGCCACTCACCTTGGCCACGATGCCCTTGCCGGGCGTGCCAGTGATGTTGTCGCCCAGACCTCCGGGGACGAATGCTATTACCATCGCGGCGCAAATCAACAGCAGCAGGCCGCTGAGAACAATTTTCTTGACGGGGCCTTCAGTTTGCAGAAAACGAATCATTTTCTTATCACTCCAGAATATGCAGCCCAGAATGTGCAGCGGAACCAACAATTATAAACTAAGGTAAAGGCTGTTACGCCCGGTGCGTCGCCCTGCGGTTCCCGATGAGGCCGAAGGATTCTTCCGCGTTTATCCCGCCGACCGGTCTCAAGATGTGTCTTCTATTGAAACGTATCAATAGACGTGTTATCCATGTTCCGGACCCAAAGATCGCAGAACGCACCCAACGAATCCACGCAAGGCATTTTAGGAGAAACATGAAATCTGGAATACGCCTGACGTTCATCCTGCGCCTGTCCGCACAACTGCTGCTAGTCTCATGCCTCGGTTCGCACTTGCTTCTGGCCGCGGACCCGGCAGCCTCCCACCCCTCCGCACCTGGCGCCGGCGTTGACAAACTGATCCTCGGCGAGCATTGGAGTTTGCAATCCTCCGCCAAAGTTGAAGCCAAAGGGGAGATCGTCTCCACTGCGGCTTTTATTCCTCACGGCTGGCACGATGTTACGGTTCCCAGCACGGTGGTCGCCGCGCTGGTCAAAGACAAGACACTGCCCGACCCATTTTTCGCAATGAATCTGCGAGAGTTTGCCGGCGTGACTTATCCGATCGGCGGAAATTTTTCCAATATCGCGATGGAGCCGGAGAGTCCTTATGCGGTGTCGTGGTGGTATCGCAAGCAGTTTGCCGCACCAGCGTCTTATTCTGGAAAAACGGTCTGGCTGAATTTCAAGGGCATCAATTACCGCGCGAACATATGGCTCAACGGAAAGCAGATTGCCAATTCTGACGATGTTGCCGGAGCGTGGCGCACTTATGAATTTAATGTCACCAACACCGTGAAGCCCGGCAGTGAAAATTTTCTTGCGGTCCAGGTCTTTGCCCCAACGGAAAATGATCTCGCGATCACCTTCGTCGACTGGAATCCCGCTCCTCCGGACAAAAATATGGGGTTGTGGAGCGAGGTTTACCTCGCCAGCAGTGGTCCGGTTGCGTTGCGCTATCCCACGGTGGTCTCGAAGTTGAACCTGCCGGCTGATAATTCCGCGCAACTCACCGTCACTGCTCAGTTAAAGAACAGCACCGACCGGCCAGTGAAGGGCAAATTGAAAGGCCTGATCGAGAGGGTCGACTTCGAGCAAGAAATCGAACTCGCCCCCAATCAGATAAAAGACGTCAGCTTTACTTCCGATCAGTTCCCTCAACTGACATTTTCGAATCCGCGGCTGTGGTGGCCTGCGCAGATGGGCAAGCCGAATCTTTATCCGCTAACCATGACGTTCGAAGTCAATGGCGCGGTCAGCGATCATTCGCGAACTGAGTTTGGAATTCGCCAGGTAACTTCAGAGGTAAACGCGAACGGCGGGCGCGCCTTCCACATCAACGGCAAGAACATTCTGATTCGCGGCGGCGGGTGGACTCCCGACATGATGCTGCGCGAAAACTCTCAGCGCTTGCAGGACGAATTCCGCTACGTGCGCGATATGGGACTGAATACGGTTCGCCTCGAAGGCAAGCTTGAGACGCAGGAATTCTTCGACCTCGCCGACCACGAAGGAATTCTGGTGATGGCGGGCTGGTGCTGCTGCGATTTCTGGGAGCGCTGGAACCGTTGGAAGCCGCAGGATTTTGAAATCGCGCAGCAATCGCTGCGCGACCAGATCTACCGGCTGCGCAGCCATCCCAGCCTGGTGATGTGGTTGAACGGGAGCGACAATCCTCCGCCGCCCGACGTCGAGCAGATGTATCTCGATATCGAAACGAAATTGCTTTGGCCGAATCCTGTTGTTTCTTCCGCCACAGGAAAAGCGACCACGGTTACAGGCGACAGCGGCGTCAAGATGACGGGCCCGTATGAGTACGTAGCTCCCAGCTATTGGGAGCAGGATACTCCGCAAGGGCAACCCAATCGCAAGCAGTGTAACCCCGGCGGATGCGGCGGCGCCTATGGATTTAACACCGAAACCAGCATGGGGCCGGCCGTCCCGCCGATCGAGAGCATTCGCACGATGATTGGGAGGGATCACTTGTGGCCGGTCGACGACACCTGGAATTATCACGCTGGGGGCGGAGAGTTCAAAACCATTCAAGTTTTCAGCGATGCTCTGGCCAATCGCTACGGCAAGTCGGACAATGCGGAAGACTTTGCCGAGAAGTCGCAACTGCAAACTTATGAAGGCGTGCGCGCCATGTATGAAGCCTACAGCCGCAACAAGTATGAGGCGACGGGCGTAATTCAGTGGATGCTCAACAATGCGTGGCCTTCAATGATTTGGCACCTCTATGACTATTACCTGCGTCCCGGCGGGGGTTACTTTGGCGCGAAGCGCGCCATGGAGGCGCTCCATCCCGTGTACGGTTACGACGACCGCTCGATCTGGGTGGTCAGCAGCCAATATGAAGACGTGAAAGGTTTGAAACTGACTACGAAGATTTACAACCTCGATATGACTGAGAAGTTTTCTCACGAGGATTCGATCGACGCAGCCGCCGACAGCACCGCAAAAATATTTACTTTGCCGGAGGTGGAGGGTCTGAGCCCGGTGTACTTCGTCGCGTTGCGCCTGGCAGATTCTGCCGGTAAACAGGTCGGATCAAATTTTTACTGGCTCTCCAGCAAACCAGAAACGCTCGACTGGGCCAAGACCACCTGGTGGATGACACCGACAGATTCCTTTGCTGACTTCACCGCACTTTCTCAGTTACCCAAGGTAAAGCTCAAAGTTATGAGCCGCACGGAACGCAAAGGGGAAGAATCCATTGCGCATGTGAGGCTCGAAAATCCAAGCAAGAGCCTGGCATTTTTCGTCCGGATGAAACTGGATAAGAATGTTAAAGGAGACGAGATTCTCCCAGTCATTTGGGAAGACAACTACTTCTCCTTGTTGCCGGGTGAAAAACGCGAAGTCACGGCTAGGTATCGCACAAGCGAACTGGACACAGGAAAGTCCGTAGTGGAAGTCAGTGGGTTCAACGTGGAGTAAGTGGAAGCTAATTTCCGGTCGCGCAATCAGTGCCTTGTCTTCCAGCCGACATGCTTTAGACTGATGGTTTGGAGCTCAACATTCAGCGCTGGATCGACCAACTGCGTGCCGGCGATGTCCGGACACTGGCTCGCGCGATTTCAATGGTCGAGAACCGCGGGCCAGGCTGGTCCGAGCTGCTGAAGGGACTATTTCCGCACAGTGGGAAGGCACGCGTGCTTGGCCTGACCGGGCCGCCGGGTGCGGGGAAGAGCACGCTGGTCGATCAGTTGGCCCGTTTCTATCGCAAAGAAAACCGCACCGTGGGAATTATTGCGGTCGATCCGACCAGTCCCTACACGGGCGGTGCGATTCTTGGCGACCGCATACGCATGCAGGAGCATTTTTCCGATCCGGGGATTTATATTCGGAGCATGGCGACGCGGGGCTCGCTAGGAGGGCTGGCGCGTACCACTGCCGATGTGACTACCGTGCTCGACGCTTCCGGACGCGACTTGATCATGATTGAAACCGTGGGCGTAGGCCAGGATGAAGTCGACATCGTGAGGCTGGCCGAGGTCACGATTTTAATTCTGGTTCCGGGCATGGGCGATGACGTGCAAACCATCAAAGCCGGCATTATGGAAATTGCCGACATTTTTGTGATCAATAAAAGCGATCGCGATGGAGCTGAGAATGTGGAGCGAGAGATTCGCACGCTGCAATCGCTGGCGATCCGCAGTGATGGCTGGACCCCGCCAATCGTGAAAACCGTGGCCAGCGAGGGAACGGGAATCGCAGAGTTGGCGGACGCTGTGTCGAAATACGAGATGTACCTGAAAGAAAAAAATCTGGCGCTCAACAAGAGCGTTGAGAACTGGCAAAAGCGGCTGAGCGAAATGTTGCGAGATGCGCTGCTCGAAAAGGCTCGCGGTCAGATAACCGATGGCAACCTGGCCCGCTACGCAGCGGAAGTGGCCGAGCATAAACGCGATCCCTATACGCTGGTTGAAGAGATCGCCGCCAATGCTGGGAAAAGTTAATGGCTCAAATTGATCATATCGGCATTGCGGTGAGATCGTTGGCTGCGGCCAAGGCGATTTACCAGAAGCTGGGCCTAAGTGTTTCCGCGGAAGAAACGGTGGAGCAGGAGCAAGTGAAGCTGGTAATGGTTCCGCTAGGCGAGAGCCGGTTGGAATTGTTGGAGGCGACCTCGGAAGACTCGACGATCGCGAAATTCGTCGCTAAACGGGGCGAAGGCTTGCACCACGTGTGCCTGCGCGTTCGAGATTTGTCAGGGGCTGTTGAGCGGTTGAAGAAAGACGGCGTGCGCCTTGTTTCGGAAGAGATCAAGATCGGTGCTGGCGGGCACAAATACGTTTTTGTGCATCCGTCTAGCGCGGGTGGCGTGTTGCTGGAGCTGGTGGAATCCCCGCAAACGCAGCCATGACGCCGAGGGAACAAGTCGAAAAAGAGATTGCCGAAATAGTGAATCGAGAGACCCGAGCCTGGGACACAAAGGACGTCAATCTCCTGATCACAGTTTTTCATCCCGATATGGTTTGGCCCTGCCCGCCAAGTAGTGACGCCCACGATCCGGTGGAATGGGTTTTTGTGATGGGGCGATTCGATGCACAGCGCTGGAAAAGCATATGGCAGGATTTGTTCGACACTCACAGTCTCGTACATAATCAACGTTCAATTAGGAAAATCGAAGTTTCCGAACAGGGCGATGGCGCCTTCGCCGTTGTGGACGTGGATACTCTTTGGCGGGATCGCGATGGCAAAGATTTCCATTGGAAAGGGCGGGCGTGCAAGGTCTACAGCCGGGTGGGGACAGAATGGAAAATGACCATGCACACGGGGCTGCTTGAGTACTAGCACGGCGCCATTTCATCATTCGGAATTGTGCGGGTGTGCAACTGCTGCGAATGATTCTTCTCGAGCAATGATCCTTCTCGCTATCGACACTTCCGGCAAGCAAGGCAGCATCGCGGTGGCGCGGGCTGGGCAGCGCTCCGCCGCGGGCGAGGATTTCGAAATGATCGAGATGGTGCCTCTCGTCGGCGGTACTTTTTCGGCGCAGCTGGTTCCACAGATTTCCGAGTTGCTTTCCAAACATGGATTAACCAAGCACGACATTGGCGCCTTTGCGGTGGTTTCCGGCCCAGGATCATTTACCGGGTTGCGGATCGGTCTGGCCGTAGTGAAGGGCCTCGCCGAGGTCCTGAACAAGGCAATTGCTGCGGTGTCGTTGCTCGAAGTATGCGTCTCAATCAGCGGGGCGCAAGGAAAGATTATGGCGGCGGTGGATGCGGGCCGCGGCGATGTCTATGTAGGCGAATACGAAATCCCGGCGAAGGCTGGGGAACCGCCACGCGAACATATGCTTAGCCGGAGCGAATTTCTGTCGCAAGCGAGAGCATGGTCGGTTGTAACCCCGGATTGCGGCTTGGCGGAAGCGGCCCGATCGGCGGGGCTCTCCGTCGCGATCTTGCCGCCGATCTCTGCCGCGGCGGTGGCTCATTTGGGCTGGCGAAAGATTCAAGCAGGTGAGACCGTAACGCCCGGGCAGTTGGAGGCGAACTACATTCGTCGCACCGACGCCGAAATGCTTGAAAGAATCGGATCTTAAAGTGCGGGTCCGACGCGCAATTGCCGCCGATGTTCCTGCAATGATGGATGTGGGGCGCGATAGCGCGGCCACGGCACACTGGTCCCGGCAGATCTATGAGAGCCTGGTCGCGAGCACAGGCAGTCCCCAGCATGCCGAACGTTTCGCTTGGGTAGTTGAAGATGAGCCTGCGGCGCTGCCAGAGGAAGGCCCAGGCAAAGCTCCTGAAATTCTCGCGCTCCTGATAGGGCATCGCGTTATCACGGATTGGGAGTTAGAGAACATCGTCGTGAAGGGAACAGCCCGTCGTCTTGGCGTTGCCACCCTGCTGCTGAATGAACTCGTTGCACATGCGCGCTCCCAGAACGGCAGGGTCATACTCCTGGAGGTACGCAAGTCGAATCAAGGAGCGCGCGGTCTGTATTCGAAGTTGGGCTTCGAAGAAACCGGTTTGCGCAAGAGTTATTACGCCAACCCTGTGGAGGATGCAATCGAGTATCGGTTAAGTCTTTATTAGAATTCTCACAACGAGATTGCACCACAAATTTGGCATTGAACCGATTTTAGGGCTGTGATAGGTTGACCGTATAAATCCCCGGTTGGAGGTCCGCTGAATGCTGACTTCGAATGACAGTCTTATGACGAGTCACGATGAATTCCGCAAGCTGGCACAGGAACACTTACAATATTCCACGCGTCTTGATTCTCTCACCCAAAAACGGTACCTCAGCGAAGACGAAAAATTAGAGGAAGTCCGGCTTAAGAAGTTGAAGCTGCGGCTCAAAGACCAGATGCAATCCATCGAGCGGCAGTATCGTCAGCAGTACGGAATTCAAGTAGCCTAGTTTCCTTTGGCCATCTCAACGGCGGCCGTACCCGCTAGGGTGATCTTGTATCCACTACCGGCATCTCATCAGATCCCTTTCTTTATTTGTACTTGCGTACCTTTTCGCAGTCGGTGAGCGGGCCCCGCTCAACTCTTCTATACTCAACTCTTCTATAATGGGACACTGATCCGATGGTTCGTGACGGCTACTACTACGCGCTGGCTTTAATTGCGGCGGCGGTTCTGACGGGCTGGTTGGCGCGGCCTGCATGGGCCATTGTGCCGTTGGCGCTTGCGATGTTTTTCCTCTGGTTCTTTCGCGACCCGGAGCGCATTATTCCAGATTCCCCTGGCGCCATCGTCTCGCCAGGAGATGGGAAGATTACCGACGCTTCCATGGTCACCGTGGATGGCGTGAAGCAGGCTCGCATTAGCATTTTCCTGAGCGTGTTCGATGTCCACGTAAACCGTTCGCCGGTTTCGGGAGTAGTCCGCGAGATACGGTATCAGCGGGGGAAGTTTTTGAACGCCATGGATCAGGCTTCCGCGGAGCACAACGAGCAGAATGTTGTGCGCGTGGAAGGCGCGGGACAAACTGTGATCTTTAAACAGATCGCCGGATTGCTGGCGCGCCGGATCGTGTTTTATCCAAAGGTGGGAGATCGTCTGGAGCGAGGCCAGCGGGTGGGATTGATCAAATTCGGTTCTCGCGTGGATGTGTTGTTCGATGCGGATGCGGTGTTGCAGGTGAAAGTTGGCGACCGGGTTCGGGGTGGTTCCAGCATTCTGGCGTACTCGCAACCGAAGGGCGAACTGGCAAGCGCCGGACATTATTCCGCCGCCGAGGGGATGCGCTGATGGATCTTCCGGTTCCAAAACGAAGACGGGACGAACGCGGCTCGCGCCGTATGAGCAAGGGGATGTACATCCTGCCTTCGCTATTCACCACAGGGAATATGGCGGCCGGTTTCTACGCCATTCTCGAAGTTGTCCACGCCAGCGCTTTAGCTACGTGGCATTTGGACAATGCCGCGAAGGCGATTGGGTTCGCTGTTTTGTTCGACGGCCTCGATGGACGCGTTGCGCGCATGACCGGAACCAGCAGCGAGTTCGGCAAAGAACTCGATTCGCTGGCGGATGTCATTACGTTTGGAGTGGCTCCCGCGATGCTGGCATGGACGTGGGGATTTCATTTGATGCCGCCCATCGAGCTTACCGATTGGAACATCAAGCTCACTCAGATGGGAGCGATTGCCAGTTTTTTGTTCCTAATGGCGGGCGCGAGCCGTCTGGCGCGATTCAACATTACTTCGAACCCGCAACCATCGAATCCCGGGCGACCCGGAAAGAAATATTTTGTCGGCATGCCAATTCCCGCGGGCGCTGGAGTTATCGCCGCAGTGGTTCATTTCGCATCCGGAGTGCCGCTGGGATCGTGGTACACGGCGATGACCTGGCTAGCGATGGTGGCCGCAGTTGGGTATTTGATGGTGAGCACGTGGCGGTTCTACAGCTTCAAGGACATTGATTTCAGTTCCCGCCATCCGTTTCGCTTGATCATTCTCCTGGGTGCTTTGTTCGCCGGCGTCTGGTTCTTCTCGAAGCCAGTGCTCTTTGGAGTTGCGCTGCTGTATACGTTCTCGGGAGTGTTCTGGCGCTTGCAGTGGATGTTTCGCCGGCGAAAGCAGCCACCACCACCTGCGTATAAGGAGGCTTCGCTGACTTCATGAGCGCGCCGCCAAAAATCGTAACAGGCTCCAGTTTGGCTCCGCGGGGGCAGCTTTATCGTGCTGCAATCGTGGGCGCGGGCTCGCTCAAAGGGAAAGAAGTCGCTGAGATGCTCAGCGAGCGAAACTTTCCGGCGGCGGATATTCGTTTGCTCGACGACGACGAGTCCATTGGCCAGCTCGAAGCGACGGGCGACGAAATGAACTTTATCCAAAGCTTGCGTACGGAGCAGTTTACGCAGGTGGATTTTACTTTTTTTGCCGCCGACGCGCAGTCTACGCTCGGTAGCTGGAAACGCGCTCGGGACGCGGGTAGCGCGATCATCGACCTCTCTGGCGCTTTGGAAAAGGAAGCTGGCGCCCAAGTGCGCTCACTCTGGATTGAGCGCGAGCGGGGAAAAATGTGGCAGCCGGAATTACAGCCTGTTCCGTGCGTGGTGCCGCATCCTGCCGCCGTGGCATTGGCTTTGCTTTTGCTGCGAGCCCGCAAGGCTGGCGCTATCCGGAGCGCGGTCGCGACCGTGTTTGAACCAGCCTCTGAGCAGGGACAAAAAGGCATGGACGAACTGCATCAGCAAACCGTTAACCTGCTGTCTTTTCAGAACCTGCCGAAGGAAGTATTCGATGTGCAAGTGGCTTTCAACATGGTTGCGCGTTATGGGCAGAAATCGCAACTGTCTCTCGATTCTCTGGAAGCGCGCGTGCGACGGCAATATCAGGAGCTTGCGGGAGCGGATGCTCCCCAACCTGCGCTGATGATGCTTCAGCCTCCGGTTTTTCACGGCAATGCGCTAAGCATTTTTGTGGAGATGGAAAAGCCGGTCAACGAAGCAAAATTGTTGGAGGCGCTGGGTGGCGATCACGTGACCCTGGCCGCAACGCAAGACGATGATTCACAGCCGAGCAACGTAAATACGGCTGGGCAGCCCAACATTCTGGTCTCGTTGAAAAGCGACTTGTCCAACCCCAATGGGATCTGGATTTGGGCGGCGGTCGACAACTTGCGGGTGGCGGCCATGACCGCGGTCGAATGTGCTGAAAGCATGATCGCAACTCGCCCGCTGGGAAAAATCCAATGAGCTCGTGGAGGGCTGGATGCCGGGCGTCGTGGTGCCCAGCATTGATTTGCCTGATGCTGCTGCTGGCGAGCGAGGGCTGCGGATATCACACGGCTGGGCGCGCGGTTCAGCTTCCGGAAAACGTTAAGACAATTGCCGTCCCTGCGTTCGTAAACGAGACCAGCACCTACCATATCGAACAACTGCTTACTTCGTCGGTGGTACGCGAATTCACGACTCGCGCGCACTATCACATTCTTAACGATCCTGGAGAGGCGGCTGATGCCACTTTGCGCGGAACCGTGCTTTCAACTTCCGCATCGCCGCTTACGTATAATTCAACCACCGGACAAGCCGCCAGCGTTCTGGTGGTGGTAAGCATGAAAGTGTCGCTTACCGACCGTCAAGGCAAAGTCCTCTATCAGAATCCCTCTTACTTATTTCGCGAGCAGTACGAAGTCTCGCAGAACCTGGCCAGTTTTTTTGAAGAAGATTCGCCTGCTTTCCGGCGGCTCTCCCAGGATTTTGCCCGTACCCTCGTCTCCAACATTCTGGAGGGCTTTTAGATGCTAGAGTGGCAACAGGTCGTCGTTAGTCGTTAGTCGTTGGTCATTAGTCGGTCGCCAATCATTGCTTTGCCAGCCTTTGTTTTTGGCCAACGACCAACGACGCATTCGGGAGATTTTTTGATGCGGGCTTTCGCCCAGGCGGAGCGATTTGTCAGCGAACTTGAGTCGCGCAGGTTGCGCGGCGCCTATGTTTTCGTGGGTGACGAAGCTTTCTTCCGCAAGCGCTTTCGCGATGCCATTCTTGAGCATCTGGTTCCGGTTGATCTGCGCGATTTCAGCATATTTGAATTCGATCTGGCGGAAAACGATCTCGCCGAAGTTCTCGATCGCGCCCGCACGCCCTCGCTGATGGCGCCGTTTCAGGTATTTTTCGTGCGCGGCGTTAAAACTCTTTTTGGGCGCGGGTCGAATGACGAAAAGCTTGCGGCCGTCGAAGAGTATTGCAAGAATCCGAATCCGGACGCCCTCATCGTATTCGTCGCCGATCACATCAGCATTCCTGCCGACGTCCGTCGCATGGAGATGCAGGATAAAGAGCGCTACCAGCGCATTCGCGAAACCATGGGTCAATACTGCGGGATCGTCGAACTGGCGCGCGTGGAAGAGGGCGAGGCGGTACGCTGGATTTCGGAATTTTGCGCCAGCCGCGAGGTCCCGGTAAAAATCGAACCCGACGGCGCGCGCGAATTAGTTGATGCCCTCGGCGGCGACATGATGATGATCTCCAACGAACTGGAGAAGCTCATGCTGTACGTGGGAGCGAAGAATCGCATCACGCTGGGCGACGTGGAAACCATGGTGCTGGCCGCCAAGCAGCGCTCGCTGTACGAGTTGACGGACGCAATCTCGGGCAAAGAGCGCGTGCGCGCGCTGGAAATACTGGATGCAATTTTGTCCTCGGGCGATGGCGAAGAGGCCGCCATCGGACACATCTACATGCTGGCCAAGACCTTTCGCCAGATGCTGGTGATCCTCGAGCGCAACGTGCGCGACCAGCGCATGCTTTGGGCCGCGTTGTGGCAGGGCTTCCGCGTACCTCCGTTTGCCGCTGACGACATTATCAAGCAAGCTCGCCGGTATAAATCGCGACGAGATTTGACACGCGCGATTCGTCTCGTGGCCAAAGCCGATCTGGCGCTGCGCTCGAATCCCGTGAGCAAGCGGATGGTGTTGGAACGGCTGGTGATCGATTTGACGAGCGAGCCGAGACTCGAAACGCCGGGATGGATGCAGGAACAGTTGCCGGTGTGAAGGGTACACTCTAGCTGCTAGCTTGTGCCTTCCGAATAACAAATGCCGTGGCGCTATCTCATCGAAGGGCCGTGGATCGTCTTCATAGCTTATTGGGCGGTGGGTGCGCTCAAGACGCGGCGCACCACGCGGACTGAAACGTTTGCTTCGCGCTATGGCATTCTTTTTCTTGAAATCGTGGGCTTCGTTCTGCTCTTTCGCGACGACGCGGCGATTGGTTTTCTAGGAAACAGAGTTATCACGCGCACTTATGCTATGGCCGTTACTGGCGTGGCTCTCACCTGGGCTGGCATTGCGCTCGCGCTGTGGGCGCGCTGGCATCTGGGGCAATACTGGAGCGCGCGCATCACGATCAAAGAAGATCACAAGCTGATCCGCACCGGGCCGTACGCGCGGTTTCGGCATCCCATTTATTCTGGACTGGATCTCGCGGCCATTGGCTCAGCGCTGGCAATAGACCGCTGGCGATGCGTGATAGGAGTTTGCCTGATTATTCTGGGTTACTGGATCAAAGCGAGAAGAGAAGAAGGCATGCTAAGAGCACAGTTCGGAGACGATTTTCGGGAGCATTGCCGGCAAACTGGATTCTTGCTTCCTCGCGTGCGAGCGACCTCTACTTCATCGCATTGACGCGAACGCCCAGGCGCGACTTATAACGGGCGGCCGTATTCTTGTGCAACGTGCCCTTCTGGATAGCTTTGTCGAGCGCCGAAACCGTTGCGCGGTAGGTCTGCTCGGCGGCTTGCTTGTCGCCCTTTTCGATGGTCTCGCGCAGAGTTCGCAGCGCGGTGCGCAGGCGGGAAGTGTTGGTGCGATTGGTAGCCGTGCGCTTGGTAGTTTGACGGGCGCGCTTGAGCGCCGAAAAATGATTAGCCATGTCTGATTCGTTACCTTCGTGTGAACAGCGAGATATTCGGGCAGTACCGAATCACTGATTATATGGGAGCATATCTTGACCGGTCAAATACATGGTATTGCCCATCACCCTCACTACGGACCCGCTGGCCCGGCTGAAAGTTCTGCTTGAGTCCTCAACCCCAATTGTAGTCATTGAGAGTGTGGAGGAGGTCCGCGCGGTTCGCCTGGTTCGAGCAGCGTGTGTCGCGCTGAACCTTGCCGCCTACGAGTGGACGATCGCCAGCGGACTGGTACGCTGCGGCAGCGACGTGGGCGAAATCATCCCTGAGGTCCGCGGATCGAGCTCGGCTTATAGCGCAACCGCAGTTCAGGAAGCTCTGATCAACACTAAAGCGATCTATAACAGCCAGGATCCAGCCCAGATGCTGGCTAACCTCGAGGGGATTTCTTTGGAAGCCGCCTTCATTTTGAAGGACCTGCACCGCCACATGGATGAGCCGGTCGTGGTTCGACGGATTCGCGACGTAGGCCAGAAATTTTCCGAGCACCGCCGCACCATCATTCTCACCGCACCGAAGATCGACATTCCGGCCGAGTTAAGAGGGCTAGTGGAATTTCTCGAACTGCCTCTTCCCGACCGGCGCCGCTTGCGCCAGATCATCGACGAGGTGGTCGTCAGAATCTCCAGGAACCATACGCTGCAGCGGAAACTGGATCCCAAAGGCTACGATGCCGTGGTCGAAAGCCTGCGCGGCCTGACCGAGGAAGAAGCAGAGCGCACCCTTTCGCAGGCTTTGGTGACGAGGTACTCTCTGTGCCCTGAAATTGCAAATGATGTGGTGGAAACCAAGAAAGCGTTGCTGCGGCGCTCTGAAATGCTGGAGTTCGTGGAAGCGGACGAAGCTTTTTCCAACCTCGGTGGAATGGATAATCTGAAGCGCTGGCTCGCAGAGAGGCGCGGAGCGTGGGAAGATTCGGCGCGCGATTTCGGACTGGAGTCGCCACACGGCGTAATCATCCTGGGCGTGCAGGGATGCGGAAAGTCTCTATGCGCGCGGGCCGTGGCCGGTGAGTGGAATCTGCCGCTGGTGAAGTTCGACACGGCGGCGATCTACGACAAATACATTGGCGAAACGGAGAAGCGCATACGAAAAGTTTTCACCGTCGCCGAAGGACTTGCGCTGTGCGTTCTGTGGATCGATGAATTGGAGAAAATATTTGCCGGAAGCGGGGCGGATTCGGCGTCGGTTGACGCTGGAGTTTCGTCGCGGCTACTGGCGTCGTTCCTCTCCTGGATGCAGGATCGCAAAGCGCCCGTGTTCGTAGCCGCCACCTGCAACAACGTGAGCGCTCTGCCGCCGGAACTGATCCGCAAGGGGCGCTTCGATGAACTTTTCTTCGTCGATTTGCCCAGCCAATCGGAGCGCAAACAAATATTTTCCATTCAACTGGCGAGGCGGAAGCGCAAGCCTGAGGATTTTGATCTCGACAAAGTTGCCGTTGCGGCCGAGGGATATTCTGGCGCAGAAATCGATGCGGCCGTGCAGACGGCGCTCTTTGCCGCATTCTCAGGGAAAACACAACTGTCCACTCCGTTGTTGCTGGACGCTCTGGCCCGAACCGTCCCCCTCTCGGTGACGCGAGCGGAAGAGATTGTTTCCTTGCGCGAATGGGCCCGGACGCGAGCCGTGCCGGCATCCTCGGCAGGCAATAACGGCTAAGTATCGTCGCCATTGACTCCCACCCCGGCGCGGGGTACGCTTTACTCAATGGTAGTGACTTGCCTCCTGGGCATGAGCATGCCGGCTGTTCCCGTCTTGACGCATAATCCTGTTTTGTCTGCAAAGGGGTTGTTCTGCCAGCATTTACCTTGGATAGTCGTGCATCCGGCGCCTCGTTTTGCTCGGGGGAACAGACGCGTCGGCCATCTGTACGTGGGTCCTTTCTCTATATATGGTTCCTCAAAGAGACTGAATGAAGAAAAGTATCGGGATTAGTCCCAACATCGAGACTTTATTTGGCACGCGCGACGAGAACGTGCGCCTGCTCGAAGATGGCCTGAAGGTCACCATTGATCTGCGATCGAATGCCATAGAACTGGAGGGCGCGGCCCGGGACGTGGCTCGCGCGGAGCAGGTTTTTGCTGACTACGAAAGCCTGCAACGCTCCGGATACACTTTCAACAACGGCGACCTGAACAGCATGCTGCGCGTGTTGACCGCAGATTCAACTGCGACACTGCGAGGCCTGGCCGATGCCAGCCGCCAGCGTTCTCTGGGACGTCGGATGGTGCAGCCGAAGAGTGTGAATCAGCGGCGCTATGTAGAGGCTATCGAGAGCCACGATATGGTCTTTGGCGTAGGCCCGGCGGGTACGGGAAAGACGTATCTGGCCGTGGCAATGGCAATTTCTGCCTTGCTGGCCAAACGCGTGAACCGCATCATCCTGGCGCGGCCGGCGGTGGAAGCCGGCGAGCGGCTGGGTTTCCTGCCGGGCACGTTGCAGGACAAGATCGATCCTTACCTGCGTCCGTTGTATGACGCGCTGTATGACATGCTCGATCCGGAAAAGGTGGATCGCTATCTGGAAAAAAATGTCATCGAAATTGCGCCGATCGCATTTATGCGTGGACGCACGTTGAACGATTCATTCGTGATTCTTGACGAAGCGCAGAACACAACCTCGGAGCAGATGAAGATGTTCGTCACCCGTCTAGGATTTAACTCCAAGGCGGTGATTACCGGGGACGTTACTCAGATCGATTTGCCCAACGCGCGGCGCAGCGGTCTGCTTGAGGCAATCGATATCCTGCAGCGGGTGGACGGCTTAACCTTCGTCCACTTCGACGAAGCCGATGTGGTGCGGCACCATCTGGTGCAGCGCATCATCCGCGCCTACGATGAGCATAAGACACATATTGCCGAACAACAGATGCTGCTGCTCGGCGGCGGCAAGAATTCTGACCTGCTGGGAGTGAAAGGCGCTGAACCGAAGAGTTCGTCGAGAGCCGGGGACCGATCTACAGCTTCAGGAGAATAGCGGCAATCCGTGAATGCCGGGACAAGTTGGTTATCTTCCGAAAAAGAATCGCCGGACTCAATCCGTCCTCGCTCGACCGTTTCGTTTTGCGAGCCAGGAAAGCGATCCGCCTGCGTGACACCGTGAATGTGCTGGTAACAAACAGTCACGAACTGCGATCTCTCAACCGGCAGTTCCGGGGAGCAGATAAACCCACGGACGTATTGTCGTTTCCAGCGCCAGCTGCGGGTCAGCACGAAGCAAAACGTCTTGCCGGAGAGCTCGCGATTTCCGTTGACATCGCCCGGGAAAACGCCGACCGGCTGGGACACTCCGTTGCCGATGAAGTTAAAATTCTGGTGCTTCACGGAATCATGCATCTGGCGGGATTCGATCACGAGGACGACAATGGGGAGATGGCTCGTGCCGAGAAGCGGCTGCGGAAGCAATTAAACTTGGTGACCGGTTTGATTGAAAGGACGCCTGCCCCGGGCCATGATCGTCCAATCCGCAAGCGTTCGACGGGTGCGAGGCGAAAAACGGCATGAGTTGGTCCGTCGCATTTGCGCTGATCCCGCTGCTGGCTCTCTTATCGCTGGCTTCCTACGTGGACCGTGTCTACCAGGAGATTGGCAAATTTCTTTCGCGGGAGTTTCAGGACAACATTGACGTCTTCGAGCAAAAAGTCGAACCCATTCTGAACGTGAGCCGAACCCGGGCGTCGCTTTCAATGTCGGTGCTTAAGCAGTTGACCACCGCCACGATCGCTTTGACGGTGGGCTACCTGGTTTTTGCGGACCAGCGCTGGAGCATCTACGAGATCCTGCAAGCGGCAATCAGCCTGATTCTGATCATCATTGTCTTCAACCAGTTTTTGCCGTTTGTTTTTTTCTCGCGCACCACCGGTATGTGGCTGGTCCGCTGGACGTGGCTGCTGCGAATTCTGATTTATGTTGTCCTCCCTGTAACCGTCGTTCTCGGCTTCCTGCAATCGGTGGCATCTCTCACCCGGCACAATAGCCATGAACAACCGGAAAGTGTTTCCGAGGCGGTGGATGCGTTGATTGAAGCGGGGCAGGAGGAAGGGATCATTCAGGAAGGCGACCGCGACCTGATTCAATCCGCGGTGGAGTTCAGCGGCAAGACAGTGCGCGAGGCCATGAAGCCGCGACCCGAAATATTTGCTGTACCGGTAGAGACTACGGTCGAGCGATTCATCGAGATGCTGCGCACCAAACACTACTCTCGCGTTCCGGTTTATTCGCAGAGCATCCACAACATCAAAGGCATTGTGTATGCCCAGGATGTCCTGCAGGTGCCGGACACCGAGGCCGGCAAGCGCACCCTCGACACGCTGATGCGGCGCGACGTGTACTTTGTGCCCGAGAGTAAACTGGGCAGCGACTTGTTGCGCGAGATGCAAAAAAACAACATTCGCATGGCCATTGTCGTTGACGAATACGGCGGCGTCGCCGGTCTGGTGACGATCGAGGATCTCGTCGAAGAGATTGTGGGCGAAATTCGCGACGAACATGAGAAGCCGGAAATTGTCAGGGAGAATGAGCAGTCTTATATCGTTTCCGGAGGAATGGATGTAGACCGGCTCGCGGAGCTTTTCGGTACGAAACCGGAGGGGCGAGAATCGGCCACTGTGGCGGGCCTGGTGAGCGAACTTGCCGGGCACATCCCGCGACGCGGCGAAACGGTGGACGACGACGGCCTGCGGTTCGAAGTTCTGGAGTCGACGGACCGCAAGGTTGAGCGCGTCAGGATCTCTGCCGTGCAGCCCCAGCAGATGAAGCTGATATAAAAGCGGGCTTCGGCTTTCGGCAAAACCCTTCGGCTTAGCATTCATTCATCAAGCCACCATCAGCGCCAGCGCGCCTGTTATAGTCGGAATGCTGGGTGTGGTCTTCAGTTGCTGGCCTTCGGCATCGAGTTTGAAGTCTCGAAATTTTGCCGCAGCCCGAAAGCCGAGGCCCAAAGCCCGCCTCTTATGCCCTTCCGCTCCGGTTTTGTTTGCATTCTCGGCCGTCCAAACGCAGGCAAGTCTACGCTGCTCAATGCTCTGGTAGGGGAAAAGCTCGCAATTATTTCTCCTAAGCCGCAGACCACGCGCAACCGAATCCAGGGTGTCCTCAATATTCCGAAAAGCAAAGGCCAGAGCGGCGCGCAGATCGTTTTAATCGATACACCGGGCGTGCACAAGCCGGACAGCTCCCTCGGACGTAAGATGATGGTCGAGGTGCGCGAGGCTCTCGAAGGTTGCGATGTCGTTCTCCTGATCATGGACGCAACCCGCAAATTGGACCAGCGCGATGAGTTCGCCATCCAGATGCTGAAACATTCGTCGACGAAAGTTTGCCTGGTGCTGAATAAAGTTGATTTGTTGAAGGGCGGAAAAAGCCGGCTGTTGCCTCTGATCGAGGAGTACAAGAAGCTGCATCCATTTCACGCCATCATCCCAATTTCCGCACTGAAACGCGATGGATTGGACATACTGCTGAAGCAAGTGACGGCGGCCTTGCCGGCTGGCCCGGCTTATTTTCCAGAAGACCAGGTCACTGATCAACCGGCGCGATTCATGGCGGCGGAAATCGTGCGCGAGCGCGTTCTGATTGAGACCGAGGAAGAGCTGCCATACGCGACCACCGTAATCGTCGACAATTTTGAGGAAGGCGCCAAGCTGACGCGCATAGCGGCAACGATCTACTGCGAACGAGAAGGCCAGAAGGGCATCCTGATCGGCAAGAAGGGGCAGATGTTGAAACGGATTGGCACCTCGGCGCGACTGCAAATCGAACGCATGGTGGGGACCAAAGTCTTCCTGGAACTTTACGTCAAAGTGAAACCCAACTGGCGTGAATCTCGCGGCTTTGTAGAAGAACTCGATTGGAGACGGCAATTAGCACATTTGACTGACGGACGTGCCGAACCACCAACTGCATCGGCTCGGATTGAAGACCAGAGGAAGAACCGCAGGCAACAGACACATTAACAACGCCAATTCGCGGAAGGACGCGATTCGCACGTTAGCCGGCGCCCTTCAGTCATACCCGCAGGTTTGTCGTAATTGAGCTTCGGCAGCTAGAATCAAAACACCACAGTGCCGCATCGTAGTTTACGGGCCCAAAACATGTCATCGGTGGATTCTTCGGACCAGTCTCTCCCAGAAAAAGATTTTGATCCTGACAAACTGGATTTGATTTTGCGGGTGACGCTTGCCGCAGATCGCAATGCGGTAGATCCAGTCGTGCAAGAAGTGATGGCCGTAGTCCGCCAGATGAAGGATGTGGACGGCAAGGAAGATGCCATCGAATTAGCTCTGCAGGAAGCGCTAGCCAACGCTGTGATTCACGGAGCCAAGGAAGATCCCACAAAGACCGTGGAGTGCCTGGTGAGCTGCGATGACGAACGGGGCATTTTGATTGTGGTGCGGGATCCAGGCACAGGTTTTCGTCCGGAAGCCATTCCGGGCTGCACCGTAGGAGAGAATGTTTATTCCAACCACGGGCGCGGGATTTTTCTGATCAATCAATTGATGGATAAGGTAGAGTTCCGGAAAAACGGCACTGAAATCCACATGATCAAGCGGTAGATAGTACTTTTGTATCCCATCCCACCTCTCAGCTTCGCTCGGGATGACAAGGAGTGTGCGATCAATCACAAGCGCGCCTTCGCGCGGTGTGTTATTCCTTGACCGCGATACCCAACGTTTTCATCTTGCGGTAAAGATGGCTGCGCTCCAGGCCTAGGACCTCGGCGGCGCGCGTGACGTTGCCGTGATTTTCATCGAGCTTCTTCAGGATAAAATCCCGCTCGTAGGCGTCCCGTGCCTGGTGCAAGGTAGTGAACTCGCTGCGGGCTGCGCGCCGGTGGCCGTCCCGATAGACCAGTGGAGGCAGATGTTTGCGGTCGAAGCGCGTGGTCATGGGATTCATGATCACAATCCGCTCAATCACGTTACGCAATTCACGGACATTGCCGGGCCACGAATAGCGCATCAGAGCCTCAACCGCGTCGTCGGTGATTTCGCGCGGACGCCGTCCATATGTTGCAGCGAGATCTTTGAGAAAGTGCCGGGCGAACAGAGGAATGTCTTCTTTTCGATCGCGCAACGGCGGAACGAAGAAGGGAATCACATTCAATCGATAAAAGAGATCTTCGCGGAAATTTCCCTTTGAGATTTCCTCTTCCAGATCCTTGTTGGTCGAAGCGATGATGCGCGCATCCACCATGATCGTTTCATCGCCGCCGAGGGGAGCGACACGCTGTTCCTCAAGAGTGCGCAGCACTTTCGACTGCGTCTTCAGGCTCATATCGCCCACTTCGTCGAGGAACAGCGTTCCTCCGCTCGCCTTTTGGAACTTGCCTTCCTTGTCGACGGCGGCTCCGGGGAACGAGCCTTTGTAATGGCCGAAAAGCTCGCTCTCGATGAGATCTTCGGGAATCGCGGCGCAGTTCACCTCGACAAAAGTTTCGTCCTTGCGCAGGCTTTGCGCATGGATGGCGTGGGCTACCAGTTCCTTGCCAGTGCCGGACTCGCCATAAATCAGAACCCGCCCGTTGGTTGGCGCCATCAGGCCAATCTGCTGGCGCAGCGCTTTCATCGGAACGCTATCGCCCACGATTACGCTTTTCGCGTGCAGTTGCTTCTTCAGGTCGACGTTTTCATGCCGCAGCTTTTTAGATTCGATCGCGTTCTTGACCAGAATCAATGTCTTGTCGATGGAGAGCGGTTTTTCCAAAAAATCGTAAGCGCCGAGCTTGGTGGCGCGGACCGCGGTTTCGATGGTGCCGTGGCCGGAAATCATGATCACTTCGGGAGCGTTGTCGATCTCGCGAATTCTTTCCAGCGTTTCGAGACCATCGATGCCGGGCAGCCAGATATCCAATAGGACGACTTCAAAATTATGGTTGCGCCGTAGTAATTTGAGGCATTCTTCACCGCTCTCGACTGACGTAGCTTCGTAACCCTCATCCGCTAGCACGCCTTCGAGCGATTCACGAATCCCGCTTTCGTCGTCAACGATAAGAAGTTTATGCATGTCGAGGAGTAGTGCTTACGAGAACAGACTCGGGAACGACAGGAAGTTCGACGATGAAGCGCGCTCCCACCGGCTGATTTTCTTCCACGCGAATCGATCCATGGTGCTCCTCGATGACCCGGCTCACAATGGCCAATCCGAGGCCAGTTCCACGCTTGCGGGTGGAGAAGTAAGGTAAAAATAGTTTCTCTTTGAGCTCGCTGGTTACGCCATGGCCGGTATCCGCCACGGTGATTTCGACCGCGTCGCGACTGGCCACCAGGGAAGTTGAAATCTGAATCTCGCGTACCAGTGAATCCTGCATCGCTTCCGCGGCGTTATCGACCAAGTTTGCCACTGCCCGCTTCATGGCCTCTGAATCAGCCATAACCTTGGGAAGATCGGATGCGAGCGACTTGTGCAATCCGATACCGTCGAGCCTTCCGTTGAACATGGAGAGGGCGCCCTCGATGACTTCGTTGATATCGGCGGGCTGCGGCTTCGATGCGGGGAAGCGGGCCAGAGAAGCAAATTCATCGACCAACCGCCGCACCGTTTCGGCCGCTCCGGCAATGGTTTGCGCACACGAGCGAACTACGTCCAACGATGCCTTATCGGGAGGCGTGCCGCGCTCCAGATGGCGCTGAATGCGTTCCGCGGAAAGTGCGATAGGAGTTAGCGGGTTCTTTATTTCATGCGCGACGCGGCGCGCTACTTCGCGCCAGGCAGCCTGTTTCTGGGCCTTTAGAAGATCGGAAAGATCTTCAAATACGATCACGTATCCCGACCGTTCATTTTGATGGCGAAGGGTGGCAACCGTGACTGCAACGTTCAAAGAAGTACGTGGCAGCGGCATCTCCATCTGGCTCGTGGTCATGCCCATGCGGTCGGCGCGGCGAAGAAGAGGTTCCAAATCTTGCAGTACTTCTGCCGGAAACACGTCGGGCAGGAGCGCACCCAGCAGGATGGGATGTTCGTCGGCGTGGCCATCGGGATTGAACATGCGCAACAGGGCCTGATTGACATGAGTCACGCAGTGGCTGGCATCGAGCGACAGCACGCCGGTGGGAATGCTTTCCAGAATGGTTTCCATTTGACGGCGGCGTTGATCGAGTTCCGCATTCGCAATACTCGCATTGCGGCCGGAGGTTTCGATCTGCCGGCGGCTGGTCTCAAGTTCCTCCGCCATTGCATTGAATGAGCGGACCAAATCTCCGATCTCATCGGCGGCGCTTACATCGATTCGATAATCAAGGCGTCCGCGGGAAATTTCCTGCGTCGCCTCGGCCAACGCGGCCAGTGGCCTTGTCACCAGCTTAGACAAGAAGAGCGCCAGCCATGTGGTAACGAAAAGCACCATCATCGTGAGCAGCAAGAGCAGGCCCATGTAAGTGCGGCGGACCAGCCTGCGTTCACGGGCCAACTCGAAGTAGCGTTGCTGGCTGCTCTCCACTTGTTTGACAATCTGAGAGAAGTCTGGCGGAAGCGGGATTGCAACCAAAATCAAACCATTGCTTCCAACCGCGGCGCTGCCCAATGTGTATTCCGTCTGGTCCCAGGTGAAAGGCACGGGGTTCAAGGCGGTCACGTCCCCCAGCGGCAGTTTCGATTTCAATAGCGGCCACGCTGCGGGCACATTAAAACTGGCTTCGGGATTGCCATTCTGCAAGGCGATCGCGAAGCCCCCCTGCAAGGTAATCTCGTGGTTCTTAAATTCGCCGGCGACCGGCGAGAATCCGTGTCCGGCGAAACTGCGCTGCGTCTCGGCTGAGGCGGCAATTGCCATCGCCTCCGAGCGCGCATTCTGCGCCGCGTATTCGGCCAACAAGGCGGCCATCGCGTGGGTATCGGCACGAACTTCCTCTACCGGGGTGGAGAACCATTTATCAATTGAGCGGTTCATCAGCCCGTATGCGAACCAGTACATCACCATGACAGGGACGAAAGAGAGCAGCAGGGCACCCACAACCATGCGTGTGCGAAACTTCGAACCCAGCACTCCCAGTCGACGTTCAGCAAACAGCTTTAGCAGATTGCGCGCCAGGACGAAGGTCAGGGCGACAAAAAGCAACGAGATCAACAACGACAGAGCGTAGAAGACCACAATCTGCTGGTTATTCCCGGGGCGCAACAGAGTGAGGTCGAAAGCGGTTTGCGAAACCAGAATGGCCAGCAGAAAAAAAACCGCAATCGCCAGCAGGATGATGTACTGCTTGCGTTTGGAGGTGTTCGGCAGTCGAGTTGGAGCGATCTGCGTCATGCGGATTCAGCGGTCATTGCTGCTGCAAGTCAGAGAGTGACCCGCTAACGAACAGACAGAAGGTCATTATAGATGCAGATGCCGGTGCCTGAGAGGTCTCGATCTGTAGATGCTCGATAGGCAACGCGGACTTAATGGTCACTGCGGGGCGAGCGCCCCGCGGAGAGTTCTTCCAACAGCGCGCGGTAGGCGGCCTTCGGCTGATAGGTTTGGTCGAAGGGCAATGCCGCACCGCGAGTATGGTGTGAGTGCGAACCAATCCACGAGTACTTGTCGGTGAATCCCCATGTCTGGATCGCAGTGCATCCCGCATTGTTCAAACAGGCGCGTACGATGCGGCGGTACATTTCAGCTTGGCGGGCGAGATCGCTCGGACGAACTGCACCATCGGGTTCCACAGTTAGCGGGACGTCCAACTCGGTAATGTGAACTTGCAGACCAAGCGCCGTCAGCCGCGCAATATTCGCAAAGACCTCGGCGGCGATCGAATCAATGTCCGCGTCGATAGCAGGCACGTGCATCTGAAGTCCAACGCCGTCGATCGGAACTCCATGCCGTTTGAAACTTTTCATCATGGAGTAAATTGCGTCGGACTTTCGATTCAGCCCCTCGCCCTCCGCTTCGTTGTAGAAAAGTAATGCGTGCGGATCGGCCGTATGCGCCCAGCGAAAAACTTGCTCGATGTAGGCGGTTCCTTTCTCGGACAATCCAATTCCGGGCTGGTTGTACCAGATAGAATCGCGGACTTTCCCGTTCTCATCGGTCGCTTCGTTGATTACATCCCAGGCGAAGACTTCACCATGGTAGTGCGTCATCACTCGGGTGATGTGTTCGTGCAGGATTCGCGAGAGCTGCCGGGCGGTAAAGTGGTCTTTCGTCAGCCAGTCGGGATTGTCATGGTCCCAAACCAGGCAATGGCCGCGGATTTTCATCCGATGAGCCTGCGCGAACCGCACTACTTCATCTCCTTGGCGAAAATCGTAGGTAGAGTTGTTGGGGCGCAGCGCCGGCCATTTCATCGCATCCTCGGGCTCAACCATGTTGTACTGGTGAGCCAGAGTTTGCGTGTAGGCAGACTCCGAAAACAGGTGAGGACGAACAGCTGTGCCCACCAACAGTCCTGCATCGTCTGCCGCCTGCCGCAGCGACTGTGCGCCACACACAACCGTAATTATTGCTACCAAGGAGAGAGATCGCGAAAAATGTTTGAACATGTGAATTCGCAACCAGACTTTTCGGATCTGATATTTGACCCGAGACCTGGAATCCAAGATCTTCGGTATTTAGACCCGAGGCAGGAACTTCTGTAAAGGACATCCGTCACATCGTGCCTGTGATTTTCTGCAATAGTTCTTCCCCACGCCAACGATCAGACCGTGCATTTCGTTGTAGACCTGTGCCAGCGCGGTACGCTTAGCCGTGCTCATGGCCGAAGGGGGATGGGCTGCGCCGCGAAGTCCCGCTTCCAAATGGTGCCTTTCGTCCCCATCGGAATCGGCGACGGAGTGAGCGATGGGCGTCAGCGCTTCCTCGAACAACTTCCTGATTTCCTCGTAGGTTGTGTTTTCGGAAAGAGCCATGTGACGGCCGAGAATCCGCCGGGTATAGGCATCCACCACAAAAACCGGATGGTTGCCGGCATAGAGCAGGATTGAATCGGCAGTTTCCGGCCCAATGCCGTGCAAACTGAGCAGTTCTTCCCTTAACTTTTCTGTGCGACGAGCCAATAACTTTGTCAGAGAACCTTTGTACTGTTGGTCCAGAAACTCGACAAACAGTTTCAAATGTTTTGCTTTCTGCCGAAAATATCCGGCAGAACGAATCAGGCGTTCAAGCTCTTCCAGCGAAATCCCGCGGATCCCTGAGACAGTGAGCACATGTGCCGCGCGAAGGTTCGCCAAAGCCTTTTCGACGTTAGTCCACGCAGTGTTCTGTGTAAGAAAAGCGCCCACGATTACTTCGAAGCGCGATTGTGCCGGCCACCAATGCTGCGGTCCCCAGGCACGAAACAGAGCTCGATAGTAGGTACGAATCTGAAGTTTTTCCTGGTCGAGCGCCAAAATTAGAAGATCCTCTTCGTGAAGTGTACGCCGCGTGCAAATGATGCCGCACCCGACGCGCCACAGTTCTATGGAACTTACCGAAGTGCATGTACCTCAACCCAAAACTCGGTCAGCCATACACAAAAAGCTCATTTGGCGTGGGTTCTGAAGCGCGTCTTGCCCGGTGGCCAGCCAGCATTCGAGTCCAAGTACTACGGTAACTGGTGCAGTAATCGACTTGCTGTGACAATTTGTGTCAACACAAAGACACTGCTTTTCTCCCATAGCAACAAGCGGCGCTTCGTGTGAATGCTGGTGTGTCGGCCCGGCGTCTTTCCACTGTGTGGATAGGAGATCGACGTATGTCTCAACGGCTGGGTGACCTTCTCGTCAAAGAGAAGATCATTACCCCGGAGCAGTTGGAACAGGCCACCAAGGCCCAGAAGGAGCAGAACTGCCGCCTGGGCTCCGCCCTGGTGAAGCTCGGCTTCCTCACGGACGAGGATGTCACGAATTTTCTTTCCCGCCAGTACGGCGTTCCCGCCATTAACCTTTCGTATTTTGAAATTGATCCGGCTGTAGTCAAGTTGATTCCGTTTGAAACCGCGAAGCGCTACCAGATTCTTCCCTTGAGTCGCGTGGGGGCGTCGCTCACCATCGCCATGGTTGATCCGACCAATGTTTTCGCGATGGATGACATCAAGTTCATGACTGGTTTCAATATTGAACCGGTGGTGGCCTCTGAGAGCTCCATTATCGCGGGTATCGAGAAATCGTACGGAACAACCACGAAGGAAGAAGATCTCGAAACCGTAATGCAGTCGATGTCGGAAATGAATGAAAGCGACATCGAAGTGCAGGCGGAAGAGCAGGAGATGGAACTGGCGCAGCTGGAGAAAGCTGCGGACGAAGCTCCGGTAGTCAAGCTAGTGAACCTGATCCTCACGGATGCCGTAAAGCGCGGAGCCAGTGACATTCACATCGAGCCTTACGAAAAAGAATTTCGTGTGCGTTTCCGTATTGACGGTGTTTTGCAGGCAATTATGTCGCCGCCGATGAAACTGAAGGACGCCATTACTTCCCGCTTGAAAATTATGGCGAAGCTCGACATCAGCGAGAAGCGCCTGCCGCAGGACGGCCGCATCATGCTGAAGATGAATATAGGCGGCCGCAAGAAGCAGCTCGACTTCCGTGTCAGCACACTGCCGACACTGTGGGGCGAAAAAATCGTGCTCCGCTTGCTCGATAAAGAAAATCTGCGGCTCGACATGACCAAGCTGGGTTTCGAGCCAGAGTCACTGGTTAAGTTCGAGAAGGCCATCCTCAAGCCTTACGGCATGGTGTTGGTCACGGGACCGACGGGATCAGGCAAAACCAATACACTCTATTCCTCCATCTCCCGCCTGAATCAACCTGACACCAACATTATGACCGCAGAAGATCCGGTCGAATTCCAGTTGGGCGGAGTGAATCAGGTTCAGATGAAAGAACAAATCGGTCTGAACTTTGCCGCGGCCCTGCGTTCCTTTCTGCGTCAGGATCCAAACATCATTCTGGTCGGCGAAATCCGTGACTTTGAAACGGCGGAAATCGCGATTAAAGCCGCCCTCACGGGCCACCTTGTGCTTTCTACCTTACATACCAACGGCGCGCCGGAAACCATTACCCGCTTAATGAACATGGGCATTGAACCATTTCTGGTGGCGACTTCGGTTCACTTGATCTGCGCCCAGCGCCTGATTCGAAGGATTTGCAAGGAATGCTCGGAGCCCGTGGAGGTTCCGGTCCAAACCCTGATCGAAGAAGGCTTCACTCCCGAAGAGGCAAAGACCGCGAAGATCCAAAAAGGTAAAGGCTGCGGCGTTTGCAACAACACAGGGTACAAGGGGCGATGCGGTTTGTATGAAGTGATGGAAGTGGACGATGAAATTCGCGAACTCGTACTAGTAGGCGCTTCGGCTGTTGAATTGAAAAAGAAAGCTATCGAGCGGGGCATGATCACGCTCCGGCGCAGCGGACTTATCAAGGTGGCCGCGGGCGTTACCACGTTGGAAGAAGTTGCTCGTGAAACTATTCACTAATTCTTGAAGGCGATAAGGGAAGGAACCACGATCATGGCGTTGTCGTTAAGCGATTTGCTCAAAAGAATGCTGGAGATGAGTGGCAGCGATCTTCACATCACCACGAACTCGCCGCCTCAGATCCGGGTTCACGGTCACCTCGTGCCGCTGGATCTTCCGCAAATGACGCCCGCTGAGACCAAGCAGCTGGCGTATAGCGTGATGACCGATTCCCAGAAGCATCGCTTCGAGGAAAGCCTGGAGCTCGATTTCTCTTTCGGATTGAAGGGACTGGCTCGCTTCCGTGCCAACGTGTTCAACCAGCGCGGCGCAACCGCGGCCGTGTTTCGTGTGATTCCATTTGAGATCAAGTCGTTCAACCAGCTTGGATTGCCGGCTGTAGTGAGTAAGCTGTGCGACAAGCCGCGCGGCTTGGTGCTGGTGACCGGACCAACCGGGTCCGGCAAATCGACAACCCTCGCCGCCATGATCGACAAGATCAATAGCGAACGGCACGACCATATTCTTACCATTGAAGATCCGATCGAATTTGTCCACATGAACAAGAACTGCGTGGTCAATCAGCGCGAACTGCACGCGGACACCAAGAGTTTTACCGACGCGTTGCGCGCCGCTCTTCGTGAAGATCCCGATGTGGTTCTGATCGGTGAAATGCGCGATCTGGAAACTATCGAGTCCGCGCTGCGCATTGCCGAGACTGGTCACTTGACCTTCGGTACCTTGCACACCAATTCGGCGACTTCGACAATCAACCGCATCATCGACGTCTTTCCGGCGCACCAGCAACCGCAAATTCGCGCTCAACTTTCCCTGGTGCTGGAAGGAGTCATGTGTCAAACCCTTCTGCCGACCATCAGCGGCAAGGGCCGCGCCATGATTATGGAAATCCTTATTCCCAACGCTGCGGTACGAAACCTGATCCGCGAAGACAAAGTTCACCAGGTTTATTCGGCCATGCAATCCGGACAGGACAAGTTCGGCATGCAAACGTTTAACCAGGCGCTGGCCACGGCCTATTTCCAGAAGCAAGTTTCGCTTGAAGTAGCGATACAACGCTCTAGTCATCCAGAAGAGCTTCAGGAAATGATTAACCGCGGCGCCGGCTTGACCAAGGGGTCGGCTCCGGCATCCCCACTGGCGAAGGGAGCAGCACCCGCCAAGCGCTAAGGATATGAAACGGCATCGTGAAGGACGGCTCGCGATGCGCGGAGAATAACGAATTGCGCCGCCGCATGAAACGATATCGACAAACTGAGGAGAGGCCAAAACCATGCCAGTTTTCACATTTTCGGGCAAGGATGCTTCCGGACAAAAAATTTCCGGGGAACGCGTAGCACCAAACAAGCAGGCGCTGGGGCAGCAATTACGGCGCGAGCGTATTACCCCGGGAGCAATTCGGGAAAAGGGCAAAGAGTTTGTTATGCCCACTTTCGGGACGAGCAAAGTGAAGGTCAAGGACATTGCGATTTTCTTCCGCCAGTTCTCGGTGATGATTGATGCCGGGTTGCCGCTGGTACAGTGCCTTGAAATTCTGGCGGCCAACCAGGAAAACGTGACATTCCAGAAGACACTGACGGGCGTCCGCACCACAGTGGAAGGCGGCGCTACCTTGGCGAATGCCATGCGACAGTACCCAAACGTGTTCGACGACCTCACTACCAACATGATTGAGGCGGGGGAAACCGGCGGTATTTTGGACATCATCCTGCAACGATTGGCGACTTACGTCGAGAAAGCAGTGCGCTTAAAAGCGGCTGTGAAATCAGCATTGATCTACCCCGTGGCTGTAGTCAGCATCGCTACGCTAATCGTCGGGGCTCTGCTTAAGTGGGTAGTGCCGATCTTCTCCAATCTGTTTAGCGGGCTGGGTGTCACGTTGCCGCTGCCCACTCGCATCGTGATGGGCTTAAGCGCGTTTGTGCAGGGTTTCTGGTGGGTGTTCATTGCGGGGACCGTGGGTATAATCTTCGGCCTTAAGCAGGTCCGCAAACATCCCCGGGGACGCTACTACTTCGACAAAACTCTACTCATGTTGCCGGTTGTCGGCCCGCTCTTGCGCAAGATTGCCGTTGGCCGATTTACGCGCACCCTGGGCACCTTGATCACATCGGGCGTTCCTATTCTTGAGGGCTTGGCGATTACTGCCAGAACTTCCGGCAATGCCGTCCTCGAAGAAGCGCTGATGAAAGTGCGGAAAGCGATTGAAGAAGGCCGCACTATTGTGGATCCGCTGAGAGAGTGTGGCGTGTTTCCCAACATGGTGACGCAGATGATCGGGGTTGGCGAGGCGACCGGCGCCATGGACAATATGTTGCAGAAGATCGCCGACTTCTACGAAGACGAGGTGGACGCTGCTACCAAAGACATGCTGGCCATGCTGGAACCAGTCATCATCGGCGTACTGGGCGTAACCATCGGAGGCATCGTGATTTCGCTTTACATGCCATTGTTCGCCATGATTGCGAAGTTGGCTGGATAAGAAAAGATTTGGCTGGCAGGCCGCAGTGTGAAGGCGGCCTGTCAGCATTTTGCGAAATGCTGTCGGGTTTATCGCGCGGCAGGATTGGTCCCGGAGCAATGACGGCTTGGGATTCTGCAAGCCCATCGCAACCTCAAATGCAATCAACTTTCGATGAGCGGAATTGGCTGGCTTGGCTGGTAAAAGTACGGATATTAATCCTGACTTTCCTGCTCGGAATCCAGTTGGCAGTCACGCGGTTGACCCCCGCCCGTCTGCCGATGCGTCTTTTCCTCAGCACCATCCTGCTGTGGTATACCCTCTCGCTCTTCTATGTGCTGCTGCTGTCTTTCTGGAAGGAGCACCGGCTCCAGGCCTCGTTGCAAGTATTGACCGATCTGATCATGGTCAGCCTGGTGATCCATGAGACGGGGGCCTGGGACAGCTCGTTGAACTTTCTGTACCCTCTGGTCATCATTGTGGCCAGCATCTTGCTTCCTCGGGTATGGGCGCACTTGGTCGCCTCGCTCGCCTTCATCCTTTATGGCGCTGTTCTCGAACTCAATTATTACGCAGTAATACGGTCTTACAGTTCAACTCAGCCTGAACCAAAATTGCTGCAAGGAATCATATTTATAAATCTGTTCGCATTCCTGATGGTTGCCTATCTGTCCAGCTTGCTGGTCGCAAAATTACGCGAGGCGCGAGGCGAGTTGAAAAGCGCGAGCGGAGCGCTCGAAGATCTTCAAATTCTGCATGAAAATATCATCCAGTCCATCAGCAGCGGACTGATCACTACCGGTCTCAACGGCCGAATCACTTTGGTCAACAACGCCGCGCAGAAACTTCTGGAGCGGAGGCCCGATCAGTTGCTGGGAAATCCAGTGACGGGATTATTTCTCGATTTACTGCCCAATGGCGAGTCGCGGACGCACGCGGAGGTTCGCTTCGATACGCCGAAAAATTTCCGCAAGACCGTTCGAGTAAGGGTAGCTCCGTTGAATGTGCCCGACCGCGGGCCGCTCGGGTTTCTCTATGCCCTGGACGACTTGACCGAGATCCGCCGACTGGAGCGCGAAGTGCGCTTACAGGATCGCCTGGCAGCCGTAGGCCGGCTGGCAGCGGCGATTGCCCACGAGATTCGCAATCCACTCACTTCGATCGCAGGATCAGTCAGTATGCTTTCTGGCGTACCGGAATTGGGTGAGGAGCACCGCCGGTTACTCGATATCGTGACCCGCGAATCGCAGCGTCTGAACGGGATTATCACCGATTTCCTGGCTTACTCGCGCGGCAAAAAGTATAACTTCGAAAAAGCCGATCTGGTGCAGTTGCTGGAGGACACCATCACTCTCGTACGGCATCGCATGACCGCGGAGAGCACGGGCATCACCATCGAATGCCAGTTTGCGGCTCCGGAGGCGTGGGTGCTGGCCGACGGAGACAGAATTAAGCAGGTCTTTTGGAATTTTGCCGAGAACGCGATTCGCGCGATGCGCGATGGCGGCACTCTCAAGGTGGCGATCGAAAACCTGGGGAACGACTGGCAAGTGAGTTTTGCGGATACAGGGACAGGGATGACAGCGCAACAGACTGAAAAAATATTCGAACCCTTCCAGTCGGAGTTTGAAGGTGGAACTGGTCTCGGATTGGCGGTGGTCTATCAGATCGTACAAGCCCATGAAGGTAAAGTGTGGGCTAGGTCAAAGCCCGGGCAGGGAACTACGTTCGTGCTGAGGTTGCGACGACTGGACGCGGAAAGAGAAGCGGTTCGAACTCCCGAAGCTGAAACCTCGACTGAATCTCTCACCGAATCCCCGTGGCAAACGCCGCCCAGTGCTGCACTCGCGAGGGTTGCGGCGGAAGGGAGGCAGCGTGGCTAACATCCTGGTTTGCGACGACGAGCGCTCCATCTGCGAAATGCTCGACATTGCTTTGCGCCGCGAGGGGCACCGCGTCGAAACGGTGCAGTCCGGCCAGGCGGCTAAGAACAAGATCGATGGCAATCTCTTCGACCTGATTATTACCGATATCAAGATGCCTAACATCGATGGCATCGAAGTTCTGCGCCATGCGCATCGCGTCTCGCCTGACTCCCCGGTAATCCTTATTACTGCCGTCGACGATTACGAAGCCGCGGTGGAGGCAGTCAAGGCCGGAGGCGCGTCCGATTACATTCGCAAAAGTCCTGGACTAGTGGATGAAATCAAGCTGGCCATCAACCGTGTGCTCGAAAAACTCTCTCTCAGCAAACAGAACTTTGCGCTGCGCCGCGACGCCGCGTCCCACAACTCGCTCGATAACATTATCGGTTCGAGCGCAGCGATGGAGAAGCTGAAGCATACGCTGCGCACCGTTGCCTCGACCGCGAGCACGGTCTTGATTCACGGCGAGAGTGGTACCGGGAAGGAGCTGGTAGCCCGCGCGGTTCACATCTGTTCGCCTCGCGCTACCGAACCGTTTGTGTCGGTGAATTGCGGAGCCTTCCCAGAGTCTCTATTGGAAAGCGAACTCTTCGGTTACTTGAAGGGAGCCTTCACAGGAGCCAATCAGAACAAGCGGGGACTGTTCGAGGTGGCCGACGGCGGCACAATCTTCCTCGACGAAATCAGCGAGATGACCCTGGCGATGCAAGTGAAACTGCTCCGCGTGTTGCAGGAACGCACGGTGCGGCCGGTCGGCGGGACCAGCGAAATTCCTATCGATGTCCGAGTCATTGCCGCCACCAATCGCGACCTTGACAGGGCGGTCGCTGAAAATCTCTTCCGCGAAGACCTCTACTATCGCCTGAACGTGATTCCGATTCGGGTGCCTAACTTGCGGGAACGCCGGGAAGACATTCTTCTTTTGGCCAATCACTTCTTGAAAAAATATGCGGCGGCCGCCAACCGCAGCATCTTGCGTGTCAACAAGAATTCGCTCGATGCTCTTTGCGATTACGAGTGGCCCGGCAATGTCCGGCAGTTGGAGAACACGGTCGAGCGGGCGGTTGCGCTGGAGATGAGCGACGAGTTGCACGTCGAACTGCCGGCGGAGCGGCCTAAGGTTCGCGCGGCGGCCGCAGGCGTGGGAATTGTTGGCGGCATGTCCGAGATAACCGCCGGAGCGATTCTTCCTGAAGGTGTGGGAATGGAAGTTTATGTAGCCAACATCGAGCGCGGACTGCTGCAGAATGCTCTCGAGCACTCAAGCGGGGTGCAGACCAAAGCGGCAGATCTGCTGGGAATTTCTTACCGCTCATTTCGGCATTTGATGAAGAAGTACGAATTGTAGCCGTCAGCTTTTCTTCAACTGCTGCTTCCATCCCAACACACGTGCCTTCGCGCCTTCAGCCTCAGCCTCGGGGATCATTCCTTTTTTCTGATAAAGGACTGACAAGCTAGTGTGGGCGAGCACGTCATCCGGATCTAACTCCGTGATCTGCTGTGCCACTGCGATCGCCTCATCGTAGCGCTGCAAATCCTGCAAGGCTCGGGCCAATCCGTGCATGGCCTCGGTGAATGAGGGATCGGCTGCGAGCGATCCGCGATAGGCCGCGACGGCCTCTTCCAACTTGCCATCCGCCATCAAATCCAGTGCGGCATAGTAGTGGTCTTCGGCCTTCTGGCGGGCGTCTGCGTCTGACATGAATGGAATTTCCTGGGCGGAGAAAGAATTTTAGCATGCTGCAACTTGCAGAGGTTCTCATTGTCTTTGGTCCAAGGAGAAACCAAGGTCCCCTTCGACTTTGCTCAGGGCAGGCTCTCGCTCTGCTCGGGATGACAAATTGTTTGGCTGCGCGGTCAACCTGCGGCTTTCTATGGTCGAACTGTGCCTTCTATAGTTATCATGCTCGCATGCGCCATTCGGTCCGCTTTTTGTGGAATGCTACGAAAGGTCATCGCCTCACCCCGTGGCGAAGCCCATATCTTCTGTGGCGCATCGAGACTTACTGCGGCGTAAAGATGACGCAAATCGGTTTTCTCGAATTCTGGGAATTTCTGTGGCGGGAGCGCGTTAGCCTCTGGCGATTTCTGAAGTGGACAGCCGAAATGGAGCGTTACGCTCATCCCAAGCCAAAAAGCGTGTAGCGAAGCTACGCGCCCTTGCCGGCCGCTGCAGCCTCACCAAGAGTAATTGTGACGTCGGTCCCTTTGCCGGCTCCAGTCAACTGGACCGCGGCCCCGCGGTTCGCAGCAATCTCCAGGAAGCCCATACTTCCAAGAATGCCAAAGACCTCTCCCGGAGCACCCTCGGCGTAGACGTTATGCATCTCGCTGATCTCATGGCTTCCGACGACGATCTTGAATGCCTTGGCTCCAGCTGCGAAAAGCGCCGGAGCATCCTGGGGCGTGATGTTGGTAATGAGGTTTCCGAAGCGGTCGACTTTTAGTACCACCCCGCGCAGGCGGTTGGCATCAACGGCTTTTGGCTTGGGCGCCGAGAAGCGAACGTATTCCTGCACTTCTTCTCCGAACTTGAGTGTGTCAACTTCTTTTGCCAGATACGCGGCGATGGGGGCAAAAATATCGCGCGCATGGAAGGTATTGCTTACCGGCTGCAGAAAGTAATGTTCGGAGGTGATGTGCCGTACGTGCATGCGCTCTTCGCGGGCGTAGACCAGAGAAAGCACGCCATTGTCCGGCGCCACGAAATGATGCTTGTCGCTCGACGCCAAAATTGGACGCCTTGCTGTACCGACACCTGGATCCACCACCACCAGATGTACGGTGCGGGTCGGGAAGTAGGAATAGGCTTGCGAAATAGTGAGCGCGCCATCGAGAACATCGAAGGCTTGCACCGAGTGGCAGATGTCGATAATCTGCGCATCCGGCACAATGTCCAGGATCACGCCTTTCATCGTACCCACAAAGTGGTCATTGTTCCCGAAATCGGTGGTCAGGGTAATGATCGGACGATTCGCCAAGGTTGCCTCTCGATGGAAGACACAGTCCTCCCAGAAAGTCGAAAGTAATTGCTGCCGGGGGTGCCGTCAAGGCACTGAGGTAATGACGGTGTGAGCAGGGCAGCCGATCCAAAGCAGGCAGATCGTTGATTTATAGAAATTCCAGTTGATGAATTCTAGGTGACAGATTTTTGCAAACATGAAAACCGGCACAGGTTCATATCGATTTCTTCGGTTTCAGAAGGAGATTTCTTCGGGTTCAGAGGGAGAAAGAGACGGGCGGAAAGATTGGGTTGACGATATTTCGTTTCAGTTGCTATAGTTGTTGAGTTCCGCGAGTTCATCCAAGCTTGCTGTGTGCCGTGGGTTTCCGCAGAGTTCTGCGGATGCCTGCGCTAGAGCTGTTGAGAAATGCGTTTCCGGTAATGTACAATTAAGTAGTAGCAAGGTTCCCGGAAATTTTCCTCGCTGAAACGTTCCTGCGCTGCCTTTCGCCCTATCACGAGAGCTGCTGTCGCGACTGAAGTGAGTCGAGAAGTAGTTTGCGAGAGGATATGCAGGACAGAAGCTGGCGATACGGAGCACTCCCGTAGTTTTGGCCGGGTGCCACCGTCGGCGGCAGAAATCAGATTGGGACCCAAAATCTCTCTCCGTGATTCACCTGCGGCGAGAAGCATGGCTGGGCGATTGTGCCTGCCAGCCCGGATCGCGTAATCGGCGCCAGGAAGTTGAGAGTGCCGTGCGTTGCGCGCGACGAGCTTGAACGCGTGCGACTCTGGCCCGACTCAGTGCGTGGCTTCTGTTGCAAGCGCCCAGTTGGGAGAGTTTAGTACTTAGCAATTAAGGAGCGGCGAAGAGTGCCTACTTTTAATCAATTGGTAGCTCAGGGGCGGAAGCGGCCACGGTACAAGACGGCCAGTCCAGCTCTCGAAGGATGTCCGCAGAAGCGCGGAGTTTGCACCCGCGTGTACACGCAGACGCCGAAGAAGCCGAACTCCGCGCTGCGCAAAGTGGCGCGCGTACGGCTGACCAATGGAATTGAAGTCACGACCTACATCCCAGGCGTTGGCCACAACCTGCAGGAGCACTCGATTGTGCTGATCCGCGGCGGCCGCGTGAAAGATCTGCCGGGCGTTCGCTATCACGTGATTCGCGGCACACTGGATGCAGTTGGCGTGGCCGGCCGCCAGCAGGGACGTTCGAAATACGGCGCCAAGCGCGCCAAGAAGGGCTGAGAAATAAATGCCTCGTAAAGGACATACAGCAAAGCGGACCGTACCAGCCGACGCCGTTTACGGCTCGAATCTGGTTACGAAGTTCATTAACTCGATGATGTGGCAGGGCAAGCGCTCGACCGCCGAAGGCATCTTTTATGAGGCCCTGACCAAGGTGCAGGAAAAGGGCGGCGACGAAGCTTTGAAGCTGTTCACGAAAGCCGTCGAGAATGCCAAGCCGCTGCTCGAAGTGAAGACCCGCCGCGTGGGCGGCGCTAACTATCAGGTGCCGGTCGAAGTAAATGCTGACCGCCGTACGTCGCTTGCCATCCGCTGGTTGCTGATTTATGCGCGCGGACGCGCCGAGCGTGGCATGGTCGACAAGTTGAGCAATGAGTTGCTGGACGCCGCCAACGGAAAAGGCGCCGCCATCAAGAAAAAAGAGGATGTCCACCGCATGGCCGAGGCCAATAAGGCCTTCGCGCATTACCGGTGGTAAGGACTGCAATAGGTCCTTCGCGGCAAAGAACGCCGCTCAGGATGACAACAATTTAAGCTGACGGCTGAGAGCTGACAGCTGATTTCGGAGCCCAGAAAGAGTTAAGAGTCGTGCCCAGAACAGTTCCATTAGAACGCTGCAGAAACATCGGCATCATGGCCCACATCGATGCCGGAAAGACCACTACGACGGAGCGCATCCTGTTCTATACGGGAAAGACGCACCGAATCGGAGAGGTGCACGAAGGCACTGCCACCATGGACTGGATGGAGCAGGAGCAGGAGCGCGGAATCACCATCACGTCCGCGGCCACGACCTGCACCTGGCGCGATATTCGCATCAACATCATTGATACGCCGGGCCACGTCGATTTCACGGCGGAAGTAGAACGCTCGTTACGCGTGCTCGATGGCGCAGTCGCGGTATTTGACGCGGTGCACGGCGTGCAGCCGCAGTCGGAAAAAGTTTGGCGTCAGGCCGATAAGTACGGTGTTCCTAGAATTTGCTTCATTAATAAGATCGACAAGATGGGTGCGGACTTCGAACTCGCCGTCGATACCATCCGCAAGCGCCTCAGTGCTAAGCCCGTCGCGATTCAGATTCCCATTGGACAGGAAGACAAGTTCAAAGGCGTCATCGACCTGATCAACATGAAGGCCATTGTGTGGCAGGACGACACCATGGGCGCCGAGTATCTCACCGAAGAAATTCCCGCCGAACTGAAGAAGAAAGCGGATGCGTTCCACGCTCAGCTGGTCGAGAGCATTGCCGAGAACGACGACGAAATCCTGCACAAGTTTCTGGAAGGTGAAGAGATCAGCGCGGACGCTCTGCGCGCCTCGCTGCGGAAATCGACGATTGCGTTGAAAGTTTTCCCCGTGGTCGTAGGGACGGCATTCAAGAATAAAGGTGTCCAGCCCCTGCTCGATGCGGTTGTGGATTACCTCCCCTCGCCACTGGATGTTCCCGAAACCCATGGGACCGATCCCAACTCCGGGGAGCAGATCTTCCGCAAGCCGGACGACAAGGCGCCGTTCTCGGCGCTCGCGTTCAAGATCATGGCTGATCCGTTTGTCGGGCAGCTGACGTTTATTCGCGTTTATTCCGGGCAGCTCAAGACCGGAGACACCGTTCTGAACACCGGCCGGCGCAGGACTGAGCGCATTGGCCGTCTGCTCAAAATGCACGCCAACAAGCGCGAAGAGATCAGCGAAATTCTGGCTGGCGATATTTGTGCGGCCGTCGGGCTGAAGGGCGTGAGCACGGGCGACACGATTTGCAGCGAAGATCATCCCATCGCTCTCGAAAATATTACGTTTGCGGTTCCCGTGATTTCGGTTGCGGTTGAGCCCAAGACGAAAGCGGATCAGGAAAAAATGGGGATGGCGCTCGGTCGTCTTGCCCAGGAAGATCCCACATTCAAAGTGCACACCGATCCCGACAGCGGGCAGACCATCATCAGCGGCATGGGCGAATTGCATCTGGAAATCATCGTCGACCGCATGATGCGGGAGTACAAGGTCGAGGCCAACGTTGGCAAGCCGCAGGTGGCGTATCGCGAAACCATTCGCAAGCACGCGGAAGCGGAAGGTAAATACATTCGCCAGACGGGCGGACGCGGACAGTACGGCCACGCGAAAATCTATCTCGACCCCCAACCACCGGGAACGGGATACGAGTTCGTCAACGACACCACGGGCGGTTCGGTGCCGAAGGAATTTATTAAGCCGATCGATCAGGGAATTCAGGAAGCGCTCGAAGGCGGAATTCTCGCGGGCTATCCCATGGTCGATGTGAAAGCGACGCTCTACGACGGCAGCTATCACGATGTTGATTCGAACGAAATGGCGTTCAAGATTGCCGGTTCGATGGCATTCAAGGAAGCTGCGCGGAAAGCTTCGCCGGTGTTGCTCGAGCCGGTGATGCAGGTTGAAGTGGTGACTCCGGAAGATTATGCCGGTGTGATCATGGGCGACCTGAGTTCGCGCCGCGGACGCATCGAAGGCATGGAGCATCGCGCTGGCTCCCAGGTGATTAAAGCGATCGTGCCGCTGGCGGAAATGTTTGGCTACGCGACTCATATGCGTTCGTCGACGCAGGGCCGCGCCGAGTACTCGATGCACTTCGCGCGCTATGAGGAGGCTCCGCGATCCGTTGCGGAGGAAATCATCGCCAAGGTGCAGGGGACGGCGAAGTGACTGCCAGCGCCGCGGTTCGTCGTCGACCGCAGGTTCTGGGTCAGAGAAGGCAAGCGGGTCGAGTTTGGAAATGTTTTTGGCCCGGAAGGAATCTGGGCGCGGTTCCTGGGAACGAGTAAAGGTTACATCGCAACCGAAGTGAATTGCGAGTCGGTCGGCGATGGGCGGTACCGGGTTCGGGATTTCTGGAGCGGGCATCGGAGTTTTGAGATTTTCCGAGAGCGTTATTCGGAGGATTTCAATCAGTTCGAGCGGCAGATTGCCGGGGAATTGGTGGAGAAGCAGGAATTCGTTGGCGCGTATTACGAGAAATCTGACGGCGGGACTGAAGAAGGTTTGGTTTTAAGCTAGGAGCTAGAGGCTGATTTATGGCGAAAGAGAAATTTGATCGTAACAAGCCGCACTGCAACGTAGGGACGATTGGTCACATTGACCATGGCAAGACCACGTTGACGGCGGCCATCACCAAGGTGTTGTCGAAGCACAATCCGAAGAATACGTTCCGGTCGTTCGACTCGATCGATAACGCTCCGGAAGAAAAAGCGCGCGGAATCACAATCGCGACGGCGCACGTCGAGTACGAGACGCCGAACCGGCACTACGCCCACGTCGACTGCCCGGGCCACGCCGACTACATCAAGAACATGATCACGGGCGCGGCGCAGATGGATGGTGGCATTCTGGTGGTGGCGGCGACGGATGGTCCGATGCCGCAGACGCGCGAGCATGTGCTTCTGGCGCGGCAGGTGGGAGTGCCGTATCTGGTGGTCGCGCTGAACAAGTGCGACGCGGTGGATGATCCTGAACTGCTCGAGTTGGTGGAGTTGGAAGTGCGCGAACTGCTGAAGGCCTATC
>Ga0210394_10000526_pt1 | contig 79140 bp, 64 predicted proteins | sample IncBWC12MmetaG_FD_160121 | JGI IMG/M metagenome (GOLD analysis project Ga0210394, IMG submission 160121) | Forest soil microbial communities from Barre Woods Harvard Forest LTER site, Petersham, Massachusetts, United States - Inc-BW-C-12-M | ecosystem: Environmental > Terrestrial > Soil >... | reverse complement strand
GTTCACCTTTGCCACGAAGGAACTAGCGGGAAGCTGGTCCGTGCGTCAACTGGCTGAAGCGTCCGGGTTGAGCAAAAGCAATGTTGCGAATGTTCGACAGCAGTTGGTCGAGCGCGGAGTACTGCGAGAATCGGGGCACGGCTTTGATATCAGCGACAAATCGCGATTACAGGACGAGCTGTTGAGAGGATATGAGTTCGCTCTGCGTCCGAAACTTCTAATCGGGCGTTTCCGGTCCTCCGACAGAGACCTAGACGACATGCTCGCCAGCGTCCGAAAACCCTTTGCAGATCTATCAATCCGGTGGTCGGTAACTGGTGGGCCGGCTGCTCAGGCTCTCCAGAAGTTTTATCGAGGATTAGAACTGCCAATCTTCGTCGACTCGTTCCCTGACCATCTTCGTCGTCAGTTGCGGATCATTCCTGACAAGGCAGGGCCACTCATTTTTCTGCGTTCCTTCGGTACCATCCCGTTTTGGCGAGAAACCGAGCCGTTCCCTCTCGCACATCCGTGGTTGATCTATGCCGAGCTGATGTATTCTTCCGATCCAAGAGCGCACGAAGCGGCGGAAGAACTCAAACGCGAGTTCCTCTCCTGAGCGATGCCCGAACTTACCGACAACCAAATCGCTGACCTCCGAGTCCTGCAAAAACATTGTGGGGCACTCGGAGCAGAATCTGTAATCATCGGGGCCATTGCGTACCAGATACATTTTCCAGCGGAGTCCCGGCATACCGGAGACATCGATTTCGCCGTCGCCTTGGACCTTGACGAATTCGCAGAGTTGGAACGCCGACTTCTTGCAGACGGCTGGGTCCGTTTCGCAAACCGTGAGCACCGATGGCGGAGCGCCCAGGCAACGATCCTGGACCTGATCCCAGCTGGACCCAAGCTTCGGGAAGCCAAGCAGATCACGTGGCCCATTAGTCAGTTCAAGATGAGCCTGGTGGGATTCGACCACGTATTCGCGACCACTCAGCCGGTTCAGCTTGCGCCAGATCTGACGCTGAAGGTGATCTCATCTACCGCACTGATGCTCCTGAAAATTGTCGCATTCATGGACGATCCGCAGCGGCGAGTCAAGGACCTAGATGACATACGGGGCCTGCTTTTGCAATATGAAGCCGACAGCGAGCGGATATTCTCGGACGTAGTGATAGATGCTGCGCTCCAAGACTTTGGATTGGCTCCTGCCTTTCTGATGGGTCTTGATCTGCGTGCGCTTTGCGCGGACGACGAAGTACAGATTGTCCACACGTTTCTCGAAGCGATGAATGAAGCCAATCCAGCGTGGATGGCGTTCGTCCGTGCCAGAGGCGTCGGGGACCATGTCGAGGAAGACGCTCGTGCCCAGATCGAAACCTTCAGACAAGGTTTTGAGCGGAAGGCGTGAAGGGCGCCAGAACGCTCGGGTCGATCAAATCGGTCTGGACGCAAAACGGGGGACTAACGAGGGACTGGGGACTAATTGGGGACTAGGGACTAAACGAGGGACTGAAGTGCGTTTCTTGCGCGTACTTACAGGTGCTTAGGTGTCATCCGTGCGCTTGTAAGTTGTTTGGTATCAATTTCCCTTTGAACTCATAACCCAAAGGTCGGTGGTTCAAATCCACCCCCCGCAACCAAAACCTCCTTTTGGTTTCAATGGGTTGAGCCAATCTCACAAACTAGCTCGGTGACTCTAAACCCTGATTCCCAGCCGAATTTAGGAAATTGTTTAACCCAGATTTACCCACTACCCGTGAAGGGTACGGCGGGCGTGATTCGCCTGGCTCGCTCCATTCCACGGTTGAGCTTAGCCTTTCCTTTTCTCGTGAGGTTGCGACTCCGCCATCACGACGCGGAGACTACTCTTGACGCGCTGCTTATACGGTCTTCGCTGCCTCGGCACTGGCTAGCCGTTGAAGAAGCACCTGCCAACTGCCGCAAGCGGGCACACGTGCGGCAGACATCCGTTTTCCTCGTTTCCATTTTTCAGGCCCGCGCTCCTCCGGGGTGAACTCAATGCGGATCTGCTGCGCAATGTCCTCCGCCACACTCTTTTGTACCGCCAAGGTGTCCTGCAGATTGCCCTCATAGCTCTTGGCCCACAAGTGCTTGCCAGCATATTCACTGAGTCTGCTAACCGGGTCGAAGAAATCGGTCGAAGATCTGCCGACCCGGCCTTGCTCCAGTCAGACGATGGGAATATTTCGTCAAAGCCTGAGTTCTATTCACTAAGAGCCCCTGAATCTGGCAATCGGTTGAGCGAGGAGCAAATGTGTTGAACCCTTTTGATCCAAAGTCTGTATTCCTGGCAAAGCACGCGCAACACGTCGTGTTGATTCACTTCCCGATCGCTCTGCTGATTGCTGCAGTGGCCTTCGACGTAATAGCGCAGTGGACCAAGCGACATGGCTTGGCGGACGCTGCTTGCTACAACCTGCTCGTGGCAGCAATTTCGACTGTGCCGGTTCTTGCCACGGGCCTTCTCGCATGGCAGTTCCAACTCGAGGGACAGAAGCTCAAAGGCGTTTTACTGCTGCACCTGGTTCTGGCGTGCGTGTCGAGTGTGATGATCTGGCTGATCTGGTCGATACATTTTCGGGCGCGGCGACATGATGCATCCTTACCGAGCTATCGCCTGGCCATCGAATTCCTGACCGTCGGCGTGGTTGTTCTAACGGCACACCTGGGTGGCTTTCTGAGCGGTGTAAACGGGCCCGGTTAGTCTACCTGCCTCATCTCCTCCGGTTACCGGCATCCCAAATTGGTTTGGAATAAAAGCGGATTGCGCCAGTTATCAAGTCAGAACGCTACAAGCAACGGAGGGCAAATGGCAGACAAGGAGCAAGATCTCATTGATCAGAACTTACAAGATCTCAAAAACGATGGCATCGACCGTCGCGGATTTCTAAGGTGCATGGCATGGGCAGGCACCGGCCTGGTTTGGACCCTGAGTGGTGGCGTTCCCGTATCTCGCGCGTTCGCCAAAGGCCCCCATAAAGGCCACGAGAAGAGCGCGGACTTCAGCTTCGTCCAGATCAGCGACAGTCACATCGGTTTTAGCAAGCCAGCCAACCCGGATGTCACGGCCACGCTGCAAGTCGCGATCGACAGGATCAATGCGTTGCCCCACACGCCTGACTTCATCATTCACACCGGCGATCTAAGTCAGCTCTCCAAACCCAGTGAATTCGACACGCTCGATCAGGCACTAAAAGGGGCATCCGCGAAACAGATCTACTACGTGCCGGGCGAGCATGACATGCTGACCGACAACGGCGAGCAATATCTTCAGCGCTATGGCAAAGGCACGAAGGGCGCGGGTTGGTACAGCTTCGATCAGAAGGGAGTTCATTTCGTCGGCCTGGTGAATGTCGTCAACTTGAAAGCCGGAGGCCTCGGATCGCTCGGTCACGAGCAACTGGAGTGGCTCGAGGACGATCTCAAAGACCGCTCCGCCAGCACGCCCATTGTGCTTTTTGCTCACATACCTCTGTGGACTATCTACCCCGACTGGGGTTGGGGCACCGACGACAGCGAGCAGGCCTTGTCTTGCGTCAAACGTTTTGGCTCGGTGACCGTGCTGAACGGCCACATTCACCAGGTGATGCAGAAGGTCGAAGGCAAGCTTTCGTTTCACACGGCAATGTCCACTGCCTTCCCGCAGCCTGCTCCGGGAACGGCTCCCTCAGCTGGGCCCATGAAAGTGCCGGCCGACCAGTTACAGAAGGTGTTGGGTATCACCGACGTGAACTACCTGGTCAGGGGCAAGAGCCTCGCCGTTGTCGACTCCGCCCTCGATGGCTCGTCACCATCCACGTCCGGAAAGAACGCCGGCTAGAACCTGGCGGCCCAGAAGTTGTTACCGCCGGAATAAAAGATCTGAAACCGAGTTATTTCTAGTGAGACCGATTTACGAGGAGAGACGATGAGGCGGATCACAACCAGTCAGTTTGTTGATTTCACATGGAGCGCCGTGGCGCTTGTCGTAATCGTCGCAGCTATGACGATTGGCGGGGCATCGGCTTCGTCGGGTTCAGAGCATGGAGGCGCCTCGGGGATGGTGCAAGCCCCCTCAGCCGATACGTCACCGGACTTAGCAGTTGAAGTCAAGATCGACAATTTTGCGTTCACGCCCGGCGTAATCACCGTGAAATCAGGTACAAGGGTGACCTGGATCAACCGCGACGACATTCCCCACACGGTTGACAGCACGCAAGGCAAGTTCAAATCCGCAGCGATGGACACAGACGATAAGTTTGACTTCCGCTTCACTGAGCCGGGCGAATACCCGTACTACTGCCGGATGCATCCGAAGATGACCGGAAAAATCGTCGTGCAGCCCTGACAATTCTACAGAGCCACAACATGGAGATCTTTATGCAACGTTTTTATCGCTCAGCCCTGCTGCTCAATCATCGGATTGTCGGTGATCGCCGAGCAGACCGGTGCCGCCGCAGGAATTCGAATTATCGTTGCCGGCTTTGGCTAAGGCCGCCTCCCAAGGTCACCGGCAACTCCGGGCGGATCGTGACAACATTGCAGCTAAGAGCTCTTTGCTCCGAGCCTCCGTGGTGGAACGTTCTGATTCAGCCGGAAGAAGTTACCGGGATCATACTGCGACTTGATCGCTACCATGCGGTCCCATCGTTCGTGATAAGCCTCAGGCACGCGATCCTGTTCATCACCGCTCATGAAGTTTACGTAAACCCCCGGCTTCATCGCGGGCCGAAGTTTGTTGAAGACCCCGCGAATCCAATCAACATTCCCGGCATCCGCGGATGGCTCCGACCAGCTCGCCAGCAAATTCAGGATGAACGGAGAGTTGCGATCCCCGAATGCGGTCTCGTCCACTCCCATCCGCGCCGCAGCGCCGCCCAGATAGGCCACTTCAACCTGGGTTTCCGATGACGGAATCGTGGCGACTGCCTCCACCAGGCGATCAATCACGCTGTCGTCGAGATAAGTAAAATAACCCGACTTGGTGTAATAGCGCCGGCCGGACGGAAAATCGGAATCCGCCATGGTTTGCAAGTTCAGGAACGACACAATCTTGCTGCTCACAGAATCCGGGCTGCAAAGGGAAAGCGCGCGCTGCAGATACTGACGCCCGGCTTCGGGATCCCCCGTCCAAATCAAGGAACTGCTGGCCACAGGCCGCCCGCGGAGTTCACCGGGCACCTTATTTGCATGCGCAGCGAGGCGAAGATCAATATTCCACTTCAAGTCGATCGGCGCCTCCGCCATAAAGTCTCTCCACGTTTCGAGGAGCCCACGAATGCCGGACTCGGGAGTTAAGCCCTCAGCAAGCACCACGGACGTAAGCGGATGAAGCTTCACCTCGAATTCTGTTACCACTCCGAAGTTACCGCCGCCTCCGCGGAGAGCCCAAAATAAATCCGGGTTCTCCTTCGAGTTGCAGCGCACCACCGAACTATCTGCAGTTACGAGAGTGAACCCTTCGACGTTGTCGCATGACAATCCGAATCGCCGGGTGAGCCATCCGGTGCCTCCACCCAGGATCAATCCGGAAGCTCCGGTATGAGAGACGACGCCGGAGGGAAAAACAAGCCCTGCTTTCTGCGTAGCGCCGTCAATCGATCCCAACAAACACCCTCCGGCAATGGTGGCTCGGCGTTTCGTGGGATCGACCGTGACCTGCCGCATTCTGGTGAGGTCGATCACCAGGCCGCCGTCGCATGTGCTGAAACCCGCGAGGCTATGCCCTCCACAGCGGACAGCCGTAACAATTCCCGTCTCCGCAGCGGCCCGGACCGCATGCTGAATGTCGCTTACATCCGCGCAGCGCGCGATCAGGGCTGGTGTCCGAGCAACCATCCCGTTCCAAATGATGCGCGCGTCTTCGTACCCGCTTTGGCCGGGGCGCAGCAGGTCCCCTTTGAATCGTCGGTGGAGCGAAGAATAAACCTCTTCGCTGGCTTCGGACATTTCGCGCTCTCCTTATAGAGTGTGCTTGTAAACCACGAAAGAGTCGTTCGCCTAAGCGGTTCTGCGGCCCCGTCTACGAAGGTACCAGAGCGAGATCAAGGCCAGGAAAACAGAAAATGCTGGAACCGACCATTGCAATCCGTCAACCCAGAAAGTTGTTATGGAAATTGCAATCAGTAACAGAATCCCCACGACGGTAAAAAACGGGTGCGCCCAGAGCCGCATGGGCAGACTCGCCAGCCGCTCGTTCGTGATGGTTTTGCGAAAACGAAGATGCGTGTTGAGAATCACCAGCCACACGAAAAGCATTCCGGCAACCGCTGTCCCATAAAGCATGAGGAACGCATTCTTCGGGGCAAAGATGGCCAGCAGAATCGCTGCGACAATCCCCGCAGTGGAAGCCAGCAGCGCCTTGTGCGGCACTCCGTTGCGGCTCACTTTGCCCATCCACGCGGGCGCATAGCCTCCCTGCCCCAGAGAGAAAAGCATTCGAGTTGACAGATAAAGGTTGGTATTCACACTCGACAGTGCCGCCGTGAGCACAACGAAATTCATGATCGCAGCCGCGAACGGTATATGCGCCGCGGCAAATGCCGTGACAAAAGGACTGCCGGACATCCCGGACGAGCCTGCGGTTTGATTCCATGGAACCATCGTCACCATAATCGCAATCGCCAGCACATAGAACAAAATGAGCCGCCAAACAATGCTTCGCATAGCGCGGGGAATCGTTACCTCCGGATGCTCGGCCTCTCCGGCCGTGACCGCGATAATCTCCACTCCCATGTAACTGGTGACGGTGATGGTGAGCGAAAGCCAGACTCCTTTCCATCCCGCAGGAAAAAAGCCTCCATGCTGGGTTAAGTTGCCCAGGCCAATCGCGCCGCGCGAGCCAATCCCAAGAATTAAAGATATTCCGACAATGATGAAGGCGACGATGGCCGCCACCTTGATGGTTGCGAACCAATATTCAAACTCACCCAGGCGGCTCACCTGCATGGAGTTGAGTGCCACCAGCGCGGCCGAAACCAACACGACCCAAATCCACTGCGGAACATGCGGGAACCAAAAAGAAATATAGATGCCGGCGGCGGTGACTTCAGCGCCGATAGCGATGATCTGTGCAACTCCGTAAGTCGCTCGAACCGAGAAACCCGCCCAGGGATTGAGATACTTCTCGGCGTAAACTCCGAACGCGCCGGCTACCGGATGGACCACCGCCATCTCCGCCAGCGCATACGACATGATCAGAGCGATGCCTGCTCCCAGAAGATAGGAAAGAATCACGGCGGGTCCAGCGAGGCGAATGGTGACACTGCTTCCCAAAAACAAACCCACACCGATGGCGCCGCCAATCGCCATCATAGTGAGCTGCCGCTGCCCTAGCCGCCGGTGCAGACCTTCCACCTCCGGCATCGTACCTTGTCGATCAGTCATAGCTGCCAACGCTGGCAGGGTCAGGGTCAAGAACCATCAGGTCGAGATTCTTTTTGAGAACTTCCACGACCGCCTTCACGTCGTCCAGTGTGTTGTACACGTGGAACGATATCCGCAGCCCGTCGTACCGGTTCGATGCAACAATGTTGCTTTCGGCGAGCTTCTGCACCAGTAAGCTTGAATCCTTGGCCTGCAGTACGACCAGCGGACCGGCGCTATCAGCGGGCGTCTTAGCGCGAATGCCCAGGTCGTGGGCGCAGCTCAACATTGATTGTGCGAGTTTTTTGACATGGTTCGCGACATTCTCCATCCCGATTTCTTGCAGCAGTTGGAATCCGGGCAGAGCCGCATACACATTGGGCACGGATGGAGAACCTGACTCGAATCTTCGCGCCGTGGAATTTAACTCGAACAGTTTGGGATCGTAGGCGAACGGATTGGCTTGCCCAAACCATCCAGTGACTGTAGGAGCCAACGATGAAATGAGCTCTTTGCGCACGTACATAAAAGCGAGGCCGGGAGGACCGAGCAGGTATTTGAGCGTCCCGGTTGCAAAAAAGTCCAGATCCATGGCTTTCACGTCAATCGGCCGCGTTCCGGAATCCTGGTAATCATCGAGCATCACGAGAGCCCCAGCACTGTGCGCGATCTTCGTGATCGCCTCCACGTCGGACCGAAATCCATTCTTGAAACAAACGCGCGTGATGGGCACGATGAGCGTATTGCGGTCGACCATTGTTTCGTAATTGACCGTCGGAATAAGGTTGCCCTCCGCCTTTACGAACTGCACCTCGGCACCTCGAACCCGTTGCCCCAGCCAGACATGCCCCATCGTAGGAAACTCGAACTCGCCCATCACAACTTTCTTCCGCTCCCGGAAATTCAAAGCGCTGGCGATGCCATTGATGCCTGCGGACACGCTGGTCACAATGGCAACTTCATCCGGGCTGGCCTTGATGAATTGCGCAAAAGCGGTTCGCGCCGCCTCATACCGATTCACCCACAGCTCCCACGGCGAGCCTTGCTCATGCCAACTCGCCATGAATTCCTCCAGGCCCGCCTGCACCGCATCCGATAGCGGTCCCTGGGAACAACTGTTGAGATAGATTTTGTGTTTGAAGATTTTGAAGCGAGAACGAATCTGCCGGATTTGTGCGTCGGTCAGCATGACTCTTTCATCTCAGCCAGTACTCTTCCGAACCTGCGCACCTCGTGGACTGTATTGTAGTGGACCAGGGATGCTCTAACTGCGCCACTCTCTGGGGCGAGCCCGAGTCGCTTCATCAGCCGCGGCGAGTACATGTGGCCGTCGCGCGCGCCGATATTCTGTTTCGCGAGTTCTTCCGTGACTCTTGCCGGCGGCACGTTCGGCAAATTGAAGCTAAGCGTGGGTACTCGCTGACCGATTCGCTCTTCTTCCGCCATGCCGTAGATGACCGCGCCGCAATCCTTGAGCACCCGCAGCATTTCCACCGAAAGCGATTCTTCGTAGTCCCGGATTGCCTCGAACGCGCGTTGCAACGCGGAACGCCGAGACTCTGACTTCGCCGCATCATTCCCGGTCAAGCCTCGGCCTAGTGTTTCCAGGTAGCCTACCGCAGCGTCCATTCCAGCCACATTTTCGTAGACAAAGGTGCCCGCCTCAATTTTTCCGGGTGGCTCGTCGGGGATGAAATCCTCCCGGAAGGTCGGGAGCTTTTCCAGCAGTTCGCGCCGTCCCCACAGAAACCCCATGTGGGGACCGAAAATCTTATAGCCCGAACACACCAGATAATCGCAATCGAAGGCCTGCACATCAATCAGCCCGTGGGGGCCGTAATGCACGGCATCGAGAAAGATTTCGGCCCCGGACGCATGTGCGACTCGTGCCGCCGCCGCGACGTCCACAATCGAGCCGATAGCATTCGAGGCCAGCGTGCACGCCACCAGGCGCGTCTTCGAAGACACTAAGGGGACCAGGTCGTCCGCATGCAGATTCCCATCGTCCCTCACCTTCCACCAGGAGACTTTCGCTCCGCTCCGTTCCAGCGCGAGCCAGGTGGCGACATTAGCCTCGTGGTCCATGTCGGTCACTACAATCTCGTTCCGCTCATCGAGCGTCTGCCCGATCGCCAGACTCACCAAACGAATAAAGGAAGTGGCGTTCATGCCAAACGCGATTTCGCTCACGTCGCGAGCGTTCACCAGATCAGCCACGCTGTGCCGCGCACGCAGCACCATGTCGTCCACGTCGCGGCTCTTCGCGTAGCGTCCCCCTCGCTGCACATTGCACTCGAGGAGATGATGATTCACCGCATCCAGCACGACCTGCGGAACCTGCGCACCCGCTGCATTATCAAAAAACACAAAGCCCGGAGGACGACTCAGCGCGGGAAAAGCAGCACGAACCGTTTCGATAGGAAAAATCGCACTCGATGCGGCGGGAATGTCTGCGTTGAGAACACCTCGGGATTCGGCCTCCAAATCTCGCTCCTGGTTACCGCTGAAAAGTCAGGCAGTCTTGCAAAATGACCAGCGCCAAACCTATACTCCGCTGCGACAACTCGTCAACCTGAAAGCAAACACTTGCCCGTATCCGCCTCCAATTCCAAGCTGATCTACGACGCCCTGAAGGAATGCGACATCCGCCTCGTCTCAGCCCTGCCGGAAACCTGGTTGGTGCATCTCATCCGGCTGGCGGAAGAAGACCCAGAGATGATTCTGGTGCGCCTGGCGAAGGAGGAAGAAGCAGTCGGCATCTCGGCAGGCGCACACTTTGCCGGAGTCAAGTCGGCCATGCTGATGCAGAACCATGGCTTCCTGGCATCCATTAACGGCATCGTCTCTTTCGCACATCTATACAAAATTCCTCTTTTGATGCTCATCAGCTACCGCGGTTCTTTGGGAGAACGCGACCCGTGGCAGACGCAAGGCGGCAATGTTACGGAGCCGGTCTTGCAAGCCTTGCGTATCCCTTACTTTTTTCTCGACGCGTCGGACACCGTCAGAAAGCGAATTCGGCAGGCGCAGACTCTCGCCGAAAGCAGTCTGCAGCCGGTCGCCCTTCTGCTGACGCGCGACCTGATGTGGGAGGAATGATGCTTCGCGTCGACTGTCTTCGGTCAGTGTATTCGGAACTGGAAAACTGTCTGGTCGTCACGATCATGGGAGCAGTCGCGGCGGAACTTCAATCACTCGGTCATCGTCCGAATTTCTTTTATCTGCAACACGCGATGGGCCTGGCGTCTTCCACGGGATTGGGCCTGGCTCTGTGCCTGCCCGAACAGAGAGTGATTGTCTTCGATGGCGATGGCTCGCTCTTGATGAACCTTGGCAGCCTTAGCACAATGGCACGTTATCGCCCCAGGAAACTGCTGCACGTCGTTTTCGACAACGAAAGTTTGCTTTCGGTCGGCGGATTCCCCACAGCGACCAGCACGGGCACAGACCTGGAGGGCATCGCCCGCTCCTCCGGCATTCCCCGAGTGACCACAGTCCGGACTGTGGAGAGTTTCAAGGCGGCCGTGACCGGTGCCATGCAGGGCAGCGATCTGACTTCAATCATCGCCAAGGTTGAAGCCAAGGGCCCCGCGGCCTACGTCACCGACCTGTCGTTGCTTGAGAATCGTTTTCAATTCCGCCGGCACATCCAATCGCTCAAAACGCGCTAAAGGCAGGTTCGGGCGCGCTCAAGCGGACGTTGAGTGTCGGACGAAACACGAGGAGCCCAATGTCTCTCGTCTTAATTACGCTGCTCGAGGAACTTGCCGCCGGCCGGCTGCGTGTCGTGGATCTGACCCAGCCCTTAACACCGCAGACTCCTTTGTTGCCGCTGCCATCGCAGTGGAACAACACGCCCGCATTCAAAATCTGGGAGCTGTCGCGGTACGACGACCGCGGTCCCGCCTGGTACTGGAATGGGTTCGAAACCGGCGAACACACTGGCACCCATTTCGACGCGCCCGTCCACTGGATCTCGGGGAAAGACCTACCGGACAATACCGTCGATCGCATCCCGCCGAAAAAATTCATCGGACCTGCCTGCGTGATCGACATGAGTGCGGACGCGGCGAGAAATCCAAACTACTTGTTGACGCCCGAGCATCTCCGCCAATGGGAGCAGGAGCACGGCCGCATTCCGGCGGGCGCGTGGGTTCTCTTGCGTACGGACTGGTCGAAACGGACCGACCCCAAGGATTACATCAACCTGAAGGAGAATGGACCTCACACGCCCGGATTCGCCAAAGAAAGTTCCGCGTTTCTAGCCGAGGAGCGCGATGTGCTCGGTGTCGGCGTGGAAACTGTCGGAACCGATGCCGGCCAGGCCGCCACTTTTGATCCGCCCTTCCCGAACCACTATCTGATGCACGGCAGCGGCAAGTTTGGGTTGGCCAGTCTGTCCAACCTTGATCAACTTCCTCCCACCGGCGCAATCGTCATCGCCGCGCCACTGAAAATCGTCGGCGGCTCCGGCAGTCCTCTGCGGGTTATCGCCATCACACCCTGAAAAAGAAATGGCTCCTCAGGTTACCTGAAACGTAGTTTCAACGAGATGCAGGTCCGCGGATGACACCTAAGACCACGAAAGGCAGCGTTAAGCAAGCTGAGAGAGCGCAGGTAGAGCGCACATTTTGAAGCCCGGATCCCTAGGTTTCCTGCCTACAACGCGAACCACATTGGAAACCGTACGGGACGGGGTCATTGAGCGTAATGAAGATTTTCCTTTCGGGAACTGACAAGCCGGTCGGATATGCGATAGTGACTCGGTTTATTTGTGAGACGGAAAGCCTCCAATGAAGACGATGCCAGCTAAGAACCACACTGCCACTATCCACCAAAACGTCTTCGGCTCTTTGGCTCGGCTGACCAAACCTTGACCGCGTGTAACAGTTTTCCCGGTGCACATCGAAATCCCGGCCACGATCAAGAAAAGAAACCCCAACAAGTGTAATGGCTCGGTGACGAAGTGTGAAATACGATCTATATTCATGCCGAATGCGGGCGCGTCATCCTCCGGGTTTTCCCTTCTCTTAATACTACATGCGGTCGCAAACGTGGGTCGCAACGCCCCCCACAATCCGGGCAGAAGTTCCTCTTCGGGTTATCGCCATCACACCTGAAAAAGAAATGGCTCCTCAGGTAGGATTCGAACCTACAACCCTCCGGTTAACAGCCGGATGCTCTACCATTGAGCTACTGAGGAGTGTGGTGGATCGCGCTTGGGGCGCGATCTTTTTTGCTGACGCTTTATCATAGCATTCCCGCTGGATGTCTGAAAACTGTGCTGCAATCGACTTCCGACGCCGGCTGGCTTCTCGATCTGTTCCTGTCTTCTATTCTGATAACCTTGGTTTTTGAGGTGTTTATGGCGGGAGGGGTGCGTTTGGCGTTTACTTTTTCTTGTGTTTTGCTGGCTGCGGCGGCGTATGCGGGCGATGATTCCAAGTCTTCTTCTACTTCTGGTCCTCCTCAAGCTGAGGTGAAGCCGGTCATCGATATGTTTCATGGCACCAAGGTGCTCGACAACTATCGGTGGCTCGAGGACGGCAAGAGTCCGGCAACGCAGGAGTGGGTGGAGGAGGAGATGTCCTACACCCGTGGGATGCTGGACCGGCTCGCGGGGCGCGACGCGATCCACAAACGTCTGACTGAGCTGCTCTCGATCGGCAGCGTCACTCCGCCAATCATTGCGGGCAGGCATTATTTCTATACCAGGCGCGAAGGGATGCAGAATCAGCCCATCCTATATGTGCGTGATGGGTTGAACGGAGAAGACCGCGCCCTGGTCGACGCCAACCAACTCGCCGCCGACGGCACCATCGCGCTCGACTGGTTCCAGCCCAGCGAAAACGGAAAGTATGTTGCCTACGGCACTTCGCCCAGCGGATCGGAAATGAGCACGCTGCACATCATCGAAACCAAGACCCGCACGGTTCTTCCCGACACCATCGAGCGCACGCGGGCGGCGTCGATCGCGTGGACGCTCGACAATTCCGGTTTCTATTACACACGCTATCCGAAGAAAGGCGACGTGCCCGACGGGCAGGAGATGTACAACCGGCACGTTTATTATCACCAGCTCGGCGACGATCCCGCGCTCGATGACAAGCTAATTTTTGGCGAAGGCCGCGATGCGGAAGACTGGCCGAGCGTGAGCCTGTCGAACGATGGGCGCTGGCTGCTCATCAATGTTCAGCAGGGCTGGACTAAGTCCGAACTTTTTCTGATGGACCTGAAAGCCGGCACTCCGCCCACGCGCATCACCACCGGCAAGAATTTCCTCTACGGCGGCGAGGTCTACGACAACAAACTCTACATCACGACGGACGAAGACGCCCCGCGCTACCGTGTCTTCGTCGCCGACGCCGGAAATTATGATCGCGAAGCCTGGAAGGAACTGATCCCCCAGGCCGACGCTGTGTTACAGGGTGCAGCAGTGTTCGGTGGCAAACTCTTCGCGCAGTATGAGCAGAACGCGTCATCGCAGCTCAAGCTTTTCGATCTCGACGGCAAAAAGATCAGCGACATCAATCTTCCGGCAACCGGCACCATCTTCGGAACCGGCGGCCGCTGGGATCGCGACGAGGCGTTTTTCGGATTCCACTCTTTCACCGTGCCTCCGAGCATCTATCGTCTTGATCTGAAGCCAGTGGACGCGGTGACCGCCGGGAAGAATCCCGTTGCGAGCGACGTGATTGCGAATCCGACTGTCTGGACCAAGGTCGACGCCCCTTCGATCGATCCCTCTGCCTACGAGGTCAATCAGGAGTGGTTCAAGTCGAAGGACGGCACGCGCGTGCCCATGTTCATCGTGCATAAGAAAGGTCTGACGAAGAACGGGAAGAATCCCACGCTGCTGACGGCCTACGGCGGCTTCAACGTGAGCCAGACGCCCGAGTTCAAGCGCGCCCCGTATCTCTGGCTGGAGCACGGCGGCATCTACGCCGTAGCGAACCTGCGCGGAGGCGCCGAGTTCGGCGAAGACTGGCATCGCGCGGGCATGCTCGAACGGAAACAGAATGTGTTTGATGATATGACGGCCGCCGCCGAGCACCTCATCGCAGAAAAATATACCGACAAGAATCACCTCGCCATCCAGGGCGGCTCCAACGGTGGCCTGCTGATGGGCGCCATGATCACGCAGCGTCCCGACCTGTTCCGCGCCGTCGTCTGCCAGGTCCCGCTGCTCGACATGCTGCACTACCAGGATTTTCAGATCGCCAAATTGTGGATCCCGGAATACGGCAGCTCCGAAAATCCCGACCAGTTCAAGTGGCTCTACGCCTACTCGCCCTATCACCACGTGAAGCCGGGCACGGAGTATCCCGCCGTCCTGTTTATGACCGCGGATACCGATACCCGCGTCGACCCCATGCACGCAAAAAAAATGGCGGCGCTGATGCAGGCCGAAGCTCGAAATGGATCGAGCAGGACGCGTCCGATCTTATTAAGAATCGAAAGCAAAGCCGGCCACGGCGCCGGCAAACCAGTGACCAAGCAGATCGAAGAATTTACGGATGTGTATTCGTTCTTGTTTTGGCAGCTGGGGGTGAAGGAATAGAGGTGGGGAATAGAGGCGGGGTAAGGGAATAGAGGTTTCGTGGAAGGGCACGGCTTTGGCCGTGCCGTCAGAAGCCCCAAATAGTTGCGGGCTTCAGCCCCTGAGGTTCCCACCCTTTCGCAAAGATCGCGAAAGTATGGGGCGCCCGCCCCCAAAAGGACCAATAGGACGGAAATCGTGGATGACAGAATTTTTCTGAACGCCGCTGGCCACTATCCAAACGTGAAGAATTAACCTAATCAGATAGGCACGAGAAAGGATCTGAAACGCGCCGGTCTCTTGCTCAAGGACAGTCTTCGAGTGAAGTTTTAGCGGACAGGAGTGTCCGCTCCACATTTTATTTTTTCACTTCGGCTGGAGTCTACGCGATTCGGGCGGCCGATCTCCCAGTGATGTCCGAAGGGATCTACGACGCGGCCCAATCGCCAGCCGTGTTCCTCGACCACGGCATAGACCTGCGACGCGCCGGCCGCCAGGGCGCGGGCGAACACAGCATCGGGATCGGCCACCGTTAAGATCAGGCGAACCGAACTACCGCCGATGGTCTGAGGACTGAAGTTGCCATTTTCGGGAGACTCGTCACTCAACCAAAACTCTGCGCCTTCCACTGAAAGCCGAGCCACCACGCTATCGCCGTCACCCATGCGAAACACTTCGGTCGCTCCGAAAGCGGACTTGTAGAAATCCACGGCTCGCGCGCCATGGCGCACGGAAAGCCAGGGAGCGATGGTGGTCGGAAGGGCGGTACGGATTGTCACAAGACTCTCCTCACGGGCAAATAGCGGAGACTGACTCGTCCTAGAAACAATATCAGCCGGGCAGCGAACCTGTCATGGTAAAATCCCCAGACCTAAGGCTGGACGCTGCTTTGCCCGGGCTATCCCAGCCCTGACCCTCTCCCGGAGGTACCCTTCATGTCTCGTTCCCTTGCAGGTCCACGTCTGGCTTCCTTCTTATTGGGTCTGATGGCGGCGGTTTCCCAGTTTGCCCTCGCGCAAGACGCGCTGCCCAACCATCTCACCAAGCGCGTTGTGGGGGACTATGGATATTGGAGCCGGTATCAGACTCCGGCGTATGGTGCCGCGCAGATTCCCTACCACATGCTGACTCACATTAATCACGATGGAGTGTCGTTCGATGCGAGTGGCACCTTGTCCGTGCCCTCCGGACAGGGAAACGAATTCCTTGAGCCCGATCTCAACAACCGAGCCCATGATGCGGGCGTGAAAGTCATGCTCCTGCTGGGTGGAGATTTTACGGGGCTCGAAGCCAGCGGCGAAGTGCAGACGCTGGTCGATAACATCGCGGCCTTCGAAAAAGAGAACCACTACGACGGCGTCGACATTGACTGGGAGTATCCAGAAACCACGGGCGACCGCAAATTTCTCGTGGATCTGATGGAGAAGTTCCGCAAGTCAGACCCAAGTTATGTCTTGTCGATCGACGCGGCCCCGTGGGGCGGCTACGGATACGACCTGAAGCACCTGCAACTGTCTCTCAACTACGTCAACATTATGATGTATGACTGCGCAGGTCCGTGGACGGCGCATGGGCAGCTGAATTCGCCCATCTTCTGGGACTGGCACAATCCTGCGCCCTACGAATGCCAACCCGGGGGCAGCGTGCATGACACGGCGAACATTTTTCTGAAGCAGATGCCGGGCGCAAAGCTGAATATGGGGACGCCGTTTTACGGCTACCACTACCACAACATCAACCAGCTTTTTGGGTTGTGTCCGAACTCGGCGTGGACCCAGGATGGCGAATGCGATTGGGCGGTTACCAGTGGAAACTACGGTCCGGACTTCAAGCCACTGATCAACCAGCACGGATGGGAGACTTTTTACGATCCGGTTGCCTTCGTGCCCTACATGCTGCGGACCGACGGCAAGGACGGTTACATTACCTACGATGACGCGTTCTCGACGTACTACCGCGTCTGGTACTCCGATTGGGATCGCGGACTGGGCGGGACGTTTATGTGGTCGCTCGACGCCGACTACGACGGCCACTCGCAGGACTTGATGGTGGCGATGTATAACGCTTCGCTGACCGGAAAGAAGTAAGGAGACGGCGGCGATGAACGGGCAGACACGAAGAGATTTCTCTGTACACTTGGCGGCAGTGTTGCCTGCGATGGGGATGGCAGGACACGTTTTTGGCCTCGCAAGTCCCCAGGCAGATCGGAACGGGATATCGCACACTTGCGAGAGCATCCATCAAGAGGTTGTTTTCAAAGCCCTGCGGAAGCGCGTCTACGAAGCGCTGACGCAGTCGAAACGGTTCGCGCAGGTGACCGATTTCGTCATGAAAGGCGCTTCGGCGGAGATCAGCGCGGACGAGGGTGGTGCGTTCTCGCTTTTTGGTGGAGTGATTCTGGGCCGACACATTGAACTCGTTCCGTACGAACGGATCGTGCAGGCGTGGCGGGAGAAGGATTGGCCGGCGGGGTTGTACTCGGTCGTGAGGTTCCAATTGAACGAACAGGGAGCCGAGACGAAACTGATTTTCGATCACACGGGATTCCCGGACGGTGCGGCCGCGCACCTTGCGCCGGGATGGTGGTCGCATTACTGGGAGCCGCTGCAGAAGTATCTGGGGTGACGCGGCACACGTCGCTGCTCGTACAGGTACCTCGGGGGCTGAAGCCTTCGAATCCAAGACCCACTCTAGAAAATCGATTCTCTAGCCAATATGTAAAGGCGGGAGCCGCTCTGCGTTGAATAGGTTTGACCCGTCGTACCCAACGTGTTATAAATGCCCGTTTTGCGCTGGTGCGCCGGGACCGGAGTCTTATGCTCTGGTCAGGTTTTTGCGGTGTAGCTCTTAAATCAAATTTCAGCGCAGACTCCGACGCGGCCAAGCTCCAACACTCTTAATTGCAGTGGAAGCGTGTTCGGAATTCCGGAAACAAATGTCTCCAGCCCGAATGGCGGATCACGGTTGATGCAACCGTAGTGCGCGAGGCCGGATGCTGCTTTCGGAGGCGGAGTCGAAACACGTTTATACATTCCTTAAAATCGTCATCCTTCGGAGGACTTATTATGCGCACATGGATCGCCACAGCTGCGTTCTTCACACGCCGCGTGGCAACGAAACTCTCGGCGACGGCCGCGCTGCTCTGCGTTGGCTTGGTCACGACCGGCACGGCCGCCGCTTTGGCTCAACCGGCTGGCGAAGGCGGCGAAGCTTCCCTGAAACTCCCAGACCTGTCGCAAGTCAGCTTCTTCAATGGCGGTATCGATGGCCACAAACTGCTGCTGATCGGCATCGCGGCCTGCCTGTTCGGGCTGGGCTTTGGCATGACGATCTACATGCGGCTCAAAAACCTGCCCGTGCACCGGGCCATGCGCGAAATTTCGGAACTTATCTACGAGACCTGCAAGACTTACCTGGTGACGCAGGGAAAATTCATTCTGTTTCTGTGGGCTTTCATCGCGGTCATCATCGCCGCTTACTTCGGCTGGCTGTCGCCGGTTCCCGGAAAGTCTGTGGGCCTGACACTGCCGATTATTCTTGCGTTCAGTCTGGTGGGAATCGCGGGGAGCTATGGCGTGGCGTGGTTCGGGATTCGGGTAAACACCTTCGCCAACTCGCGGACGGCGTTCGCTTCCCTGCCGGGCAAGCCGTATCCGGTTTACCAGATTCCGCTCGAGGCCGGCATGAGCATCGGGATGATGCTGATCAGCGTGGAACTGCTGATCATGCTGTTCATTCTGCTGTTTATTCCGGGCGACTATGCAGGGCCGTGCTTCATCGGGTTCGCGATTGGCGAGTCGCTGGGCGCGGCGGCGCTGCGCATTGCGGGCGGCATCTTCACCAAGATCGCCGACATCGGTTCGGACCTGATGAAGATTGTGTTCAAGATTAAAGAAGACGACGCGCGTAATCCGGGCGTGATTGCCGATTGCACGGGCGACAACGCGGGCGACTCGGTTGGACCGTCGGCCGACGGCTTTGAGACCTACGGCGTGACCGGCGTGGCGCTCATCACGTTCATTCTTCTGGGCGTGAAAGATCCCAGCGTGCAGGTGCAGTTGCTGGTGTGGATCTTTGTGATGCGCGTAATGATGCTGTTTTCGAGCGCGCTGTCGTACTTCCTGAATGGCGCGATTGCCAAGGCGAAGTATGGCTCGGCGAACGAGATGAACTTCGAAGCTCCGCTGACCTCGCTGGTGTGGATGACTTCGATTATCTCCATCGGCATCACCTATCTGATTTCGTATTTCGTCATTCCGCAACTCGGCGCCGACAGCACGCAGTGGTGGAAGCTGGCCACGATTATTTCGTGTGGCACGCTGGCCGGGGCGCTGATCCCGGAACTGGTGAAGGTCTTCACCTCAACCGAGTCGCGGCACGTGAAGGAAGTTGTCGTATCGGCGCAGGAAGGCGGCGCGTCGCTCGGAATTCTCTCGGGATTCGTAGCGGGCAATTTTTCCGGCTACTATCTCGGGCTGGCGATGATGATGCTGATGGCGGTCGCGTACTACATGAGCACGATGGGCCTCGCGATGGCGGCAGGAATGCTGGCTCCGGCGGTGTTCGCATTCGGGCTGGTGGCGTTCGGATTCCTGGGCATGGGGCCGGTGACGATCGCGGTGGATTCTTATGGTCCCGTGACAGACAATGCGCAGTCGGTGTACGAACTTTCGCTGATTGAGGCCGTGCCGAACGTAAAGGCTGAGATTAAGAAAGACTTCAACATGGATGTGGATTTCGAGCGTGCCAAACACTTGCTCGAAGCCAACGACGGCGCGGGGAACACGTTCAAGGCTACGGCGAAACCAGTGCTGATCGGCACGGCCGTGGTCGGCGCGACGACCATGATTTTTTCCATCATCATGGCACTGACGCATGGGCTTACCGACGCCGACGGCGTGGCCAAGCTGTCGCTGCTCAACGCGCCGTTTTTCCTGGGACTGATCACCGGCGGTGCGATGATTTACTGGTTCACGGGTGCTTCCACACAGGCGGTAACGACCGGCGCTTACCGGGCGGTTGAGTTCATCAAAGCCAACATCAACCTCGAAGGCGTGGAGAAAGCTTCTATCGCCGACAGCAAGAAGGTCGTCGAGATTTGCACGAAGTATGCGCAGAAGGGAATGTTGAACATTTTCATCGCGGTGTTCTTCGGGACTCTGGCTTTTGCTTTTGTCGATCCGTTTTACTTTGTAGGCTACCTGATTTCGATTGCGATCTTCGGTCTGTACCAGGCCATCTTTATGGCGAACGCGGGCGCGGCCTGGGACAACGCCAAGAAGATTGTGGAAGTCGAGATGAAGCAGAAGGGCACGCCGCTGCACGATGCTACCGTGATTGGCGACACGGTCGGCGATCCGTTCAAGGACACGTCGTCGGTGGCGCTGAATCCGGTGATCAAATTCACGACGCTATTCGGGTTGCTGGCGGTGGAATTGGCGGTGAAACTGGCAGCCGATCAGGGGACGACTCTCACGCGAGTGCTGGCAGCGGCGTTCTTCGTAGTGTCGTTTACGTTCGTGTACCGGTCGTTCTACGGAATGCGGATCAAGCAAGGCGCGGAGTAGGAGAATTCGCGGTAAAGATCAACGCAGTAAAGCTCAACGCCATCCGGAGGAATCCGGATGGCGTTTTTGTTGGCCCTCTGTAGAGACGTTGCTTGCAACGTCTCTCTCGCCATCGTCCGAAATCGCGGCCAGAGACGTAGCCAGCTACGTCTCTACAACGCACGGCCTAGCGCCAATTCAGTTCGCGGCGATCCCGATTCACGTCGCGATACTCGCGGCGCAGTTCGCGGCGCTCGTGGCGCGCGGCAGCGTAGTTTCCGCGGTACAGGTCGCGGCGCAACTCGCGCCGATCGTGTGCGATTTTGGCCTCATCGTGCCGGATGTCGCGGCGCAATCCTCGATCACCATCCCAGGCGAGAGCCGGCGCCACACTCATTGCCACCAGCAAGAGAATCCCAGCTATTGCGCGTTTCATATCTTTTTCCTCCGACCGCAATCCGCGGTTTTACGAGATAGAAACACCGGGCGGGAAGAGGAGTTTCGGTGTGGAACTAGCGCGATGGGTTCTGCGGGCAGGCAACCCTTCCAAAGGAACCGACATCGGTGGGAGTAATTTCCCGCAGATCACCGGGTGCCCCATTTCTCGCGCGTCCTTTGCGCGAGACGTTGGGATCTTCGACAGAGCGAAGTCGAAGGGCGGCCGTCGCCACATGGCCTAGTTCGGGCCTTTCATTTTTTCTCTGACGCTGTGGGCCAGTTTCTCGATCTCTTCTGCTCTTTTGATGACGTCGAGCGAAAGGACGTTCTCATCCGATTTATCCACAAACTGCTTCAGTTCCACCGAGAGCTTCAGCAGCCTGTCGGTGTCGTTTTTCAGCGCGGCCACGCGATCTTTGGCAGCCTTCTTCTCCAGGTCGTGTGCGATGCGGTTGCGAGCGTCATCGGCATCGCCGTTGGGCGGGTTGACATCTGACCGGACGGGAGGAGCGGGCTGGCGCGGGATCGGGTTCTGCGCAACGCCGGGAAAAGACAAGAGGCACAGGAATATTGTCCATACGAAGGTGGATCGCACGGAAACCTCGCAGAGAGCCGGACTCGCACTGCTCTGCGAAAATTATACGTCGGGGGAAAAGAAATTCACCACAGAAGACACGGGGGATTCTAGGGGAGTTACTTGGGGCGGACGCGAGCTGCCCTTGGCGGAGTCGGCCGGGTGCCCCATTTTTCGCGCGTCCTTTGCGCGAGAAAGCCTGCCCTGAGCGAAGCCGAAGGGTGGGGATTCTCGACAGCGGAGTGGGCACCTGGCGCCGGCCCCGGACGAATGCGTCCGGGGCCGCGTGTTTACAGCGAACTCATGTTCGCCAGGAACTCGGCGTTTGCCTTGGTTTTGTTCAGGCGTTCGACCAGCAATTCCATCGCTTCGACGGGCGATAGCGGGTTCAGCACTTTGCGCAGGACCCAGATACGCTGCAGGTCTTCCTTCGGGATCAGCAACTCTTCCTTGCGTGTGCCGGAGCGCTGGATGTCGATGGCTGGGAAGACGCGCTTGTCGACCAGTTTGCGCTCGAGAATGATTTCCGAATTGCCGGTGCCCTTGAACTCTTCGAAGATCACGTCGTCCATGCGCGAACCGGTGTCGATCAGCGCGGTCGCAATGATCGTCAGCGAGCCGCCTTCTTCAATATTGCGGGCGGAGCCGAAGAAACGCTTCGGACGCTGCAACGCGTTAGAGTCGACGCCGCCGGAGAGCACTTTGCCCGAAGGCGGAACAATCGTGTTGTACGCGCGCGCGAGCCGCGTGATGGAGTCAAGCAGGATCACGACGTCGCGCTTGTGCTCGACTAATCGCTTCGCTTTTTCGATCACCATTTCGGCGACCTGCACGTGACGCGCGGCGGGCTCGTCGAAGGTCGAGGAAATCACCTCGCCTTTCACCGAACGCTGCATGTCCGTGACCTCTTCCGGCCGCTCGTCGATCAGCAGCACCATCAGCACAACTTCAGGATGATTCGCGGTAATCGAGTTGGCGACGTTCTGCAGCAGCATGGTCTTGCCGGCGCGCGGCGGAGAAACGATCAGGCCGCGCTGTCCCTTGCCGAGGGGCGTGAGCAAATCCATGACGCGGGCGCTGGCGTTCTCGCGGGTGGTCTCAAGTTTGAGGCGCTCCTGCGGATACAGCGGCGTCAGGTTATCGAACAGGATCTTGTTGCGGGCTTCATCGGGCGACTCGAAGTTGACGGCTTCAATCTTCACCAGCGCGAAATATTTTTCGCCCTCGTGCGGAGGCCGCACCTGGCCGCTGATGGTGTCGCCGGTCTTGAGGTCGAATTTACGAATTTGTGAGGGCGACACGTAGATGTCGTCGGGGCCCGGAAGGTAGTTGTAATCGGGAGAGCGCAGGAAGCCGTAGCCATCGGGCAGGATTTCGAGGACGCCTTCGGCGAAGATGTGGCCTTCTTTTTCGCTCTGCGCCTGCAGGATCTTGAAGATCAAGTCCTGCTTGCGCATACCGCTGGCACCGGGCAGATCCAAGGTCCTTGCGATCTTGGTCAACTCGGTGATGTTCTTTTCTTTCAGTTCAGCAATGGTCATGATTCACCTGAACCCGTGCACTAGACGTACTGGTTAGTGTCTACGGGAGATTTTCAAAAGGAGGGGACGCAGGGAAGACGCAAATTACCACCAGGCAGGAAGGCGGGGCTGGGTTAAGCAGCCCGCCGTTGTGCCTCAGCAAAATTCTCTGGTTCCGACAAAATTTCTTGCCGCTCCGCGCCAGCGATCCGGTCCAATACGCCGTTCATCGTTTCCTGGATTCTGGTACTGGGCCGGTGGAACTTCCGCGTGGCCTTGGAGGCAAGCTGACAAAGCATATACCGGTTGCGTAGAGTCTGTAAAGCATCAAACACACGATCAGAGCGCATGTTCTATCGATCTCCTTACTTTATGATTGTGGCCTTCCGCATTCGTCCTTTGCCGAGGAGGGTGACCGGAACCCCAGACTGCTTGTCTAAGTCACTGATTCCTAGTAGGTTGTAAAGGAGTTAGCGTAAAACTCACTTTTATTGAATAGATGCGTGACCCGACCCCGAAGATGCTCGATTTTCTGGGCTTGGCTCCGTAGGCGCAGAGACTCAAAAACGGCCCGGAAGCTTTCGGATGTCCTAGAACTGATTAATGTAGCTGCAAGAGGGGGAGAGGTCAAGTATTTATTTGAAGGCAGACTGTAAAACCTCGTAAAGCGGGAAAGTGGGCCTGGTTCGTTGATCTTTCGGTCCAGTAAGATATTCCAAATAAATAAGTTAGCGAGCCTCTAAGCGGCCTTGCAAGGGATCATAGTTTTGCCATCTTCTGGATTTCTGCTGGGGGTACTTGACAAGGTATTGTCATTGCGGTAAGTTCTGTATTAACAGAAGTAACAGAAACAAACTCCAGCGACCCATATTCAACGACCCATATTCAAGGTGCAGTCAGAGGCTCCCATGAAGATGACATTCGCCGACTTGTGGCATCCTAGCGGAACCATCAATCGCGGGGCGTACGCACTGGTTGGGGTTCTGGGGTTCGCGATCAAGCACAACCTGGATCGCGTGGTCGCAGGCTACGGGTTTCATCGTACATGGGGACTGTTTAACTACTGGGTGCCGGTGCACGACGTGGCGCGAATTACCGAGCTGCGCGGCAGTGAAGCCACGTTTCTCGGAACCATGGTCGCGCTGTCTCTGCCGTTCATCTGGGTGGGCGTGGCGCTGACCATGAAGCGGCTGCGCAGCGCGGGATTGCCGACACAACTGGTGGCCTTGTTTTTTCTCCCCGTCTTGAATCTGTTCTTCTTTCTGGTGCTCTGCCTGTTGCCGGAACGCGATCTTTCGGCCGCAGAGGTGAAAACGGCGGGTAAGAAGCAGTCGTACCTGGCGCGCATCTTCCCAGAGAGCGCGATGGGAAGCGCCGCCCTCTCGTTGCTGATTACCGTGCCGGCCGGACTCGGGATTGCCCTTCTGGGAGTACAAGTGCTCGGGAATTATGGATGGGGGGTGTTCGTGGCACTTCCCTTCACCATGGGATTCGCGGCTGCGCTGGTGTACGGAATTCGGCAGCCGCGCAGCCTGGGCGGTTGCATGGGAGTGGGGAGCTTGGCTGTCGCATTGCTGGGCACGGCGCTGTTGGCATTGGCGTTCGAGGGCGTGGTGTGCCTGATCATGGCGATTCCGATCGCACTGCCGCTGGCCGCTTTTGGAGGAGCTTGCGCGTATGGGGTGCAGCGGCGACGTTGGTTTCAGACGGAGGCTCCGGTGGTGCTTTCGGCGCTGCTGCTTTTTGTGCCGGGCAGCGAGTGGGCGGAGCACCTGACGGCGAGGCCGGCACCAATTTTTGCGGTGCGAACGGCACTCGACATCCAGGCCCCGCCGGAAAAAGTCTGGCAGGAAGTGGTTGCATTTTCTGAGATTCCTCCGCCGACGGAGTGGATGTTTCGTGCGGGCATCGCCTATCCCATCCGCGCGCAAATGCTGGGCAGTGGTCAGGGAGCGGAACGGCATTGCGTGTTTTCTACCGGAGCGTTTGTCGAGCCCATCGAAGTCTGGGACGAGCCCCGGCTGCTAAAGTTTTCGGTAACCTCGAACCCGCCGCCAATGGAGGAATGGACTCCTTATTCCCATCTCGAACCGCCGCACCTCCACGGGTTCCTGGTGTCGGAAGGCGGACAATTCCTGCTCACGCCGCTGCCCAACGGGGGCACGCATCTGGAGGGCACAACCTGGTATCGGCATGGGCTCTGGCCGTCTGCCTATTGGCAGCTGTGGTCGGACGCCATCATCCACAAGATTCATTTGCGCGTGCTGCGGCACATTCGGGATGACGCCGAGGGCACGGCGCGGTGAAAGTTCCGCACGCGCCGTTAGCACCCGCCCTGTCCACGTACCTCAGGTTAAGCAGCCATACTCGCGTGTGATTGAAATCACAGACCCGCAAAACGGGCGCCGCCGCCGCCGCACCTGCCGACGGAATCGCTGAGGTGGCGCAACCGCTATCTGCGGTGCGGGAACCTGCGACCGCGGGAAGAAGGCTAACGCGGAGTTTGTTCAACTCGATGGTTTTCATTGCGGCAGGCCGGCGCGGCGAATGAGATCCTCAAAGCGTTGGTCCCCGCGCAACGGATCGTAGATCGAATCTACTTTGAGGGAGATGCAGTCCGCGGATCGCTCCTGAAGGGCCTTGTCCAGCAAGATCAGCGCTTCCTTATTTTCACGCAATCCGATGTGGACGATGGCTTCCGCCCACGGTCCAACGTAAGCTCTACCGCCAGATAATCGAAGTTCACGCAGCGCTGAACGGGCACGGTCAGGTTGACCGGCGAGCCCGTAGCCATACGCTAGCAGCGCCAAACGGCGAGGCGTGTCATCAATCCGTTTTGCGGCCTCCAGGTCGGCAATGGCAGCGGCAAACTTCCGTTGGCGCAAGAGGGTCAGGCCACGTTCGTTGTAAGCCTCCGAGAATCCCGGGTCCATCTCCAGGACCTGGGTGAGTTGCTGGTAGGCCTCATCGTAGCGCTGTTCGAAACGCAAAACCTGCCCCCAGTCAGTGGCGATAATTCTGGAGACAGGATCAATGGCAAGGGCTTGTTTCATCTCTGAATTCGCTTCTTCGAACCGCCCCATCAAAACGAGAAAACCGTCACCATACCAGTGGTGTGCCGTAGCATAGTTTGGATCGAGCGAGACGGCGAGCTTGTACTCGCGTTCGGCCTCCTTGAAGTTCCATTCATGAAACATAAGAAGCGCCAAAGCCGTATGCGCTTCGGCAAGAGAAGGATCAAGCTCAAGCGCCCGGTGCGCCGCAGCCTTTCCCTTCTCGATATTGTCGACGATGGTTGCGCGCGAACCGGCGAGCAGCACATAGGATTGCGCCAGTCCGGCATAGGGAGGTGCGTAGCCAGGATCCGCTTCGACAGCACGGTTGTAATACTCAACTGCCTTCTCAAGGCCTGCTCCGTCGCGCCGATTCCAGAAGTAGCGGCCTTTGAGATACGCCTCATAAGCCTCCGGACGGACCGATCGGCGGTTTTGTGAGTCGTGCTGCTGGGCTGTGAACTTGAGGCGGATTTCCTCGGCGATGGCATTGGCGACCTGAGACTGCAGGCCAAGGATGTCCCGCAGATCCCCCTCATAGCTTCGCGCCCACAGATGCTTATCGGTGGAGGCCTCGATCAATTGGGCGGTAATCCGCACCCGCGAACCGGCCCGCAAAGCCGAGCCTTCCACGACGGCATCCACTTTGAGTTCGCGCGCGATCTCGGGCAAGGGCTTGCGAGTCCCTTTGTACCGGTTAGCCGAGGTTCGCGAGATTACACGCAGGGAAGGGAGTTGGCCCAAGGTGGTGATCAGTTCGTCGGTCATGCCGTCGGCGAAATAGTCCTGCGAAGGATCGCCGGAAAGGTTTTCCAGCGGAAGAACGGCGAGCGAGTGAATGGCTGTTGCCGAGCCGATGCTGGATGAGCTTTGGCGCAGGTGCGCCTGCCATCCGACCAAGGCTCCAAAGATCAGCAGAATAAAGACAGCTACGGCAGCTTTGGTCCCCTGCCGAACCGCAGGCGGCCGCTGGGCGCCTGCTTCCACTCCAGGAGGAGCTTGAGGCGACGAGCCTCTATCTTCCTGTGTAACTGTAGCCATGAACCGGTAACCGCGCCTGGGAATAGTTTCGATGAAGGTGGGATTCTGGGCGGAGTCGCCGAGCGCATAACGAAGCTTCTTTAGGGCAGTATCGAGCCCTTCGCCGAAATCAACTGTGATTCCCGGCCAGAGTTCTTGGCGCAACTCTTCCCGGGTAACCACTTCTCCGGGACGCTCCAGCAGCAAGACGAGGATGCGGAACGGCTTTTCCTGGAGAGCCACCCTGCGGCCGTTACGGTAGAGTTCTCCGGAAGAAAGGTCGGCCTCGAACAGACCAAACACGAAGCGGGATCGTCCGATAGAAGGAGTCCCCACAGTTACCTCTTCCCCAAGAATTGGCCAAGATTGTATCACTGTTTTTCACTTTGGAGAGTTCAGGTGAGCCTGCGACTGCATGAAGGAACAGGGGTTTTGAGTTCAGCTGAAATTCGGCAAGAGTTCGGTTGATCCCGCTGTATGGCATCAGGCAAAGTTGCGGCATTTGGTGCGTCGACGCCGGGACCCCGAATCTCCGGCCGCCGCCCGTTCGATCAACCTGATAGCGCAATACGGCCACCCAACGTGAGGTAATTGCGAGGTTATCTACACTAGCAGGACAGGGCTCGATCCACCTGGAGAACCTATGAAGACGATCGTGCGTTCGGTCATTTTCGGTTCGTGCATCCTCGCGATTACCCTTTTTTCGAGGTGCGGGAGCTCGCAGCCGCCAGTTCCGCCCACGATCACTCCGCCTTCGCTGCCCAACGGTACGTTCGGTGTGCCCTACAGCCAGCCACTCGAGGCAAGCGGCGGTGTTGCGCCGTATCAGTGGGCGTTGAGCGCTGGGACATTACCGGACAAGCTTCAACTGGTCTCTAGCCCCACCGGCGAGACGATCTCAGGGACGCCGGACGCGGTGGCGCAGGGAGTTGCATTTTCCATCAAAGTCACGGATTCCGCCAACCAATCGGCGACGGAGCCGTACACCATCTCCATCGTCCCCGAGCCGGACACGCTCAGTTTTGTGCCGGCTGCAGGCCTGACTTTCGCTGCGCAGCTGGTTGGAACGCCAAGCGCGTCACAGACGGCGACCCTTAGCAATAGCGGGAGTACATCCGTCGTGATCTTCAGCGTTAAACCCGGCGGAGATTTCGGCGATAGCACGACATGTGGTTCGAGCCTGGCGGCCGGATCGTCCTGCAGCATCACCGTGACCTACACCCCCAGCCAGCCCGGGCCGGGCAACAGCTACATCACCGTCCTCGACGGCACGGCCGGCAGTCCCCATTACCTGCCTCTGAGTGGAACCGGGGTGATCTCCGGAGCCAATGCCACCTTGTCGGCGACCAGCTTGAATTTCGGCAACCAGGGCGTTGGCACGACCGGCGGACCCGACTCCATCACGCTAAGCAATTACGGCACGACAACGCTCAACGTCGCGAGTATCGTTCTAGCGGGCTCGGGCTTTGGCGAGACCGACAATTGCAACGGTGCGCCCGTCGCACCCGGAGCAAACTGCATGCTCAATGTCACCTTCACTCCCGGGACCACGGGCAATTTTACGGGTACACTCACCTTGACTGACGATGCCCTTGACAGCCCGCAAACTGTATCTCTCAGCGGGACCGGTGCAGTTGGCCATGGGCATGGATACTGCATTGTCAGCGGCAATACGCTTACCGGATCCTGTCACCATAGCCGAACGGACGTGAAGAATTGCTCAAACACTCTCGAGCCCGCGGATTGTCCCGTCGGAGCGACGGCGATACATAAGAACCTTATTGTGGGCGACTGCGTGTACGTGCACACCATGACTTGGATCGATACCGGAAGATTGTGCCCCTGATAGCACTGAAGCCCGAGGTCTATCGCCGCTTAACGCGGCGCTGAAACGTCGCTCTCCGACACTCGTCGAAACCCGTGCCCTGATCTGTCCAATTCTCCTCTGTCCGCTAGCGTGGCCAGAGCCAGCCGAACGTGCCTCCGGTCAGCAGGGCGTAGACGAGTCCGTCGATCACTTCCTTGATGACGAAGCTCCAGGTCTGTCCCTTCCATATGCCGTCGCTGATATGTCCCAGGCCATAGGCGAGGAATGCGGCGGTGCCGACGACGCGAAAGACGCGAAGATAATATGCTCCCGGCGCGACCGTGTGAGCCGCGAGATAGGCGACGAAGAAGCCGACGATCAGGCAATATCCCAACCACAACCCCAGAAATTTTGGCATGACGGGCGGACCGCTGGGAAAAATGGTCATCATTCCGACGGGCCCCTGCTTGTATTTCTCCATCACTTCGGGCGACTTCATGGTGTTGTGGTCGGCGAAGGGGAAGATGTAGAGTCCGCGCTTCAGGCCGGCGGCGCGCAGAGCGGGGAGGACTTTGTCTTCATCGGGGATTTTCTGGTAATCCCCTTTGTGATAAGGCAGCACCATGTGCATGATGGAACTTGCGACGAATACGATGACCGCCGAGAGCACGATCGGAAACCAGAGAGCGGAGAGCGGAACCATGCGGAGCCTCCTTGCAGGAACGGTTGACTGCCGGGCGTCTTCGGGAGGCTATTCTTGTGGGGGGCGGTGGTCAAGGGTAAATCCTGATGAGGCTAAATCCTGGCGAGCGCGTGCCGACGTCGACAGCGCGGGCGGGACGCCCCCGCGACAGCCGCCGGGACGGCGGCGCTACGCGATGCGGGCGCGCGTTGCTGCATCTAAGATAGGACCATGACTGCCGAAGGCAATCCCGCCCGGGTTCAAGTGATTCACCCCGAAACCCGGCCGCACGATTCCGCTCAACTCAATTCATGGCTGGAGCAACTGGTGTCGCGGAAGGGCAGCGACCTCCTGCTGGTTCCGCACGCGTACGCGTCGGTGCGCGTGGAGGGCGCTCTCGTCACCATTGGCGACAAACCGCTGACTGGCGATGAAATCGAGGCGGCAGTGTTGCCTGCGCTGGCAGCGCATGCGCGGGAACAGTATCAGCACCACCACATCGCGGATTCGTCCTATCGCGTCGAGGGGCTCGGGCGGTTCCGCATCAATCTGCATCACGAGCGGGGACGCGCAGCGGCGACGGTGCGCGCTCTGCCTTCAAGGATATCGACGCTCGACGAACTTCGTCTGCCGGCAGGAATTGCTGGTCTGGCGAAGCTGCGGCGCGGGCTGGTGATTATCGGTGGGGCAACGGGATCGGGAAAGACCACGACCCTGGCCGCGCTGGTGAACGAAATCAATCAACGCGAGGCGCGCCACATTGTGACCATTGAAGATCCGATCGAATACGAGCATAGCCACAATATGAGCGTGATCGAACAGGTGGAAATCGGCATCGATGCGCCTGACTTCCCGACCGCGCTGCGGGCGGCGCTGCGGCAGGCGCCGGATGTGATTGTGGTGGGCGAGATGCGCGATCCGGAGACGGCGCGGATTGCTTTGTCGGCCGCCGAGACCGGGCATCTGGTGTTCACCACTCTGCATACGACTGACGCGGCGTCGACGGTCTCGCGCATTGCGGACTCTTTTCCGCAGGAGCGGCAACATTCAGTCCGCGCGGAAATGGCAATGGCGCTGGCCGCCATGCTGACCCAGACGCTCATCCCGCGGCGGAATGGCGGGCGCGTGCCAGCCGCGGAACTGCTGATGGTCGGCTACGGGGCGCGGCAGCATATCCGCAAGAACGCGCTGCAACACTTGCACCAGGAGATCACCATCACCCGCAAGCAAGGGTCGTTCACGCTGGAGGAATCGTTGGCGCAGTTGGTGTTTCAGAATGACCTGATCCGCGAAGAGGCGATGACCCGGGCGATCCATCCCGAGGATCTGGATGTGATGCTGAAGGCGAAGGGATTCTAACGAAAAAGGTGGGAGGTCAAAAGCCCCACTTCTCGCAAAGAACGCGAGAAATGGGGCACCCGGGATGCGGGAACACGAGATATCAGGTTCGCCTTCCCTTCGATAGACCTTAAGAACTCTCACTCCGCAACCGCGAAATGTGGCAATATTTATTGGTCGAGAGGTGCCCCATGTACGCTGTTCGCCTATTTCTCTGGACGGTAACTATGGCATATGCCGGATTCCTTTTGACCGGCCAGGGGCTGCGAACTTTCAACAACCTCTCCATTACGGAAGCCTGCCTCGGAGCTTTAACTGGATTTCTGCTTGCCATCATGTTCATTCTCCGCGAGAAACGGCGACGACGACCCGCCTTCGTTACATATTCCACTGCACAAATCTTCCCAAACTGGGGCAGATCCGACGAAAACCGCGACTCAGATCCCGAGCGGCCGAGATGAAAGCTGATCGCGCTGGAACAACCTGCCACAGCCGAAGAACAAAAACTACAATCACGGATGGCTTAATGCCGAGGCGCACGGGTGACGGTGCAACCCTGTGCGCCCTGGGTTTGAAAACTCCCTCACGCCCAATACGTGCGGTCTAAGCTGCGGTACTGAATCGCCTCGGCGATGTGTTTGGGCTCAAGGTTGGTGGAATTTTCCAGGTCAGCGACAGTGCGGGCGACTTTCAGGATGCGATCGTGGGCGCGGGCGCTGAGTCCCTGCTGGGTCATAGCGCGTTCGAGCAGGCGTTCGCAGTCGGCCGACAGTTCGCAGAATGTCCGGATGTGGCGGGAGTGCATCTGAGCGTTGCAGTAAAGTTTTTCGCGGAGCACTGAGGCAGCGAAGCGTGCGAGCTGCTTCTGGCGGGCGCGGATGACGCGCTCCCGAATCGTAGCCGAATTCTCCGGTTCGTGGGTGGAGCGCATTTCTTTGTAGTTCACGGCGGGGACGTCGATGTGAATATCGATGCGATCCATCAGCGGGCCGGAAATCTTTGACACGTAGCGCTGGATCATTGGCGTGGTGCACTGGCAATCGCGGGTGCGGTCGTTGTGAAAGCCGCACGGGCACGGGTTCATGGCGGCGGCCAGCATGAAGCGCGCCGGGAAAGTGAGCGACATGGAAGCGCGGGCGATGCTCACCGTCCCGTCTTCTAGTGGCTGACGAAGAACTTCGAGCACGTTGCGCGGGAACTCGGGGAGTTCATCGAGAAAGAGCAAGCCGTTGTGGGCGAGTGAAACTTCGCCAGGGCGTGGAATTGCGCCACCGCCGATCAGTCCAGCGTCGGAGATAGTGTGATGCGGCGAACGGTAGGGACGCGTGCCGACCAGGCCGACGCCTTGGTCGAGGACTCCGGCGACGCTGTGAATCTTGGTGGTCTCCAGCGCTTCTTCGAAAGTGAACGGTGGCAGGATCGTCGGCATGCGCTTGGCGAGCATGGTCTTGCCCGAGCCGGGCGGACCGATCATCAGGATGTTGTGGCCTCCGGCGCAGGCGATTTCGATGGCGCGCTTGGCGGTCTGCTGGCCGCGGACGTCCTTGAAATCGACGAAGAATTGCTGGGATTCGCGCAGCAGCGAATCGCCGTCGGCTTTGATGGGAACGATCCCGTTGCCTGAGTTCACAAAGTGAATCACATCGAGCAGCGAGCGCACGGGATAGACGTCAACACCGGAGACCATGGCCGCCTCTTTGGCGTTGGCCTCAGGGACAACCATGCGGGCAATTTTCTTCCCGCGGGCTTCGATGGCAATTGGCAACGCGCCACGAACGCCGCGAACCCCGCCGTCGAGCGAGAGCTCTCCTACAAACAGGCAATCGGGCATTTCCTTTTTGGTGAGCCCGCCGTAGGCTCCGACGATGCCGAGGGCCATGGGCAGGTCGAATCCGGAGCCTTCTTTCTTGATGTCGGCCGGAGCCAGGTTGATGGTGATGTGAGTGGGAGGGATGTCGTAGCCGCAGTTTTTGAGCGCGGCGCGGACCCGGTCCCGGCTCTCGCGGACGGCGGCGTCAGGCAGGCCAACGGTATGAAAGTGGTCCTGATCGCACTTGATGCCGGAGCAGTCAACCTCCACCTGAATAATGTTGGCGTCGATGCCGTAAACTGCGGCGCTGAGAGTCTTGTAGAGCATAGGTCGACTGGTACTTCCCGAGTTCTCGCAAAGAACGCGAGAAATGGGGCACCCGGGCACACGAAGTCCTGATATGCCAGATACCTACCTTAGAGATAGGAAGGCAGTGTTGGCTGTGACGGATGTCACCAATGAGCTGTGGAAAACGCTCGATCGCAACGCTAGAAACGCTGCGCCGCCCAAAATCCGACTTTTATCACGTACTAACGTCACCAACCCAGGGTTGTTTCGTCAAAGCGTATAGAATTAGGATGACTTCTAGTTAAGTCAGTCGTTTCCTCATGAGCCCGGACCCCGCAAATGCCTCAAACCCGCCTCGCCTTCCCGGAAATCTGGACCGGGAGGAATCCCAATTATGGCGATGGCTCTTGGGATTCATGGTCTTGCTGGCCGTGGCGCTGGCCGGGCTGCTGTATGAGCGGCTGGAGAACATCCCGTTTCAACTTCGCGCCATTCCCTTTGGGATCCTGGCGCTTTCGATCCTGTTCGCCGTATACGCCTATGGGCGCCGGCGCGAGGTCAGCGACCTTAAAGGACTGCTGCGGGGGCTGCAGGAGCACGTGGGCGCGGCGCCTTCAGAAGAACAACTCGATCAGCTCAGCCAGGTCATCATGCGCTCGCAACGCAACTTCAAGGAGTTGATCGACTCCTTTGATGATCCCGCGTGCGCGGTATCGCTCGACGGCACCATGCGGACGGTCAACAAGCGCATCACCGAGGTGACTGGACTGCCTTACTCCGAACTAGTGGGGCGCAAGATCTACGACCTGCTTGAGGAGCCTACCCAGGAAGATGTAGAGCGCGGTCTGGGGAACTTTCTGCAGAGGAAGCGCTGGGCGGGGACGGTGCGAGTCCGGCTCAAGAACAATTCGAGGCCTCTGTATTTTGAATGTGCCCTGAACGGCATCATCAAAGGCGATGAGGTGGTGGGCGCGAGCATGCTGGGGCGCGACGTCACCGAGCAGCGAGAGAAGGAACTGCGGTTCACCGAATTGTTTGAGACCTTGCAGGAGGGCGTGTATTTCAGCACGCCCGAGGGGCGTTTGCTCGACGCCAATCCGGCCCTGGTCAGCATGCTGGGATACATGGAGAAGCGTGACCTTCTGGCGGCGGAACCAGCGGCGTTGAATATCGATCCCGGACAACCGGTGCTGGGGCGAGCGGTCGACGACCGCGGAGGCTTGCGTACGCGCGAGATCAAGCTGCGGCGCAAGGATGGAACGGCCGCGGTTTTTCTGGATTCCTCGCGGGCGGTGTGGGACACCTCGGGGAACATCATCCGCTACCAGGGAACGCTGGTGGACATCACCGAAAAGCGGAAGATGGAACAGCAACTGGCACAGCAGGAGGAGTTCCGGGCCCGGTTGCTGGAGAGCTTCCCGGATTTGATTCTGGTGGTAGATCTCGAGGAACGCTATACGTTCGTCAGTTCGCGAGCCCGCGATCTGCTGGGCTACGAGCCGAAAGAAATGCTGGGCAAAAAGATTTCAGAACTGGAAGACCATTCGCCGGAACTGGCTTCGCTGTACAACGAGCTTGTGTCGGGCAAAGAGCTCTTCGCGGCGGCCGAGTACGGGGCACGACATCGCGATGGAAGTTGGCGGACGATGCGCGCCGCGGGCAGCCGGCTGGTCGATGCTGAGGCGAAGACCAGCGGAGTCATTATCTCGGTGCGCGACATTACGGTGGAACGAAAGCTGGAACAGCAGGTGGTGCAGAGCGAGCGCCTGGCGGCGATGGGCGCCATGATTGGCGGCGTCGCCCACGAATTGAACAATCCTTTGACCGCCATCATGGGCGTGAGCGAACTGCTGCAGGATACCGAGACCAACGAAGCGTCGCGCAAGCAGCTGGCAATGCTGCAGCAGCAGGCGCGCAGGGCGGCGGAGATCGTACAGAACCTGACGTATTTTTCGCGTCCACCCGCTCCGGGCAAGAGCCGGATCAATCTGGTGGAAGTGGTCGAGCGCACGCTGAACCTGCACGCGTACTCGCTGCGCAAGAACAACGTAACGGTCGACTTTCTGAAAGAGCCCGGAGTGCCGTATGCTTTGGGCGACCCCCACCAGTTGATGCAGGTGTTTCTGAACCTTATTGTGAACGCCGAGCAGGCAATCCGCGAGGTGCGGGATAAGGGAACGCTGCGGATTCGGCTGGGCAAAGGCGACAATTCTGTGTGGGTGAGCTTTCACGATGACGGGCCGGGCATCGCAAAGGAAAATCTGGCGAGCATTTTCGATCCGTTCTACACCACGAAACGGCCGGGGCGCGGCACAGGGCTAGGCCTGAGCATCTGCAAGTCGGTGATGAAGGAACACAACGGCAGCGTGGAAGCGGCGAACTCCCCCGAGGGGGGAGCGGTGTTCACGGTTACGTTGCCGGTGTCGGCGGTGGGGTAGTAGGCCGGATACTTGAGGAATTTGTCTGCGTCTTTGGTCCACCGGAGGCGATACAAATCCGGGTGCCCCATTTCTCGCGCGTTCTTTGCGCGAGAAGTGGGGATTTCCAACAGAGCGGATGCGAAGGTCGGCTGTCTCCACATCACGTGTCTCCCGCCTAACTTTGATCAGCGCTCGACTGCCATCGCGACAGCATTCCCCCCGCCCAAACAAAGCGCAGCGATCCCCCGCTTCACATCTCGCCGAATCATCTCATAAATAAGCGTGACCAGCACCCGCGCGCCGCTCGCACCGATCGGATGCCCGATGGCGACCGCTCCGCCGTTCACGTTGACCTTGTCGGGATTCAGGCCCAACTCGCGCATCACACCCAGAGCCTGCACCGAGAAGGCCTCGTTGAGTTCGTAGAGATCGACGTCTTCGTTCTTCCAGCCCGTCTTCTCCCAGATCGTGCGGACAGCGCCGACCGGAGCCATCATCACCCACTTGGGTTCGACGCCACTGGTCGCCTGCGCAACGATGCGGACCATAGGCTTCGCGCCAAGTCCCGCCGCGCGCTTCGCACTGGTAACGACCAACGCAGCAGCACCGTCGTTCACGCCGGGCGCGTTGCCGGCTGTGACGGTGCCGTCTTTCTTGAAAGCGGGCTTCAGGGAGCGCAACACTTCGATGGTGGTGTCTTCGCGAGGACTTTCGTCCTTGTCGAAAATGATGGGTGGCGCGCCTTTCTTCTTCGCGGGAATCTCGACGGGAACGATCTGCGACTTGAAGCGGCACTCCTTGATCGCGGACAAAGCCTTGCGGTGCGAGTTCAGCGCAAACTGATCCTGCTCCTCGCGCGTGATGCCATATTTCTCGGCAACGTTCTCGCCGGTGATGCCCATGTGGTAGTCGTTGTAAATATCCCACAGGCCGTCGTGCACCATCGAATCGACGATCTGCGCATTGCCGAGGCGATAGCCCTTGCGCGCTTGCGGCAGAAGATACGGCGCGTTGGTCATGGATTCCATGCCGCCGGCGACGACGATGGAACTGTTTCCGGTCTGGATCGCTTGCGCTGCGAGAGCGACAGATTTCAATCCTGAGCCGCACACCTTGTTGATTGTCATGGCACCTGTCGCAGGAGAGAGTCCGCCGAAGATTGTGGCCTGGCGCGCCGGATTCTGGCCGAGTCCCGCGGAGACGACGTTGCCCATGATGCACTCGTCAATCTCCGCAATCTCGACACCAGCGCGTTTGACGGCCTCGCGCACAGCGATGGCGCCGAGTTGTGGAGCACTGAAATCGGAGAGGCTGCCCTGAAATTTTCCGACGGCCGTGCGGCAACCGGAAATGATGACTACATCGTCAAAAGAGGCCATGGATCAAGCTCCCACGAAGATTTCGCGAGCTTCATTATAGATGCCGGAGCGGGCGAATGCGTCGCTTTCACAGCGAATGCTTCGAACCTGCGCGGTTGCGTGGATGATGCGGCGTTCACGTCGCCGCTTTCGAGTGCGACGCTGGTTCATCGAGTGCGGGTGAGATGGAAATCGCGTGCGGCGTTATGCACTCCGCGAAATTCTTGTTGACTTTTGCTTCAGAAACTCTCTCGAGATGACTTTGGTGTCACGACATACGCCGATCGATCATCATTTTTTTCTTGACTTCACTTTTTATTAACTCTATACATCAACTAGTTGCAGTAAAAGACCGCTGCGACATTTTCCATGAAAAATGGAAGGGAGAATAGGAACAATGGCAACCAAGAAAAAGGCAAAGAAGAAAAAGAAGCACTAAGAAAGTTCAGTACGAAGTAAACAGGGGACGCTGAAGAGCGTCCCCTAAGTTTTTTGGTGCAAGGAATTGTTCCGCACGATGCGGCTAGTTCAGCCGCTTGACGCCGCTCTCCACCCGATGTGGAATCCGCTTCTCTTTCACCGGACAGAGACTCCGATACGCGCAGAAATTGCAGTGCATCCCAGGCTTCGCGTCGAAGATGCCGTCGCCGATTCCCTGCGCCGCGGCCTCGACCCGGGCCCGGGCGATGAGCAACTGTGCCTCGTTGCGCGTGGTCATGACGGGAACGTTCTCTTCCAGATTGTGAAAAATCAGCGCACCCACGTTGTATCCCCACTTCTCCTTTGCGGCCATCGCGTACAGCGACAACTGCAGGCTCTCATCGGCGTCTTCCTGATCGCGAGCCTTGCCTGTCTTGTAGTCGACGATGGCCACGCTGCCGTCGGGACGACGGTCGATGCGATCGATGCGGCCAACCACCGACGTCGTTCCCACGCGAATTTCAAAAGACTGTTCGGTGTGCAGAACCTGAACGGGCGGAAGGGTTCGAGCCGCGGCCAGAAAGTCTCGCAGCTGAGTGATCCCCTGCTCTTCGTAGAGTTCGTGCTGGTAGGCTTCCTGAATCTTGGCCTCGGCCAGGTCGAGACGGAACAAGTCGACGAGTTCGTCGTCGGTCTTGGGGCGTCCGAGGTTCACGGAATCAAAATAAGTCTTGAGCACGCGATGGATGGAGGCGCCGTACTGCATCGCAGCCGCGGGCTTTTCCGACAAGCGCCAGTCGCGTTTGAGCTTGAATTGCAATCCACAACGCTCATAGGTATCGACCGCGGATGCGCTGAGCCGGGTATGCAGCCCCGCAAGCACCGGCATCTCGAACCACACGTTCGTCTGCGACTCGGCGGGATAGGCCAGAGACGCTTCGGCGAACATGTCGAGAGTTTGCTGCGTGCCGCGCGCCGGGACCGCACTCAGCCAGCGGGAGAGACTCTTGTTCTCGATGAGCTCGCGCATGTAGCCAGCGGGAGTCTTGTTGATTTTGCCGGTGCCCTCTTTCGCATAGATGTGCAGTGAATCGCGGGCTCGGGTCATGGCGACGTAGAACAGGCGCCGCTCTTCCTCGCCGTGCAGCGTCTTGTCGTCGGCCGCGGTGATCGAATCCGGGTCGCGCAATTCGTGGGGGAAGGCGACCAGCGTTTCTTTGTACGAACAAGGGAACGTTGGCGGATTGGCGCGGAGAATGCAAACGTGGGGGAATTCCAGCCCCTTTACGCCGTGCACGGTCATGAGGCGGACGGCGTTTTCGTTTTCGCTTGCTTCCATCGGAATCACGCCGCCAGCCTCACGGAAAAGTCCGAGATAGTCGACCAGTTCTTCCAATTCGGTCGTCCGGTTAACCTTTTTCTTTTCCCACTCATCCACGAAGTGCAGGGCAGCCTGAAGAATGGGCGAGGAGGCGTCGAGCACAAACTGTTTGACGATGATGTCGAGCGCCGTCCGGGCCTTCGCATCCCTGCGGCGGATTTCTTCCCGAGCGCGCTGCACGGCGGCGACAACGTCGGTGCCGCCGTCGACCTGGCCGAGTGCGGCCGAAAGAGGGACGACCTGGGCTTCTCGATTATCCCGGGCAACGGCGCGCATGACCTGGCGAAGCTGTTCGGGATTCACCTGAAAGCGCGGCAGAGCGGCAACTCGAAACAGGCTGACGTCGTCACCGGTCGAAGCGATTGCGTTCAGGCAGGCAAACAGGTCGCGCGCTTCGGGAGTATCGGAGATGTCCATGCTCTCAATGACGAACGGGATGCCGGCCTCGCCTAATTCATGGACCACGTCGTCACGGTTGTAGTGCGACCGGTAGAGGATGCCGAAGTCGGACCATTTGCATTTGGACTTCTTTTGCGTGTCGCGCAGAAAAGCGACCACGTCGGGGCCCTCGGCGTCTCTGGTGGTGAGAACCACTACCGCTACCGGCGGACTGGGAAGCTGCGTGCCCGCCTGGGTGGCTTCCTCCTCGCGGGCGGATTGGAGCGGCATGCGGTGGTACGCAACTTTGCCGTCGGGGCGCTTGGCGAATACGGGAGGATTCTTGTCGATCAGGGCGAAGGCGCTGCGGAGAATCGGCGTGGTGGAACGGCGATTCTTTTCGAGGACAACGCGCTTCGCGTTGGGGAAGTGGCGATCGAACAGCTCGAAAGCCGCGCTGGATGCTCCTCGAAAGCGATAAATGGACTGGTCGGGATCGCCCACCGCAAAAATGTTGCCTTCCGATCCGGCGAGGCGGGCGAGAAGCTGAATCTGGGCGAAGTTGGCATCCTGAAATTCGTCGGCGAGGATGTACCGCGCGCGGGCACGAGCGTCGGCCAGAACATTTTCGTCACTGTGCAGCAAGGCGTGGGCGCGCGTGATCATGTGGCTGAAAGTTCCTAGATTCTCCTCGCGAAGCCAGCGTTCCATGGTGGTGAAGATGCGGGCAATCTCGCGGCAGCGGCCGATTACTTCGGCGTCATCCAGAACCGTCTTCGACTTCATCACGCGCGGGATAGGAACCTCCCTGCGCTCCAGGCGTTCGACATAATGCGCGTATGTTTCGGGCGTCACCCGCTCGTCGTGGCAGCGGCTGACGAAGTCCAGCAGGTCGTTCAGAAATTGCGGGATATTGGCCGCGCGAATGTAGTACTCGAGGCGCAGTTCGCGAATGCGGCGGCGCAAGTAGATCCAGAGATCCTTATCGTCGAGGACGCCAAAATCTTTGTGAGCACGCTTGAGCATGTCGAGGCAGTAGTCATGGAAGGTGGCGGCGTTCACTGCCCTGCTGCCAATCAACTTGCCCACGCGGTCGCGCATCTCCCTAGCCGCATTGACGGTGTAGGTTAGGGCGAGGATCTCGTGAGGTTGCGCGTGGCCTTCGCCGACCAGGCGTTCGATGCGGTGGGTCAGAACAGAAGTCTTCCCGGTGCCGGCGCCTGCGACCACCAGCATCGGGCCGTGCACGTGATCGATGGCCTCGCGCTGGCGATCGTCTGGAGTGAACGGAGCGGGACGGGAGTTAGACTTCACGGGCGACATCCGTCGTCAGGATATCATTACGCGGCCTGAGAACACTGCCCGGCTACGCCCGGTGGACAGCCGAGGGCCTGCCCTGAGCTTGCCGAAGGGCGTCTGTCCCCACATGGTTCGGCCGTCAGCTTAACTCAATTCGGAGACTACCACTGCGGCAGCGGCGATGGCGGCGGTTTCGGCGCGCAAGATCGTGGTGCCCAGAGACGCGGAGATCCATCCTGCTTTCTGGAAGAGTTGCAATTCGTCGTCGGCCCAGCCGCCCTCGGGGCCGATCGCTAGAAGAATCTCGCCTTCGGCTGAATCAAGCACGTCGCGGAGCGAGGTCTGCTTTTCTGACTCTGCCAGCACGATACGCAGGCGGCCGGGAAGCGCCGTCGCCGTCGGGAGTTTCATTGCGTCCGTGATTTCGGGCGGGGCGGCGCGACGCGATTGCTCGGACGCCTGGAGCGCGATCCTCCGCCAGCGCCCGGCGCGTTTCGCCGCGGCCGAGGCCAGGTGGGCGTCCGTGCGGCGGGCGATGACGGGCACGATTCGCGTAGCTCCCAGCTCGGTGCATTTCTCGATCGCCCATTCCATGCGGTCGAATTTGAAGATCGCCAGCAGGAGCGTGACATTGGGGATCGCGGCCGCTAGGACTTCATCGCCTAGCTCGAATTCGACTCGACCATCTTCGATGGTCACGATGCGTCCGCGCCGCAAGACCGCGCCGGTCGCGATATCGAATTCTTGCCCGACTCGAGCGCGCAGGACACGCACGAGATGATCGGCATGATCGCCGGTGAGGGCAGCGTGGTTGCCCGAGAACTCGTCGGCGATCCATCGGCGTCGGGTCATGAAAGAAGTGGGGCCTCAGCGCTTGAACACAGTCCGCGAAACTGCGCCTTTGGGTGGCGCAGCGCTTCCAGCGCTGCGATAAAATAGCGCTCTCGCAGAAGAGGCGCTAGCCTCGAGAAGTCGGAGTCACGCTCTTCCCCAACTGCGGCGGGCAATGTCTTCACCCTAACCGAACATGTCTTTCATCTTGCCGAGCAGCGAGCGCAGCATGGGCTGGTTGTCGACCTTCGAGAGCGCGTCGAGTTCCTGCAGCAGCTCTTTCTGGCGCTTGCTGAGCTTAGTCGGCACCTGAACGCGGACCTCAACATATAAATCGCCCTTGCCGTGTCCGTTCAGCACCGGCACACCTTTGTTGCGGATGCGGAACGTGGCGCCGGGCTGAGTCCCATCAGGAATCTTCAGTGTGTGCTCGCCTTCCATGGTTGGCACTTTAATCTCCGCACCCATGGCAGCTTGCGCCACCGAGATCGGGACCACGCAGTGCAGGTCGTTGCCTTCGCGCGCGAAGAAGGGATGCTCCTTCACATGCAGCACCACGTACAAATCTCCTGCGGGGCCGCCGAACGCGCCAACTTCTCCTGCGCCGGAAAAACGAATTCGTGTTCCGTCCTCGACGCCCGCTGGAACTTTCGCGTCCACGGTGCGCTGGCGCAGAATGCGCCCGTCGCCTTTGCACTTCGAGCAGGGATCGGTAATGACGCTGCCTGTCCCCTGACATGCGGGACACGTGCGGGCGATGCTGAAGAATCCCTGCTGGTAGCGAACTTGGCCACGGCCAGCGCAGGATCTGCAGGTGGTGGGACCCTTTCCAGCCGCAGCGCCGGAACCATGACAGTCCTCGCAAGCCTCGTGGCGGCGAACCGTGACGCTCGACTCGGTGCCGAAGAATGCTTCTTCGAACTCGAGCGTCAGGTCTTCGCGGAGATCGGCGCCGCGCTGAACCCGGCTGCGACGGCGTCCGCCAGCACCGCCACCGAACATGTCGCCGAAACCGAAGAACTCGCCGAAGATGTCGCCGAAGTCCTGAAACACGGTGGGATCGAAGCCGGAAGGCTGCCCGGAACCGCCACCCAGTCCGGCGTGTCCATAGCGATCGTAGACAGCGCGCTTGTCGGTGTCGGCGAGCACGGCGTAGGCCTCGCTGACTTCCTTGAACTTATCTTCCGCATCGGGATTATTGGGATTGCGGTCAGGATGGAACTGCAGCGCGAGCTTGCGATAAGCGCTCTTGAGTTCGATCTCAGTGACTGTGCGGCTCACGCCCAGCACTTCGTAGTAGTCACGTTTTGCGTTCGTCGTCAGAAATGACCTTTCTTCAAGAAACAAAATCTGGACAAGCTGGGGCGGGATGTTGAGGTGCCCGGCACGGTCCTAGTCTTCATGGATTCTTGGCGACCTTGACCATGGCAGGCCGCAGGAGGCGGTCTTTCAGCTTGTAGCCGCGCTGCAGTTCCTCGAGCACTTCATGGTCAGCCGCGTCGGAGGTTTCCACCATCTCGATCGCTTCGTGCACATGGGGATCGAATGGCTCTCCCTTGGCAGGAATGGCGCGCACTCCCAGCTTGGCCAGCGCGTCCTGCAACTGCTTGTAGATCAGTTCGACGCCACTGCGGAAGTCGCCAGGCCCCGACTTGACTTGCAGCGCGCGCTCGAAGCTGTCGATGACCGGGAGCAGCGACTTGACCGCGTCGGCGGCAGCATAGTCGCGAAACTCCTGCTGCTCTTTCGCGGCGCGGCGGCGGGCGTTTTCGAATTCCGCCTGCGCGCGAGCCAGGCGGTCGAGCAAGGAATCGCGCTCGGCCTTTAGCTTTTGCAATTCTGCTGCAGGACCAGAGACTTCCCCGGCTGCGGCTCCGCTGCTGGCCGATTCCGAAGGCCGCTCATCGCCGTCCGCGGGAGGAAGTTCGTGTTCCAGATCAAGCCCTGCGTTTTCTGCTTCTGATTTTCCGTTTGATTTCCCCATAACTGCGTGCATTACTCCGATTCATTCAGGATCTTGTCAAATAATCGCGCGATGTACGAGACCGCGGTGATGGTGTGTTGATAATCCATGCGTGTCGGTCCAATCACCGCCAGCGAACCCATAACTTCGTTGCCAGCGTGCGCGGGAGCTCCGATCAAAACAAAATTCTGCATCGACGGCAGCGCCTCGTCGAGTCCAATGACGACGCGGACTGCCTCCTGCTTCACGTCGAGATAAGCTCCAAGCAACTGGACGACTTTTTCTTTTTCTTCCAGTGTTTTGAGCATTTCCTGCAGGCGTTCGCGGTCATGATCGGCCGTGACCAGGTTCGCCGCGCCTTCAACGAAGACGACTTGCGAGCCCTGTTCAGCCGCCAGCGCGCCCTGCTTGTAGAGTTGCTCAATCGAGTTCATCAGGCGGTCGTATTCGCCGCGCTCCTGCTCCAGGCGGCGAGCCAGTTCCGCCCGAAGTGACTCCATGGTCCAGCCGCGGAAATTTTCGTTGATGTAGCGGGCGGCCAGGTCCAGTTCGGACTGCGACAAATCAAGGCGCAGCACGCGATCACGCACCAGGCCGGATCGGGTCACCAGCACGGCCAGGACTTTCTGGTCGCCGAGACGCGAGAAATAAACATGCTCCAGCGCGTTCTTCGGACCGCTCGTGGCCACGGTCACGCCGACGTTGCGTGAAATCAGCGAGAGCACATGCGACGTCCGCTCCATGAACTCCTGCACGTCGGTGATGCCGGCCAGCGAATCGGAAATCATGCTCTCTTCCTGCGGCGCCAGATGGGCGGTCCCAGAAATCTGTTCGACGTAATAGCGATACGCCTCGGTCGTTGGCACGCGCCCCGCGGAAGCATGCGGCTGCTCCAGGAACCCGGCGTCCGACAAGTCGGCCATTACATTGCGGATCGACGCCGGACTCAGCCCCTCGCGGTTCGACCGGGCCAGCGTCCGCGACCCGACCGGTTCGCCCGTCGAGATAAAAGTCTCCACCAGCGCAGTCAGAATTTCGCGTTCGCGATTCCCGATATTGGGGTCAGCAGGCATCTACAGTCGTCTCAGTCGTCTCAATGCAAGCGGCGCCAGCCGCAAACCGCTTCCGATTCATTCTACCTAACTATTTTAGATGCAGAAGGTTGGCTTTTGGACCAAAGTTGAGGGTTCTGTCCGGATTCCAGGAACAGCGTGGGAAGGCAGTCAAGCAGGAGCACGCCAAAAGCCTTTAACCGCTGAGATCGCGGAGAAGGCCGCAGAGACTGCAAAGGTAGAGCCCCGCCAGGCTTTTCTCTGCGTTCTCCGCGGCCCTTCCTCCGCGATCTCAGCGGTCAAAAGCTTTTGGTCCCGATGACCGTACAGCTATGATGGACCGACGCTCATGAAATCAAAACCGCACATCGCAGTCATCGGCGCCGGAGCCTTCGGCGGCTGGACCGCGCTGCACCTTCTGGAGCGCGGAGCACGCGTCACGCTGCTCGACTCCTGGGGCCCGGGCAACTCTCGAGCGTCCTCCGGCGGAGAGACGCGGGTGATGCGCGGCGCTTATGGGCCCGACCAGCCTTATACGGAGATGGCGGCGCGCGCGCTCAAGCTCTGGGCAAAGTACGAGCGGCGATGGAAGCGGCAGTTTCTGCACCGCTGTGGCGTGCTGTGGATGGCTTCCGGGGGCGACGATGTGTTCGAGCGCGGCTCGCTCAAAGCCCTGCGCGCGGCGAAGATCAAATTTCAGGAATTATCGGCGGCGCAGATGAAAAGGCACTGGCCGCAGATTAATTTCGACGGTATTCAGTGGGCGATCCATGAGCCGGAGTGCGGGTATCTAGACGCGCGCGCGAGTTGCCAGGCGGTTGTCGAGGCTTTCGTGGCGGCCGGAGGCAAGTACCGGCAGGCCGCCGTGCTGAGCGATGAACTGGAGAGTGCGCCTCTACGTTCCCTGACGGTGTCCGACGGCTCGCGGCTCAAAGCCGACCACTATGTTTTCGCCTGCGGGCCGTGGCTTGGCAAGCTGTTCCCGCAAGCGATCGGCAATCTAGTGCAGCCCACCAAGCAGGACATTTTCTTTTTTGGCACGCCGTCGGGGGACGATCGTTTCAGCGACGCGCATCTGCCGGTGTGGGGCGACCACCTGGGACGCTTTCGTTACGGCATTCCCGGCAACGACCGGCGCGGATTCAAGATCGCCGACGATACGCGCGGGCCGGCCTTCGATCCGACGAACGGCGAACGCGTGATCAATCAGGAAACGCTGAAAGACATTCGCGAATACGTCGGCTTCCGCTTCCCTGCCCTGAAAAACGCGCCGCTGCTCGAGACTCGCGTCTGCCAGTACGAGCAGACTCCCGACGGTCACTTCATCATCGGTCGGCATCCAGCGATGGAGAATGTGTGGCTCGTTGGCGGAGGCTCCGGCCACGGCTTCAAGCACGGCCCAGCAGTCGGAGAAATGATGGCGGAGTTGATCTTGAAGGACCACCAGCCGGAAGCGATTTTTCAGCTGGCGCGATTTCAACCCTAAAACTTTGTCATCCTGAGCGGCGGTTTTTGCCGCGAAGGATCTATGCAACTTTGCAGCCCGTTGCATAGGTCCTTCAGCGGGCAAAATGCGCCCGCTTCAGGATGACAAAACAGTTACGGCTGTGGTCGAGAAATTACTGAATCTGAATCACGCTAGCCGGCGCGCTAGCCTTAATCTCATCCACGCGCGTCACGACATTCTGCGCGAACGCATAGATCGATTTGGCGTGCGGCGAGTTCTCGCCTTCCAGCACGACCGGCGTTCCACCGTCGCCGGACTTGCGCACCTCGGGATCAAGCGCGATATTCCCCAGGAACGGCACCCCAAACTGCGCCGCCATTTTTTCGGCGCCGCCGCGGGAGAAGATGTCCACTTCGTGCTGGCAGTGCGGACAGGTGAAATAACTCATGTTCTCGACCACGCCGACCACATCTACTTTCATCTGGCGGAACATTTCAATGGCCTTGCGCGCGTCCTGCAGCGAAACATCCGAGGGAGTCGAAACCACAACCGCGCCCGTCAGCGGCACGGTCTGCACCAGCGAGAGCGCGATGTCGCCCGTGCCCGGCGGCAGATCGACGATGAGATAGTCGAGTTGTCCCCACTCCACCAGTCCCAGAAACTGGCGGACAATCTGGTGCAGCATGGGACCGCGCCAGATGATGGGCTTGTCGCCAGGATTGAGGAATCCGACAGAAATTACTTTCAGTCCGAAAGCTTGAATCGGCTCAATGCGGTTCTCGCCCACCATGCGCGGCTGGCTGTTGACCCCCAGCATGAGCGGGACGTTCGGCCCGTACACGTCCGCATCGAGCAGCCCGACCTTGTGTCCCATCTTGACCAGCGCCACGGCCAGGTTCACCGACAGCGTGGTCTTGCCCACGCCGCCCTTTCCCGACCCGACGGCGATAATGGCGTCCACCCCCGGCAGCGGCTGCGGCCCCTGCGGCGCCGGCCCTCCATGCTGATGCGGCATATGTGCGTTCAAAGAATCACACTCCCGATAGGAATTGCGAGATAACGAATGAGGCAAAACTCTAAGGTCGATTATACAGCGGTAGCTGTAGAGAGCGGACTTAGGACAATCGTCGAAGATCGCCACGGATTTCACGGATCAACAGGGATCAAAATCAGCTTTCTCAGGATTAATCCGTGTGAATCCGCGAAATCCGATGGGCCCGTTTTCAGTACCCTTCTCCCTCGATCCGCACCTTACCTTTGAACATCCGGAACAGCACTGTGAAGTAGCCGAGAGCCAGGATCAAGGCGAGGATCCACCAAATGAGTCCGACGGTCAGGCCGTGCTGGCCGGCGGCTGTGTTGTCGATGGTCAGGCTGCGGGCGGGATCGGTGCTGGCGGGCAGCACCACGGGATAGAGCGCGAATGCCGCGCCGACGAGCATGCCTACGATGTAGAGGGCGGAGGCGACGAAGGCAAGCTTCTCCTTCGCCGGGCCCTCGCCCTTGCGGATCGCGTAGATCATGACGGCAAGGCTGCCGTATACGATTGCAGGAATCAAAAAGCCGATGACGTGCTGCTTGTAGTTGTCGAGCACGGTGGGACGGATATAGATGGTCGCGATCAGTCCGATGACGGTCAGGAACAGTTGCACCGGCCATGCCCAGAGCGCCACGGCTCGGGCGCGGCGGTTCAAATCGCCTTCCGTTTTCACGGCGATGTACAGCGATCCATGCACAGTCAGCGTGACCAGCGCAATAACGCCGGTGAGGACGGTATACCAGTCGAGGATGCCGTTGTTCGTGCCGGCAATGCCCTGGTTCACCCGGAAGTTGGTCCAGAGCGGCTCGAAGAAGTAACCGTCAGCTGCGAGAGGCACGCCGCGGACGACATTGCCCAGGGCCGCGCCGAAGAAGATCGTCAGCAGCAGGCTGGAGAGGCAGAAGACCACGTCGAAGAATCCGCGCCAGACGGGATTCTCCATGTGGGCGCGCAGTTCGATGCCGATGCCGCGCAGCATCAGCAGCCAGAGCACGATCATAAGCGGCAGGTAGAAGCCGCTGAAACTCGAGGCGTAGAGCAGCGGGAAAGCGAAGTAGAGCGTGCCTCCGGCAGCGAGCAGCCAGACTTCGTTGCCGTCCCAGACGGGGCCAATGGCGCGCATGATGGTCTGGCGCTCCTGGGGCGTGCGGGCGGCGCCAAGGTAGATCACGCCGGCGCCGAGGTCGAAACCGTCGAGCACCACGTACGCTGCCACCATGACAGCGACGATCATGAACCAAAGTGTTGCCATCGTTTGTCCTCAGCTTGCCAAACTCCTGGAGTGTTGTCATTTCGAGCGAAGCGAGAAACCTGCTTTCCGTTGACACACGCAGAACACTAGGTTTATCGTCGCTATCGCTCCTCGGAATGACAATCGAGGAGAGTGTGTCCATCATCCGTGGCACGCCTGAACTGCGCGTGCCTACTAGTGGGCCGATCCTCCCTCCGCTTCCGGCCCCTGCTCAATTTCGCGCCGGACCAGGAACAGGAACAGGATTCCCAGAACCATGTACATGCCCATAAATCCCAGCAGCGTGAACATGCCATTGCCGGCTGAAACCGTTTTCGAATAGCCGTCGGCGGTGCGCATCAGCGAATAGACCAGCCAGGGCTGCCGTCCGATTTCCGCCGTGATCCATCCCGCGGTATTCGCAATGTAGGGGAACGGCAGGGCCAGCAGCAGAATCCACAGCATCCAGTGGCTGGAGAATAGCTTGCCGCGCCACAACAGGAACGCAGCCACCACGGAAATAGCGATGAACAGCGTGCCCAGCCCGACCATGATGTGGTAACTGAAGTAGAGCAGCGCGATGTTCGACGGCCACTCGTCTTCCGGGAAAGCATTCAAGCCCTTCACCTGCGCCGTCCATGCCCGGTAGGTCAGAAAACTGAGCGCGTTGGGAATGACCAGCGGATTGTCGATCTTCTTTTCGTCCACATTGGGTTGGCCGATAAGCACCAGCGGCGCTCCGGGCTGGCTTTCAAACAGGGCTTCCATGGCGGCGAGCGTGACTGGCTGATTCTCGGCGAGCATACGCCCCTGACCGTCGCCGGTGGGAAATAGCTGCAAGACGCTGAAGATCAGACCAGCCAGGACTCCCACTCGCACAAAGATGCGTCCGTGCGCTACAAACTTGCCCCACAGCAGATAGAACGCTCCCACGGACGCCATGACGAACGATCCGGTGATTACGGCTCCGCTCATGTTGTGCGCGTACTGCCACCACGCCCACGGATTCAGAACCAGCGCCCAGAAGCTGGAGAGCTGCACTGATCCATCGGCGGCTCTGGCGTAGCCGACAGGATGCTGCATCCAGGCATCGGTCACGATGATGAAAAATCCCGAGAGCCATGATCCAAGACACACCGCGACTGCCGACCACCAGTGCGCGCGCGGGCTGAGCCGCTTCTCTCCGTACAAGAACAAGCCGAGGAAGGCAGACTCGAGGAAGAAGGCGAACATGCCTTCCATGGCCAGCGTCTGGCCGATAACGCCTCCGGCAAAACGCGAGAAGTGCGACCAGTTCGTGCCGAACTGAAATTCCATGGGAATGCCGGTCACCACGCCCAGCACGAAGTTGATGCCGAAGATTCGTGCCCAGAAGCGCGCCGCCTGGTGATAGGTCTCATCGTTGCGGCGCAGTCCCAGTGTTTTGAGCACGACGATGAGGGGCGCAAGGCCCATGGTGAGTTGCGGGAAGAGGTAGTGAAAGGTAATGGTAAATGCGAAGTGAAGGCGATGAACTATGAGCGCATTATCCATGAGAACCTCAGCTCGCCACTAAGGTAAATGTTCTTACGCGAATTATTATGTGACGCGAATCACTGCCTGCGTTAAGTAATCAACGATTCTTGCGCCGCCGTTCCAATTCCGACCGCCGGATCTCGCGGCGCCTTCCGGCATCATCGTACCGCTGCTGCTGCTCCTCGGTCTCGGGAATTACGGGCGGGATTCTGAGACGCTTGCCGGCGCTATCGATGGCCACGAAAGTCAGGTGGGCGGAAGCGACGTGATGCGCGGTGTCGGCAATGTAGTTTTCGACAAAGACCTTTACGCCTACCTCCATCGAAGTTTGGAATACGCGGTTGACCGATGATCGCAGAATGACCAGATCTCCCACCCGCACAGGTACCAGAAAGTCGATGTGATCGACGGATGCGGTCACCACAAAGTTGCGCGAGTGGCGGTGCGCGGCCATTGCGCCGGCCAGGTCGATCCAGTGCATCAGGCGCCCGCCGAGCAGGGCGCCCAGCGGATTGGCATCGTTCGGCAGCACGATTTCGGCCATCTCGGATTGCGAATCTCGCACCGGGCGGGGAGTGAGCACATCGTCTGGCATGCGTGGTCTTCCTTTCGTGGTGGCGGGGTTTCTTAAAACTTATTTCTCAGGCTTTTCTCTTCAGGTACGACTCCAAATAACATTCCGCCATCTTCTGGATACGGGCATCGTCGTGCTGCATCCGCCAGGTGCCTTGCGATAGATCAAACTCCAGATCGCCGTGCTCCACCGGCCGGTTATTTCGTTCGCAGACATAACGGAGAACCAGGACGCGGGCCGGAGCCGCCGCGGCATTTCGAGGCTCGGGGCGCAGACCCATGTGCGGAGCAATGACGGCGAAGCGAACCGCATCCCAAAGGCGCTCGGGGGGCGACCAGGCACAACCGCTGGCATACCCAAGATTGCAGAACGCTTCCAGCACGTCTTGCGACGGAACCTGACCTTCGTGCCCGGGAGCTGTGCAATGCCCGCACCATCCGCTGCCGAGCGGGAGCCGGGCGGGATGCGGCCACGTGCCGTTTTCCAGTCTCGAAACCGGCATAAAGTACGGGCAGGCCAATTTTCGCAGCCTCAGACTTAGAAATTGTTGGGACTCTCAATTGTAATCAGTAGGAGGGAGGTCTGGCCAGTGTTCCCCGGGCCTCGGCTGCGCCAGAGCGCGCCGGTTGTAGTAATCTCGTTGTCGAGTCATCGCCGGCAGCTATTTCCCTAAAACTATAAAACTATGGACCGCATCGCCACGCTCAACGAAATCCTGACCGAAAATCCTAAAGACGCCTTCGCCCGTTACGGGCTTGCCATGGAGTACTCCAAGCAGGGCGACTTTGACCGGGCCCTGGCGGAATTCTCGATTCTGCTGGAGAGCCATCCCGAATACACCGCAGGATATTTCATGGCGGCGCAAACGCTGGTGCGGGCTGAGCGCGCGGAAGAGGCGAAGAAGATGCTGCAGGATGGAATCGCCTCGGCCCGGCGCACCGGGAATCTGCACGCACAGTCGGAAATGGAAGCGATGCTGGCGGAACTGGGATAGTCAGCTCGCCGATTTGACTCTACTTCGCCATCCTGGCCATCGCCCACTCCACCACCGCCGGGAATAGCTGATAAAGCTTCACAGGCACGTGCATCGGCCAGGGCACGATCACTTCCCGCTTCTGCTTCAAATATCCCCGCAGCGTGGCGCGCGCGACGCGTTCGGCGGTGATGCCGCGCACCGAGGCGGGGCGGACCTTCTTCAGTTCGCTTCCCCGCACCGCATTTTCGCTGAACGCGGTGCGCACATAGCCGGGACAAACCGTAAGCACGTGAATGCCGTCTTTTTTCAGTTCGACGCCCGCGGCCTTGCCGATGGCATTGAGCGCGAACTTGGTCGCGCTGTACGAAGCGTGAAACGGCAGCGGGATGTGTCCGGCAACGCTGGAGATGTTTATAATCGCGCCGCCGCCCTGCTGTCGCATAACCGGGATGACCGCCTGCATGGCCGACATCGCTCCGAAGAAGTTGGTATCAAATAAATCGTGGCAGGCCTGCATGTCGGTTTGCGCGACGGAATCAAGCAGACCATGGCCGGCGTTGTTGATCCAGACATCGGCGCGCTTGAAGTGATGCAGCGTCAGGGCAAGGACGCGGTCGATCTCTTCGGAGTTGCGGACGTCACAGGAAAGAGCGGCGGTGCGTTCGGGACAACCAATGCGCACGCGGGCGGCTTCGGCTCGGGCCGCATCGCGCGACAACAGGACCACGCTCGCTCCTTCCTCCGCAAAAACCTTGGCAATCGCCTCGCCGATGCCCATTGAAGCGCCCGTGACCACGACTACTTTCCCGACAAGTTCCATGCTCGGGTTGTATTCTCCGCCACGCGGCAAGTCAAGATGCGTGGCCGCTTCGATGTCGTACAATCGGAAGGCCCGCTCGGTTCCCGCGTCCGATGTGGAGATTCCTTGGCCCTGCTTCCCTTGTTCCCGCTCGACGTCGTACTGCTTCCGGGCGCTCCCCTGCCCCTGCACATTTTCGAGCCGCGATACAAAGAGATGATTGGTGAGTGTCGGGCAAACAATGCGCCGTTCGGCGTCGTGCGCGCACTGGAAGAGGGCGTCGCGGAAATTGGGTGCACCGCTGAAATCGTTAGTGTCACCAAGGAGTATCCCGATGGGCGACTCGATGTGATTGCAGAAGGCCGCAAGCGCTTTGAAGTGCTCGAACTCAACCGGAAGCGTTCCTTTCTGCAAGCGGAAATACTGTTCATAGCTGACGAGGCGGGCGCTGCCACTCCAGAAGACAAGACTCGGGCAATTCGAGCGCATTTCGAGATTCTGTCGCTGGCTGGAGCCGTGCAGGATCTTTCTGCGGCCGAGCAGAGCACGCTTTCCTTTTATCTCGCGGGCTCTTTGCCGCTCGATCTCGACTTCAAACAGAAACTGCTGGCGATGCGGTCGGAAGGCCAGCGCATCCAAGCGGTGGTGACGTACCTGGAAGGCATTCTTCCCAATCTGCGCCGCGCCGCGCGGGCACGCCACAAGGCCGGGGGCAACGGGCACGCGCGGTGATCGGTTTTTTTGGTGTCAGGCCTCGCTTGGCGCATGCAAAACGCTCACCGGCAGTGGCGCGTATAATCGGGAAAGTTTGTTTGTGGGGGTTCCTTTCATGAGTCTTCCGCGCACACTGGGTGAACTGCGCCGCAGTATTTTTTCCGAAGAGCGTTTGCGCACGCGCCACGTAAAGGACGAACTGCGCGAGAACCTGACGGCGCGCCTGCGCACGAACGGCGACGCTCCGGTGTTCGCGGGCATCGTCGGCTACGACGATACGGTGGTGCCGCAGATCATCAACGCGATCCTTTCCCGTCATAATTTCATTTTGCTCGGACTGCGCGGCCAGGCGAAGAGCCGCATCCTGCGCGCATTGACCACGCTGCTCGACCCGCACATGCCGTATCTGGCGGGCTGCGAAGTTCACGACAATCCCTACGCTCCGATCTGCCGACGATGCCGCGAGGAAGTTGCGCGGTTAGCGGATGAGTCGCCAATCGCATACCTCTCGCCCGATGACCGCTACGTGGAGAAACTGGCTACGCCCGACGTCACGATTGCCGATCTGATTGGAGACATCGATCCCATCAAGGCGGCGCGCGGTGGACACGAACTATCCAGCGAGCTGACGGTTCACTATGGCCTGTTGCCCCGCGCCAATCGCGGCATCTTCGCCATCAACGAATTGCCCGACCTAGCGGGAAAGATTCAGGTGGGGTTGTTCAACATCATGCAGGAAGGCGACGTGCAGATTAAGGGATATCCCATCCGCCTGCCGCTCGACGTGGCGCTGGTGTTCAGCGCGAATCCGGAGGACTACACGGCGCGCGGCAAGATCATCACGCCGCTGAAAGACCGCATCGGCTCGGAAATTCGCACGCACTATCCGGCGACCGTGGAAGAAGGAATCGCAATCACCGCGCAGGAGGCGTGGACCAAGCGCAACGGCCACAACCAGCTTTTGTTCACCCTGCACCTGCCGAATTATGTTCAGGAAGTGATTGAACGCGTCGCCTTCGCCGCCCGCGAAGACAAGAAGATCGACAAACGCTCCGGCGTGAGCCAGCGGCTGCCGATTTCAGCCATGGAGAACGTGGTGTCGAACGCTGAGCGCCGAGCGATTCGCAACGACGAGAAAGTTGTCGTGCCCCGCATCAGCGACGTCTACGCGGCCCTGCCGGCGATTACCGGCAAGCTGGAATTGGAATACGAAGGCGAAATGAAAGGCGCGGACCACGTGGGACGCGAGTTGATTCGTGCCGCCATCGCGAAGACTTACGACGAGTATTACACCGGCGCCAACGTGCAGCAGATTGTGCAGTGGTTCGACCTGGGCGGCGAAATTCAGTTGTCGGATTCAGTCCCCGCTGAGGAAGCGCTGGAGAAATTGAAGGGCATCCAGGGCCTGGTCGACAAACTCGGCCCGCTGAGCGTCACGCAGAAAGACAGCCCGGAGCAGCAGGTGTCGGCGGCGGAGTTCATCCTCGAAGGCCTGCACGCGCATAAGCGCATCGGCAGAAGCGAAGAGCGCGTGTTCAAAGCCGGCGAGAAGAAGCCTGAGCCTGTGCGGGAGAAATCGTTCGAGCCGGACGAAAAGCCGTACCGGCCGAGACGGCAGTTTAATTAGGAGCTTCTAGCTGCTAGCTTTTGGCCAAGACGCCTTGTCCTGATGGAATCTGCCTAGCTAGTCGCTAGAAGCTAGCAGCTAGAAGCTGTTTTATGAAACGCATCCGCTACTCCAAATACGTGCCCGACCCCGCGGGCGAGATGAGCATGGAGGATTTGCTCAGCGCGCTCTCCGATTACCTGCTACAGAGCGGGTTTCAGGAGTCCATGTGGTACGAACTGCCCGAAGGCGAGCAGACGCTGGACGAACTCAAGCGGGCCATCGAGCAGGCCTTGATGAACGGGGAGATGTTCGACGAGAACCTGCGGGAACAGATCGAGCAGATGGTTGCGGACGGCCAGCTCGACGAACTGATCGAGAAACTCATCGAGCGCATGCAGCAGGAAGACTACATCTCCATCGACGACCCGCACGACCCGTCGAAACGATCGAGCGTCGGCGGACAGACTGGCGAAGCGCAGCAGGCAAAGTTCGAGATTACCGACAAGAGTCTGGACTTCCTCGGCTTCAAGTCTCTGCGCAACCTGCTGGGGTCGCTCGGCAAGGCAAGTTTTGGACGCCATGACACGCGCGATCTCGCAACCGGCATCGAAACCAGCGGGTCGGCCAAGACCTATGAGTTTGGCGACACGCTCAATCTCGACATCACGGCAACGCTGTCGAGCGCTATCCAGCGCGAAGGGCTTACGGTCCCGCTCAGCATCGAATACTCGGATTTGAAGGTGCACCAGTGCGAGTACCAGTCGTCGTGCGCCACGGTGCTGATGCTGGATTGTTCGCACTCAATGATTCTCTACGGCGAAGACCGCTTCACTCCGGCGAAGAAAGTTGCGATGGCGCTGTCGCATTTGATCCGCACGCAGTATCCGGGGGACTCGCTTTCGCTCGTGCTGTTTCACGATTCGGCGGAGGAGATTCCGTTGTCGCAACTCGCGCGGGTGAAGGTCGGGCCTTATTACACGAACACGCGCGAGGGACTGCGGTTGGCCCAGAGAATCCTGCAGCGGCAAAGAAAAGACATGAAGCAGATCGTCATGATCACCGACGGCAAGCCCTCGGCACTAACACTGGAAGACGGACGCATTTACAAGAACGCCTTCGGTCTCGACCCGCTGGTCGTGAGCCAGACGCTGGAAGAAGTTTCAAAGTGCAAGCGCGCGGGAGTGCTGATCAACACGTTCATGCTGGCGTCGGATTACGGGTTGGTACAGTTCGTGCAGAAAGTCACCGAGATGTGCCGCGGCAAAGCCTACTTCACCACGCCCTACACGCTGGGGCAGTATCTGCTGATGGATTACATGTCGCGCAAGACCAAAACCATTCATTGATTCGAGCGCGGGCGTATCGTGGAAGAGCGGCGCTTCAGCGCCGCGTAAGAAGGCAACCTGACGCGGGTTTCAGCCCCTGAGGGCCTGAAAGCATCTTTTTCACAAACCCCTCGCCCCTTGAGTCCTATCCTGACCTCGCCCGCTCTCCCAAAACCTCGCCCACTGCTGATACTCTTTTGTAAGACATGGCGAACTGCATTCGATGTGGGCGGCAACTGCCGCCGCTGACGTTTGGCAAGAAGATCTGTCAGTGGTGCGTGCAGCACGAGGCGGCGCAGCGCGGCGAAGAAGGCGATGACGCGATTCAGCCAGTTATGGCTGCGCCGTGGGTGAAACGTGAGGCCAGTATTACGCTCACGCGCGTGCTGTTTGGAGCGAATCTGGCGGTATTTCTCGCGATGGTATTCCGGACGAGCAATCCCCTTGCCTACATCAATCCGCTGCAGGAGTTTTCCGGCCAATTCACCGTAGACTGGGGCGCCAACTGGGGTCCACGCACGCTTTCGGGAGAACCGTGGCGGTTATTCTCCTACATGTTCCTGCATGGAAGTCTCATGCATATCGCCTTCAACATGTGGTGCTTGTGGGACCTTGGCGCGCTTTGCGAGTCCCTTTACGGGCGGTGGACTTTCGCCGTCGTTTATATCCTGACCGGCATTGCCGGGGGCGCAGCCAGCGTGGCCTGGAGTCCTGACGTACCAAGCGTGGGTGCGTCCGGAGCGATCTTCGGACTAGCGGGAGCGCTCATCGCGTCGTTCTACCTAGGCGAATTCTCGCTGCCGAAAGTTGCGATCAGCGGGACGCTCCGCAGCCTTGTCGTCTTCGTAGGATTTAACGTGCTGTTCGGGAGCATGTTTCCGGGCATCGACAATGCATGCCACGCCGGCGGACTGGTCAGCGGACTGATCGTTGGGGCACTGATTGCTCGCGTTGCACCCGAGCAGGGTCGGCCACTCCGGCGCGCTGGCGTTCTGCTCTTCATGGTCTTGATCGTCGGCGGCAGTGCGCTCGGCGTGCAACGCTGGCGCGCGTCCGGAATCCATTTCGGCTCTGCGATGGACACGCAGCGAAGCGTCGATCGGATGATCGCTGAGCTGCAAAAGAAAGTGCAGCAGAACCCGCAGGATGCGTCGGCACACTACTCGCTCGCGCATGCCTACTTCAATAAGGGACAATTCCCCGAGGGCGAGACCGAGTTGCAACGGGTGCTCGATCTGCAACCGCAAAACGCGCGAGCCCGGATGGACCTTGGGGCTGCCTATCTGAGCCAGGAGCAACCCAAAGAGGCGCAGGAGCAATTCACCAGACTGGTGGCGCAGGAACCGAACAACGCCAATGCCCATGTCGGCCTGGGCATGGCGCTCGCGGATCAGAGCAATCATGAGGCTGCGATCAACGAATACCAAACCGCGTTGCGCCTCGAACCGCGGACGAGGGATGTCTACTACAGGATGGGCATCTCCCAGGCGCAGATGAAACAATACGACGAGGCCATCGCTTCTTATCTGAAAGAGCGCGACCGCAGCGGGGATGACGCTGAGTTGGAGGATGCGCTCGCCGACGCATACCAGGCCAAAGGAATGCAGCAGCAAGCGCAGGACGCGCGGAGCAAGGCCCAGCAGTTAGAGGATGGGCGCAGGGATTAGCCCGGGCTTAATCTCTCGTGGCCGATGTACGGGACTCTCTGCCCTTTCGTTATTTCCCCTACCGCACGCCACGCCTGATTGATTGCCTCGTCTGTGTAGGCATACGCGCCGGCGTCAGAGTTCGCGATGGCGATGCGGCCGAACGGCTTGCGCGCCTTTTCGCACGGTGTTTCGCCACCTTCCAGCACAAACTTGTCCCACAGGCTGCTGTATTCGTAGGCATAGCCGTGGGGCCAGCGGTTGGCCGTGATTGCGAGAATGTCGCGAGCAGGATCGAAGCCGCCCGGCCCAAGCGTTCGCGCCAGTTGCTCGCGAATCTTGCGCTCGATGGTTTCAAAGGTCGTGGCGTAGAGTTCCATGCGGCCGGCGATGTGTTGATCTCGCTGCGAAAGGCCGGCGCGGCACGGCGCCTTGCTCATGTGCACCACGAGCGGATCCTCCGGTGGGTGCGGGCAGCGATACTCTCCGACGCTCACCGGCAAGTCCATATCGACGTGGGTATGGTAGCCGCCGGGCGCGTAGATTGAATTCGCACCCAGCTTCTGAAATGCAGTCGAGTTCCGCAGCAGTACATTGCTGTACAGCAGCGGAACTTTTTGCGCATAAGCGAGCGCTTCCTTCTGCGCGTCCGGCAACTCATCGCAGAGGTAGGGAATCATCGCGTTCCAGCAAGCCAGGATGCAGTGTCCGGCCTTGACGGTATACACCTTGCCGCCGCGAGCGTAGGCAATCTCAACTTCGTTGGCCCGCGCCGGATCACCCGCGTGCTTCACCCGCACGGCTGTGCTGTTCAAGCGAATGCGCAGCGGCGACGTCGCCTCATCCAGCATCGCGTAGTTGGCCTTTGCGGTCACCACGTCCGTCACGGAGTTCCCCGGCACGGCTTGCGGAATCAGCTTGCGCACCAGCAAGCGCGCGATGCTGGCATTGCCGTCGGGAAAGTGGAAGAAGTAGGTGCGCTCATTGTGCAGGCCCGACGCATCGAGACCCATCCCGCTGAAACCTGGATATCCCGTCTCCGCCCCGTCCAGCGCGGCAACGGCGTCAATGCCCACACCAAATTCCGAGAACGAAACATTCTGATAGAGGCGAATCACATCCGCGTGCACGCCTACCACGTCCGTCAGGAACTTGGCGTAACTGATGCGCGCCAGGCGAGCTTTCTTCTGCTCGGCGTTAAGGTCCGGAAAATAATCTTTCTTCTCCCGGCACAAACGGGACACGTCCTTGCGCGCCTGCTCGGCAATCGGCGCCTCGGATAAAAAGTGAGTCCAGGCCTCGGGGCCAGCCACTGCGAGATCGTATGTCTCGCCGCCCGGAAATGGGCAAGGATCGTCGACCAGCTTGTCGCTGCCGAAAGTTTCTTTGTCGAAGAAAATCTTGGGAGCCCGCCCCTGGGCACCGTACAGATCTCGTTCCAGATATTTTCGGAAGCTGCTCACCTCGATTCCCAATTCCTCGATCAAGCCTTTCGCCACTGCGCTGTAGGGTTCCGGGCTTTCGATCGAGTAAGAGCCGCCGTAGCCGATCAACGTCGGGTTGCCCACGCGGAATTCGTTGCGCTTGGCGTGTCCGCCAAAGTCGTCGTGGTTCTCGAGGATGAGGATGCGCGCTTTTCCACCGGTTGCCTTGCGGTAGAAGTGAGCGGCCGCGAGGCCGCTGATGCCCCCGCCAACGACGATCAGGTCGTAAGTCTCGCCGGTGTCTTCGGGCTTGCCCGCCGAATCCCAGAACGTTCCGTCACGCAGGCTGTGGGCCGCGTCAAATGAGCCGGGATGGCTGCCGCGCATGCCGGTGAGTGCAGGCGGGTAGTAGCTGGGAGAGTTCTCGGGACCGACGGCGGCCTGGCCTTCGGCAAGACCGAACAGGTTCCACGGCATCATGGCCGCGCCTGCCGTCACCGCGACGCCGTCGAGGAAGTCACGACGCGTGATCTTGCGATGCATTCCCAGTTCCCGGTCGCGCCAATCGTGCACGAGCTTCTCCCCAGTGAAATCTACGACTGGCCGTCCGCTTTTTTCACGGCTAGTTCCGCGCCCTGGAAGCCGATGCGGCTATGCGTTCCATCGCAGAAGGGCTTGTTGACCGATCCGCCGCAGCGGCAGAGCGAGAATGCAGGTTTGCCGGTGAGATCGTACGGGGTACCGTTGACGTCGACCAATTCGACCGAGCCTTCGGGAGCTTCGACCCGGTACGGGCCATTGGGTCGGACTGTGATTTTTATCTGAGCCATGAATCGATCCTCCAACCTTACGGGTTTCTAGTAAGCATACGAAGATATCACTAAGCGGGCGCGCCTGTCTTCCGGCACGCAGGTATTCGGCGTAAGATGGATGGCAACTCCAAAGTAATCACCGAACCTCGCAGGAAGCAAGCCCCGGAGTAAAAGCAATGAAAGCAAAATGTTTGCTCGCCGCAGTTTTTGTTCTGCTGCTGCTCGCCGCCAGTTGTGGCGGAAGCTCACCCATGAATCCTCCGCCTGTCGCGTCTTGTACGCCTTCCTCCAAACCGGAATTCGTGTACGTCTTAAATGATTCGTCCAATACGGTGTCGATGTACACCGCTGATTCCTGCACAGGCGACTTGTCGCCGACCACTCCGGCCACGGTCGCGACCGGGGCCAACTCCTTCGGGGCCGAAGGTCTGGCCGTGGATCCTTTGGGCAGGTTCGCTTATGTCGCGAATCTTATGTCAAACGCGACCGACCTCGCCACCATCTCGATGTTCACCATCAACCCCAGTACCGGGGTCTTGACGCCGACCACTCCAGCCACGGTTCCTACTGGATTTTATCCGCAGGGGATCGCGATCGATCCTTCCGGTAAATTCGTCTTCACGGCGAATAGCGACGACAACACGGTGTCCATGTTCACAATCGACGCAAGTACAGGGGTCTTGACGCCAACCAACCCACCTGCGGTCGCAGCCGGATTAAGCCCCGGATTCGTAACTGTGGATCCATCGGGCAGGTTCGCCTACGTGTCGAACGGAGACGACGGCACGATATCGATGTATAACATCAATCTCAATACTGGAGTGCTGACGCCGATGACCCCGGCGACAGTGCCGGGCGGCGGCTTTGCGGTCACGATCGATCCCGCTGGCAAGTTCGCTTACGTACCCTATCCGGATTTAAATCGTGTATTCCAGTTCACCATCGATTCCGTGACCGGAGTTTTGACCCCGAATACGCCCGGCTCAGTGACTGCAGGAAACAATCCCGCGTGGGTCGCGGTCGATCCTTCTAGCAAGTTCGCTTATGTGACGAATCGCCTGGATAATACGGTTTCAATGTTCACCATCGAGCCGAGCACGGGCAATTTGACTCCGAACACTCCGGCTTCCATTGATGCGGGAACGCAGCCCTGGCCGATTGTCGTCGATCCATCCGGCAAGTTTGTCTACGTGGGAAATGAAGACAGCGCGACGGTCTCGACCTACCGCCTGAATAACGACGGCACCTTGACCTCCACAGGGAGCGCCGCAACTCTAGACGGCGCGTTCTCGGTGGGAGTGACCAAAACCAAGTAGTCGGGCCCAAGAAGCCGTGGGCGGCGGTTCTCAGGCGGCCATCGACCTGGCCGAAATCAGACTCCGATACAACTGCAGGCAGTCGTCGATCATGCGCTTGGTGGTGAAGCGCTCGCGGGCGCGGGTGTAGGCCAACTCGGCATAGGCGCGGCGCATGGAGCGGTCCGCATTGAGCATGCTGATATTTTCGGCCAGGCTCGCGGCATCATTGGTGCGGAAGTAAAGAGCCGCGTCCCCCCAGATCTCGCGAAAGCTCGGAATATCATTGGCCACGATGGCGCATCGCGAGAACGCCGCTTCGAGCGCAGGCATGCCGAGCGGCTCGTAGCGCGCGGTGGCAGCGTAGATGGAGGCGCGACTGTAAAGCGCCCGCAACTGCGCTTCAGTCTGGGGACCGCGGATCGCCACCGACGTCTGCTCGGTGGCAAGCTTCACGTCCGCACGAATCGGATTGCGCGGCCGCGGCACCGTATGTTCGGCGCCGACGATGCAGACCGGGACTGAATGCGGCTGCTGGGTCAGAAGAAAAACCTGCTTGCTCGCGTCCACCAAGCGGCCAACCGCCAGCACGCAATCGTCTTTACTGACATAGGGATTGAAGAAAATGGGATTTCGTCCGGGATAGATCACTTCTCCACGCCGCGGACGCCCATAACATGCGGAAATGCGATCGAGCATCCAGGCCGAAGGCGCCACCACCGCATCCGCGCCAGCTAGGCCGCGCCGAACGGTGCCGCGATACCAGATCAGCGAGCGCTCCGGCCGCGGGGCGTGATTGTGAACTGCATAGTTCCATGTGACCAGATCGCCGTGCGCCATCACGATGCGCGGCACGTCGACCGGCAGATTCCCGTAGCAGAACTGGTTCAGATGCAAAATGTCGGGCCGCAGTTCGCGCACCAGCGCGGCCAGGAACGCCGACGACTCGGGCAGATCCTCTTCTGCTTCCTGCATCCACTCCAGGTGAAACGCCGTGGGCCGGTAGTCGAGGCCGTGGAGGTGATCCATCCACGAGGTCTGGTCGGGAAGCGGAATCTCGCCAAAGCTGATCAGCGTCACGCGCACGCCGCGCGTGACCAGGCCAGTCACCAGCTCGCGGGTATAGGTCCACGATCCGGAGAGCGAGGATCCCGAGAGCGAGTCGGCGGTGACGAGGACGTGCACAGAACCTCCGGCGAGATTGCGGGATGCCGTGTGGGATACGGGATTCCGCTTACCGAGTGCGACCATTCTAGAGGGAACCAGCCCTGGCGGAAAGCGATTTCAGCGGGCTGCAAAATCTTGCACAGCGGTTGCAGCGAGCCCTCAACATCCGACTCGCCCGCGGCACACGGAAGATGACGAGATTCAGGATCAAGCGCCCCGGTTTGGAGCGTGCGTTCGAAACTCAGCCCTTTTGCTCAATTGCCCGCTTCAGCGTAGCGAGTTGATCACGAAACCTGGCCCGGTTGGAGCGCAGCACCCATGGCAGCGCCAACCACATCAAGCCATGCAGATGAAGATCGCAGGTAAAGATAACGGTGGTTCCGGATTGATCGGGTTCAAGGATGTACTCGAACACGCCGGTGACGCCGGAGCGTGTGTTGCGCTGGCCAACCCGGTGCGGCGGTTCGTAGCACCACACTTCCGACTCCCCTTGCACTGTCTTCCCCAGGACGTCCATCGTCATCAAGAGCTTTGAGCCCTGCTGCACCGGGCCGCCGCCAACCACTTCTATGCGGCGCACCATGTTGCGCCAGCGCGAGGCGGTGCTGAAGTCCATCATGAAATCGAAAACTTCTTGCGGCGGCCGCTCGATGCGTTGGACATAGCGAAATGCACGCATTAGTCCTTGTCCTCCAGTTCGAAAATGTCGTCCACTTTTTTTTCGAATACTCGTGCGATCTTCATGGCCAGGGGAAGACCGGGATCGTACCTGCGGGTCTCAATCGCGTTGATCGCTTGGCGCGTAACCCCGACACGCATGCCCAGCTCCGCCTGGGACCAGTTTTGCTCCGCCCTTAGTACCCGTAGCCGGTTCTTCATCGCCTGTAATACCATTGCGCACCGATGAGCGCGAGCCACCAAGCGCAGAGCATCACCACCCAAATGGTCCTCAGCCGGATGTAGTCAACGAAGCCCGCCCGCTGCAACAGGTCGGTGGTAAAGATGAAAAGTCCCGTGACCGCAAAGGCAATTGCAAAAGCGATCAGATGGATGCGGCGGGTGAACTCATCGTGCAAGCCAATCAGCTTTGCCGTCGCGAGTTGCCAGACTACGAAGCCGATGACTCCGATCACCACCGCTGCTGCTCGGTATCTGGCGCTGGCCGGATAGTGATGGAGCATCCCTGACGCAATCGCGTAAGAAATCGCCCACACCGCCAGGGCTCCAAACATGAGGGCCAGGATACGGAGACCGGAATCGCGTTTGTCGTCTTGAGGCATTCGGATGACCCCTATAGACGACATAATGTAATGTATAGATTACTTTTTGTAAAGTATAGATTACATCACGGAAGACAGTTTTTCTTCAGGGATCCGTTCTCGGGCTAGTCGCCGGACGGCCGCCCAAGCGCGACCGCCAAGCACAAACGGACCAAAATGCGAGATTCTGGACCTTAGAGGAGCAAAGAGGAGTAACGAAACTGGATCAGTTCACCTGCAGCCGAAGTCGTAGTTCCCGCGCGAGGTTGTCGATGGTGCGGATCTTTTCTGCCGCGGGATGGGGAACGTCGGGCACCGACATGGCGAGTTCACAGGACAAGAGCATGGCGGTGAGGGTTTCCCGCATTTCACTGTGCATCTGTTCGGCAACCGCACGGCGAGCGACACCTTCCTCACGCTGGCGGCGATGCAGGGCGGCGCGCACCTCGCGCACCAGGCGCTCCATTCCAGTGACACCGAAGTTCACGTAGACCGGGAAGGCGGTGCCCATATGTTCGATCATCTGATCGCTTTCCTCGGGGTCGGTTTCGAGCAGGAACTGATCGATCACTGCGGCGGAATAGGTTTGTTCGCGCAGGCGGGTGGCTGCCGCCTGCACAGTCGAGGCCCAATGCGTTTCCTGTCCCGTGGCAACGCATAAGGACTCGGCGCACTGTGGACCACTGGCTGACGACGTAATGAGTAGAATCATGCCCTTTCCTATAGCATTTCTGCCGCCAGACTGCGCTTGATGAAAACACAACGCTTAGCAATGCGAGCGGTAGAGCGGCTTCCCTTTGCGGTACTCTCCGCCCGGAACACGTTCAAGATCGGGCGCTCAAGACTGAAACTCATGAGCCGCGTAATCCTTGAGCTTGCGATAAAGGGTCGTTTTGCCGATGCCTAATAGCCGGGCCGCTTGCAGCTTGTCGCCGTTCAGTTCTGTGATCGCGTTTAGAATTGTGTTCTTCTCCAGTTCTGCTATGGGAATGATCTTGCCGTGCCCGTTGCCATTTCCACTCCCACTCGACGGGTCCGGCAGAGGTAAATTAGCCACCTCGCGAGGCAGGTCTGTGGTGTGAATCAGAGGACCGCTGGTAAAAGCGTAGGTGCGTTCCAGACAATTTTCCAACTCGCGCACGTTTCCCGGCCAGTCATAGGCCAGCATGGCCTTGAGGGCATCGTCGCTTAGCATTTTTTCCAGCCCGGAAGTTCGTGTCATACGGTCGAGGAAGTACCCGATCAACAGCGGAATGTCTTGCCGGCGCTCGCGCAGCGCGGGGATGCGCAGGCTGAGCACGTTGAGACGAAAATACAGGTCGCGGCGAAACTCACCCTGGGCCACGGCTTGATCCAGATCGCGGTTGGTGGCCGCCAGGATGCGCACATTGATCGCCACGCGGCGCGTGCTGCCGACGGGACGAATCTCCTTTTCCTGAATCGCCCGCAGCATTTTCGCTTGCAGATCGACCGGAAGCTCTCCTACTTCGTCGAGGAAAATAGTCCCTCCTTCGGCGATGGCCATGAGCCCGTCCTTGGACTGGTTGGCCCCGGTGAACGCGCCTTTCACGTAGCCAAAAAGTTCGCTCTCAATCAGCGTGGGTACCAGCGATCCGCAGTCGACGGGGATGAACGCCTTGTCGCGAAAAGGACCGGAATAATGAATGGAACGCGCGACCATCTCTTTGCCGGTGCCGCTTTCGCCCAGGATCAATACTGGGTGCACACTGTTGGCAGCCTTGGCGATGATGCGGTAGAGCTTCTCCATTTCAGGAGCACGGCCCACGATGCCGCCGAATCCCTGTTTCGACTTCACCTTCTCGCGCAGCAGGCGATTCTCCGACTTCAGCCTCAAGTGGCTGGCCACGCGCTCCAGCAGCATCTTCTGTTCGTCGACGCTGAATGGTTTGGTGACGTAGTCATAGGCGCCATTCTTCATAGCCTGCACTGCCGATTGCACAGTGCCGTAGCCGGTCACGACAATGACCACGGCCTCGGGGCGGCGTTCCTTGATGCGCCGTAGCGCATCCAGCCCACCGGCGCCGGGCAAGCGCAGGTCGAGCAGCACCGAGTCGAAGGGCTGGGTTTCGAGCAGACGATAGGCGTGCTCAGCGGAATCGGCCACATACGCCGTGTATCCCAGCGACTGCGCCACTTCACGGCACGCTTCGCGGATCGAGCGCTCATCATCCACGATCAGAAGGTTAAGAAAATTGGCGGGTTCGATTTGCGGAGTGGCAGGCATCGGGCTCAAAACTGGTGACGTCATGGCGTTCATTCCTCTTCTTTTATCGTTTGGGAGTAAGTTCTCCCGGGTTGCTTCCGGGTTTGAAAATCGAGGGCGTCGGGGGAGTTCAGAACGGATTGCGGGACTAGCGGCAGAAGCACGCTCACGCGGGTACCGCGCGCCGGCGCGCTCTCCACATGAATCAGGCCGCCGTTGCTGCTCACGATGTCATTCACCGTGGCCAATCCAAGGCCCGTGCCCGTCCCGGCCTTGGTAGTGAAGAAAGCTTCGAACAGATGAGCGCGGGTAGCCGCATCCATGCCGCTCCCGTTGTCGGCCACTACGAATAGAGCGCAAGGGAGCGAGGCGGTGCTGCCAGCTCCCGAAGCCGGTTCCGTGAGCACCTGCACTTTGCAATTGCTGGTCTCGACAGTGATCTGGCCGCCGCCGGGCATGGCGTCGCGCGCGTTGAGCACCAGGTTGAGCAGAATCTGCTGAGATTGAGTGGGGTCCATCTTGACCAGGCCGAGATTGGAATCGAGTTGGAATTTCAACTCGATGTTCTCCCCGATCAGGCGAACCAGAAGGTTCCGCATGCCTTCGGCGATCTCGTTGAGCGAAAGCAGGCGCGCCTCGGAGTTCGTGGGCCGGGCCACTGCGAGCAACTGCCGGACCAGCCCCGTAGCCTGCAGGCCGGCGTTGCGGATTTCCAGCGCGTACTTGCGCACCCGATGGCAGGGCTCAAGGTGAGCCATGAGCAGGTCGCAGTACAACAGCACCCCTGTCAGAAGATTGTTGAAATCATGAGCCACGCCACCGGCCAAGCGGCCCACCGCTTCCAGTTTCTCGGCCTGCCGGAGGCGCAGCTCGGCTTCGCGGTTGCGGGGAACGTCTTCTGCCAGGGCGAGCACCGCGTCGGAATTACCATTCGTACCGGGCACGCGCCACGCGGTCCAACGAACCCGCCGGTGGTTCGCGTCCGTTGCCTCGGAATCGATTTGAAAGCTCTCGCGGCGCCGCTCAAACAGCTCCCCCAGCAACTGTTCGGCCTCGGCGCGATCTTGCGGGTGCAGCAGATCGGCAAAACGCAGAGATCGCGCGATCCTAGGCCTGTCGCCGAGCATCCGCTGCAAAGCCGGGTTCAGCGCGGTGATCGTTCCCTCCCGCCGGCATTGCACCACGCCGAGTGGGGCGTTCTCAAAAAGCGGAAGCAGTTCGGTTTTCGAATCCTGGGTTTTCGAATCCTGGGTTTTCGAATCGTGGGTCTTCGAATCGTGGGTCTTCGAATCCTGCGGAGTCCACGGAATTTCAGCAGCAGCGCTCATACACCTACTCTGCGCGGGAAGATCCCTAAAAGGAACCGCTTACCGCGCCGCCCAAGACCTTGGTTTTCCTGAAATGGGAATCTGGATCGGGTTGCGTCCAGATCAAGATCAAATCCCTTTTCGACCCCAACTATAGGGAACCAGCCCTGTGCCTGCTAAGGGCAGATGTCACTAAAACGAGAAATTTTTTTGTGGAAAACTCGTCCCAAATGGGGATGGAGGGTGGTTAATGATCGGCTGGCGTCCGTTGGCTGGCGGCAACATAAGCGGGTTCAGTCAGGCGGAAGGTGAGGCGGCGGCCTTTTTCGAGGCGAATTTGCGCCATTTCAGCTTGGCCGGCCTGCGTATCGCCAGAATTCCCACGCACGAAAAGACTGGACGTCTGAATCGGTAGATCTGCACCGGCGAGATGGATCGAATCGAGCGCCAGACGGACATAACCACGATTCCGCCTGACATTGGAAGCTTGGGCGGACTCCACCCGACCCGTAACCGTAGCGCCGCGTGGAACCAGCTTGTTGCCCTCGATCACCACGGGTTCATCGACGACGGCCTCGAACCGGGAATTCGCGCCGGGATTGTCGGCCGAGATCGGGTCCTGCAATCGAACGGTTAGCAGAGTACCGGCTGGCAGGTTCTGGGAATCATGAAAAGGAAGACCGGTTTCAGGCTGAGCTGGTGCGGTCTCAGGGGGGCGAACGGGCGTTGTCCCGTCGCCATCATGGAAAGGAACCTGATGCGGGTCGGCGTGAGTGGAAGTATCGCCGGTTTGCGGTCCGGCGGGACGAGCACAGCCCGGCCCCCAAAGCAGGGACAGCGACAACAGCAACATCGTCAGACCCTGGGGTCTGCGGAACCGACTCATCAGAATCATCCTCGCCCGCGTTTTCTTCGACAAGGAACTGGCAACCCGATTACCAGACACAGTCTCATCAAATCAACCACTTGGCGATAGCACTTTAGTGGAGGGTCATGTAGATTCTTCCGCGCGGGGAGTTTGTTGCCAACTTTGCTGGAGACCGCACCGAGGACCCGTTTTCTGGGTCAAAAAAAATGGGTCCAGAAAAAATGGGTCCAGAAAAAAGCGGAGGGCATTGAACCGCCCTCCGCGTCGCGTCTTTTGGCTCTCGATCGCTTAATTACGGCTTAGTCGCCGGCTTAGTGGCCGGCTTCTTCACCGGCCTCTTTGCCGCCGGCTTAGCGGTTGTCTTCCTGGCAGCTTCGCGGCCGCCGATCAGAGTCAGAGCATCAGTCGAGTTGAAGGGGAACACGCGAGCCGAGGATTGGCCAGTCGTGCTCAAGGTAACGTCAACCCGGCGATTGCTCGCCATCCTGACTACATCGATGTTCTTGAGGATGCGCGCCCGCTCTTCTGTGCTTAGGTCGGAGTTGGCCGCCACAGACTCCTTCACTTGATCGGTAGTCAGGTTTTGATCCACGCCAAACGCCTTGACGTCGATGTTCGCTGCGGGAACTCCGTGTTCGATCAGGAAGTTCTTGACACTGTCAACACGACGCTGAGAGAGCGCCATATTGTACGCCGGAGCACCACGGTGATCCGCGTGTCCTCCGAGAATCAAGTGGGCGTCCGGCTTGTTTTCGAGATACTTGTTGAAGTCGGCAGCCAGCGCGATCAGAGTTTGCTGCTGCGTGGCCAGAAGACCGCCTTTCGGATCGTTCGGCCTGGGATGGTCAACCACAAAGTAAATGCTGTGCAGAGAGAGCCGCGCTTCCAGGGCCTTATCGACTGGCGGTGGCGGCGGGTTCTCGAGCGTGACTTGCGTTGAGGCTTGTCCTGTGAGACCACGCGAGTCGGTGCAGGTCGCTGTGACCGTCACCGGACCAGCGGGTGCTCCAGCCGTGCTCAGAGTTGCCGAGTTTCCACTGCCCGAGACGGTACCGGCAGTGGACGTCCAGTTGGCGACCGAGACCGGAACGCTGTCCGGGCTGGTGCAAGTGGCCGACAAGTTGACGCTTCCACCGGTGACCAGATCCGTCGGACTGGCCGACAGCGACATGGTCGGAGGATTCTTCGGTGGCAACGCCTTGACCGTGTAGTTCGCCGTGCAACTCGCTTCATTGTTCTTATTGGCTTTCGGATCGGTCACATGCGCTGTAACCGCATAGCTGCCCGGAGCCGCGCCCGTAGTATCAATAGTGGCAGTCGTGTCTTTTCCCGTCACCTGGCCGCCATTGGTGCTCCAGCTGTAGGCCACGGTGTGCTTGGGATTGAAATTGCTAGCCGTGGCGGTGGCCGTGATGGGCTCGCCCACCAGCACCTCAGTCGGCTGCACTGAGCAGGCAGCGGCTGGAACGGGCGCCGGCGCCCCACCCCAGTTCAGCACAATGCCGGTGCGCAATCTTTCGCCCTCAAACGAAGGACGCCGCAGAGACGGAAATTCCGGGGAGGCGAAGGCTGCGAAGTTGTGCTGCGCCCAGACGTAGTCGGCCTCGAACACACGCCAGGAAATCATCTTGGTGAGAGTAAGATCCATCCCGCCGCCCAGAATCACACCAATACCGTTGTGGGTGGCGAACCCGGCGTCGTACGTCGCCCGGTTCAGTGTCGCCAAAGCATGTAAGAAAAATGCTGTCGTTTCCTGGCGTACCATAAATCTTGGCCCGGCTCCGACAGTCCACTCCGAAGATGCCGAACTCGTGTCCCGGTTGTACCCTGCGTCGCCCTCCAGGCCCCAGTGCGGATCGAAATTGTAGGTCACGGAGCCGCCAATTCCCTTCGCCATACCTGGAAGCTTGAACGGCATAGGATTGTTGGGATCGCCCACCGTCGGAACCGTGCCGCCAGGATTCAGGTACTGATACCCGGCAAAGATGTCCACCTTCGGCGGAGCATCGCTCTGCGCGAACGCAGAACTGGAAATCAAAACACTTGCGATAAATGCGCACGCACCAGACACTACTAAACGGCGAGCGCGTGTAGTCCGGCTCAATGTCATGGAGTCCTCCAAGAGAATGTGACTGCTCGCCGAGTGCCTGAGCATTCGGCGTCCTAGGAAATGAAATATGGCAAACTGGTAGAAGACGGGGACCTGACCTGGGAACGAAAGATTCTACCGCACCACTTACTTAAAGCGAAAGTGTAGACTCTGGGTATTGCCCGTCCTAGGCCGAACCTGGCAGGGCGGCTTTCGTCTCAAATTGAAATTCCGTGCGCGCGGATCGCTGCCCGCGGCCTATCCAGACCTTGCCGCGCAGGAAGGTGGCCGCGTATCGTGGGGATTCAATCCGATCGCGGGTCCGCTTCAGAAGTGCACTGAACAGAGCGCATCAGCGAGCGAACCGAGCAAGAACAAGCCGATGAGTCACGAAAAAATATTGATTGTCGAGGACGAGGAAAACGAACGGTCCGGGCTGGCCGAACTCGTCTCTTCGTGGGGATTTCGCGTCGAGACGGCCCGCGACGGCGCCGAGGGACTGGACAAGGCGACGCAGTGGTCCCCCTCGATTGTGATCACCGATCTCAAGATGCCGCGCATGGGCGGGCTCGAACTGCTCGGTCAGCTCGCCGAACAGGCCACGACGATCGCCGTCATCCTGGTCACCGCCCAGGGGACCATCGACAGCGCGGTACAGGCCATGCGCATGGGCGCTTACGATTACCTCACCAAACCTATCGACACCAATCGTCTGCGGACCATGCTGGGCAACGCCGCCGCCCTGCTGGGCACGCGCGCCGAGCTTGAGGCGACGCGGCGCCGGCTGCGGGATGCGGGATCTCTCGGGCGCCTCAACGGTGCGTCGCGCAAGATGCAGGAGATCTTCCGCCTCATCGAGATGGTCGCGCCCAGTACTGCCTCGGTGCTGATCACCGGCGCCAGCGGTACGGGCAAGGAACTGGTGGCGCGCACCATCCATGAACTCAGTCCGCGGAAGGATCGGCCTTTTGTCGCGATCAACTGCGCCGCTATTCCCGAGACCCTGATGGAAAGCGAAATCTTTGGTCACGAAAAGGGTTCGTTCACCGGCGCGTTGGAACGACGTACCGGCTGCTTCGAGCTCGCCGAAGGCGGAACGCTTCTGCTGGATGAGATCGGTGAAATGCCGGTCGGAACGCAAGCCAAGTTGCTGCGCGTTCTGGAAGACCGCAAACTGCGGCGCCTGGGCAGCAAGGTCGAAACGTCGGTCGACGTGCGCGTGCTCGCGGCCACGAACAAGGTTCCGGACGAAGCTGTAGCCCGCGGCGAGTTGCGCAGCGATCTTTATTACCGCCTCAACGTATTCAACATCCACATGCCTCCGCTGCGCGAGCACAAAGAGGACATTGCCAGCCTGGTGCAACTGTTGCTGGCCGAGATGAGCAGCAAGCACGGCCGTAAAGTCGCTGCCGTGAGTGAGGCGGTGCTGAACCAGTTCAACAACTATGCCTGGCCAGGCAACGTACGGGAGTTGCGCAACACGCTGGAGCGAGCGGTGATCGTTTGCGACGCTGGCGTGGTCGAGACCAAGCATCTGCCGCCCGGGTTTGGGCAGGCTCCGCTGCGCACCGCGGCGAACGATCCCGATGCGGTTCGCCTGGGCGTGGGCACAACGGTGGAAGAAGCGGAAAAAATGCTGATTCTGAAAACTCTGGAAGCGACCAGCAACAACAAGACGCGGGCCGCTGAGATTCTCGGGATCAGCCTGAAAACGCTGCACAACAAATTGAAGGAATACGGCAGCGCCGGCGCAGAGGCGGTCCCCGGCAAGGAGGAAGTTCCCAGTAGCTGAAACCCTCTCCGCGGTTATTGAGCAAGCTTGTTGAGCGAGCCACTTCCCTTCATGCTGCGACGAAAAACCATCATCGTGCTGGTCATCACTCTTATGGTGACGGCGATGGTAACCGCATTTTCGTACCTGTACATCTCTCAGATCCTTCGCCTGCGCATCGCCAACGCCAACGAAACTGCAACCAGCCTGACCCACCAGTTGGCGTATGCCGTGTCCAACGCCGTGCCTGATTTCAGCAGCACATCCGTCGATACCAGCAACGGGACCGCCGTACGCCGCGCACTCACCGATTACGTGCAAACCGACGTTGCTCTGAACAACCTGCTGCAGTCCGATCCCGGAGACTGGAGATTCATCTACGATGTGACTATCGTCGACGTCAATGGCAAGGCCTTGCTGCATAACAATGTCGGCATGGTGGGCAAGGTGATTCCGCCGCGCCCGGCGTTCCAGAAAGTTGTAGGCGCCAGCTTCCTCGAACAGCTTCGCCTGGTCTTCAGCCCTGCTACGGTCTATGACGTGAGCTATCCGCTGGAATTGAATGGCGAGCCTTTCGGCACAATCCGCATCGGAGTGCAAACCATTTTTCTGAAGAGCGAGGTGCAGGCCCGGCTGATGCGGGCAGGATATATTTCCGTCGCGTTGATCTTTGCATCGTTGTTTCTGGCCGCGGGAATCTCCAACTTGGCTTTGGGTCCGCTGAAGAGAATCAGCCTGAATCTCGATAGCGTGAGCGCGGGGCAACCAGAGGCGCTTTCCGGCGACGAGTCCGGGCACGACGAGTACGGTCTCGTCACCCTGAAAATTGCCAACCTGGGCCGCCAGATTCGCGACAGCCGGGAAATTTTCTCGGCCCTCAAGGACAACGTCGATCAACTGATGACCAACCTGCAGGATGGCCTGATGCTGTTCTCTCGCGACTCGCGCGTGGTGCTGGTGAGCGCGCCGGTGGAAGGTTTTCTGGGACGGCCTCGCGTGGAACTTTTGGGTCACACAGTGCAGGAGGTTTTCGACCGCGATTCCGTTCTCGGCGCGGCGCTGCTCGAGGCGTTTGAGCGCCGGCGTCCACTGTCACAGCGGGAGTTTGAAGCGGCGGGAGGAAAGCGCGTTCAGGTCTCGCTCGATTTTGTGCAGGAAAAAAATTCGCAGATTGGCGCTCTTCTGATCATGCGCGACACGGAATCGGTGCGGCGCATTGGTGATGAGATTGAGATGTCCCGCCGCCTCTCCGCCAGCGGACGCCTTACCCGCGGCGTGGCCCACGAGGTGAAGAATCCGATCAACGCCATCGTGCTCCACTTGCAACTGCTGCGCAACAAACTCGCCAACCAGGAACCCGATACGCGGCGTCACATGGATATTATCGACAGCGAAATCCGGCGCCTTGATCGCGTGGTACAGACGCTGGTGGATTTTACCCGGCCACGAGATCTTCGCCTGGAGGAAGTCGACCTGCGCCGCCTGATGGAAGACGTGGCCCAGCTAGCCGCTCCAGATGCCGAGCAGCACGGCGTCACCATCGAGCGGCACATGCCGGAGCAGCGGCTGTCCATCAAAGTTGACGTCGACCTGATGAAGCAGGCCATTCTCAACGTCGTGCTCAATGGAGTTCAGGCCATGCCCCAGGGAGGTCTGCTCACCATCTCCGCTCGGCGCGACAACAACGCCGTTGTCGCCGAGGTTCGCGACCAGGGCGGCGGAATTCCCCAGGATATGCACGACAAGATTTTCGAACTCTATTTCACTACTAAGAAAGACGGTAGCGGCATCGGCCTGGCGCAAACTTATCAGGTGCTGCAGTGGCACTATGGCTCCGTGGACTTCGAATCTGTCGAGGGCGCGGGAACGATCTTCCGCTTTCATATTCCGGCCGTCGGAGCGGTCGTGGAGACTGGTCCCGAGTATGCCGCCGATGCTACGGCATCACAACGCGGTGATTGATTCGTTCGCTGCGTTGGCGAAACAAGATTCGAGTTGCCTCTCGCGGCTCGCGTCCGAAGGGGTAGAATCAGGTTGCTTGGGATCACTTGGGGCTCGGGAATGACTCTGGCGGCAATGCTTTTGGTCAGCTTGTTCTGCGCATCTTCGGCGCTGCCGGAGGTGAGGCCTCAGAGTGCCCAGCAGACGGCCCCTGTGACCAAGCCTGAGACTGCGACGACGCAGGATCAGGGGACCGCACCGACGACCCAAAATCCGACGACCCAGAATCCACCGGCTACGGCACCGCCCGCGGCGACCACTCCGGCGAAGAAGCCCTCCGGCAAGACCCAGCCCACGACCACCAAGCGGCCCGTGCACCACAACAAGAAGAGAGTCATTCCGGTCAACTGCAACAGCACGCCTGCGACCGCGGGCCAGACAGCTTCTGGTTCAAATTCTGGGTCGAACCAGGCGCAAACAGATCCCGCTGCCACAGCGACTCCTGCAGCGCCCGGAACCTCAAGTGCTCCCACGAACTGTCCTCCCCCCAAAGTAATCGTGCGGCAGGGAGGAACCTCAGAACCGAGCATTCAGTTGGCCGGAGGCGCGGCCGGCCAGACGTCCCACGAACGAGACACTGCCAACCAAATGCTGGGGACCACGGAAGCGAACCTCAAGAAGGTAGCTGGACGCCAGCTCAGCCCTAACGAGCAAGACATGGTCAATCAGGCGCGCCAGTTCATGGAGCAATCGAAGGCCGCCGTTGCGGCCGGTGATCTGGAACGCGCCCGCACTCTGGCGTGGAAGGCACAACTACTCTCCGAGGAACTGATCAAACCGGAAAAGTAAACCAAGAACTTAACCACAGAGTGCGATCCTCTGTGCCCCACTGTGTCCCCTGTGGTCAAAGATTTCCCGGCCAGAGTGACCGAACCTACTTCCCTTTGGCCCGCGCGGCATTCACTTTCGCCAGCAAGTCCTGCGACATCGCCTGCCATGGACTCTGCATCTTCACGGCCTCGGTGAGCACCTCGCGCGCCTCGGTGAGCTTATTCAATTTGCCGTAAGCGAAACCCAGACCGTACAGGGCCCGTGCATATTGCGCTTCATCCTGTCCTTTGAGCAGAGACGCGGCCGACTTTAGTTCGGGAATGGCGGCCATGGTCTTTTCCTGTTTGAGGTAGACGAATCCCAGCGTGTTGTGACCCACTCCCGCGTAGATTTTCCGCGCCTTGTCGGCGTCAGGAGCATCCGCCTTCGCCGCCTCGATCAACTTCTGTGAATAGCCGATCGCCTTGGCGGCGCTGCCTGCCTTATTATCGTCGCCGTAGAAATTCGCCAGCAGCAGCAAGGCCGGCTGCGAATTCGGATTGGCGGCTAGAGTTTTCTCGGCGTACGCCACCAGGCGGGCGTTGTCCTTCAACTGGCTCAGTGCATCGAGGGCGTAGTTCGATATCTGGTCCTGAAACTTCGAGTCTGGAAACGCCGCGGTGAATCTCTCGATGTCAGCCATGCGGCTCTTGGGGTCGGTTTCGCTGGTGATCGCGTTGAAACCGGAAGTCTCCAAAAAATCGCAGCTGTTCTGCGCAGCGGTCTTCTCGTCGGCCACTTTCCGGGCAAAGTCCTCGTCGCTCATGCCCTCGGGCTTCGGCTGCTTGGCGATCGATTGGCAGATCTCGCCGCCTTTGGCAGCGTAATCCATCAGCTTGGCGTTGTTCTTGACCTGCTGCGCCACGCTGCCCTGCGACACCAGGATGTCGAGATTGTGGGGAGATCCGGCCAGCGCCTTGTCGCCATAGTCGAGCGCCTTTTGCAGGTCGCCCGTCGCCTGGTAGGCCTGCGAAATCTGCCAGTTCCCATAGGCCGCGGCTGCGGGGTTCGAGGAGAATTTCTGCACGAATTCTTCATACATGGCGAGCTTCTTTTGCGGGTCTTGCTCGCTGGAGATGGCTTGCAGCGCGTGATCTTCATCCGTGCCCGCCGCGATCACGATGCGATCGACCTGGGCGCTTGCCCCAGGGATCAGATAACCGAAAGAAAGGAAAAGCACGGCCAACCGAATCGAACCGCTGCAGCGTCTCATAGCCCGCCTCCGTTCTGTGCGAAGATGTTCGCGAGAATCCGGGACATCAAACTTCGAGCAGCAGGCGAATCCTAGCGCCGAACGCGGCCGCACGCAAGGGCCAAGGGCATCAACCACGAAGGGCACGAAGGTTTACGAAGGACCCCCAAGACATTCGGCATTTCCTTCGTGAACCTTCGTAGCCTTCGTGGTTGATGCCTTTTTCCTCCCTCGGCTAAAGTAGAAAGATGCGTGGCATCCTCGGCCAGCGTCCGTTGCGCTTCGTCTTTGCGGCCAACTTAGTTTCCATGTTGGGCAGCGGGATGAATTCGGCCGCCGTCGCCTGGTACATCCTGCAGGCCACCCACTCCGAGCAAGCCCTGGGAATGCTGGTTGTTCTGCAGACCATTCCCGCCATGCTCATGCTGCCCTTCACCGGCGTCATTATTGACCGCGAAGATCGCCGGCGGCTGGTGATGTGGCTCGACGCCGTACGCGCCGTGATCATCGTGACCGTGGCCATCCTCGCGTTCCGGCATCGCGTGCAAGTCTGGCAGCTCTACTTGATGAATACGCTGGTCGCCGCCGGCTTCTGGATGTTTTGGCCGACCATTACCGCGCTCATTCAGGAATTGACGCCCGAGGACCGGTTCGTGCACTCGAATACGTTCCTGCTGGCGGGGGTGCAGGGCGGATGGCTCATCGCCGGTTCGATGGTCGGCTTTATGTACAACCACATCGGCCTGGGCGGAGTGCTGCTGGTCGACGTTTCGACCTACGTGGTCTCGTTGCTCTGCTACTTCGCGGTGCGCAAAGGACGCCACGTCGTGCTGCGCCCGCAGGAATTGCGGGCGGATCTGCAGGCTGCAGAAAGCCAGCTGCAGCGCTTCTGGCGCGACATGCGCGAGGGGCTGCACTTCCTGCGCGATCACCGCGCGGCTGTGATGCTCGGCATCAGCTGGGCTCTGTTTCTCGGCGCCATGATGACGGGAGGCGTAGTCACTCCTTCGCTGAGTGAGCGCATCTTTCATGCCGGCCCCGTGGGCTACGGCTGGCTCAGTGCGGGGTGGGGCACCGGAGCCTTCATCAGCACGTTGTATGCCCCGCAGGCGATTGCCCGCCTGGGTGGCCGCCGCGCGGTTGCGTTCTCCATGGCATTGCTTTCGGTGGCGATGATTTGTGCGCCCGTCTCCCGGTTTCTGATTCTGGCCATGACCGCCTACTTCGTCATGGGCTCGGCGCGAGGCGTAGGTGGCGTCGCCATGAACACCAGCCTGATGGAGATGGTCCCAAAACATTTAATGGGACGAGTGCAGAACACTTATTATTTTGCCGGAACCTTCCTGCAAATCGCGCTGGCCATCAGCGTCGGCGCAGTCGCGCACAAAGTGAGCCTGGTGGGTGGATTCGCGATCCTCGCCATCGTGTACGGCCTGTCGTTCGTAGCATCAAGCTGGCCGGTGGAAACTCCAGTCGCAGAACAGATCGCCGCCGAGTGAGCGTTGTTGTACGCAGGGTGCCCCATCCTAGCCGCGCTCTTTGCGGCTAGGGTGGGGATTTTGATCGAAGATGAGCACGAGAGCATCCACCTCTCCGTGGCCAACCACCGCCTCCGGCTGTTATCCTTTCCCATTCCTAAGGAGCCACAATGTCAGGAGCAACAATGTCCGCTGACTTGCAAGGCCGCAACGCCGTGGTTTTCGGAGTCGCCAACAAACGCTCGATCGCGTGGTCCATTGCTCAGGGATTGCACGCCGCCGGCATGAAACTGGCCATCACCTACCAGAATGAACGCCTGGAGCAGGAAGCGCGGGACCTCATCCTCTCGCTGCCCGGAGCCGAAGCCTACATGTGCGACGTCTCCAAGAATGAGGAAATCGACCGCCTCTTTGCAACGCTCAAGGAACGCCACGGCAAGCTGCACACGCTGGTGCACTCCGTCGCCTACGCCCCGGCCGACGAATTGAAAGGCGACTTCATCAACACCACCCGCGAAGGCTTTCGTGTGGCCATGGATGTAAGCGTGTATTCGCTGGTCGCGGTGGCGCGCGCCGCCGCTCCGCTCATGGAAGACGGTGGTTCGATCATGACTATGACTTACTATGCATCGGAGAAGGTCGTCCCCCGCTACAACGTGATGGCCGTGGCCAAGGCGGGCCTGGAATGCTCGGTACGCTATCTGGCCTACGAACTGGGCAAACAAAAAATTCGGGTGAACGCCATTTCTGCCGGCCCGATCAAGACCCTGGCCGCGCGCGGCATCGCCGGCTTCGGCGAAATGCTCAAAGGCCACGAAGAACGCGCCCCGCTGGGCCGCCGCGTGGAAGTCGAAGAAGTCGGAAGCACCGGAGTCTTCCTCGCCTCGGATGCAAGTTCCGGCATCACCGGCGAAGTAATCTACGTGGACTGCGGATTCAACATTATGGGGTTTTGAGAGCAGTTCTCGGTTCTCGGTTCTCAGTTCTCAGTTGCACCAACCCGGCGTAGCCGTCTTTCAGGCGGAGCGAGGAATCTTGCGCGCAGCGAATCCCCTCCCGCCCCCTCCCAAAGTTTTCCACAGAACATTATTTTCCAATTGTGACGGACAACCTTTACTGAGGATTTCAGTTCGTGCAATCTGGCGAATGTAGGGCCCGGATGCAACGACGCGCCAGTCCTAGGAAACTCGCGACCCCCGCAACCTCCCCACGTGAGTGAGGGACAGCCAGGGACATCCGAAAGCCAGGGTGCAGACAGCAAACCCGAATTGCTCGGGATCTGGCACCCGCTGTGGGAGTGATCACTCCTGACGTTTTTTGGCAGTGGCAAGTCAAGGCGGTGACAAGCGAAGTTGGCAAATGGACAGCAGCCGCGGAGCGGCGAAAGAATGCAGCCCACCCCGTAAGGGGTGGGTAAGAAGCGAGTGAGGAACAAGCCCCGAAGGGGCGAAAGAAAACACAGACAGCCTTCAAAGAACCCGGCAAGAACTCGGCGTCACCCGCCGAGGCCCTCCCTTAAGCTCCTCGGGGATAACCAGCCGTGGGATAATAATGCCCATGCGCGCCCGAAGCCTTGCCTTCACGTTCTTCGCCGCCGCCATCCTGTTTTCGATGATTCGGGAATGGAGTGCCCCGTCCGCCTGCCCTCGAATCGGAATCGACCGGACACACCTCTTCAGACGCGGTCAATAAGCGCTATGGAGATTTTGCAACAGTTACGATACCGTCACGCATGTAACGCCGGACACTTCCTTCCACTGGCCGTGAACTTTTTCCAACAAATGGAACTGGGAGCGGCCACATAAGCCACCGCAGATACTACCCGTGTAGACGATTGCTTGAGTCTTTTTCTTATTGAAACCGACTGCCGACAGGAAGACATATCCTCCCGACTGCGGGTAACGGATGTAATAATCATCCCAGCTATCTAGGCCATGCCCTCTGAAGAGTGCAAGGGTCTCCTTGTTCACAATCTCATAGGGCTTTTCGATTTGGAAGTGCCGCTTCAAAAGCCACGTCTTTGTTCGAGAGCGTTCGTAGTCCGAGATCGCATCTTTGAACTGCTTCACTACTTCAGGGCTCAAACACGCTCCGACGACTGCGGCGTTGGATGCCGTTTCCTCTTGGATAATCAGCGTGCCCTTTGCGAAACCATACGACTCTTCCTGAGGAAGCAGCAGGCTATAAATCTGGTACGCATCACGCTCCTCGTAGGGCTGCGGTGCGGAAGGCCCCTGAGGCATCAGGGTGACAATACCGAGCACCTGAACAATCAGGGCGAAAGAAAGCGTTCGCATTAATATACCTCGGGTTCCGATATCTCCCTACTGATTAGACACCAGAATAGTCCCCGTTTTCCCGGTCAACGGATGAAATCAGATGGGATGAGAAGGCCGGTCTCCGGACGGGATGCGGTGTACGCTCCCAAGTTATCGACGTGCTCGAAGCACAGATAAAAGGAGACCGGCAATGAAAAAGGTTAGCACCAGAGCAGCAGCGC
>Ga0210394_10000525_pt1 | contig 79225 bp, 64 predicted proteins | sample IncBWC12MmetaG_FD_160121 | JGI IMG/M metagenome (GOLD analysis project Ga0210394, IMG submission 160121) | Forest soil microbial communities from Barre Woods Harvard Forest LTER site, Petersham, Massachusetts, United States - Inc-BW-C-12-M | ecosystem: Environmental > Terrestrial > Soil >... | reverse complement strand
ACCCCTCGACCGCCCGGGCCATGCATGACGAATCCTTACCCGACGATTTTTACAAGGAAGCGAAGTTCTGCTCCATGTGCGGGCCAAAATTCTGCTCCATGAACATTACTCAACTGGCGGACGCCGAGGGTGGCCATGACCAATCCGAGCGCAAGCAGAAATTTGTCGAATTGCTAGCCAAAGTCCAGGCCGCCGGCTAAATTTAGACTAAAGCGCATCTGAACTCAGACTTCCGTGACGCCTGGTAAGCTACAGCCTCGCCACTGCGCTAGTTAACATGTAGTAAAACCATAACGAAACGGTTACTATTTCGAACCACGCTCAGCAACTCACAATTCCCTCCCAAGACCACTGCTAAAATAGAGCGAAAGGTTTCCCTCGCACGTTAGGTGGTCGAAATGGTTTGGCCCGCGTCGATAGAAGGCGAATTGTGCACGAATGATTCCGCTGCGCAGGAATTGCAAATCCTGGTGGTGGACGATTCACCCGTGTATCGCAAGCTGGTCGAGCATGCGTTAGAGGGCAATCCCTACTCCCTCACTTTCGCCAAGAGTGGACGCGAAGCGCTTGAATTATTTGCGCGTTATCTTCCTGCCATCGTCATTACCGATTGGATGATGCCGGACTTCTCCGGGCTCGATCTATGCCAGCAAGTGCGCGCCCATGTACACCGCGGATATACCTACATCATCATGCTCACCAGCATCGCTGAGAAAGGCAACGTCGTTAAAGGACTGGCGGCCGGCGCGGATGATTATTTAACAAAACCATTCGACCCCGGCGAGTTACTGGCACGCATAGGCGTAGGCCGCCGGATTATTGATCTGCACCGCCAAATCGATGCCAAAAACAAGCTTCTCGAAGAGATGGCGCACAGCGACTCGCTTACCGGATTGCCCAACAGACGCGCCATTGAAGAATGGGCTGCGCGGCAACTACGGGCAGCGGCACGCCACGGATTCCCATATTGGGTGGTGCTTGCGGACTTGGATTCATTCAAGATCATTAACGATACATACGGCCACAATGGCGGCGATGCCATGCTGCAAAAATTCGCCGACATTCTGAAAACAGTTGTTCGCGCCTCTGATATTTGCGGCCGCCTGGGCGGCGATGAGTTTGTAATGGTGATTACCCATGTGGAGGCCGACGCCATATTAAAAACAGTCGAACGTTTCCGCGAACAATTGGCGGCACAGCAGTTCGAGTTAGGCTTTGAACGAGTCTCCATAACCGCAAGCTTTGGAATCGCGGGCCTTAATGGCAAGGAGAATATCGATTTCACCACGTTGATGCGTCGTGCCGACAAAGCCCTGTACGCGGCGAAAAACGCGGGCCGCAACCTGATAAAAACTGAGCCTGAGCAAGCTAAGTAGTTTGACGAGCATCGTTATTTCAGAGCGTAGTTGTAGAACACTCCCACGCGTCGGCCATCCAGGATCGACTGGCAAACAACAAGTTTTCGCGGATACCATATATGCGACTGACCTATTCAAGGAGCGCTCATGGCATTTGTCTACGCAGCGAAGGCGAGGAACATCGCTCCGGGTCAAATCCGTGAAATACAGCTGGACGGAATCACGATTGCTCTGGCCAACGTTGGCGGCCAGTTTCACGCGCTCAGCAATACCTGTCTTCACCGGGGAGGCCCTCTGGGTCAAGGCTCGCTGCAAGGAAACCTGGTTACCTGCCCCTGGCACGGGTGGACCTTCGACGTGACTTCCGGCAAGGTGACTCCCAACCAAACGGCTGGAGTGGAGTGTTACCCGGTTGAACTACGAGGCGACGATGTTTATGTAAACATCGGCACCCACACGTAGTTATTCTGCCTAATGCCGTATCTCAAAGAAAACAAGTACCATAGGTAACCGTACGCAGTCCGGCGGTTTCTACCCGCTATATTGGGCACATTTAATTGCCCCCGACCCGGCTAACCCTCATATTTTGTTTCGCTTTTTGCCTTCTGCCGTGTATATTGCTGCCCGACTCTAAGCCTCGATGGCAATTCCGACCTCGCAACGACATTACTGGATTTTCGGCGCCGACCCTCACCACTACCACTGGGACACGCTGTTCGTGAAGGGTAAGGAGATGTGGCACGGTGCCGGTTCCAAACCCGACGCCATTCGCGCCCTCAAGCAGGTGCGCAAGGGCGACCGGGTACTGTGCTACCACTCTGCCCCCGAACGGTCTCTGTACTCCATCGCCGAAATTACCCGCGACCCTTATCCAGACCCGCACGACCGTAAAGAAAAAAACCTGGTGGCGGACCTGCGAGCGTTCGACAAGCTACCTAGGCAGATTACCCTTGCGGAGATGCGCGCTAACCCGGCGTTGAAAAAAGTAAAAATGCTGAAAAATGTGCGCCTGGTCGTTTCTGCCATCACGGAAGCTGAATACCAGGAAATATTGCGAATGGCCGGAATCGTGGCCACGCCGGGGATACCGCTGCCTTAGCTGCCAGCTAATTTTGCGATAGCCGCTGCCGGCGCACGCTGATCCGTTAGGTTGGATTCATGTCCATATTGATTCGTACAGCCGTATTACTCGTTGGTCTCGCCGCGTTCATGACCACTTTTCCTGAAATTTCACGACAGGACTCGATGTTGCAAGGCATACCGGCCGGAAAAACGCGGGTGATCGATCTTAGCTACGCCATCAATGACAAGCTGGTGCCCTGGCCCGGCGACGAAAAATATTTTGAAGCCAAAATCAATGCCACCGTCGAGAAAAATGGATACTTCACCAGAAGTTTTTGGATGTTGGAACATTATGGCACCCATCTCGACGCGCCGGTGCATTTCCCGCCGGGTACTGTTACGGTAGATCAAATCCCGCCAACCAAGTTTTTTGGCCCCGCGGTAGTGCTGGATGTACGCGACGAAGCGGCTAAAGACGCGGACTATCGCTTGCCGGTGAGTAAGATCGAAACATGGGAGCACGCGCACGGCCGGATCCCGCCCGGCGCCATCGTGTTGTTGCGCACTGGTTGGGCGTCGCGCTGGCCAGACGTGCAGAAATATCGAAATCAAGATAAGCAGGGGAAAATGCACTTTCCCGGTTATTCGGTAGAGGCTGCCAAGCTGCTCATCGAGCATGGAGTAAGCGGATTGGGCTGCGACACCCTAAGCGCCGATTACGGAGCATCCGAAGATTTCAGCGTTCATCACTTGGCGCTTGGAGCCGGTCTCTATCACTTGGAAAACTTATCGGATTTAAGTGCCGTTCCGGAAGCGGGAGCGTTTTTGGTTGTGGCGCCCATCAAGCTGGAAGGCGGGTCCGGCGGACCAGTGCGCGTCTTCGCGCTATTGCCTTAAAATCGGCCTATTCAGCAACATTCTGTGCGCTTTATACGTCTGATGGGAGAGAGTCCCGCGTAAGGGTGGTTCATGAAAAAATATTGGTTACGGTTGGCAACACTCGCGATGGTGTGTGTTGCGTCCTTCAGTTCGGCGGGAAGGCCTGCGGTTGCGCAGGAGTTCCCGGTCGCGGAACGCACGCTGAAGAATGGCATGAAAGTCTTGGTACAAAGCGATCACAGCATTCCCAACGTGGCGCTCTACATTTTTTATCGCGTCGGATCGCGCAATGAACGGCCCGGCACCACCGGCATATCCCACTTTTTTGAACACATGATGTTTAACGGCGCGAAAAAATACGGACCCGGCGAGCTGGATAAAGTTATGGAAGCGAACGGCGGTTCGAACAACGCCTACACCAGCCAGAACGTCACCGTCTATCAGGATTGGTTTCCGCGCTCGGCCATGCCGCTTATCTTCGATATCGAGGCCGATCGCATCCAGAATTTGAGCTTCGATCCGCAAAAGATCGAGTCCGAGCGTCAGGTGGTGGCCTCCGAGCGCCGCTCCAGCGTGGATAACGACAACGGAGGATTGCTGGACGAGCAATTATGGGCCGCGGCCTTCATCGCACATCCGTACCAATGGCCCGTTCTGGGATGGATGAGTGACATTGAGCACTGGACCATCGATGACCTCAAGCGTCACTTTGCCATGGGCTATTCTCCCAGCAACGCCACCATGGTGGTGGTCGGCGACGTGACCCCCGAGGAAATATTTCAACTCTGCGAAAAAACCATCGAGCCCATTCCTTCTCATGCGCCACCTCCGCCCGTGACCACCGTGGAACCGCCGCAGCTTGGCGAGCGGCGCCTGGTGGTGCACAAGCCCGCGGAGTTGCCGCTGTTGATGATTGCCTATCATGTTCCACAGACCAACCATCCGGACTTTTACGCCACAAACATCCTGCGCACCATTTTGTTTCAAGGTGAAAGTTCGCGGATGTATCAACGCCTGGTCGATAAGGATCAGTTGGCGCTGGATGTTTCTTCTTCGGTCGAGCCGGCTTTCGATCCCACAATCGCCATCGTCGTGGCCCAGCCGAAACAAGCTGTCGATCCGGAAAAATGCGAGAAGGCCATTTATGAGGAGTTGGAACGAGTGAAAGTCTCCACCATCTCCGACGAGGAACTGGAAAAAGCTAAAAACATTCGCCTCATGGAGTTTTATCACCAGGTGCGCACCATCAATGGGCGCGCCAACACCATTGGCACCTACGAAGTATTTAACGGCGATTACAAGAAACTCTTTGACGCCGCGAAGAACTACGCCGCGGTTACCAAAGAAGACGTCCAGCGCGTCGCAAAAACCTATTTTGGCGCTAATAACCGCACTGTCGCGACGCTGCTGCCGGAGAACGAGGAAAAGGCGAAACCATGATGGCGTTGAAGAAATGTAGTTTCTTGCTGATCCTCCTCGTTTTCATTTTTCCGGCTGCACTGTTTGCGCAGTCGATTCACATTCCACCGCACGAAAAAGTGGTTTTCAAAAACGGGCTCACCGTATTGCTCCTCGAAAAGCACGGCGTTCCGATCGTAAATTTCGCGGCTCTGGTGAAGACCGGCGCCGCGGCCGATCCTGCAGGAGCGGAAGGGCTGGCATCCATAACCGCTCAATTACTGCGGAAAGGCACGCAAAAGCGCACCGCGCAGCAATTCGCCGCCGACAGTGATTTTACCGGTGGATCCGTTGAAGCCGACGCGAGCGCGGACTTTTCTTCTGTCTCCGGAGAATTCTTAAACAAGGACCTTGCTCGCGGACTGGACTTGTTTTCAGACGCACTGTTGCATCCCATTTTTCCGCAGTCCGAAGTCGATAAATTGCTGGCGCAGAGCCTCGACGGCGTGCGCGCGGCAAAAGACGAAGCCCGTTCTGTCCTTGGGACCTATTACAACGCCTACCTCTTCAATGGCAATGGCTACGGAAGAACATCGGACGGAGACGAAATTTCGCTGACCAGGATTCACCGCGACGCGATTTTGAAATTTTACGAAACGTATTATGCCCCCGGAAATATCATCCTCGCAGTAGCTGGCGATTTTCAGACCGCGGACATGAAGAAGAAGCTGGAAGAAGTCTTCGGTCAATGGCCGTCAAAGCCAGTCACGCCCGTAAAAATCCCAGTCCTTCCGCCGGTGAAGGGCAAGAAACTTTTGCTGGTCGACAAACCGGATGCCACGCAAACGTATTTCGCCATCGGAAATGTCGCCACCGCCGCGGGAGACCCCGATCGTGTAGCCATCCGGCTGGTGAATACCGTATTTGGCGGCCGCTTCACATCGCTATTGAACGAAGCGTTGCGTGTCGAGTCGGGACTGACTTATGGGGCCATCTCCGCTTTTGATCCGCGCAAGGCGCCCGGCCCGTTCGGAATTTATAGCTACACAAAAAACGAGAGCACCGCGCAAGCCATCGATATGGCTCTGCAGGTTTTGCAGAAACTACACAAGCAGGGTATCACCGCCGAAGAATTGGCGTCCGCGAAGAGTTACATCAAGGGACAATTCCCGCCCTCCATTGAAACTTCCAAGCAATTGGCACAGATCATCGCCATCAACGAATTCTACGGGCTGGACGATCGGGAAATTAATGACCTCGAAGCGCGCCTCGATGCCGTCACGCCGGCCATCGCTCAGCAAACTATTCAAAAACATTTTCCCACCGACAATTTAGTGTTCACGTTGATCGGGAAGCGCTCTGACATTGCCGCCGGAGTGCAAAAATATGCCGAGAAACAGGATGCGCGGGGCATCAGTGAGCCAGGATTCTGGCCCCCACCAGCTCAAAAATAAACTGTTCGAACGACGACTCTAATTCGGAGGATACATGCGTTTTCGATTGCTGATGGCAGTGGGTCTTTTGCTCGCTTCGGCCGGCTATTCTTTCGCGGCGGCAGACACCCCGCTCCTGGTGCAAGCTCCCACTTTGAGCAAGACCGAAATTGTCTTCGCGTACGGTGGTTATTTATGGAGTGTGCCACGCGATGGCGGCAACGCGCGTCAATTAACAACCGGCGGTCACGAATCCGGCCCGCAGTTTTCCCCCGATGCAAAGTTCATCGCCTTCACCGGAGACTACGACGGCAACACGGACGTCTTCGTGATGCCCGCGGACGGCGGCGAGCCCAGGCGCCTGACTTGGCACCCTGGAGCAGACGTGGTGGTGGGCTGGACTCCCGACAGCAAGCGCGTTTTATTCCGCTCCGGGCGCGTGTCCTATGCGGATTTTGACCGGCTGTACACCGTGGCTTTGGAGGGCGGCGTCCCGGAAGTATTGCCAATGTGGCGCGGAGAGGCGGGATGGTATTCGCCCGATGCGTCGCGGCTTGCCTACGTTCCAAATCTGAAATGGCAGGAATCGTGGAAGCGATATCGGGGTGGGCAGACCACTCCGGTCTACATCGTTAAATTAAGCGACCTCTCGCTGGAAAAATTGCCGCGCGAAAATTCCAATGACTTCGCGCCGGTATGGATGGGCGACACGGTGTATTTTCTGTCGGACCGCAACGGGCCAGTAACTTTATTCGCGTACGACACCAAAACTAAATACGTCAAGCAGGCCGTAGAAAATAAAGGGTTGGATTTTAAAACGCTGTCCGCTGGGCCTGATGCGCTGGTCTACGAACAATTCGGCGGCATCTATGTTTTTGACCCCCAGAATGGTCCGCCCAGGAAAATCAACATTCATATCGCGGGAGATTTGCCGGCTACTCGTCCACATTTTGAAAAAGTCGCTGACAAAATCAACGCAGCTGCTATCTCCCCAAGCGGGGCACGCGCAGTCTTTGAAGCACGCGGCGAGATTTTCACCGTGCCGGCGGAGAAAGGTAATACGCGGAATTTAACTCGCACCGCCGCGGTAGCCGAACGCGACCCTTCCTGGTCGCCGGATGGCAAGTGGGTGGCATTTTTTTCTGATGAGCCAGGCGAGTACGCCTTACACCTGGTGGACCAGTCCGGACTCGGAACAGCTAAGAAAATCGATTTGGGCAAACCGGCGTCTTTTTTTTATAGCCCGACGTGGTCACCCGATAGCAAGAAAATTGCCTTCACCGACAAGCGCTTGAATCTCTGGTACGTTGATATCGAAAAAAGCGGTCCGGCACCCATAAAAGTAGATACCGATTTGTACGACGCGTGGGGCGTAATCATGACTCCCACGTGGTCGCCAGACAGCAAATGGCTCACGTTTACAAAATTCCTGCCCAACCACATGCGCGCTGTGTTCGTGCATTCGCTCGAAAACGGGAAGAGTTCGCAAATTACCGACGGCTTAAGCGATGCGCGATATCCGGTCTTCGATAAGGGCGGCAAAGTTCTGTACTTCGCGGCCAGTACGGATCTGGGCCTGGCCGTCACATGGCTAGACCTATCCGGATTTCAACGCCCGGTATCGCGCAATATTTATGCCATGGTCTTGAAAAAAACCGATCCCAATCCCATAGAGCCGGAAAGCGACGACGAGAAGCTGGATGCCGCTAAGCCGGGCGACAAGCCCAAAGACTCTGACAAAAAGGATGAAAATAAAGACAAAGATAAGGACAAAGATAAGAAAAAAAACGAGGCCGATAAGACCAAAGGCAAAGACGACGATAAATCCAAAGACAGCAACAAAAAAGAAGAGCCCGTCAAAGTCACCATCGATCTCGACAATATCGGGCAACGCATCGTGTCCATGCCCATCAAAGCTTCCAATTACATTTCTCTTGATACTGGAAAAGCCGGCGTCCTGTTCCTGACGGAAACTCCAGACATTCCGCCGCTAAATGCTCCCCCAGCGGCTACCGTGACGAAGTTTGATCTTTCAACAAGAAAGACCGAACCATTCCTCAGCGGCGTTAGTGCGTTTGCCGTCTCTGCCAATGGAGAAAAAGTTTTGTACCACACCGGCCAAGGTCCCACGTGGTTCATCGCCGCTACCGGCACGGCTCCTAAAGCGGGAGAGGGCGCCCTAAAGTTCGATGAGATGGAAGTGAAAGTCGATCCGCGCGCGGAATGGAATCAGATGTACCACGAAGTGTGGCGCATCGAACGCGATTTCTTGTACGACCCGCATGCCCATGGCCTGGATTTGGCCGCCGCGGAAAAGAAATACGCCCCGTACTTGAAGGGTGCCGGTGGCCGCGCCGACGTGAATCATCTTTTCGTGGAAATGCTCGGTGAAGTCACTATCGGGCACATGTTTATTTTTGGCGGCGACATTCCCAAAGCGCCTGAGGTAAAAGGCGGCCTCCTGGGCACGGACTACACGGTGGAAAATGGCCGCTACCGCTTCGCCAAAATATTCAATGGCGAGAACTGGAACCCGCAATTGCGTGCTCCGCTGACGCAGCCCGGTGTGGATGTGAAGGTGGGTGATTATTTGCTAGAAGTAAACGGCGCCGAGGTGCGCCCGCCCAACGATGTCTACAGCTACTTTGAAAATACCGCTGGCAAGCAGATCCGTATCAAGGTCGGTCCGAATCCAGACGGCAAGGACGCGCGCGACGTAACCGTGGTGCCGGTCGCCGATGAGGCTGAACTGCGCACGCGCGCATGGGAAGAAGATAACCGTCGCAAAGTTGGAGAGCTCAGCGGCGGCAAAGTCGCCTACGTGCACGTGCCCGATACCGCAAACGGCGGATTCTTGAATTTCAATCGCTTTTATTTTGCGCAAACCGACAAACAGGCTGCCGTGATTGACGAGCGTTACAACCATGGCGGCGCGATTGCCGATTACATCATCGATCTACTGGAGCGCCCGCTGCGAAACTGCGCCACCACCCGCGAAGGCGAAAAATGGTGTTCGCCGCTGGCGCAGATCTATGGACCCAAAACAATGGTTATCAACGAAATGTCCGGCTCCGGTGGCGACGCGCTTCCCTGGATGTTCCGTCAAGATAAGATTGGTCCACTGGTGGGCACCCGCACCTGGGGCGGCCTTGTGGGCATCGGTGGTTATCCGTCGCTCTTGGATGGCGGCTATGTAATGGCGCCACGCGCTGCCATCTATGGACTACATGGCGAATGGGAAGTGGAGAACCACGGAATCGCGCCCGACATCGAAGTGGAAAATGATCCCGCGTCAGTCGCCGGTGGACACGACGCGCAACTCGAAAGAGCGGTGCAGGTCACGCTGGAAGCTCTGAAAAAGAATCCGGTGGTCATTCCTGAGCATCCGCCGTATCCGAATTATCACCAGACGGAGTGATGCGGCTTGGTGATTGTCTGTCGCGAGTGGCGAATGGTCACTCGCGTTGTGATATTTTCATGAACACTCTTCATGCCTGAACTTCCTGAAGTCGAAACCGTTGCGCGCGGCTTGCGGCTGACCGTGCTCGGCCGCCGAATTCTATCCGTGGCACTTCGAAAGACCGACTTCATTGACGATCCGGCCTTAATTGAGCGGTACCTGCCAGGCCGCCGCATTGAAGCGGTAGAACGCTACGGCAAATTTATGTTGCTGCGTTTGTCTGCGGCGCAGGGTCAAGAAAACTCCGCAACCGGCGATAACGCTCCAGCGGCATTGCTCGTTCACCTCGGAATGACCGGACACATCGCCTCGACCGCCGCCGCAGAGCCATGGGAAAAACACACCCATGCGGGTTTCGCTTTGGATGATGGAAGAGAATTGCGCTACACCGACGCCCGCAGATTCGGACGGCTGGCCTACTTATCCGCGGAATTGTTGCCGGCGGAACTGGCACCCTTTGGCGCGGATCCACTGGAAGTGACCGCCGCAGAATTTGCAACCCGCATACGATCGCGACACTCACGTATCAAGGCTCTTTTGCTCGATCAAACCGTGCTGCGTGGAGTGGGCAACATTTACGCGGATGAAAGTTTATGGCGTGCAAAAATTCATCCCGCAAAGTTGGGCGCAAGTGTCAGCAAACAACAAGCAGCGGTTCTTCATCGCGCGTTGCAGGACATCCTGAAAAAAGCGATCGTGATGCGCGGATCTTCCATTGCCAATTTTGTGGATGGCGAGGGCCAGCCCGGTGAATATCAGCAACATCATCGCGCCTACGGGCGCGAAGGCAAAAAGTGTTACCGCTGCGGGACGATTATTCGCCGGGCCATCGTCGCCGGCCGCAGCAGCTTTTTTTGTCCCAAATGTCAGATTGGCCCGCGGGGGTTTTTGGCCATATCTTCTACGTCGCAGAAATCGGAACGCCAATCGGCCGATCGGGGCCGCAGGAAAAACGCCAAATCATCTAAAAATAGGCCGCGACGGGCAACTCGCAGTAGACGAAAAAAATAAAGTCGCCGGGAGATTTTGCAGGCAGAAAACTTCGTTGAGGGAGCGCGGATGAATCTACGTTTGGCAATCGCTTTTGGAGTTGTGTTGGTGTTGACGCTGGGGGCCCTGCACGTGGCGGCAGATGCCACCGCCGATACTGCAGATTACGCGGCAGCTGACGTGCAAATTCTAAAAGAAATTCACGAGCACAGTGAAGCGATGGGAAATTTGGAGTACTTATCCGACGAAATTGGCGCGCGCCTGACCGGTTCGCCTCAATTGAAGCAGGCCAATGAATGGACCGCGGAAATGTTTCGCAAGTACGGCCTCACCAATGTGCATCTCGAACCCTGGACCATCGCACACTCGTGGACTCGCGGCACCGTACACGCGCGTATCGTGAAACCCGCCGAGCATCCCTTGACCATCGCAGCCGCGGGCTGGTCCCCAGGCACTGCGGGCGTTTTACACGCGCCGGTGGTGTACTTCGATGCCAAGAAAAAAGAAGAGTTCGAGAAATTTCGCGGAAAGCTCAAGGGCGCGGTGGTGATTTACCAGGAGCCTGCCAGCCTGTCGCCGCCCAAACCCGAAGATTCCCGAAGTGAATATGTCCGAGCCATGCAGCAGCCCCCACCGATGAAAGGCGAACCGCCTGCCCCCTCGCCATTCGCAGTCTTGCAGGAAGCGGCCAAAGCTCGCACGGCATTTTTTAAACAGGAAGGCGTCGCGGCGGTACTGCGCGATTCGAACAAGCCGCACGCTCTTCTGAACATGATCGGCATCGGCGGAGAAAAATTTGAGATCGGCGCGATTCCAACTGCATTTGTGACCGGAGAAGGGTACCGCATGCTTTTTCGCATGTTGAAGCATGGGCCCGTGGAAGTGGAATTGGAGATGACTAATTCCTTTAGCGAAAAACCGGTGGAAGTCTATAACACCGTCGCAGAAATTCGTGGAAGCGAGAAGCCAGATGAAGTTGTCATGCTGGGCGCGCATCTGGATTCCTGGGATCTCGGCACCGGATCAACAGACAACGGCACCGGGTCAATGGCCGTGCTGGAAGCAGCCCGTGCGCTGGCTAAATTGCAGTTGAAACCAAAACGCACCATACGCTTCGCGTTGTTTACCGGCGAAGAAGAAGGATTATGTGGTTCGGTAAAATATGTAGAAACACATAAATCTGAACTCGATAAAATTTCAGGAATTTTTGTGCATGACACCGGTACGGGACGAGTGCTGACCCTCGGCCTGCATGACAATTACCAGGATCGCGAAATCGTAGATCAGGAAATCGCGCCTCTGCGTGAATTGAAATTGCTCGAGCCCAGCATGCAGCGCTCCTTCGGCACCGATCATGCTTCCTTCGACGATGTCGGCGTGCCCGGATTTTGGGCCATTCAGGACAGCGCCGAATATTCCAAGACTCACCACAGCCAGTCGGACACCTTCGACAAAGTGTGGAAAGACGACTTGAATCAAGGCGCGCAAGTGCTCGCGGCGTGGGTGTACAACACCGCGCAGTTGCCCGAAATGTTGCCGCGTCGCCCAGCTCCGGCTAAAGCACAAGCGCCAAAATCCGACGCAAATAAGAATGAAGAAGCAAACGCCAAGCTAATGACGGATTCTGACGAAGAAAAAACATCTGCCACAAAATCGGACCCGCTTGGTGAAATGGATAATAAAATTCTGGCGCAGGTAAAAGGCGATGAACCGGAACTGAAAGCAAATTTGGAATTTTTATCCGACCACATCGGTCCGCGTTTGACCGGTTCCGAGCAGCTCGACCAAGCTAGTCGCTGGATGCTGGCGCGCTTCCAGCAGCTCGGCCTTGCCAACGCGCATCAAGAAGCGTGGAGTATCGCTAATCGCTGGACGCGCGGGCAGGCCACAGGACGCGTGTTTTTAAGCGCGGACGCAAAACCGAGTGAAGCGCCTACTGCACTTAACCTCACCATGGCCACCGGTGGGTGGTCACCGGCCACGGAGGGCACCGTAAAAGGCCCGGTAGTCGGCGTAGCCGTCGAAAAAGTAGAAGACCTGCAGCACTACAAAGGCAAGCTGAAAGGAGCCATTGTTGTTCTGAACAGACCCGTCGAGTTGCGCGCCCCGCAAAATCCAATGTTGACGCCCTGGGGCGAAGAAACAATTCCCATCGCTTTTCCAAAGAGCGACAAGCCATTGGCCTTCACTGCCTATATGAAGTTGCGCACCGCGGAACTGACTTTTTTTGCCGAGGAAAAAGCTGCCGCGGTATTGATCGGCTCTGAAAAATGGTTTGGCCTGTTGAACATGAGCACCAGCGGTCAAAATTATCAACCCGGCGTGATTCCCACGGCCTACATCGCCAGAGAAGATTTTATGTTGCTCTGGCGTCTCATGGATTCCGGTTCAATCCAAGCCGAAGTGAACATCGGAGGAAGTTTCAGCGGCAAGCCCGCCGAAGTATATAACACCGTCGCTGAAATTCCGGGCAGCGAGAAGCCCGACGAAGTCGTAATCATCGGCGCGCACCTGGATTCCTGGGACTTGGGAACGGGCGCCACGGATAACGGAACCGGCTCAACTGCAATACTCGAAGCTGCGCGCGCACTTAAAAAGTCAGGCGTTAAACCCAAACGCACCATTCGCTTCGTATTATTCACCGGCGAAGAACAAGGCCTGAACGGTTCCAAGGCTTACGTCGCGAAGCATCAGGACGAACTCAAGAAAATCTCGGCCGTCTTGGTGCACGACAGCGGCACTGGAAAAGTATTGACCATCGGGCTCATGGGAAATTATGACGCGCGAGAAACCATTGATCGCGTGCTGTATCCGCTGGCGCGTGCCAAAGAAATAGGTTTGGCCGAGCCTACGCTGCGAAAAGAAAGCGGGACCGATCACGTGCCATTCGATGAAGCTGGAGTCCCGGGCTTTTGGTGTGTCCAGGAAATTGCGGACTACGACAAAACGCACCATTCCCAAGCAGACACGCTCGATCGCGTGCGCTGGGACGATTTGGCGGAGGGCGCACAAGTGCTGGCGGTATTTGCCTACAACGTAGCGGAGTTGCCCGAATTATTGCCAAGAAAGGCGCCGAAGCCGTAGTCCACAGCCGCTACGGTTCAGACGACCTAGGAGAATTCCACATTCTATGCGAGCGGTTTTGCAACGCGTGAGCCGCGCCCGCGTCACCGTCGAAGAACGAGTCGTCGCTGAAATCACAGCCGGGCTAGTGGTATTGCTTGGCGTGGGCACCACAGACACGCTGGCAACGGCCACCTCGATGGCGGAAAAGATTGCCAATTTGCGTATCTTTGAAGACGATACAGGCAAGATGAACCGTTCTCTTCTCGATGTAAAAGGAAGCGCTATGGTCATTTCCCAATTTACACTTTACGGAGATGCACGCGGGCAAAGGCGGCCAAGCTTCGTGACTGCTGCACGTCCTGAACAGGCAAAAACGTTGTACGAAGAGTTTTGCTCCGCCCTGAAGAAATTGAACGTTCCGGTGCAAAAAGGAGTTTTTCAAGCCACTATGTCCGTAGAATTGGTTAACGAGGGGCCGGTAACCATCTTGCTGGATTCCGACAAAACGTTTTGACCAGTTGCCAGATTCTAGCCCGAAAATAAATTAGGTTTGCAGCCGTGGCGCCAAAACAAAAACACATAAGTTCCTCAGTCAATCAAGCAGCGATCAAAATCCGGCGCGCAAAGAGCAAAGATGCCGCTCAAATCGCGGAGCTCTGCGGCCAATTGGGTTATCCCGCAAAACCTGCTGAAATTGCTCAGCGATTGCGCAAGATTAAACCTGCAAACCAGCACGTGGTGCTGGTTGCGGAATCTCCCGAGCGTAAAGTTATCGGCTGGCTGCACGTTAGCGTCTCTCCACTAATCGAGGTGGAACTCCGCGCGGAAGTGAATGGCTTGGTAGTGGACGACCACGAACGAAGCCGGGGAACGGGCGCTGTCCTGTTGCGCGCTGCGGAACAGTGGGCCCGCAGGCAGGGGTGCAAAAACATGTCGGTGCGATCCAATGTGATCCGCGAACGAGCTCACCAGTTTTACTTACGCCGCGGCTACGAACACTACAAAACCCAAAAAGCCTTTCGCAAGCCGCTCTGAGTGGTTCCTGAACTAAGCCGCCTCCAATTTCACGCCATCAAATAAATCTTGACGTTGCATCCTGTAACCTGCCGTCAAAAGTGTGTTTGGCTAATATATCGTATTACGATATACTTTAAGAGTGGTCATGACGGGCGCTATTTCAGACACGGAATATCGAGCTTTAGCCGAGTTGCGCTATCGCATAAGGCATTTTATTCAGGAAGGCGACGCCGCTGCTCAGCGCTCAAACCTCGAACCGCAGCAATACCTGATGCTGCTGGCCATCCGCGGTTTGCCCCAGGGAGCAGTGGCCACCATAACCACGTTAGCCGAGCGCATGGCCCTCAAGCATCACAGCGCCGTCGAATTGATCGACCGTCTGGAGTCCCACGGCCTGGTGCGCAGAAGCCGCGGCCAAGGCGACAAACGCGAAGTACGTGTCTCGCTCCTGCCTCGTGGATCAAAGGTATTGGGCCGCGTCGCCCGCGGGCGCCTTAGCGAATTAAAATCCAGCGGAGCGGCGCTCGCCAATGCCATCACTGCGCTTGTGAAACGTAAACTCCCTTCATCAAGGGGCGCGGAAACAAACGGGACGACCGAGGTACTACAGCGACCAGGGATCTCGCGGGGCGCAACACCGCGGAAACAAAACAGTAAGCCAATGCCACGTGGGAGAAAAAGGCGTGCCTAAGAATTCATCCGCGCAAGCTGAGAAGAACCCTGAAGCCAAATTGCGGAACGAAACTCTAGGCGACTTCACCACTACTCCCCGGGTGATCCCCATTTCCGCGCTCGCCATGGTGATAGGTTTACTCTGCGCCTTCGTAGCGCTGGCGCTGCTCCGGCTGATCGGCCTCTTTACGAACTTATTTTATTTTGGTCGCTGGAACACCGCGCTGGTTTCCCCCGCCGGCAATCACCTGGGAATTTACAGCGTGTTAGTGCCCGTCGCCGGCGCGCTGATTATCGGTGTGATGGCGCGTTATGGTTCGGAACGCATTCGCGGCCACGGAATACCGGAAGCTATCGAATCCATTCTGCTGAATGGCAGTCGCATCGAGCCCAAGATTGCCTTGCTGAAACCAATTTCCTCGGCCATTTCCATCGGCTCTGGCGGGCCCTTCGGCGCGGAGGGACCCATTATCATGACCGGAGGTGCGGTCGGTTCGATGGTCGCCCAGTTATTCCACTTAACCAGCGCGGAACGCAAAACATTACTGGTCGCTGGCGCAGCCGGCGGCATGTCCGCAACTTTCGCCGCTCCAGTAGCAGCGGTGCTGCTCGCCGTGGAGCTATTACTCTTTGAATGGAAGCCCAGAAGCTTGATACCGGTGGCGCTGGCGAGTGCTGTTGCCGCCGTTGCGCGACGTTACCTGTTGGGCTTTGGTCCGCTATTTCCGGTACCGGCGCACCCGCTGTTCATCGGCCCGATGGGACTCTTGGGTTGCGCGCTGGTCGGACTTTTGGCGGGCGGATTATCCGCTTTACTAACCGTTTCAGTCTACGCGGCGGAAGACGCGTTCCAGCGCTTACCTATTCACTGGATGTGGTGGCCTGCTCTTGGCGGACTCGCAATTGGCCTCGGTGGCCTAATTTTTCCGCAGGCGCTGGGTGTCGGCTACGACACTATCGGAGAATTGCTGCAAGGCAGTGTGACCACCCACGTCATTCTCGGCGTATTGCTGGTGAAATGGTTTATCTGGGCGGTGTCGTTGGGCTCAGGCACCTCGGGCGGTGTGCTCGCTCCGCTACTGATGATGGGCGGAGCATTGGGCGGTCTGGAAGCCATGTTCCTGCCAAACGAGGGCGCGGGTTTCTGGCCGCTGATCAGCATGGGAGCAATTCTCGGTGGCACAATGCGTTCGCCATTCACGAGCATCGTGTTCGCCTTCGAATTAACCCACGACGCCAATGTCTTTCTGCCTTTACTGGTGGGCAGCGTGATCGCCCACGCCTTCACAGTGCTCACTTTGAAACGCTCAATATTGACCGAGAAAGTTGCGCGCCGCGGCTATCACTTAAGTCGCGAATATGCCGTCGATCCCCTGGAGATTTTATTTGCTCGCGAAGTAATGCGAACCACCATCGCGGTTTTGCCTGCCACGAGCACGATTGCCCAGATCCAGGCTTCGCTTAATTCCGATCATCGACAAAAGCAGCGCCTTCTGCCGGTGGTCAACGCTGGTGGAACTTTAGCGGGCGTCTTGACGCGAAAAGATATTCGCGACCGCATAGATCACGAGGGCGACGCGGCACTGCGTCGCACGCTGCGCGAGGTCGCGCGGACAAACACGTCAGACGTGTATGCCGATGAGCCGTTACGCGTCGTGGTGTATCGAATGGCGGAAACGGGATTCACCCGGATGCCCGTGGTGGATCGCGCCAGTGGAAAATTTCTGGGTCTTATTTCTCTGGATGATTTGCTGAAAGCCCGAACCAGGCACCTTGAAGAGGAGCGCCGCCGTGAACGAACTTTGAAGTTGCGGTTTTTTCTGCCCGGCGGACGCATGGCGGAAGAAAAAGATATCTCTGCCAATCCCTAGCTTGCGCCAACACTCACTAACAAAAATAAAAGATCGAAGATAACCGGCAACGGTGTATTTCTAAGATGGCTACTGTGACTATTCCAAACCCCAGCGACCTGACCCCAACTCCGCCCGTTCCAACGCCGTGGTGGCATGCGCCCGGCAGACAATGGCGAGCGTTTCGTGACCAACGCGAGGATCAGGTCTTCCTGGTTTTAACGCTCGTGATCGGCGCGCTAGTAGGTTTGATTGTTGTGGCCTTCGTCTTGATCACCGAGCGATCCGGCGCGCGCTTATATCCCGTCGGCGCCGCCACCTGGCGAAGAATTCTTGTCCCAGTCGTCGGCTCACTGACTATGGGATATCTGCTATATCGATTTTTCCCGGATGCGCGCGGCAGCGGCGTTCCACAAACCAAAGCGGCGCTGTGGGCTCGCGGAGGACGCATTTCTTTCGCGACCGTCTTCGGAAAGTTTTTCTGCACTTCCGCAACGCTCGCTTGCGGAATTCCACTGGGCCGCGAAGGCCCCGCTGTGCAAGTCGGTGCGGGCATCGCCTCCATGCTCGGCCGGTATTTGGGATTGAAACCGGAAAAAGTGAAGGCGCTTATTCCTGTGGGCGCCGCGGCCGCTATCGCTGCCGCATTCAACACTCCGCTTGCCGCGGTAGTTTTTGCACTGGAAGAAGTCGTAGGCGATTTACACGCTCCAGTATTGGGTTCCGTCGTGCTGGCCTCGGCGACTTCCTGGGGAATGCTGCGGCTGCTGCTTGGCAACGATCCGCTCTTTCAAGTGCCGCAATACCAGCTCGTGCATCCGGGCGAGCTGGGAATTTATGCGCTGCTCGGAGTCCTGGGTGGATTCATTTCCGCAGCCTTTACGCGGCTGCTGTTGTCGATGCGCGCGTGGTTCTTGAAGCGACCGAAAAAAACCGTCTGGTTTCAACCAGTCGTCGGCGGCCTCACCGTCGGATTGATGGGCTATTTTGTGCCGCAGATTCTTGGCGTCGGTTATAAATATGTCGGCGACGTCTTGAATGGTGGCATGGCGCTGAAATTGATGTTGGTGCTGCTGGTGCTAAAGCTGTTTGCAGTGACCATCAGTTACGCCTCCGGGAATGCCGGTGGAATTTTTGGTCCCAGTTTGTTTCTCGGAGCCATGCTTGGCGGAATTGTAGGAACCTTGGCGCATCACGTCGCTCCCGGCTATGTCGCGACGCCCGGTGCCTACGCTCTGGTGGGCATGGGCACAGCATTCGCGGGAATTGTGCGGGCGCCGATGACCTCCGTGCTGATGATTTTTGAAATTACCCACGATTATGCCGTGATTGTTCCGCTGATGATTTCCAATCTGGTCAGCTTTTTTATTTCTTCCCGCTTTCAACGAGAACCCATTTACGAAGTATTGGCCCAACAGGATGGCATTCATTTACCGACTGCCGGATCGCGCATACAGGAGAGCCAGCGCCAGGTTTACCAGGCGATGCATGCGGCGACAGAAGTTCTGGATGCACACGCCACCATTCAAGAAGCTCTGAATAAGGTTTCCGCCAGCCACCTTCATGCCTGGCCGGCCGTGGATGAGAGCGGTGTGATTGGCATGGTTAGCCTCAGCAAGCTGCAAAAAGCCCTCACCGAAGGCGCGACCCGGCAACCATTAAGTGCGATCCTCCCAACGGACGAATTCCCCCATGTGCACATGGACCATTCTCTGGCGATGGCATTGGATCGCATGGGCGTCAATCAACTCGACATGCTGCCGGTAGTGAATCGTGCCAACGTGCACAAGCTCGAAGGAATTGTGACCCTGCAGGATGTTTTGCGGCTTTACGGCGTGGACCGCAGAGAAACCACAGCGGCTTCTGGCGAACCTCCTACAACGTCTCCTCAGCCTTAATTCGATTGCGTGAGGTTCTAAATTTCGATCACCTAAAACCCGCCGCCACCACCGCCGCCAAAGCCACCGCCAGAAGATCCGCCGCCGCCAAAACCCGAACCGCCCGAACTGCGCGGAGCGGAAGCCATGACACTGCTCGCGCGTGAAGACATGCTATTCAAGTTATTCGTGAAATTCACCGGATAAAAAATCGGCCCGGAGCTCCCGCGATACCACCCAGGCGGTTGGGTCATGATCCCGTCAAAAGCTTTGCTCCAATTTTTCTCCACTCCGAAAGCCATCGCAAAGGGCAGAAATTTCTCAAACATTTGCGGAGTTTTTATCGTCCGGTTAAACCGGTCCGCCTCCACATGATTCAGAAAATCCTCGAAGCCCAATACGCCTTCCAGCGCGCGCGTCCCTTGCTCCGTGTGCGCCGGCATAAACCAGCCAAATCCGCAGATGATAAGCCCAGAAATAATTCCACCAAATATGAACGGAACAGGCGCGATGCCCATGGCGCGCCCCAGGGCACCGCCACCCCATATCATCAGCGCGCCTATGACGACGCCAGCGCCAATATACGCAGAGCGGACACTGTCGGGCCGCCGCTTATAAAAGCCTTGCGACACGAGCGAATCGAAGATTCCGCTCCTCATAACCGGCAAAGTTTTATAGAAACGATTCTGAAGACTATCCATGGAAATCGTTTCGCCTGCTGTTCCCGCCGTAAAGAACCCGTCAAGCAACGCTTGTTCATGGGCCTTTAACGCGCCCCACTGCGAGCGATCTTTTTGCAATATGAAGTTGTAATCCTTCTCATGCATCAGTCCAAGCATGCGATCTTTCTGCACTTCTTCGATGACCAGATAGCCGCGCACCGCGAGATCCACGATCGAAGCGGTAATGTCGCGCATATTGGCGGCATTATCCACGAGCGTGCCTGCTTCGCCTGGAGTGAGTTGATTCGGCGGCTCGTATTGCGCAGCGATGGGTCGCAGCCGAGGATCCCGGCCGCGCGTCCACCACAGATAAAACATCACCCAGAAAACACCCACAGGAAGAAACAGCGGCCAGTTACTTCGCAAAAATCGCCCAGTTTCATCCGCAGCGGTAGGCTCGCGAATGGCGCCTTTATCGATAGCCACCGCAACGGTTAAACCGCCGTGGTATGGAAGCGGCGCAGTAGTTCGCACTTCAACGCCATTCCCCGCGACATCAATTTCTGCGTCCTTCGCGCGCGAGCCGTATATCCCAGTAAACGCCGTAGCTCGAATATTGCTGGCTCCCGACGGCAGAATAATTTGCGCATGCGTAGATTGGATGGGAACATCCCACTCGTCCCCAGTCACGTTCCAGTAAAGCTCGTCATGATCCTCAAAGAATTTAATCGCATCGCTGACGGTGTACTCGATGGAGACCGTTTGTACCGAATTATCGGCGTTAGGGATGTGGATTTTCAGCTTGCGGTAATGGCGCACCCGGCTGGACTCGAATTTCAGGTTATGCCCGCTTCCATCGGTCACCTGTTTGACGTCGAGGAACAGCGTGTAGTTCAAGCCCTGAGGCGTCACGTATTCCACGGGAATCGAACGGTATAACCCGTGCCAATTGGTGCCGATGAAATGCGCTCGAATCGTTTCGGTCACATCGATCGTGCCATTACTGGCGACGTCGATGTGCGCATCAAAATTCTCAATGCGCAGTTCCTTGGCGCTTGCGGTGGTCACGCCCGACAACGCAAGGAGCCCCAGCAACGCGGCGAACGTAAAATGGCGAAATGCTAGGCGCGCGAGCGAATCACGAACGCCGCGGCAATAATCTATAAACATGATTCGGGACCGCTGCGCGCTCATGCTGACGCAGCGGGCGTGTTGAAACTGACTTTGGGCGCTTCGCGCTCGGCAGGAGCCGAAATCTCAAAAAATTCGCGGGGCTTGAAGCCCAGCATACGGGCGAAAATGTTAGTCGGGAATTGCTGAATCTTGGTGTTGAGATCGCGCACTACGGCGTTGTAATAACGCCGCGCGTTTTGCACCGCATCTTCGATCTGCGTCAAGGAAGTCTGCAAACTCGTAAAACTCTCGACAGCGCGCAATTGCGGATACGCTTCGGAGAGCGCAAACAAATTCTTAAGTGCGCCGGATAGCATATCTTCCGCTTGCGCCTTTTCTGCAGGGCCGCTAACGCTCATGGCCCGGTTACGCGCATTGATAACCGCTTCGAGCGTCCCTTTTTCGTGCGCCGCGTAGCCTTTGACAGTTTCCACCAAATTGGGAATCAAGTCATAGCGACGCTTCAGCTGCACGTCGATATCGGCCCAGGCATTGTCGGTCTGTACCTTGAGCCGGACCAGTCCGTTGTACATTCCAATCGCAAAAATAGCGATCAGAACAACAATTCCTAAAATGACAAAGCCGGTCATACGCATGGCCTCGCAGGCTGGAGTAAAAGTGACGCTATAGCGAGCCAATATACGTCGCGAGGCCAACCGTGTAAAGGTGGCCAACTCTGATCGCGGCCATCCTCATCTAGTATCTCTAACGTATCGTAACGAACTAGTTTATGCTTCACATTGCGGCCCCGGCGGCTTCTCTCCCTACCGATCTGCGCTTTAACGAACATCGTTTCTATTGACCGGCCGACTGAATGCTCTTTAAAACCATTAGCGCCTCAGTGTATGGAATCGACGTTTACCTCGGCGAAGTTGAGGTGGACGTAGGCTCCGCGCGCATGCAGGACTTTAACGTGGTGGGCCTTCCGGACAACGCCGTCAAAGAAAGCCGCGAGCGCATCAAGTCGGCATTGCGAAATTGCGGTTTTGAATTTCCTTATGGCCAGGGCGTAACCATCAACCTCGCGCCTGCCGACGTGCGCAAAGAAGGCTTCGATCTACCCATGGCCCTTGGACTCGCTGGATGCATGGGCCAGTTTTTTGGCAAGCCTCTCGACCAAAGCATGTTTCTCGGTGAATTGTCGCTGGATGGCGGCGTTCGTCCAGTCCGTGGCGCCCTTTCCGCTGCGCTGGCGGCACGCGACAAAGGGTTGAAAGCCATCGCTGTTCCGGAAGCCAATGCTCGGGAAGCAGCTGTAGTGGAAGGCGTCAATGTGTTCGCGCTCAAGTCCCTTCCACAAGCTGTAGACCTCGTTAATTCGCCGGAATCGTTTACTCCGCTAAAGGTCGATGCCGGCCAAATGCTATCGGAGGCCGCGCAGTACAACGTGGATTTGCGCGACGTTCGCGGCCAGCAAGCCGCCAAGCGCGCACTTGAAGTTTCCTGTGCTGGTGGCCACAACATTTTGTTCATCGGCCCGCCGGGCGCCGGCAAACCCATGCTGGCCAAGCGCATCCCCACAATATTGCCGCCCATGTCGCTGGAAGAGGCCATTGAGACCACCCGCATCCATAGCGTCGCAGGAACGCTTGATGACCATCGCGGATTAGTCGGAACACGCCCTTATCGTTCACCGCATCACACTATTAGTGACGCTGGATTGATCGGAGGCGGCGCGGTACCTCGCCCCGGTGAAGTTTCGCTGGGCCACAACGGTGTGCTGTTCCTTGATGAATTGCCGGAGTTTCAGAGAAATGTGCTGGAGGTAATGCGCCAGCCGCTTGAGGACGGTGCCGTAACGATTTCGCGAGCGGCGATCTCCGTAACTTTTCCTTCACGCTTTAGTGGCGCGAACCGTAGCGGACCTGGAAGCCACCGAAAGCATCGCCCCTAAACACTTCAGCGAAGCCATCCAGTACCGTACCCTGGATCGCTCCTATTGGCCTAGGCGACTCTGTCAGCTAACTGGACAAGTAGGTATACTCTCGTCAGTCTTTCCAACGGCGGTAAACTGATACCCATGAAACCCGATAAGATTGTAAACATTACGGTATAACTGCAGTGCTCGATTGACTCTTTTTCGGCCACTGTGTTACCAGTAGTGCACTCAAGTTCGCGTCCAGAGGGCTATGGCGGGTGGCAACCGATAAAAATGGCTGACCAGAAACACCTCGATGTCACGCTCGACACGCAGGTAGAAAGCGTCAATCTTGCCGAGGAGATGTGTTTGCGGGTCGCCGAAGCCGCGGGCTTCGATGAGGACGATTGCTACCGCATCGGAATGTCGGTGCGTGAAGGGGTGATCAACGCGTTTCATTATGGCAATCAGGAACGCCCGGAGAAAAAAATTTATCTGGCTGTCGATTTAACCTCTGACAAAATGGTCATCCACGTGTTGGACGAAGGCAAGGGCTTCAATCTTGGTGACGTACCGAATCCACTAGCCGAAGAAAATCTTTTGAGCACCTCTGGACGCGGAATATTTTTGATGCGCTCCTTCATGGACGAATTCGACGTGGTGCCGGGCCGCACTGGCGGCGCGGAGATTATTATGTCCAAGAAATTACCAAGTCCGGATGGCCACCCCGCGAATAACAACGACAAGGGCGACCACAACGCAACGCCGCACCAAGCATAAAGATTTCATACGTCGAAAGGCATTATGGCTCTACTACAGGCCACTTACAGGGACGCTGGACTAGTGACCGTTCTGGATTTGAGCGGCCGCATTACTCTCGGCGAAGGCAGCGCATTGCTGCGGTCCACCATTCGAGAACTTCTCGAAGACCAGCGTTTCAGGATTCTGGTGAATCTGGGGGACATCAATTACATCGATAGTTCCGGTATCGGTGAACTGGTAAGCGCCTATACCGCCGTTAAAAATCGCGGCGGTGAATTAAAGCTGCTGCATTTAACCAAAAAAGTGCATGACCTGCTGCAAATCACGAAACTGTATACCGTGTTCGAAGTGCACTCCGACGAAGTCGCGGCTCTGCGCAGCTTCGACAACAAATCCGCTTAGCTCGATATAATATTCTCGCGTGCTTTTTGTGTTCATGTTCATATCGGCAGCGAATCAGCCGTTGTGATAAACAATTTCATGCTAAACGCCCCCGCTACAACCTGGATTTGTGAACGAGCCAGCCAGCTGGGCTTCGCCATGGCCGGCGTAGTGCGCGCTGAGAAATTTCCCGAACTCGCAAGGCAACGGGAATGGCTCGCCCGCGGCTATTCAGGCGAGATGAATTATTTAAGCGATCCTCGGCGCAGCGACCCACAGGCGGCACTGCCCGGCATTCAAAGCGCGATTGTCTGCGCATTAAACTACAACACCGAGCACGCCCGAACCGAACAAGCATTCGCAAGACTTAATCATGCATCGAAGACCGGAGGTCCCCACGGCTGGATATCGCGATATGCATGGGGAGATGACTATCACGATGTGTTGCGCGAAAAGTTGCAGATGCTGCTCGACGGATTGCGTGAACAGCATCCACAACCGTTTGAATCCCGCATTTACGCGGATACCGGCCCCATTAACGAACGCGTGCTCGCCAAGCATGCCGGGCTTGGATGGCTAGGCAAAAATACTCTGCTGCTTAATGAGCGCATCGGCTCATTTTTCTTTCTTGGAGTGATTTTGACCACTCTCGATTTGCCATCAACTTCAACGTCTGATGCTCCGCCGGCGGACCGCTGCGGTACTTGCCGCAAATGTATCGACGCTTGTCCGACGGAGGCGCTGGTCGAGCCCTACGTTATGGATGCGCGCAAGTGCATTTCGTACCTGACCATTGAGCTGCGCGGCGCAATTCCTGAACAGCTTCGCGAGCCCATGGGCCAACACATATTTGGCTGCGACATTTGCCAGGATGTTTGCCCCTGGAACCGTCACGCTCCGGTGACCGACACGAAAGAATTTCAGCCGCGTTCATTTGCTCACCCAACGCCGGCTGCTGTCAGAGAAGAAACAGAATTTAGCCTTAACGGAAGAGATGGCGCTTCACCAGAAACGTTATTTTTGCCGCGCCTCGAACGGCTTGCACTGAGTCAGAGCGCCTTCAGCGAAATGTTTCGCGGTAGCCCGATCAAGAGAACCAAGTGGCAGGGGCTTATTCGCAACGTGTGCATTGCCCTGGGGAATTCAAATTTCAACGGTGATTTGGCGGCCTTCAAGAAAATCTCGAGCATATTGACTCGCCTGGCGGCATCCCCGGACCCGATAATTTCCGAATCTGCCCAATGGGCCGTTTCGCGCATCCAAGCAAATGAGGCAAGCCCAATCGTGACCCAATCCTGAAACGAATGTGAGATGAATTGTCGGCCTGTGTAGAACGGCTTGCGATATGGGAACCAGGGAGACAAGCGGTATAATTCATCGATTATATTTGTCGACTACTTACCAATGCAGTGCTCGCCGGCAAATTGAGATTTTAAGCCCGGGATAGCTTCACACTTTCAAATCTGAGCTGGAGGGAAAATTCGTGGCCTTTACCTTACCGCCGTTGCCGTATTCGTTTGACGCATTGGAACCGCACATCGATGCCAAAACCATGGAAATCCATCACGACAAGCACCATGGAACGTACGTCACCAATTTAAACAAAGCCCTCGAGGGACAAGCCGATCTTCAAAATAAATCCATCGACGATTTGCTCAAGAATCTGGACGCCATTCCCGAGAATATCCGCACCGCGGTGCGCAATAATGGCGGCGGCCACTGGAATCATAGCCTGTTCTGGCCGCTGATGAAAAAGGGTAGCGGTGGCGAACCGAAGGGTGATCTCGCAACGGCAATCAATTCCGCTTTCGGTTCATTCACTGGTTTCCAGGAAAAAATTTCGGCCGCGGGTGTGGCCCGTTTCGGTTCTGGCTGGGTATGGTTGCTGGTTCGCGACGGCAAGCTAGCTATCGACTCTACGCCTAATCAGGACACCCCTTACCAATTGTCAGGCGGCGGAAAAGCCGTGCTGGGACTCGACGTTTGGGAGCACGCGTATTATCTGAAGTATCAGAATCGCCGCCCCGACTACATCAAGGCGTGGTGGAATACCGTGAACTGGGACAAGTCTGCCGAACTCTACGCCCAAGCCAAGAAGTAACCAAAAAATAAAAACAACAGAAAAACAAAAGGCCTGCCCAAGCCACGGCAGGCCTTCTTGCATTTCAGGGACGCCAATTAAGCCATACAGCGCTTCACCAACGGCAGTACGTTAGAGCCGGACGAAAAGCCTTTCGGCAACTCGCCATAGTCTCCGCGAACTTCGCGGTTTGCTGGCGCCGCCGTCGGAGCATTCGAGTGTCGTGAAGCCTCGCGAACCAACTCCAGACGCCCGCGCACACGAAACTTCGCGAGAAGCGAAGACACATGAAACTTTACTGTGCGCTCCGAAAGGTTCAGATCCGCGGCGATCTCCTTGTTGGCCAGGCTGCGCATGATTCCGCCGAGCACTTCATCTTCACGGCGAGTCAGCTTCACAGACGAGCCCGCGGAACGGCCAGCTTGCAGCAACTTGTCAGCCTTTTCTTTGAGCCCTTCCAGAAAGTCGTTCTCGGCGGGAACCATGACGATGTAATCGTTGGGAGATTGGCCGCGAACCATGCAATGCATGGCCAGCAGTCCGGCAGCCTGCTCGACGGGGAACTGCCCATCGGGACCGGCTTCCACGTTGAAATGCGCAACACCGGTATTTTTCTCGTAGAAAAAATACATCTCGCGCGGTTGACCTGACCGTGCAGACAGATGTGGCTGTTCGTTTCTGCGAATAAGCTTCACTTAACCCCTCCAAATGCAGCCTCGACTCCCGCCGAGACCCGTTTAAGTTTTTTTACGATTTGCCTCTGAGCGAGGCCAGCTTTACAGACTCACTGCTAAGGAAAACAGCAAACAGAAGCCAAGGTTGACAGTTGTAATCCCGTCGCCCTTGAAAAAGGGCACCCGACGTTCCGCTTGCGAGCACTGCACCGAACCGTTCCAGCATTGCAAATTTTTATCCAAACTACAATTTATTATATTCCTACACAAAACACAGTACTTACCCTGAGGACGCCTGCGAACCAAACATGATCGATGGTAGTAATTGCACGCACGAAGCAGTTTTTCCTCTTTTTACCTGCCAAAATATCGTTTTTCCCGCACCATTTCGATCCTTCGTCTCTTTTACGCCCTGTACACAGCGGAACGACAAACCAAAATGTGTCGCACCGCGCCAATCGAACGGCAACCAACGTGAATTAGCTGTGGAAAACTTGCCTCGGGCAATGAATACACGCAAGGTCAACCGCTGATGATGCGTGTTTGGTTCGAGGAGATTAATTCATAGCGCATATTTCGCCATCGAATCTTCCTGGTGATCAACGAATGCGCGAAATTCATCAAATATAGAAATGGGATGACGGCGGGCAGAGCAATATTTACCCATGCTTGACCCACGATTTGTGCTTTCGAACCGGGAAGCATCTCCGTAACCGCCACCAACCGTAAGCTGGCGCGGATTGCCGCCAATATTAAAATGAAAAACAAGAGCGTTGCTAGATGCAGTGCGGGCCGTTCATTGATCAACTCTACGATCGCGAGAGCTAGTCCCAGGACTACCGTGACGCAGTAAAGCAAATGAGTAAGCGCCGCTGCGCGCCAAATTTTTCCCGCGTAAACTCGAGTAATTAGAATTTGCCGATTCGTAAATTCGAACAGTTCGCTGAAGTCGGTCTCCACAAAGGAAACTGTCAGGCATTCAGGAACGAAGAAAATTGAACGGCCCGCACGCTCCAGCGAGTGGGTCAGAGAGTAATCATCGCTAACTGACGTACGCCATTCGTCGAGTACCCCGATTCCTTCGAAGACCGATCGGCGAATGGCCGTGCCTCCGCCCCAACAAAAATTTCGACCCTTCTCGCTGAGCATGGTGACAATCGGCGCATTCCACGCTGCGAGCAGCGCGGTAGCCAAGTTACCGCGATTGGCAATCAGCCAGCGCATGGTGGTGGTCGCACCTATGCGCTCGTCGCCTAAAGGTGCGGACAAACGCTGCAACCACGCCTTGCCAGGGCGCCCATCAGAATCGGTGAATACCAATACTTCGAATTCTTCCGGCAGCTGTTCTACTGCGACGCGCAGATTATTCACCTTTTCGCCGCATTCGTGCGGTGAACCCGCGATAACCAAGTGTGCCTTTACACGTGAGCTGGAAATAACCCGTTTCGCAATCGCAGCGGCAGGATCAGATTCTGAAGCCAGAATAAAAAACACTTCATAGTTCTGATGATTGAATTCCGTGAGTGAAACCAGATTGCGCTCCAATCCAGGTTCAAGGCCCTTGCAAGGACAGAGCACCGCAACACGCGGTGCATGGAATCCCGGATCGGTACGCATTCGCCGGCGGGCATAGTCGAGCCACTGCCAGCCCTGCCAGATTAGATACGCGCCCACGACAATCTGCAGGACAGCCAGGAAATAGAAGAGGTTCTCCACGCGCTTTGAGCGTAGCAAAGTAAAATTGCTAGGGCCCGATTATCTGTGCGGTTAGAATCGCAGCGGTAAACGTTGAATAAGGGAGGGGACTATGGCTTTGCCATCAGTGAATACCGCAATGGTGACCTCGGCGTTGGAATTGCCCGGCTATCGAATCGTCAAAAATTACGGCATCGTGCGGGGGATCATCGTGCGCTCGCGCAGCGTAATTGGAAATCTGGGAGCAGCGTTGCAGACCATCGTGGGCGGAAATATCACTATCTTGACTGACCTGTGCGAGAAGACCCGCGAGGACGCCTTCGAATTAATGTTGCAGCACGCGCTGCAGCACGGAGCCAACGCCGTGGTATGCATGCGTTACGACGCCACGGAAGTCATGCAAGGCGTGACGGAAGTCCTGGCCTACGGCACCGCGGTGCATGTGGAACCCATCGCATAAGACGCGCCCCAATAGGCACTGATCGGAACACGCCGCGCGCGTTTATCCGCCGCTCATTGCGATTTGGCGCCGCTCTTTTGTGGCCCCGCCGACGCGACCACGTGAGCCGCAAGATCTTCCAGGTCGCCCAGCGCGCGGCTTGCCGCAATGCGCGCTTTTTCCATGAATGACGAATCCAGCAGGAACGCGGAGCGATCCACAAACGGATGATTGGCGACCTCGAATGATTTGCGCGTGCGTCGTGTCGCGTTGTTTCGCCTGATCAAATTCTCGTAAATTTGTAGATCGGTCTGGAAATCAAGGGCGTCGCCCACACTCCACCTCTGTTGGCGCGCCAGGGCATTCAGAAACTTGCGCCGGAATATCGCCACATCTTTCTGCGACCTCGGACGAGGCTTGGACTTTTTGGAAGCCGCCGGCTCGAAGCACGCAGCGGCGAGCGCCTGAACCGTTAGCGCCAGAAGAGCTTCGCGTTGCAGAAGCGCTAGTCGATCACGATATTGCGAGGCATGCGCTTGCAAAGCATGGCGGCCGTTTTCGACTACGTAGGAATCCACAAAACGAGGAATGACCCGCTCTCCGACCAGCGCTTCGGGCAGTCGTTGCGCTAACTCACTTGCCAAGTCCGTTGCATTTTGAGGCTGGCTGCGCATGCGTGGAGTGCCATGTTAACAGGGTTTGTTTTGCTGCATATCGTGTCGTAAAAACAAAAACGGACGCAAACTTCGCGCCCGTTCTTCCTTACTGGGACAGCCAATTTATATCGCTCTCCGATTTTAGTGAATCGCGCGCGGGGCATCCGGTCCCACGTGCGGTGTTTTAGTTTTGGGTTCTGGAACGATTGGCGGAGGCGCTACCACTTCCTTCGATAGCGCGTGCTCCAGCACTTCGTCCAGCGTTCGAACGTAAGTGATCTTGATGTCGCCGAGAATTTCTGGCGTCAGATCCGCTACGGCGTTCGGCTCGTTGTCGGCAGGCAACAGAACTTCAGTGATTCCTGCACGCTTGGCCCCGAGAACTTTCTCTTTTACGCCGCCGATTGGCAGAACAATTCCCGACAGAGTCATTTCACCGGTCATCGCCAGGCGATCACGCACCGGCCTTCCCGTCAGCAAGCTGACCAGCGCCGTAACCATCGCTGCGCCGGCAGATGGACCATCCTTTGGCACCGCGCCCGAAGGCACGTGGATGTGGATGTCATGCTTGCGGAAAAAGTCCGTGTCGATACCATAGCGTTCAGCGTTCGCGCGTACCCACGTGAGCGCCGCGGTCATGGACTCTTGCATCACTTCGCCCAAATGGCCGGTCATCGTGAACTGCTTGCCTCCACGCATACGCGTGGCCTCGATGAAGATGATGTCGCCGCCTACAGGTGTCCACACCAAGCCGATGGCCACGCCGGGTTTCTTGACGCGCTCTTCGACTTCTTTCTCGGTGCGGTACTTCGGCACGCCCAGGTATTCACGGACGATTTCTGGCGTTACCACCATTTTGTCCAGTTTCCCTTCGGCGATACGCCGGGCCTGTTTGCGAGTGACGGTAGCAATCTCGCGCTCCAGGTTTCGAACGCCGGCTTCGCGAGTGAAGCTATGAATAATTTCGCGAATAGCGTCGTCACTGAATTCCAGCTGCTCCCCAACCTTCAAGCCGTGTTCCGCTGCCTGCTTGGGAATCAGGTATTTGTGCGCGATATGCAGTTTTTCTTCCCCGGTATATCCCGGCAGTTCGATGATTTCCATGCGGTCGCGAAGAGGTTCCGGTATTGGATCCATCCAGTTCGCGGTAGCGATGAAAAGCACCTTCGACAAGTCAAAAGGCACGTCCAGGTAGTGATCGCGGAAAGCGTAGTTCTGCTCTGGATCGAGTACTTCCATCAAGGCAGACGACGGGTCTCCACGGAAATCGCGGCCGAGTTTATCGACTTCGTCCAACATGCAGACGGGGTCGTTCGATTCTGCGCGCTTCAACCCCTGGATAATTTGTCCCGGCAACGCGCCGATGTACGTCCGGCGGTGCCCACGAATTTCCGCTTCATCATGCATGCCGCCGAGAGCCAGCCGCACGAATTTGCGGCCCAGCGCACGAGCGATTGATTTGCCAAGCGAAGTTTTACCAACGCCAGGAGGTCCAACGAAGCACAGAATCGGCCCCTTCATACCCGGCTGAAGTTTCTTGACCGCCAGGTAATCCAATATGCGTTCTTTGACCTTTTCCAGGTCGTAGTGATCTTCGTCAAGAATCTCGCGGCCCTTGGCGATGTCAATTTCCTGGTTGCCCGAGGATTTCGACCACGGCAAAGAAGTCATCCACTCGAGATAAGTGCGAGACACCATGTACTCGGCGGATGCCGGAGTCATCTTGGCTAGCCGCTTGATCTCGCGGTCGCATTCTTTCTTGGCTTCCGCGGTCATGCCAGCTTCTTCGACTTTTTTGCGAAGCTCGTCGATCTCCTGCATGGAGTCGTCGGATTCGCCAAGCTCTTTCTGAATCGCTTTCATCTGCTCGCGCAACAAATATTCGCGCTGGTTCTGGCCCACTTGCTCCTGAACCTGTTCGTGAATTTTGGAGCGCAGCTCGAGAACCTCGAGCTCCTTGGAGAGTTCGCGAATCAAGGTCTCCAGCCGTTTGCGGACGCTAGGAGTTTCGATCAACTCCTGGCGAAGCATGGTGGACAGCGACGGCAAGGTGCCGGCGATAAAGTCCGCCAAACGTCCGGGGTCATCAATATTGGCAGCCACGGAATGAAGATCATCGGAAAGCTGCGGAGAATGACTCACCACATCGCGGAACAAATCCTGGGCATTACGCTGTAGCGCTTCCAGCTCGGAATCCGGCTCGGAATTCAAGTCAGGCTGGGCTTCAATCCGCGCGCGCAGGTATGGCCGCATACTAATTAGGTCCATGACCTGTATCCGCTGCAAACCTTCCAGGAAGATAACCACGTTCCCGTTAGGCATCTTTACGGTCTTGTGAACTTTTGCGAGCGTGCCGACTTTATGCAGGTCGGCGGCTGCTGGATCCTCCACACGAGGGTCGAGCTGCGCTACCACGCCCAGCAGCTTTTCGTCCCCCATCAAGGCATTCACTAACGCCAGAGAACTTTCACGTCCCACAGTCAGCGGCAGGACCGCCCCAGGAAACAGGACAGTGTCGCGAACCGGCAGGATAGGAAGGATCTCCGGTACAACAAATTTTTTCTCAACCATTATGTCCCCTAATCTAAAGCGCGGAGGAGAAAGGGTCCGTGCTTATGAAGCGTTAGATGCGAGCCAAAACAAAAAGGTGCCTTAAGATATAAGTGCTAGCAGCACAAAATATTAGTGTACTTCGCTCAATTATAAAACCACCCGTAGAGCACTCCCGGAAAACTCTAAACTACACATGTTCAATAAGATAATGGCCTGCTCATCCTGATGCGGAAGATAGCTTACGCATTCCGGGCGTCGTTTCGCCGTAATGTTGCGCCACAAATGCGATGGCTTCTTCTCTGGATCTCACTAACCCCTCCAACTGAGCATCTTCCAGCGACCGCAGAATCTTACTGAACAACGGCCCAGGCTGGTATCCAAGGTTTTGCAGATCGTTCCCAGTCAGCAACTTAACCGGACGAATCTCGTCGGCCGGCGTTTGTTCCAGGGTGCGCCGCACGAAATCGTATGCGTCAAGATGACGGTGGCTCGACAGGCAATCCAGGCGATGCAAATCCAGATGCTCGTCAAAGCGCGGCAGCCGGATAAACCGCTTCAGCGTGGCGGTGCGCATCCGCGATACATCCTTAAAGCGCATGTGATTAGCAATCAGCGCGAGAATCTGATCCCTGTCTTGGTTTGAAAAACGCAAACGTTCACAAATAACCTCGGCCATACGAACACCGACGTCAACGTGACCATTAAACCGAATGCGATCGCCGGTTTCTGAAATTGGCCTGAACGTGGGAGGCTTTCCTACATCATGCAGAAGAACTCCCCACGCCAGAGTGCCGGAACTCCCTGCAGGAAGTCCCTCCAACATGAGTAGCGTATGTATCCAGACGTCCCCTTCCGGATGGTATTGCGGCGGCTGTTCAATTCCCTGCGTGGCCGCGACTTCCGGCAAAATGTGTTTCAACAGGCCGCTTGCATCCAACAATTCCATGCCGCACCGAGCCGCGCCTTCGGTCAGCAGCTTAGTCAATTCCTCGCGGATTCGTTCCGCGGACACCTGGCCGATTTCCTGGGCATGCAGGCGAATGGCGGCAAAGGTTTCTGCCTCGATCCGAAATCCAAAACGCGCCGAGAAACGCACCGCGCGCAGCATGCGCAGTTTATCTTCGGCAAAGCGCCGCGCCGGTTCGCCGATGGCCCGAATAATTCCGGCATGCAAATCTGTCTGTCCCGCAACGAAATCAAGAACTCGCCCGCTATCGTGGCGCATCAACAGGCCGTTGATGGTGAAGTCACGACGTTGTACGTCTTGCTCGGGGCTGGAGGTGAAAACCACTCTTTCGGGGTGGCGGCCGTCGGCCGAGCCGATGTCCGACCGAAACGTAGCCACCTCCACATGCTGGCCGTCGCGCGGCACGATGATTACGCCAAACTGCGCGCCCACCGCGACGGACTCGGGAAATAAGGAAATCACGCGATCGGGTGTCGCGTCTGTGGCTAGGTCGTAATCGGCAGGTTCGCGGCCAAGCAACAAATCGCGCACACAGCCGCCAACCAGGAAGGCCTGCTGCCCTTCGCGAATTAACGTGTCGCAGATCGAATTGGCAAGCTCGCGAGGCGTCACTTTTCGATTATGCGCCAGGGCGCAGCACGCGAGAAGACTTGTTGTCGCACGCGATGTTAACTGCAGCCTAATGGCTAATACTTGGATGAAATAAATGGAAGGAAGCTTAGCGATCCTCGGGCTTGGAATCGCTGCGCCGCAGCGAGCCCCCGAATTGCACTTTGCTGAACCCGAACTTATCCCGCAGGCGGTCCGTGGCTTGCGTTAGTTTCTGCAGTTTTTCGCGGCGTTCCGCTTGCAGCAAATCGAGTTGCTCTTCGCCGTGGCTGAAATTGCTAAGACTGACTCCCAGAAGTCGCACCTTTCTGCGCTGATCTCGATGTTTCTGAAACAGCTCCTGGAACACGGCGTTGATCCCGGCGTCCAGTGCCGTGCTTTCGGCTAGTGATTTGGAACGCGTGTGAGTATCGAACCCCGCATAACGGATCGTTAATGTAAGCGTGCTCGCAGCAAGTCCGGCCTCCCGAAGCCTCTTGCACGCTTTTTGCGATAAATGGCTCAGCACTGCGGTCAAAGCCGCCGAATTGTCAGTATCTTCATTGAAGGTATGATTCTGAGAAATGGATTTGGGCTCCGCATCGACTACAAACTCGTAGGAGTCGCCACCGCGCGCTTTGCGGTACAGCGCCGTGCCCCATTGCCCGAAAATCTTCTCCAGTTTTTCCTGAGGCTGCGCCGCAATTTGCTCCACCGTTTGGATTCCCAGCGCGAGCAAGGCTCTTTCGGTGACTTTTCCGATCCCCGGAATTTTTCGCACCGGAAGCGGCGCCAGAAATCGCTCTTCGCTTCCCGCGGGAACCCAAACGAGCCCGCGTGGTTTGCCTTGGTCGGAAGCTACTTTTGCTACCAGTCGCGTCGAAGCCAGGCCGCCGGAACATGGCAGTCCGGTAGTGCGAGTAATGTTGCGGAGAAGTTTGTCCGCGGCGGCCAGCGATGGTCCGTGCAGGCGTTCTGTGCCGGCGAGATCGAGATAAGCCTCGTCGATGGACACCATTTCCACTATCGGAGAAAAGTTTGTGAGTATCGTAGCGACTCGGTCGCTCCATTGGGTGTACTTCACGTGGTGGCCGTCCAGAAAAATTGCGTGCGGACACAAGCGTCCCGCAGTTCGCAACGGCATCGCCGATTGAATGCCAAACTTCCGCGCTTCGTAACTGGCTGCCGTGACGACGCCACGTTGATCGGGGCGCCCGCCCACCACAACTGGCTTACCACGAAGCTCGGGGCGCTCCAGCAGCTCGACAGAAACAAAAAACGCGTCCATGTCGACGTGCAGTATTGAGGTGGCAGTCTGCGAACTTAAGTCGGCAGGAGCATCATGCTTGGCGCGAAAACGTGCTAAATCCGGCATGTTCAGCTAAGCCTACGCCGGTTGCGAATATGCGACAACATGCAGGCAGCGCCTGCGCCAGAACCCAAAAGTAAGAAACGTTGCGTAGATCCTTATTTTTTACGGCAGGCGTTCTGCCGCGATGACGCGTGGAATACCTGCGAGGTCATTGCTCACGCCCACGGCTGTCCATTCACGGGAAGAATCCAGCAGCGGTTGAACTGCCGGTAGACTGACGTGCCCAAGTTCCGACACAAAAATTCCGCCCGGTTTTAAATATCGTCGTGCCAGAGCAATCAGGCCGGCATAAAGCTCGGAACCTTCTTCGCCACCATACAGCGCAATAGCGGGTTCATGATCGCGCACCTCGCGCGCCAGGGTGTTCGCATCCCGTCTAGGGATATACGGTGGATTGCTAACGACCAGATCAAAAGCCGATTGGTTCGCGCCATCCGCAGCCAGCGGCAGCGACAAATCGGATTGAAGAAAGTGAATTCGCTTTTCTGCTCCATGACGAACAGCATTTCTGTGCGCAACCACAAGAGCCGCGGGAGAAATGTCCGTGGCATAAATGGTCGCCGCGGGAAGTTCCTTCGCCAATGCAATCGCCAGGCAGCCGGAGCCTGTTCCGATATCCGCAATCAAAAACCCTTCACCGTTCGTTTTTTGCGGCCTCCCCGCGCGAAGTTCACGCAACGCCAGGCGGTCCAACGCGACTTCGATGACATGTTCCGTTTCCGGCCGGGGGATAAGCACGTCAGGCGTAACGTCAAATTCCAGACTCCAGAATTCCTGTTTGCCGGTGAGGTGCTGGGTGGGCTCGCCGTTTGCGCGACGAGCAATCAGGGATAAGAATCTGTCAAGCCGCTCAGAACTTATCGGTTCTTCAGGATGAGCATACAACCAGGCGCGGTCGCGCCCCAACACGTGTAGCAACAGCAATTCCGCAGCAAGCGTGTAGGAAGCGACTTGCTTCTCGCGGAGTTGTGAAATTCCCGTTCGCAGCGCGCCACGAACATCCATAGGTGTTTTCAGATCGCAATGCGGGCTACTTGACATCGAAACAGATATCCAAATTGGCACTCGAAAAACTACGCCGCGCCCAACTCCTGATCCAGCCGTTCCGCTTCGTAGTGCGAAACCAAGCCGTCCACCAGCGGTGCCAGCTTGCCGTCCATCACATCGGTGAGCTGGTGAAGCGTCAAAGCAATGCGATGATCGGTGACGCGATTTTGCGGGAAATTATAAGTGCGAATTTTTTCCGAACGGTCACCCGTCTTAATCTGCCCGCGACGTTCCGCAACAATGGCTGCTTGCTGCTTTTCCTGTTCCTGTTCATAGAGCCGCGCACGCAACACGCGCATGGCCTTGGCGCGATTTTTGATCTGTGATTTTTCGTCCTGCTGTGAAACCACCAGCCCGCTAGGCAAATGCGTGATGCGCACCGCGGAATAAGTAGTGTTCACAGACTGCCCGCCGGGTCCCGAAGAGCAAAACGTATCGATGCGTAAATCTTTGGCCTCAATTTTAATGTCGATCTCATCAGCTTCCGGCAACACCGCCACAGTGGCCGCGGAAGTATGGATGCGCCCTTGCTGCTCCGTGGCCGGCACGCGCTGCACGCGATGAACTCCACTTTCATATTTCAGCTTGGAATAAACCTTATGACCCTGAATGGCCGCGACGATTTCTTTCAGTCCGCCAAGAGAAGACGGAGAACTTTCCAGCACCTCGACTTTCCAGCCCAAGGTTTCCGCGTATCGCGAATACATCCGGAAAAGCTCAGCGGCAAATAGCGCCGCCTCGTCACCGCCCGTACCCGCCCGAATTTCCACGATGACGCTCTTTTCGTCGTTGGGGTCCTTGGGAAGCAGCAGCAGTTTCAGCTCACGTTCGACGGTTTCTTTGCGCGCTACCAGTTGCTTTTCTTCGTCGTAGGCCAGTTGCTTCATTTCCGAATCTTCCGCTTCGCCAATCATTTGATGAGCGCCAGCCAGATCTTTTTCGATTTGCTTGAACTCGCGATGCTTTTCGACGATCTGTTCCAGCTCGGCATGCTGTTTGGCCACTTTTTGAAAATGGGAAGTGTCGGACACCACTTCGGACGTCGAGAGCTCCTTGGTAAGCTCATCGTAGCGTGCGCCCAGCTGATCTAATCTCTCGGATAGTGTTACAGCCATAAAACCCTCACAAATTTAACTGTTCAGACGAATCGACGGAAGGAAAGTAACAGGACGAAAGCCAAGTAGGCTTGAAGAGGAGCCGCTAATAGAAGTTGGCGTTCACTGAATAAAGCTTAACACGCTTTCCGTTTGCGACGCGCCCGCATAGCCGCGGCGCCCAATCCCACCAATACCAATACTGCTGTCCCGGGTTCTGGTACGCCTACGGGAGGCGGAGTTCCACCGCCGCCACCGCCGGGTGTACCCCCGCCAGGAGGAGGTGTGGTTCCACCACCACCACCACTACCAGGAGTCCCGCCGCCAGGGGGAGGAGTATTACCGCCGCCACCACCGCCACCACCGCCACCACCAGGAGGTGGAGTAGACGAATTCCGGTTGCCAGTAATTCCTCCGCCGCCCGGCAAAGGAAACAATGGCGCAACCGGCACAAACGCGGCCCCAGGTCCGCCCGGCGACTGCACTGGCCCAGGAAACAACGCTGGCACTGGAGCCGAATATGCCGCCAGATAAGGCGATGACGCTATGGCGGGAAATTCTGGGCCCTCCAGCTCCGACGAAGTCGGTTCGGCAGGAGCGTTTGGTCTGACCGGCAGAACCGAGATCCGATTCCCGCAGCGAGCTCGCGCCATATTGGTGCCGTCGCTCAGCATGGCCTCGCCTTTTCGCAGCGCCAACTTGTGCTTGGTCCAAAAGACTTTATTACCGATGCGATAGGAGACGTACACCAATTTCGGAGCATCCAGCGTCACGCGCCGAGCGTTGGTTATATCGAAGTCTGCATAGTGCTGGGCGACCACGGGATCCGTTGCCACCGCTTCCCTCAGCTCCTGACGCGATTGGGCGCCTCCGGCAATGATCGAGTAAGGGTAAACAGTCCGCCCTGTTGGTAAAAGGATTGAAGAAGGGGGCCAGAATGGCGCCGCGGCAGGCTCACTGGTAGCCACAGACTGCCAGGAATGCAACCCAAGCTCCAACGAAACGGCCAATACCACGATACAACCCAAAAACATCAAAGCCGCTGCAACCGCGACTCTGCTCCGGAATGGAACATGCCTATACGTCCGGGCGAGTTTCTCCACTAATGTGACTTTGGGGGAAGCACGGCGACTATGACGATGCTTGGACCGACGGGCACACACCTGGACACCTCAGGCCTTCGCGGCGCGCTGCTCGAGTGGACAACGCTCCAACAGGCCTTCAGAACAGGCCGTAATTCTAGCACTAGTCCGCACAGAACTCAGCAACAAAAGCTTGTGACCAATCAGTTAACATTTTACCAAAATTGCCCTCCTCGGGCCCCTCTGGTTCGAATGCCGTGAAATTGATGAACCCCCGCGATATGTCTTTCGACGCCCACCGAGCAGACTCGCGTTGGAAGTCTTTAGTCAGAATTCCCCATGGGCCGGTCGGAAGCGGGAGGTGATGAAAGAGTTACCGGCCTGTTTCCTGATGTATTCGCATTCTATTCGCCTAAACCATGCCTCGCTGTTAAATCTCTGGCTCATTGCTAAGCGCCGAAGGAAGCCTCCTCGCTGTGCTTAAAGTATTGATTCCTTTGAACCACAGCCCATCATCTGTACACTCCCTCCATGCGTGTTCTCTTCGTCGGTGATATCGTTGGCTCGCCGGGGCGCCGGATCGTTCGCGACCGTCTCGCCGACATCGTAGCCCAGAAAAAAATAGACCTGGTTATCGCCAATGGCGAAAATTCCGCAGCCGGATTCGGCATCACCCCTCGCCTTGCGGACGAATTTCTTCACGACGGCATCGACGTTCTGACTGGCGGCAACCACAGCTGGGACCGCCGTGAAATCATGGATTACCTGCCCCACGAACCTCGCCTGCTGCGCCCGGCAAATTTTCCGGATGGCAGTCCCGGTAGCGGCCTCTTCTGCGGCACCGCCAAAAATGGTGTGAAGTACGCGGTGTTGAATCTTCAGGGCCGCACTTTTCTGCCCGCTATCGACGACCCATTTCGCAAGGCTGACAGCGAGCTCGCCCGGTTATCCCCGGACATAGACTTCGTCTTTGTCGATATGCACGCGGAAACAACTAGCGAGAAGGTGGCTATGGGCTGGTATCTGGATGGTAGAGCCACGGCGGTCGTCGGCACGCATACGCACGTGGCCACCGCCGATGAGCATGTGCTGCCCCAGGGCACTGCGTATATCACCGATGTGGGAATGACCGGGCCTCATGGAGGCGTAATCGGCATGGATCGGCAGGGCATCATTAAAAAGTTTCTCGACGGCCTGCCAGCGCGCTTTGAGGTCGCCGAAGGCGACGTCCAGATGAACACTGTCTTGATAGAAACTGCCGATGAATCCCCACGTAACTCCGCGGGCCGCCTGCGCGCCCACTCCATCGAACGCCTGCGCTTCCGCCTCGATACCTAGCGTCGAAACGCTGTAACGGGCAACCCTGGTGGTCCGTCAATGCTCTGAGCATTCAGGAAACTCAATGAACGTAGCGAAGTTATTAGTTAAATCCTGCGTGTCGGTTTGTCTCCTGGCTATCGGCAGTGAGATCGCTGCCGCGCAATCTGAAGGCGATGTCGCTTCCGTGCAGTACGAGGGCGAGCTAACCGCCAAGCGCCGGCTGTTTCCCGAGGTGGGCGTAGGACTGCGCGCAGTCAAGCGTGGCGATAGCGACAAAACCTATGTTCTGAGCTCGCAAGGCTTAATGGTCTTCGACGGCAAAGATCACAAACTCCTCACCATCGGCTCGCCTAAGGGCGATGCAACCACCTCCAAAACCACCTCTGCAGGAGGCACCGCTTCAGGAGCCCCCACTGCGGGACAAAGTTTCGCCGAAGATTTCGACGTCGACGCTGCGGGCCAAATTTATGTCGCTGACCGCGCCGCGAACCTCATTGTCGAATACTCCGCAGATGGCAACCGGCTCAAATCTTTCCGCGTGAACGCCCCGCTTTCTGTCGCCGCACTACCGGATAGCGAAGTCGCCGTGGCAACATTGCACGATCCACACCTCATTCTGGTTTTCGATAAAAACGGTCGAGATATTCGCGATTTTGGTGAACTGGAAGAGGTCTCCAGCCGCGAGGACCTGAATCGTTATCTCAACTCCGGCTACCTCGCGACCGACGCGCGGGGTGACATCTACTATGCGTTCATCTACACCCCCGAGCCCACGGTTCGCCAATACGACCGCAACGGCTACGCTTCGCAAACCATTCAATTCGCGGAAATCGAAGCATTCGCGGCCGCGCAAGCGGCCAGGAAGGAGATTGAACGCCAGGAGCGCAAGGGCAAGCAGCCCGCCTTTAAACCCATCCTCACCGCCATCGGCGTCGTTCGCTCAACCGGCGAAGTTTGGATCGCGCTTCATAACCGCCTTCTACGTTTTGATAAGGATGGCTATCGCAAAGCCACCTACCAGCTGTACACCCCGGACGGAACGCGTCTTGACGCCAATAGTATTGTCGTCGAAAAGGATCGCCTTCTTATCGGCAGCGACTCCCTAGGCATCTTTGAATTCGAGCGTCCCGATATCAAACTGTCGCAGTGAGCGCCGCGCTCCACGACGCATGGAGTGACAATTCGTTTCGCGCGATCGGTGGCGCCTCGGTGAATATCCAGTAATCCATATTAACCCCCAAACACACTCCCGGGTAAAGCAGACCTGATTACCCTCTCTCCCGCGAAACAGTGGGCCAGCACATCCGAGTCATCGCTACTCGATCCTCGGTGCAATCCTGGTCAGATTTCCGTTCGCGACCACAACTCGGGTCCCGCACATGAAAATAAATTTACAAACACCCCGAGTTTTTAACAGGCCGGGTACCGGCAGAAAATAATTTTCGATCCTCCAAAACGAAACATTCTTTCATTTATCCCAATAAAAATTAAGAAAATCCTCATTAGCAAGAGCAAATTCGTATTGTGGAAAAACTGTGCACCATGTGTGAATGTCACCAAAGGTTGCACCGCACTTTTCTCTTGCCCCATACACTCGAATGGGCGACAATCCCGCGCTGTCACTCCCCGGCGGTTCGAGGGCCGGCAATTCCGAAAAGGACGCGACCGTTTGCAGGGGCGAAATTCTGGCAACGTCGCGGGCAAGAATCCGAAGACTTAAGAAAGATGAATCAAGCCTGCTTTCCACAGGTTATGCACATCTGTGGAAATAGCGTAGGCTTTCTATTCCTCACCGATGACTATCTCCGTAAATTCCTGGGAAAAGTTCTTAGAGCACGTGAAGTCCCGGGTCAGCATCAACACCTTCACCACCTGGTTCCAGCCCACCCGCCTCAATCGCGCTGAAGGCGAAACGCTCTATGTGCAGATCCCCAGCACTGTTTTTCGCCAGGTTTTGACTCGCACCTACGGCGAGATCGTTAAAGCCGTGTTTCACGAGATTGGCACTCCCAACATGAAGGTGCAGTACCTCTGCAATGATGACGAGCCCCTGCCTGCCACCCCGGTGGTGTCGAGCATCAAGCAGTCCAAGCTCGATTTTGAAAGCAGCGACCACCAACTGAATCCGCGGTACACGTTTGATAGCTTCGTGGTCGGCAAATCCAATGAGTTTGCGCACGCCGCGTCGCGGGCTGTCGCTGAACAGCCTTCCAAGGCATACAACCCGTTGTTCCTCTATGGCGGTGTGGGCATGGGCAAGACTCACTTGATGCATGCCATCGGGCACACCATCAAGCAGCGCAATCCCGCCATGCGGCTCAGTTACGTAAGCGCGGAAAAATTCACTATTGAAGTTATCAACTCCATTCGCTTCGATCGCATGATCAGCTTCCGCGACCGGTTCCACACTGTGGATGTCTTGCTGGTGGACGACATCCAGTTCATCGCCGGAAAAGAGCGCACCCAGGAAGAGTTCTTCCACACTTTTAACGCGTTGTATGAACAGCAAAAGCAAATCGTCATTTCGAGCGATTGTTTGCCCAAAGACATCAACTCCATTGAAGAAAGATTACGCTCGCGTTTTGAGTGGGGTTTGATCGCGGATATCCAGCCGCCAGATCTGGAGACTAAAATCGCGATTCTTCAGAAGAAGGCCGACAACGATCGCTTCTCACTTCCCGATGACGTCGCCGAATACATCGCGCGGGCTATTAAGTCCAACGTGCGCGAACTCGAGGGCGCGCTCACCCGTTTGATGGCGTACGCCTCCCTGACCGGCGTGACCGTTTCACTTTCCACCGCGCAGCAGGTTTTGCGCAACATCATCGCTTCGCAGGAAAAGCGCGTTACCATTGACTTGATTCAAAAACGCGTCAGCGAACATTTCAATTTACGAGAACAGGATCTAAAAGTTCGCAGCAACACCCGCGCCATCGCTTTCCCACGCCAGGTGGCTATGTACATCGTTAAGCAACTGACCACTGCCTCGCTGCCCGAGATCGGCCGCCAATTCGGCGGCAAGCATCACACCACGGTTCTCCACTCCATCAATAAAATTGAAGAGCTCCGCCGCAACGACAAGGATTTAAACCGCACCATCACCCGCTTGATGGACGCGCTGCAGTAATCGCGAGCGCTGAACGCGCCAATTAGTGGTTCTTCGAACCTCCGTGCATTTTCCTATTCGTCACTTGTGCGAAAGAATTGATGTGCGCACCGTATGGCCGTCAATATTGCACGTTAACGCGACTGAGGTATCGCGTATTTGCTGTGAACAACCGTTGCCAAATGTTTGAATAAGCTGTTAATGGTGAAGGAAGAATTCCACTTTGACCTAGCCCAAACCAACTTGATGCCGGGCTTTTCCGACATTCCCACATTGAGCCACTTGCACACCTCCGTACCTAACTCCCACTCAGCACACTTGCTTGCCGCGATTTCCACCAATCCACAGCAGTCATTACTACAACAAGCTTTATGATTTTCTTAATCAAATTCAAAATCTTGTTGCTTATGAAAGCTTTTATCCGCTCATTTCCACAGCGTCCAAAACCGCATTGCGCTTTATACTTCCTGCGAAAACGGGTAAAGTACCGCAGCGGTATAACTGCATAAGGAAGGCCAATGACCGCAACCGCACCCGTGTCGGCACGTGAGGATTATCAAGCGATGGAATTTAGCGTAACCAAGTCCGCGCTGTTGAATGAATTGAACACCACGCAAGGTGTGGTCGAACGCAAAACTACCATTCCGATCCTGTCCAATATTCTTGTCGAAGCTAAAGGCTCGCGCCTTACCATTACCGCCACGGACCTGGAACTTAGTATTCGCACGTCCTGCGAAGTAAAAATTAAAAAAGAAGGCGCGGGCACCATCCCTGCGAAGAAACTTCTCGAGCTCGTCCGCCTACTACCCGAAGGCGAAATCAAATTCCGCCTACTCGAAAATCATTGGGTCGAAATCATTAGCGACAAAAAGAAATACAAACTGGTTGGCATGGCCAGGGAAAATTTTCCCGCGCTTCCAGCGATGCCCCACCCTTTGGTGAAGCTCCCTGCGGCTACGCTACAAAGTTTGATCGCTAAGACCAAATTTGCTATCTCCATGGAAGAGTCCCGCTACACCTTGAATGGCGGCTTGCTTATTTTAAAGCCGGACACTATTGCTATGGTTGCTACCGACGGTCATCGCCTGGCCCTCGCGGAAACCAGCCAAAAGCTCAGCGGCCTGAACGGCGAAGTGAAAGTCTTAATCCCCAAGAAAGCCATGGACGAAGTCGAAAAACTTTCCAGCACCGCCGGTTCCGACGCCCAACTCGATTTTGCCAAGGACGAAAGCCATCTATTTTTCCAGGCCGGTCACCGCCTGTTGATCTCGCGCATTCTCACCGGCCAATTTCCTAATTACGAAGCCGTCCTCCCCCGCGAAAACAACAAGACAGTGGTCATTGAGCGCGCTGAATTATGCGATGCCGTGCGCCGCGTTTCACAACTTGCCGACCAACGCTCGCACGCCGTGAAACTGGCCGTCTCCAATGAAGGAATTGAAATTTCCGCATCGAGTCCTGAATACGGCGAAGCCAAAGAAAATATCGAGAAGGAATACTCCGGCGATCCCATCGCGATTGGTTTCAATTCCAGCTACATGCTCGACTTTCTCGGCGCCGCCGCCGATGGCCCCATCAGCATCGAGCTAAAAGACGAACAATCCGCTGGCCAAATGCGCCCCCTCGCTGACGAATCTTACCGCTATCGCTACATCATCATGCCCATGCGCATCTAAAGCGAACTCCGTTTCAGACGAAGAGAATTCTTTAATTTCTCTAGTCGAAGTACCCCGAAAAAATCCCCTCGCCAACCCGAATCTTGAGTGGTTGTATCAACTACGCGTAACGACTCCAACTGTGCCGTAAATATCTATTAACAAAAGGTTTATCAGTCGCATTAAACCTTCAAACGGCTTGAGAAATCGGCCCCAATCGGCTACACTGTTGGTGTTGTCGATTCGTTGTTACGCTCTCCAAATCGGCACGTCGGCCAGGTGAAATTTTCGGGGTTTGGTTTCGCGCCAGGAACCAAATAATTATTTCGCTTGGAAAGTATCAGTCTTCGCCACGTCTCGCTGCGCGAGATGGGATGGAGCAGGAAACCTTACGAGTTTCAATCGCTACCGCGATTGAAATCAAAAGGTAAGGCGACGTACGGAGTATTCCGCAAGCACGCCTTCCTCGCTTCAAGTTTTTACCAATTTTTGTTGAACGCTGAATTGCGTTCTATGATCTTTTTGCGAACGTGGGGTTCGCAAAGAAATCAAATCGCGTCTAGAAAAATATTTAGCTGCCCGTTGACGGCCGCCGGGCAAAACTTTTTAGAGCAAAAATTCACCGCGGAGTATTCATGGAAGATAAAGAACCGGTCATCGCAGCCACTCCAGGTCACAAGTACGACGCTAAATCCATCAAAGTTCTCGGCGGACTCGAAGCTGTGCGCTTGCGCCCGGCCATGTACATCGGCTCCACCGGTGAAATGGGTTTGCATCACCTGGTCTGGGAAGTGGTCGACAATTCCGTCGACGAAGCCATGGCTGGTTACGCTGACGAAATAAACGTCACCGTGCACGCCGATAATTCCGTCACCGTAGTCGATAACGGGCGCGGCATTCCCGTCGATATGCATGCCACCGAAAAGCGTCCCGCGGCCGAAGTGGTGCTCACTGTGCTACACGCCGGCGGAAAGTTTGATAGCGACACGTACAAAGTTTCCGGCGGCCTCCACGGAGTCGGTGTTTCCGTGGTTAACGCGCTCGCCGATTGGCTGGAGCTGGAAATTTCCCGCGACGGCTCGGTGTGGGAACAAACCTACGAAAAAGGTAAGCCCACTTCCAAGCTCAAGCAGACTGGTAAATCGCGCAAAACTGGCACAAAAATTACTTTCCATCCGGATCCCGCTATTTTCGACAAGGCGGTCTACAGTTTCGATACTTTGTCGCAGCGTCTTCGCGAGCTGGCCTTTCTCAACAAAGGCCTAAAGATTACACTCACCGATGAGCGCAGCGAAAAAAGCACCGAATTCCGCTTTACGGGCGGCATCGCCGAATTCGTCAAGCATCTCAATCGCGGAAAATCCACGCTGCACGATTCGCCCATCTACATTGAAGGAAAGCGCGGCGCGGTGGAAATCGAAATCGCGCTGCAATACAACGACACCTACGGCGAAAATGTTTTCGCCTTCGCCAACACGATTAATACCGTCGACGGCGGCACGCATCTTTCCGGGTTCCGTTCCTCGCTTACGCGCTCGATCAACAATTTCGCTTCCTCCACCGGCATGCTCAAGGAGCAAAAAGACGAAGTCACCATTAATGGCGATGACGTGCGCGAGGGTCTCGTCGCGGTCATCAGCGTGCGTCTGCCGCAACCGCAATTCGAAGGACAGACCAAAGGCAAACTTAATAGCGATATCAAAGGTGACGTCGAGCAGCTCGTTAACGAAAAACTCGGCGAATGGTTTGACAAACATTCCACCGTGGCGCGCCGCATTGTCGGCAAATGTATTGAGGCTGCCCGCGCTCGAGAAGCTGCACGCAAAGCCCGCGAGCTGACGCGCCGCAAATCCGCGATGGATTCCAGCGGGCTCCCCGGCAAGCTGGCTGATTGCCAGGAACGCGATCCCGCGCGCTGCGAACTTTTCGTTGTTGAGGGCGAATCCGCGGGCGGCTCCGCAAAAATGGGCCGCGACCGCAAATTCCAGGCCATCCTTCCGCTCAAAGGAAAAATTCTCAACGTAGAAAAAGCGCGCTACGACAAAATGCTCGGCCACGAAGAAATTCGCGCCATCATCACCGCGCTGGGCACCGGCATCGGCAAAGACGATTTCGACGCCAGCAAACTCCGCTATCACAAAATAATTTTGATGACCGATGCGGACGTCGACGGCAGTCACATCCGAACATTGTTGCTGACATTTTTCTTCCGGCACATGAAGGAACTCATCGATCGCGGCCACATTTACATTGCGCAGCCACCGCTGTATCGCGTGAAGCGCGGGAAGACCGAGCGTTACATCCGCGACGAGCATGAATTCGCGCATGAACTAATGAAGCGCGCCACCGAAGACCACGTCGTCAAAGCCAAAGAAGGCGTGAATCTCGAAGGCTCCGGCTTAACTTCATTTCTGTTGAACGTCCAGGAATATCAGGCTGCTGCTGCGAAACTCGGCCGGCGCCTTCGCGAGCCGGGTCTCGTGGAGCTGCTTTCCGAGAGCAAACTCGAAAAGAAAACTGACTTCGAGGATAAAAAGGCTCTGGAAAAGCTTCTGAAAGAAATCGAAAAATCCAAGCTGAAAATCGAAGGCAAAGTTACCTTCGATGAAGAACACAGCTTGTACGAAATTCAGTTTGGTCCGCCGCATAGCCAGAAAATCAATTGGGCAGTGGCTTCCACCGCGGAATACAAGCGCTTGCGTGGCCTTGCCAAACAAATCGAGGAATTCAATCATCCGCCATTTACGATCTCGCGCAACGGCGACAAAGTTAGCAAGGCCAACGCCAAAGACGTTCTCGATTACGTGGTTGAGGACGCCAAAAAAGATTTCACCATCACGCGCTTCAAAGGCTTGGGCGAGATGAATGCTGAGCAGCTCTGGGACACCACCATGAATGCCGACACGCGCACGCTGCTACAGGTGAAGCTGGAAGACGCCGTGGCCGCCGAGGATATTTTCACCACGCTGATGGGCGAAAACGTGGAAGCGCGACGCAAATTCATCGAGGAGAATGCCCTCGAAGTCGTGAACCTGGATATTTAATTTCGTAATGATTTATCAACTGGGATGGAGCACGTTGCCCGGGTTGCGAGGATTGGCGTGCAGCGATTTTCGCGCCACTCCGACAACGGCACCCGATAATGAACGCGGCGTGGCCATTGAAATCGCTACGGACGAGCAGCGCGACACATTGTTGCAGCAACTCGACAATCATTTTGGGGCGAAGCGTTTTACCAATGCCGCAGACGCCTTCGACAGCGTCAAAGCGTTTGTCTCAGATCATGCAGCGAAGCAATCTGTTTAGATCGGCCCAAAAAATACGTAGAAGCTGAGGATAAATGGCGGACGAGAAGAACACTTCAATACTGCTTCCCATCGATATCGAAGTAGAAATGCGCAAGTCGTATCTCGACTATGCTATGAGCGTGATCATCGCGCGCGCGCTTCCCGATGTGCGCGACGGGCTCAAGCCGGTGCAACGCCGCATCCTGGTGGCCATGAACGATCTGGGCCTCGCTTCCAATCGCGGCTATCGCAAGTGCGCCAAAATCTGCGGCGACACTTCCGGCAACTATCATCCTCACGGCGAAGCGGTGATTTATCCCGCGCTGGTTCGTCTCGCGCAGGATTTCAACATGCGCTACCCGTTGATCGACGGCCAAGGAAATTTCGGTTCCGTCGATGGCGACCCGCCGGCGGCGATGCGATACACCGAAGCGCGTCTCGCGAAAATTTCTGAAGATATTCTTGCCGACCTCGAAAAAGAAACCGTCGACTTCATCCCCAATTTCGATCAGACCCGCGAAGAGCCGGTGGTTCTTCCTTCGCGAATTCCGAACCTCCTGGTCAATGGCGCCAGCGGCATCGCCGTTGGTATGGCCACAAATATTCCGCCGCATAATCTGCGCGAAATCGTGGAAGCCGCTATCCTTTTAATCGACAAGCCGGATACGCCGCTCAAAGAAATAATGAAGATTGTGCCCGGGCCTGATTTTCCGACCGGTGCGTACATCGCCGGCCGCGAAGGCATCGAAGCCGCCTATCGCACTGGGCGCGGCAGCTTCATCATGCGCGCTAAAGCGGCGATCGAAGAAGCCGCCAAGGATCGCGAGAACATCGTCATCACTGAAATTCCTTACCAGGTCAACAAATCCCGTCTCATCGAACGAATCGCCGAGCTGGTGCAATCCAAGAAGCTCGAAGGCATCGCCGACGTGCGCGACGAATCTTCCCGCGAAGGCATGCGCATCGTCATCGAGCTGAAGCGCGGCGAAGAATCGCAGCTCATTCTCAATAATTTATTCAAGTTCACGCAGATGCAGGAATCATTCGGCATGATTCTGCTGGCCATCGTGGCAGGCCAGCCGCGCGAACTGGGCTTGATTCCGCTCATCAAGCTGTTCATCGAACATCGTGTGGAAGTGGTTCGCCGCCGCACGATTTTCGAGTTGCGCAAAGCACGCGAACGTGAACATATCCTGGTCGGCTACCAGATTGCACTCGACCATCTGGACGACGTCATTCGCATCATCCGCGGTTCTGGCAATCGCGCCGACGCCCGCGAAAACTTGCTCAAATATTTCACCGAGCAGGACGTCACCATAACGGAGAACGGTAAGTCCCGAAAGCTTTCTGGCGTCAAGCTCGACGGTCGCAAGTACAAGCTCGGACCCATCGAAGGTGAAACTGCCGGACGCGGCACCGGTCTTACGCCCATCCAGGTCGATGCGATTCTCGAACTGCAACTCCACCGCCTCACGCAGCTTTCCGTCGATGAAATCCTGAAGGAACTAAAGTCCATTCGCGAGCACATCGCCGAGCTGGAAGAAATTCTCAACAGCGAAAAAAAGTTGAAGCAAGTCATTACCGGCGAGTTGCGTGAAGTACACAAAGCCTACGGCGACGACCGCCGCACGCAAATCGTCGACAAAGTCGACGAGATCAAGCTCGAGGATTTAATCGCTGACACCGACATGCTGATTACCGTCAGCCATGCCGGCTATATCAAGCGTACTTCCACGGACACCTATCGCCATCAGGGCCGCGGCGGCAAAGGCCGCATCGGTGCGCGCACCAAGGAAGAAGATTTTGTTGAGCATTTGTTCATAGCTTCGGCGCACAGTTATATTTTGATTTTTACTTCGAAGGGTCGAGTCTATTGGCTGAAGGTTTACGAATTGCCGGAGGCTGCCGCGGCCACGCGTGGCAAAGCGATCTCCAGCCTGGTGAAATTTCAGGAGGACGAGAAACTTACCGCGCTGGTCGCCGCGCGTAATCTCGAAGAAGTTGGGCGCTACGTCTTCATGGCCACCAAGAAAGGCACGGTTAAGAAATCCGCGATTGTCGAATTCTCAAATCCCCGTTCCAACGGCATCATCGCCGTCAATCTTGATGGCGACGACGAGTTGATCGGCGTGAAGTTAACCGACGGCAAGCAGATGATTTTCCTGGCCAGTCACGAAGGCCAGGCTATTTTGTTCCGCGAAACGGAAGTGCGCCCTATGGGCCGCAATGCCGGCGGCGTAAATGGCATGGACCTCGACAAAGACGATTACGTCGTCAGCATGGACGCCGTGCCGCCTGATTTCAGCATCATCGAAAAAGAGCATAAGCAAACATCGCAAAATCTCGAGGAACTCGAAAACGAGCAGATCAAGGATTCATTGGTGACGTTGATGCTCACCGTGGCAGAAAAAGGTTTTGGCAAGCGGACTCCGCTGGCCGAATACCGCATCACTTCGCGCGGCGGCAAAGGCGTAGTCAATATGAAGACCACAGACCGCAACGGCTACGTGGTGGCCACTTTGCAGGTTACCGAAGAATCAGACGTGATGATCATCACTCACAACGGCAAAGTCATTCGCGTGCATGCTAATGAAATCCGCGAAGCAGGCCGCTCCACACAGGGCGTGCGCTTGTTGCGGCTCGATGCCGATGACTCCGTGGCAGCGGCCGCCGTGCTCCAGGAAGAATCGGAAGAAGAAAAGAAATAAGGTCATTTTTCAAATGGCCTTCCGGATCACTGGTTAAGTTTCCCGCGCTGGCGTTACGCGCGGCGATTTTGCAGTGGCCGGTCACAATTTATTGAGCCAGAAATTTCCTAACTTAAACTTTTTTTCTTGGCGCGCCCCCTGTAACATCTCTCCATGAAAATGACTCGCCGGTTTTTTGCCTTGTTACTCATCCTAATCGCACCGCTGTTATTGTCAGTCGTGTGTGTGTCCGGCGATACTGCCAAGCCATCACAATATTTCGCCTTGGTCGGTACCTACACTTCCAAAACCGATAGTAAAGGCATTTACTCGTTTCACTTTGACTCGGGCACCGGCCGCCTGACCGCCATGGCGGTCGCGGCGACGACGCAAGACCCGTCATTTCTCACTGTCGCGCCGAACGAAAAATATCTTTACGCCGTCAATGAGCTCGGAGAGTTTGATGGAAAAAAAAGCGGCGCGGTCACCTCATACTCGCTGGATCCTAAATCCGGACAGTTGAGTCAGCTGAATCAGGTCGCGAGCGGCGGCGCCGACCCGTGTTACATTTCCTTCGATGGAACCGGCAAATATCTATTGGTTGCAAATTACTCCGGCGGCAGTGTCTCTACTTTTCCCGTCGCGTCTGACGGTCACATTGAACCAGCCTCCGCCTTCGTGCAACACTCCGGCTCCGGCCCCAACAAAGAGCGCCAGGAAGGGCCACACGCGCATTTCATCGCCAGTTCAGCCGACAATCGCTTTGTGTTTGTAGTTGATCTGGGACTCGATGAGGTTGTGGTCTATCACTTCGATTCCGCCTCAGGCTCGCTCATTCCCAATCATCCGCCGTTCGCAAAGCTCGCTCCTGGCGCCGGACCTCGCCACTTGGCGTTCCACCCCAACGGCAAATTTGCCTACGTCCTCAGTGAAGTAAATTCCACTGTTACGGCCTTCGCATACGATGCCGAAAATGGTTCTTTTTCAACGCTGCAAACTCTTTCCACAATTCCAAAAGATTTCAAGACGCGCAATGATACCGCCGAGATCGTCGTGCATCCTTCGGGCAAATTTCTCTACGCGTCAAATCGCGGCCACGACAGCATCGCCGAGTTTACTATCGACCCAACCCGAGGAACGCTGTCTCTAGCCGGCGATTTCCCCACGCAGGGTAAAGAACCTAGAAATTTCACACTGGATCCAACTGGAAAGTTTCTGCTCGCCGCCAACCAGGAATCAAACAACATTGTAGTGTTCCGCATCGATCAATCCACGGGTGCGCTGATCACCACCGGTCAAGTCGCGCAAGTTCCCGCGCCGGTCGAGATCGTCTTCGTCCACGCAAAATAGCATCGATTAAATATCAAGTTATAGTACTCACAAGTTAATCAAACTGTCTCTATTTGCACAGTTTTTTGAGCCCAGTTCATCCATCATGCCCGCCACAGAGGTATTTCAAAATGCGTAAAATAGGGTTCTTTTCTGTCTTTTACTTCTTAATTCTCTGCTTAGCTATCTTATCGGTATCAGTACCCAATGCGAACGCGGACGGTATTCTCGGCGCTGACCTGGCTACCTTTTCGGTGCTGGGTGCCTCCACCGTTACCAATACCGGTGCGACTACACTTACTGGCGATCTGGGTGTGTCCCCGGGCTCTGCGATCACGGGTGAGTCTACGATCACCGTCAATGGCACGAATGCGGCGATGATCGGTAATCCGTTTGTCCACTCCAATGATGCGGTTTCAATTTCCGCTCAAAGTGAGCTAGCTGCTGCCAAGACCGAGCTAGGATCCCTGGGTGCCGGCACTTTGTTGCCAGCGAACCTGGGCGGACTCACGCTCAGTCCAGGCGTCTACACCGTTCCCGCCGGGACCACTAATTTGACCGGAACACTTACACTCAACGGTCAAGGTAACCTCAATGCCTTCTGGGTGTTCCAGATGCCCAGCACCCTGATCACTTCACCGGGATCAGTCGTTAACGTAATCAATACCGGTGCGGGAGCCGGTCTGTATTGGAATGTCGGCAGTTCCGCCACTCTGGACACTACAACGTCGTTCGAAGGAAATATCCTGGCCTTGACAAAGATTACGCTGGACACCGGAGCAACTGATCAATGCGGCCGAGCGCTAGCCCACACTGCCGCCGTCACCATGGACACCAACACGATCTCCATAGGCTGCACCAACCTGCTAGGCGGCACGACAGGAACTGGTGGCACAGGCGGCACAGGGGGCACCGGCACTGGCTTGGGCGGCGGCTTGACCGTACCGCCTGGTGGTGGGACGCCAGTGCCTCTACCGCCGATGAGCACGCCGGAACCAGGCACGATGCTCCTACTTGGCTCCGGACTTGCCGGCTTCTTCTGCATGATGCGCATGAAGCGCTAACAGTTCGTCTTTGATTTCGTAATCTATTTTGCCCAACCTTGTTCCAGAACCTTACCTGCTGGATCGAACCGAACGCGATAGGTGAATGACGGAGTGCGGCGTTTCCCCATTAGTGGGAAGCGCATGTCGGAGAATTCCACGATGGGCTCGCCGGCTTCTTCGTGATAGCGCGTCACCGGAAAGCGGTCAAACCACAAAACTTTTTGCACCTGTGGAAGCTCTTTGGCGGCTTCAATATAAACGTTGGGATTAGCTTCCGGATAAAAGCGGTACTCGATCGGTGGTCGTTCTGTGTGGCGTTCCGCCGAATTCCCGTCGGCCAAATTCTCAAAAGGCGATTTCTGACTTAGATCCATCCGAATTTCGTAAACGCCGCCAGCGGTGCGCACCAATCCGTCCCAGCGCCACATCGAGGGAGGGAACGGAAGCGCACCGATCGATTGAACGTTGAGTTTCTGAAGCATTGCAAAGTTCTTTACGCGAGAAAGCGCGTTGAGATGTGCGACGACCGCGAGCCCGAGATACAAACAACCGCAAACTAAGCCGAATTGATTCCAGCGCCGGCGAAGACTCTTTCGCGCCAAGTCTTGTTCTTCAAGATCTGAACGCTGCGCCCACTGAATTTTTTCCGCCGTGGGAAGCGGCAGCAAGAAAAACGCCGCGAGGATCAAGACGAAAAGCAAAACCGAGGCTGGCGAAATCGGCGCTCCGACGGCGCCCGCGAGTCTCTGAATGACGAAAATCGTTATCGCGAAAATTGCGAACGAAGCAATGGCGCGGCGCCTGGACTTTTCCGGCCGGTCCTGCACCCAGGCAAGAATCTGTGGAACCAACAATATTCCGGTGAACGTAAAATCCACGATAAAAATCAGATCCCAGACCGGTCTGGACCATCTTAGCGGGGACCACACCATAGTGCCGAAACTGGTGACCAGGTCGAGCAAGATATGACTAAGAATTCCCGCCGCGTAAATTCCGGTAAGGACCGCGAAGGAAGGTGCATCCCATTTTCGCCAGCGAACTACCCAGCGCGTGAGCCCAGCGAGCAGCAGCGCAAAAAGAGGAAGACATAGGAGTGAATGCGTGATGCTGCGGTGCCAGGAGATGACCAACATTGGGTCGCGGGAGAATATGTCGCGAAACACATCAGAGTCGGGAAAAATCGCGCCCAGCATCGTGGACCACGTAACGATGCGTTGACGGTTCATCGGGCGCGAGACGAATAAATCGTCTCCCTTAAAAACCGCTTTAGCGATTAGTGCTCCGGCAATTCCATGAGTGATGGTGTCCATATTATTGAACTGCTTGATTTGAAATTAGGAGTCGAACTCGGCAAACTATGCTTCGTTTCAGCGTAATGACACCGGTAGCCTCCTCGAAATGTCATTTATGTAACAAGAATTAAAGGCGAGCGTTTGGCGACAACGAGGCCCACCTGACGGCCGTCCACACCGTGCCGCGCAAGGGCCGCGATGCATTCCGCCGCGGATTCAGGAGCGATTGCAGCGAGCAGTCCGCCTGATGTTTGCGGATCGAAAAGTAGATCGCGAAATTCTTGCGGCACGTCAGCGGCAAATTGAACGCATTCAGCAACGAACGCGTGATTATTTTTAAGGCCACCCGAAAGATGACCATCCCGGGCTGCCTGGACTGCGCCCGGGAAACAAGCGAACGCAGTCTGGTCAAGTTCAAATGACACGGCCTCGACTCCTCCGGTTTCGCTACCAAGTGCCATTTCACGGGCGTGGCCCAGTACACCAAATCCCGTGACATCCGTTACGGCATGTATCGGGGACAGGTCTTCTCTTAGGCGATTATGTGAGTGGTCAGCAAGCTCACTCAAACCTGCCGCAGCCGCGCGATTCAGTGTGGTCATGGCGCCAACCGCAGCTGCCAATGACTGTTCCGAGACTTGATTCTTTTTCAGCGCGGTGGTGATCACCCCGGTGCCAATCGGCTTTGTGAAGATGAGCACGTCACCGGGCCGGGCTCCAACGTTGCGCCAGATTTTTTTCGGGTCCACGGTTCCGGTCACGGCGTAACCAAATAACATGTCTTCGGTACGAATGGAATGCCCGCCGAGGACGCTGCATCCGGCCTCATTCATCTTCGACAGGCCGCCGCGTATGATTTGTTCAAGGATTGCGGGATCCGCGTGTTCTGGAAAACCAACCAGGGAGAGCGACGAGATGGGCCGGCCACCCATGGCGTACACATCGCTCAAGGCGTTGGCTGCAGCGATTTGACCGAATAAAAATGGATCGTCGACTATAGGAGTAAAAAAGTCGACAGTCTGGACTAAGGCGAGTTCGTTGTTGAGAAGGTAGACCCCGGCATCGTCGTTGGTTTCAAATCCTACGAGTACATTTGGATTTTTTTGCCGCGGAAGTTTTCTTAGGACTGCTTCGAGGGTGGCGGGATTCAATTTCGCCGCGCATCCTGCGGCTTTTGCCATTGAGGTTAGTTTCAGAGCTGAAGCCACTGGCCACCTCTTTCCATGCGTGTTTTCAGGACTTGCGCCGCCACTATAAGGACGGGTTGATGTATCGGCAAGGATTATCGACTGCTACCGTCCCGCCGCGAATAAGTTTGCACCAAGGATGTGAATGTGTTTTCATCGCGACGGCAAACAAGCCAAGAACGTTACCAGCCGCATCGCTACGGGAGGAACCTAGTCGTCCATGGCTTCCATAGTCGTGCCATCAGAATCCACCATTCGAAAGGCATTAAGCGAATTTCAAATCGATGTAAACTCCGATCAAGTTGCTCAGATTCAGGAATACATCCGATTGTTACTTGTGTGGAACAAGAAAGTTAACTTGACTGCGATCCGAGATCCTTTGGAGATTCTTCACCGTCATTTTGGTGAAAGCATGTTTGCTGCAAATGTCGTGGAGTTAGGAAAATGTCGACTCGCCGACATTGGAACAGGCGCGGGGTTTCCTGGCTTAGCGTTGAAGATTTTGCTGCCCGAAGCCCAGATGGTACTCGTGGAGTCCCACATTAAGAAGGCTACGTTTTTGGCGGAGGTCGTTCGAACCTTGGGGATTAAAGGGGTCAACCTATTGGTGAGCCGATACGAAGAGCTGGGTGACCAGATCGCGCCGATCGATTTTCTGCTGGCGAGAGCTTTAGGAGAATTCGAGATCTTTCTGAAGTGGGCGGCTTCAGAGCAGGTTGACGCGAAGCGAGTGATTCTTTGGGTCGGTACTGCGGATGTGGAACAAGTGCTAAAGAGTCCCGGGTGGGTTTGGGAGCCATCTGTGAGTGTCCCCCAATCTCTTCGGAGAGTACTTCTGCTTGGTAATAAAGCGACTTTGTAGTCTCATTTGTTCAATTGTGGGCGCGCCGACATTTGGGCTATGTCTATGGCAAATATTCCTGAGCTATCGGTTTTTTCTGCGAACTCACTGATCAAAAACTACAATTGTCGAACCGTCGACATTTCTCCTCTTAAGTCCTTTTGTCCGCTGAAAAACCTTGTTTCACGTGAAATACGACGCAACGAGTAGTGATGGCGTTGGAGGAACTTCGTTTCACGTGGAACGGTGATTTCAATGCATTGTTACCCCATTTGGCCACAAGCGAGCGTCCCTTGGAACTCCATTAGCACATTCGTGTTTGAGAATTCGGTTTCACGTGAAACAGAATCTGTGGCAATAGGCCCTTTAGTTCGTTTCACGTGAAACGGATGTTAGCCCATGGCGAACTCCACGATAGGAAGTCTGTTCCACGTGGAACGCAAGTGTGGGTCAATTAGCGGCCGAGATCCGTGCGTGGGCCCTCCTGCGGCTCGACCTAATCTCGGTTTCACGTGAAACAACCAATGGGCAGAAACGCCTCCCTTCAGAATCGGTTTCACGTGGAACGAAGTTTTAGACATGAGACCGAGGCAAAGCCACTCCGGAACACGCGTTTCACGTGAAACGGGAATTTTAGACTGCTCAAGCGTCGGATTTCGACAATTGGTTCAAAACGGGACACCTGCGTCGGTCATTCGAACCGATTTCACGTGTTCCACGTGAAACAACTTGCAAGTGCGCGAAACCTTTGCTAAGTTTTCGCCTGGGGCAACATTTGGCAAGAATCATCGCTTGTGCAAACCAAAAAGGCGGTGTAGGCAAAACCACAACCGCCGTTAATTTGGCCGCTTGTTTGGCCGCCTCGGAACAACCTACTCTTCTCGTCGATTGCGACTCGCAAGGAAACGCTACAGCGGCCATCGGTTTCGCTAAGGACCCCGCCCGCAAGACTCTGTATCATTCACTAATTCTAGGTGAGTCACTTGAGAAAATCGTTCAAAAATCCCAAGTGGAGCTGTTAGACGTCATTCCGGGGGATAAGAACCTGGCCGGGGCTGCCGTAGAGTTGGTAACCGCCGAAAACCGCGAATATAAGCTGCAAGCAGCATTAAAATCGTTCCAAGATCGGTATCGATTTGTGATTTTGGACTGTCCTCCGGCCCTAGATTTATTAACTTTGAACGCGCTGGTGTGCGCCAACTCGGTCCTCGTGCCAATCCAGTGCGAATATCTTGCGCTGGAGGGCGTTTCTGAGCTGCTAGACACGCTAATGCGTATCCGAAGGACGCTGAATTCGAGCTTGGAGATTGAAGGAATCCTGCTGACGATGTTTGACGAGCGGACCACGCTCTCGAGACAAGTGGCAACGGATTTGAGAAGCTTCTTTGGCACGCAGGTATTCCAAGCGGTAATTGCTCGCAATGTGCGGTTGGCGGAAGCACCTAGTTTCGGTAAACCTATCATTTTCTATGACATACACAGTAAAGGGGCCGAGGGGTACACACAACTTGCGCAGGAGGTAATAGCCAATGACGAGAAACGCGTTGGGAAGGGGGCTCGGAGCGCTCATTCGGGAGCCTGAGCCAGCAGTCGCACCTCAAGTAACGCCACAAGTCAATACGAATCAACAAGATCAGCCGTATGGTATAACGGCGAGCGGGGCGGCGGTTGCGCCAGCGCGGGATGGAAGTCAGACCCTACAAATCGATATAGACCTGATCGAACCCAGTCCTTTTCAGCCGCGCACGACGTTTCGTGAAGCGGCTTTGGAAGAGTTGTCGCGCTCAATTCTGGCGAGCGGGATCATTCAGCCACTACTTCTGCGCCCAGTTGGCAACCGTTACGAATTGATCGCCGGAGAGCGCCGGTGGCGGGCCGCGCAACTGGCGGGACTCTCCAAGGTGCCGGCGATCGTTCGGGAAGTTCGGGATGAACTCGCGCTCGAGATGACGCTGGTTGAAAACATTCAGCGCGAGGATTTGAATCCTATTGAGTCGGCACGGGCGTTTGATCGCTTGATAAACGAGTTTCAGATGACGCTGGAAATGGTGGCAGAGCGAACTGGGAAGGACCGGGCCACGATATCGAACGCGATCCGCCTCTTAAAACTGGAATCGACGATTCAGGAATGGATTGAAGAAGGAAAGCTAACTGCGGGTCATGGGCGGGCGCTTCTGGCTGTGCCAGATTCGCCGCTGCGAATGCGTTATGCGCACAGGGCTTCGCGCGGGGGCTTAACCGTAAGACAGATCGAGCGGTTGGCGTCGCGGCGGGCCCGCAATCGAGCCCCGGTAGCCAGGGAAGAATCGGATGCGAACACACGATCGGCAATTGATGAACTGCAGCGGAGCCTGGGAACGAAAATCCTGCTGCGGCCACATACGAAAACGCACCCGGGACAATTGATCATCGAGTTCTACGATGATCCCCATTTGATGAGGCTGTACGATCAACTGATGAAGTAGCGGGTCAGCGAGCTCGATGATACCCGCGAAGCGAGCGCTGCCAGGCGCCGCGGCTGGACGGACGCGCGATGCGAGAAGAGCGCACGGTTTCCTTCCGTTAGTTCACCGGTGAGGGATTTCCCAACCATCTTTGCCGGACACTGGCCAGGAATTTTTGTTTGTCTTTTTTGATCTGGCGAATCAGCTCGGGATTTTGATGCTCTTCGTGGGCCGCGGTCCAGAGGACCATTTCTGTTAGGACTGGCGCCAGGTCCATTCCCTTTTCTGTAAGAGTGTAGATGAGTTTTCTTCCGTCTAACGGATCTTCTTGCGTCGCGATGATTCCATAGTGTTCCAATTTCTTTAATCGATGGGCCAGAATATTTGTGGCGATACGCTCGTAGGAATCAAGAAACTGCGTGTAGCTGCGAAATCCCCGCAGCATCATGTCGCGAATGATCAGCAGCGACCAGCGATCACCGAGTATTTCGACGGAGACGTTTAGGGGACACCCGGAGCGTAGCTTGTTCCGCGGGCGACTGCGTGGCATAAACGAAGTGTAATATTTTCACTTGCAATTAACAAGTAATCTGACAAAATGTGCTGAAATTATTGGGGATTTCAAACGTATTTCTAGAGAGCAACCCTTGGAGGGCGGAATGAGCGGAGTGCGAGTTCTAGTAGGAACGCGGAAAGGCGCGTTCGTGCTTACTTCGGATGGAAAACGCGAGAAATGGGATATCAGCGGGCCACATTTTGCGGGCTGGGAGATTTATCACATGAAGGGTTCGCCGGCGGATCCCAACAGGCTGTATGCATCGCAGTGCAGCGGTTGGTTCGGTCAAATGATTCAACGATCGAACGATGGCGGGAAAACTTGGGAGCCTGTCGGTAACAAATTTATCTATGACGGAGTGCCAGGCACCCACCAATTTTATGACGGCAAACCACACCCGTGGGAGTTCAAGCGCGTGTGGCATCTGGAGCCGTCATTGACGGATCCGGATACGGTGCACGCGGGGATCGAAGATGCGGCACTGTTTCGGTCGAAGGATGGCGGGCAAAACTGGGAAGAGATTTCCGGATTGCGTAAACATGGCTCTGGACCACGCTGGCAACCGGGAGCTGGCGGGATGTGTCTGCACTCGATCATTCAGGATCCGAAGGATCCGGGACGAATGTTCATTGCTATTTCGGCCGCGGGCGCATTTCGGACTGACGATGGGGGCGAAACGTGGCAGCCCATCAACAAGGGACTGAAGTCGTTATATATTCCTGATCCGGAGGCCGAGGTGGGCCATTGCGTTCACCACATTGCAATGCACAAAGCGCGGCCGGGCGTGCTTTTTATGCAGAAGCACTGGGACGTGATGCGCAGCGACAACGGTGGGGACACCTGGCAGGAAGTGAGCGGCAACTTGCCTACGGATTTTGGATTTGTGATTGATGTGCATGCGCATGACCCGGAGACTATTTATGTGGTACCGATCAAAAGCGACTCGGAGCACTATCCGCCGGATGCAAAACTGCGCGTGTACCGCAGCAAGACGGGCGGAAACGAATGGGAAGCGCTGACGCGCGGCCTGCCGCAGAGCGATTGCTATGTGAATGTGTTGCGCGATGCGATGGCGGTGGATTCCATGGATTCGTGCGGAGTATATTTTGGCACGACGGGCGGGCAAGTTTATGCGTCGGCGGATGCCGGAGATAACTGGAAGCCGATTGTGCGCGATCTACCTGCAGTGCTTTCTGTGGAAGTGCAGACGTTGGCATGATTCGCGTGGTGATGCCGGCACATTTGCGGACGCTCGCGTCATTTCAGGGCGAAGTGCAGCTTGAAGTACACGGTGCGGTGACGGTGCGGACCGTGCTGGATGCATTGGAGACGCGATTCCCGATGCTGCGAGGGACGATTCGCGAACATGTTACGCAGGAGCGGCGGCCATTTTTGCGATTTTTCGCGTGCGGCGAGGATTTGTCGCACGATTCGGTGGATGTTCCGCTGCCGGATGCTGTGGTTTCGGGTGCCGAGCCGCTGTTGATTATCGGGGCGATTGCGGGAGGATGAACGAGGACTGGCCATTCGGTCAGGACGTGAATTCGACACGTTAGGAATGGGTTGCGTTGACTTGGTGGCGCGCGAGGCTACAGTAGAAGAGTCTCTGCGGAGGATTTCATGGCCTGGAAATGGCCCGGCGCTTCAAGCAACAACGTCACTGAAGAATGGACCGGATTTATTGATCAAGGGGTGACGCTGGAAGGCACGCTGCAGGTCACCGGAACGTTCCGCATTAATGGAATCGTAAAAGGCAATATTATTTCGGAGCACACGGTAATATTGGGCGAAGGCGCGAAGGTTGAAGGGCAGATTGAAGGCAATCGGGTGGTAATCGCAGGACGATTCGACGGCGTGATTTTCGCTAAGGGCCGCGTGGAGATTCAAGCGAAGGGCGTGGTTACTGGGGAAGTGCATGCGCCGTGCATGGTGGTCGATCCGGGCGGAATTTTTGATGGGCGATGCCACATGTTGGCGTCGTCGGATATGACTTCCGGAATTACGATTCCGATTCGGGCGGCTGGGCGGGCTTCTTAACGCGGTTTTGATGGCTGGCAATCATTCTTCTTGTAATTTCTTCTGTAAAAATCCTAGCTACTAAATTCCCTCCAGGAAATTTTGCGTTCACATGCGTCAAGACTAAAGGCCAAGGTCTGGGACTCAATTTATGCCGAGGCCTGCCTGCGTCAGGCAGGCTAAAGCCGCGACCCACAAAACACGTGCGATATAATGATGGCCGAATTAGTGTGAGCGGGTGATGAAGGATGAGGGCTGGCACATGAAGGTGTTGCTGATTGGTGGGGGCGGGCGTGAACATGCGCTGGCTTGGAAGTTGAAGCAGGACTCGCGAGTGACAAAGATTTGGTGCGCGCCAGGGAATGCCGGCATTGCGGCGGAAGCGGAATGCGTGAATGTGGACTCGGGCGATGTGGCGGGGTTAGTTGCACTGGCGGAGAAAATTCGACCGGATTTGACTATCGTGGGACCGGAATTGCCGCTGGTGAACGGAATCGCGGATGCGTTTGCGCTGCGGAACTGGGCGATTGTGGGGCCAACTCGGACGGCGGCGCAATTGGAAGGCAGCAAGATTTTTTCGAAAGAGTTTTTGCAGCGGCACAATATTCCCACCGCACAGATGTATGGCTCGTTCGATTCTGCGGACAAGGCGAACGCGGCGCTCGAAAATGTGGAATGGCCAGTGGTTATCAAAGCCGATGGGCTGTGCGCGGGAAAGGGCGTTTTTCTCGCGCCGGACAAACGGGCGGCCAAGAATTTTATTTCCAGCGTGATGGAGAAACGGGAGTTGGGAGAGGGCGGAGCGCGGATTCTGCTGGAAGAAACGCTGGAAGGAGAGGAGTTGTCGTTTATTATTTTGACGGATGGCGAGCGCTACGCGCCGCTGGTACCGACACGGGATCACAAACGTGTTTTTGATGGGAATGAAGGGCCGAATACGGGAGGGATGGGAGCGTATTCGAGTGATGAATTATTGCCGAGCGGGCTGCGCGAGAAAATCGTGACGCAAATTGTGGCACCGACACTGCAAGGGCTGGCCGCTGACGGAATTCGCTACCAGGGATTTTTGTATATTGGGGTGATGTTAACGAAGACGGGGCCAAAGGTGCTGGAGTTTAATTGCCGGCTGGGCGATCCGGAGACGCAAGCGATCGTGGCGCGGATGGATTTTGATTTGGTGGAGGTGCTGGCGGATGTGGCGGCGGGGCGGGTGGATGCGTCGAAATTAAAATGGAAAAGTGGCGCAAGCGCGTGCGCGGTGATGACCTCGGTGGGGTATCCGGGGAAATTTGAGACAGGTAAGGAGATCAGTGGGTTGCGTGAGGCGGATCAGGCCCGCGGGGTGAAAGTGTTGCATGCCGGAACGAAATGGGACGGCGATAAAATTGTGACCAGCGGCGGGCGGGTGTTGGGCGTTACCGCAGCGGGCGCGACTTTGGACGAGGCGCTGGGTCGCGTGTATGAAGCGGCGCAAGAGATTCATTTTCAGGGCGCACACTATAGGAAAGATATTGGAGCGCATGCGAGCGTGAGCGGGAGAACGATTAATGATGTTCCCACGTTACAGAACCCACCTGCCACGGCAAGTAAACCCTCCAAAAAGCCGAGGGTGGGGCACCCTCCGCGCGTTTGAGATTGCTGTGCTTAGCGGCGGTATTTACCAAGGCAAGTTCGCCGGCAGTGAGGTTGCCGTTTGCGGAAGAGTCACGGAGTGGGCTTTTTGCGAAGTGAAGGCGCGCCTGGCGGGCGCGTTTTGTCGTCGGTTTTTTCAACGGGTTCATCGGGCGGAACAATCCAATCGAAGCCATGCTGCTCTTCCATAGTGCCAAGAAAAAATTTGTTGCCGCCGGCGATCAAAGGTAATGCTGCGCGCAGAAAATCGGCGGAATCCGTGGCGGAAGCTTTTTGCGCCTGGCCGTGGTCGATAGCGTCCATGACCCTGGCGAATTTTGGATCACCGGAACGTAGCCGGGAGATAGCGGGGTCGCCAGCTTGGATAAGAGCGATCAGAGGCGGTTCGGTGTTTTGCGTTACTACTCTGCTGGCTAGCACGCTGGGATCCTCGGGGGGATAGCGCGCTTCGACCAGGGTGTGGGGCGCTTTCTTGCCGCCTTCGGGCGGATACAGTTGCGTGAAGCGCGGGCGCAGGATGCGCGTCTGCCAATATTCGCCGCGCGCGGCTACCTGTTGCTGCTCGATGCGATATTCCACTTGCCAGACTTCGGGGCCGTAATCGGGACCGAAGCCGATAATGATCAACTCGAAAAGCGCGTCGTCGGGACGGAAATCCAGCTTGTGATGAAGTTGCGCCACCAGTGGGCGAAGTTTTTCGAGGAAGGCGACGCCGATGGTTTCCAGATCGGGGGCTTCTTGACCGGGATATGGTGAATAGTGCTGGTTGTTCGGGGATTGCGGGATGCTTTGATAATTGCGATCCAGGCGAACGGGATCGGGAGCAGAAGGAATTTGCCATTCGGATGCGCCGAGGAGGACGCCGACGTGCGTGGCGTCGAGCTGCAGGAGGCGAGGTGGTACAGAATTTTGTTCTACGGGATGATTGATGGCGGCAAAAACGATGACATTGTCCTTAGCGACCTGAGCGATGACGCGGCCGCCTGCGAGGCTGGCGACGATCTCATCTTCTCGCTGCAGCGATTGAGCGGCGGCGAGAGCCGGGAGTAGCATGGCTGCGAAGAAAACCGAAAGTACGGAGCGACGTGGCACGGTAGATTCACACTACCACAGTGGTTCGAAGCGGGGGCTCAGGGGACAGTTGTAGCGGTTCCGTAAAGACGGCATTTTCGGTAAAGTCTTCAGTGACGTAAACAATTGGAAGCCGGATTAGTAACATGTGTTGCTTGAGTGGAAAAGAGATCGAGGACAATCGACGATGGGTTTGAAGAAGGCGAAAAGCATTAGGCATAACGGGAAGAAGCTGTCGGAAATTCTGGAGGCGCACGAACGATTTTTTCGCGGGCAAGATGGTGGCGAGCGCGCCAACCTAGCCGGGGCGGATTTGTCTGGGGCCGACTTGAGCGGAGTGAACCTTAGCGGCGTGATATTGACAGGGGCTAACCTGACGGGCAGCGACCTGCGGAAAGCGAAATTGCCGGGCGCGGATTTGTCGGGAGCCAAGATGCGTGGAGTGGATTTGCGCAATTCCGATTTGACGGAGGCGATTTTGCCGGGCGCCGATTTATCGGAAGCGCAAGCGAGCGGGATTGAGTTTTTTCGATGTGATCTTTCCAATGTGAACTTTGAACGGGCGCTTTTGCGGAATACGAATTTTAGATTGGCGAATATCAGCGGGGCGAAATTTGCGGGCGCGGATATGGGCGTGGCGATTTTGCGGGAGACGGATTTGACGGGTGTGGACCTTTCGGGTGTGGATTTGACGACTACGTTGATGCCGAAGGGGTATGTGACGGCGGACAAGAAGAGCGCGTAAGTTTTTGTGGGTGGCGGGTTGTAGTTTTCTGAGATTTTCTTCTTTTGGCTACACCAACGGCACAATTCGAACGCTCCATGGTGCGCGAACGCGTGCTGGAGGAGATTCGCGGGCTCTTGCAGGAACTGGGGAGTGCGGGCGCGATGCCCATGCTGAACGGCTCCTCGCATCTGGAGCGTGATCTGGGATTGGGCAGCCTGGAACGAGTGGAATTGATGGCCCGGCTTGAAAATGCGTTTGGCGTGCGCATTGCGGACCAGGCAGCTACGCAGGCCAATACGCCGGACGATCTTGCTGCGGCGGTGATGGAAGCTCCGGAAAGCATTGCTGAGACGAGTGGACTTTCTGCGGAGCGGGCGTCCGTTAAGGTGCAGCAGCTGAGACGCAAAGCTGAAGAAACTGGTGTGCTGTCAGCGGAGACGCTGGTTGATGTTCTGCATTACCGCGCGGCGCATGACCCTTCACGTCCGCACCTGGTGATTACGGAAGATGCGGACGGCCAAGACAAAACGATAACGATGACGTTCGGTGAGCTGCACGGGGCGGCGCAGCGCTGCTCGGCCGAATTGATGCGCCGGGGAGTGAGCGCGGGCAGTCGGGTGGCGCTGATGCTGCCAACTTCACGCGCGTTTTTTGTTTCTTACGCGGGGATTTTACTGGCGGGCGCGATCCCGGTGCCGATTTATCCGCCGTTTCGCGCCGATCGCATTGAAGAGTACGCGGCGCGGCAATCGGCAATTTTGAATAATGCCGGCGTGATGTTGTTGCTGACTTTTCGTCGAGCGGAAGCGGTGGCGAAATTATTAAAGCCCCGGGTTGCCTCGCTTGCCGCCGTGGCGGATGCGGAAAAATTGATTGAGGCGGCGGACAGAGCGCCTCTTCCCTCCCCGGGGGCGCGGCCGCTGCATTTAAGTGGAACGCGCGCGCGAACGGGAAAAGACATCGCGTTGCTGCAATACACTTCGGGCTCGACTGGGGACCCCAAGGGTGTGGTGCTGACGCACGCAAACTTGCTTGCGAACATTAGAGCGGTGGGCGAAGCGGTGAAAATCGGGCCGGATGATTTGGGAGTGAGCTGGCTGCCTCTCTATCACGACATGGGGCTGATCGGCGCATGGTTGACGCTGCTGTATTACGGGATTCCGCTGGCAGTGATGTCGCCGATTGCGTTTTTGATGCGGCCGGAGCGCTGGCTGTGGGCGATCCACAATCATCGCGGGACGATCAGCACCGCGCCAAATTTCGCGTACGAGTTGTGCGTAAGAAAAATCGCGGACAAAGATATCGAGGGGCTGGACCTAAGTTCGTGGCGTATGGCGATGAATGGAGCGGAGCCGGTGAATCCAGGAACGCTGCAGCGCTTTGCAACACGCTTCGCGAAATATGGATTTCGTGCCACAGCATTGCTGCCTGTTTATGGGTTGGCGGAGGCTTCGCTGGCGGTTACGGCCGGGCCATTGGGGCGCGAGCCGGTGGTCGATCGCGTCGAGCGAAAAGTTTTTGAATCGGAAGGAAAGGCAATACCGACGCGCGCTGAAGATGAAAATTGTATTGCGTTTGTTTCTGCGGGGAAACCCGTACCGCGGCATGAAATCCGGGTAGTGGACAATGCGGGCGTGGCAGTGGGGGAGAGGACCGAGGGATTTCTTTGGTTTCGCGGGCCTTCGGCGACCACCGGATATTATCAAAATAAAGCTGCGACCGATGCGTTGCTGCCGCTGGGGCCTGGCGATGGGAACGGAGAATTCGCGTGGGTAAATTCGGGTGACCGCGCGTACATCGCAGATGGTGAGTTGTACGTAACTGGCCGCGTGAAAGACATCATTATTAAGGGCGGACGAAATTTGTATCCGCATGAGGTGGAAGAGCTGGCGGCGCGCATAGAAGGAATTCGCAAGGGCTGCATCGTGGCGTTTGGAATTAAGGATCAAGCAAGTGGAACAGAAAAAATGGTGGTGGTGGCGGAATCGCGAGAAACAAATGACGCGCGGCGTGCTGAGATGGCGGCCAAGATTACGGAAGTAGTATCGCTAGGCTTGGGATTGCCGCCGGATCGCGTGGAACTGCTTGCACTGGGCAGCATTCCGAAGACGTCGAGCGGGAAATTACGTCGAGAAGAAACCAAACAACTCTACCTCGCGGGAACGCTGTCGGAGAATAAAGCGCCTGCATGGCTGCAAATTGCGCGGCTGGGAGCAGGCGGAGCAGTTTCAGCCACAAGCCGCGCGATTGTGAAGGGCGTGAAGCGTGGGCTTGAATTTTTGTACGGAATTTACTTCGCGGTGGTGTTCACGCTGTGGATCGTGCCGACGTGGATGATCGTGCAGCTATATACGGACCATCGAGCGGCGGGAAAATTTACGAACGGCGCGCTGAAGATTTTGTTTTTCCTGATTGGCTGCAAAGTGCGCGTGATGGGAAAAGAGTTTATGGATACTCCGGGCGCGAAGATTTATGCGTCGAATCACACAAGTTACTTCGATGTTGTGGCGTTGATGATGGGGCTGGGAGTTCCCTATCGATTTGTGGCCAAGATGGAAGTGACGGGCATGCCGTTCATCGGGACCTTTCTTCGGCAGATGGGGCACTTATCATTTGATAGGTCGGATGCGGAATCGCGATTGCATCAGGCCGCGGAAATGGAAGATTTCCTGCGCAAGGGCGAGTCCGTTTTTGTTTTTCCGGAGGGGACGTTTACGCGCGATCCGGGCGTGAGGCAATTTCAATTGGGCGCTTTTAAAGCGGCGGTGGAGACTGGAGCGCCGATTATTCCTGTGTCGCTAAGGGGGACGCGGCAAATTTTACCGGACGGGGCGATCCTGCCGCGGCCATCGGACGTGACCATTACTTTGTCGCCGCCAGTATTTCCTCGTGCCACGGGCGGCGACCGGGCTGCGAGCGGAGCTGACTGGCATGAATTGATTCGGCTGCGGGACAGCGTCAGAGAATCGGTGGCGAAGAATTCAGGAGAGGCGATGGCATAGGCGGGGTTATGGATGTCGCCATTCTTACGCCTAGCTACAGCCATGAGAATGCGACGCGCTAAGCCGGGGTACAGTGATGATCGTATGGTAGGGTAGCTAACAAAGTAGTCAAATGCCAATTAGACGACAAGAGAGCCTGGTGTGAGTTGGCGAATATTTTTATTGTAGATGACCACGATCATATTCGGCGACAATTACGCCGACTGGTAGAAACGCATCAGGATTGGGTGGTTTGCTGCGAGGCTGTGAGTGGCAAAGACGCGGTGAAGAAACACTCTCATGAAGCGCACGTCACATTGATGGATTTCAATATGCCCGAAATGGACGGACTGAAAGCCTCACGTTTAATTCTCTTGAAGTGTCCAGACGCGTCGATTCTGCTGGTGACGGTGTTCTGGTCTACCCAGTTATGTGACGAGGCCCGGAAGGTGGGGCTCAAGGGAGTTTGTTCCAAGAGCGAATCCGAACGTATCATCGAAGGCATCCAGACACTGCTTCGTGGGGAGACGTTTTTCCCGGTGCACATCCACTGATTCCCGCGTTGTAACAACTCGCGAAAAAGCCAGCGCAGTCCTCAGACAGATCGATGCTCACGTCAACGGGGCGGTTTGATTAAAACCAGCAACCTCGACGACGAGATGCATTTTCGGGAATGCTCATGCAACAGACGCCGAATGGCGGTTGCGCATGATCGCGGTGTTGTCGACCAACAGTACTTAGATGAACCTTCCGTGCCTGATGAAAAATAGCCATGATTTAATTATAATATTAGTAATAGATATTGTTTATACGATGCTCTAGAGGTGGGTCCCTTGTCGGGCGTACCGAGGTAACTAGTTAGGGGGGCATAGTGGGAGGTGGGAAAATGAAAAAGTCAGTAGATATTTTTTGGTTTGGGGAAAGCGGACCGGTATGGGTGGAAGCGGCACCAACAATCGAGCGCGCGAAAGCGTGCATCAATGCGTCGCCGCTTAAGACTTCGGGTGGGTACGCGGTAGTCGATCACCGCACCGGCAACAGCATGTCTTTCGAACCGAATTTATTGGACGGCCGCCGCAGCGCATGGCGAACCGACAAGGCCCCGCGTAGCCAGGTTAAGTAAGAACCGGGCGAGCGGCGAAGTAGTTACGGGATTTTTTGGCGGCTGGCGTTTCTAAGGCTGTGAGCCGATCTTCAGTTCTTCTTCGCGTGTCCAAGCGTTGTCACACAAGTCTCCAATCAAACCCGCAAAGCTGACATCTTAAGAAAATTGTACCGTCCACATTCGACAGCAAGAGTCAGCGATAGAGTTTGTACATGACGGTGATGTGAGTGTCGACTTCGACGGCGCGCCCATTGAGAAGCGTGGGTTTATAACGCCATTGGCGCACGGCATCGAGCGCGGATTGATAAAACATGGGATCGCCTTCGAGAGCTTGCAGGGAGCGAACTGTGCCATCGGCGCCGATGAACGCGTGAAGTTCGACGCGGCCTTCGCGGCCGGTTTGCTGGGCTAGTGTGGGGAAGATGGGTTCAACGCGATGAATGAGCATGGCGGGGTCGATGTGTGTGACGTGTACGACGCTGGGCGTGGATACTTCTGGAATGGCGGGATGTGGCCCAGTATTGGCGGCGAGTCCCTTACATTCGGAGCATTCTGGGCCGGCGCCTTCGATGATATCGGCGCCACTGGTGTTTTCGTCCGAATGTGCCGAATTAGTGGGCTGCATGTGAGTCGTGGCGAGCACCGGCGGGCAGCTCAGGCAAAAGGTAAATTCATGAGTTCGCGTGGCGTGATGCGGACGTTCCACGGTGTGGTCAGAGGTGGTGGCGTGATAGTAGGGCGGCAATGGCATCACGTTGGCGAGAGCGATGCGCGGAGTCTTGGATAGGATGGGAATCAAAATCAGTGCGGCGAGTATGGCGATTTGTACCAGCACGGAAAGCAGCAAGGAGCGGCGGCGCGTGCGGCGAGCGCGATGGAGCTGATCGGCATCGCCGTCCACGAGACAGGCGCTTAAGGATGCTGAATCCTTAGTTTCAACAGACTGGTTTTGCGGTTTTGCACACACCACACACCTCCGGTTTCATACGAGTTTCGGATTGCTGAGATTGGCGACGCCAACTTCCTGAAGTTTTAGATTTTCAGGAAGCCGGCGCCGCGCTCGCAGGGATGTGAGGTACGCGCGTTCCTCAGTTCATTGGACACCGAGGAAATGTGGAAGTTCCTGGACGATTTTTCTATCAGCTGGTGCGAACGGAGATTGAGGCAAAGACGGACAAGTTGCACAGCAAGCACGAGTTACTCAAGGTTTCTGGAATTCAGGACTGGCGGATTGGCTCGATGAAGGATTCGGAAATCACGGAATTTGAATATTTTCGAGAAACTGTACCGAACTGGAGCGTGGAAGCATCACACCCCATGTGGACGTGGATCCCAAGGAGGGCAATGCCATGGACCGGCGTAATGAAACAGTAGGTGTACGCCGCACGGGCTGGGCCGCTCTGGACCGCGATCCGCAGCAGGATACGGTGGAATACACCTGTCCGCACTGCGGGGCGCAGGGCCAGAAGAACGCCCGGCGCGAGCGTGCGCAGTATCACTTCACGGATGGATTTTTGCAGGATTTGCAGGGTGAGGCGACACATTGCCGGGCCTGCAACGGGTCATTGCGGGTTGTTCCAGTAGTGCTTTTGCATGATCAGGATGAGACGCGTAGGTTTGAGGCGGTATTTTCGGCGGATCTGCCGGAAGTGCCGTTGGTAACCAACTGAACTGATTGGTATAAACGGACTTATCAAAAAGTAGCAATCAGGGGGCGCCCGGAACGGGGCGCCTTTTTTGTTTGTGGCAGCGTTCAATGCCCGGCGCGGGAAGGCCGGTTAAAACCGAAGGCGCAGCCTAAAGAACCGGATGCGCCTTTGGATAGAACGTTTTGCAGGAATTTCCAGTCAGAGCTGATTCATTGGACTCAAAAACTAGCGATGGTCATCATGATCACGATAGTGCTCGTGGTCTTCGTCTTTCCAATCGTGCTCGGTATGCCAGCTCTGGGAGTCGGCATCCCACCACCTGTGCCCATGGCCCCAGCAATATTCGCGAGCTTCCGCGAGGTTATGACGGGCGCTGTCGGCTTCGGGACTGCGGTACCCGTGATGCTCGATAGCCTCATGGAGCCGATGGTCGGCGCGATTGATGCGTTTCTGGCAGTCGTTGTCATCAGCGCGCATGCTGGGGGCTGCGCCCAATGTGGCAAAGGCCGCCAGGGCTGCAACGAGCAGTGCGGATTTGCCGAGGTAGTGTATCCACCGATGTGGCAGGTTCATTTATTGTCTCTCCTTTGAGGACCAGCCTCGAAAGCGAGGGTAGAGTCGCGAGTTGATTTGGGCTATACGGCAATGCCTTTACGAAGGCTTAGGCGATGCGGTATGGATTTTTTGGCGAATTTAAGCGCCTAAGACTGAAGAAAAGAATCGACTTGCATGTGGTACTTCTCGAGGCCGGCACGGACGTAGTTAAAGGCCTCGTCGACGGTATCGGCGAACTGCAACATTTTAAATTCGCTTTCGTTGATGGTGCCGGAATTCACCATGGCCTTCCAGTTCAGGACCTGGTCCCAATATTTTCGGCCGTAGATAAGGATGATGTTGTGCTCGGCCAGCTTGTGGGTTTGCATCAGTGTGAGCATTTCCATGAGCTCGTCGAGAGTGCCGAAGCCGCCGGGAAAAATGATGAGAGCTTTAGCGATTTGCGCGAACCAGAGCTTGCGCATGAAGAAGTAATGGAAGTTGAAACTGAGCTCGGGACTGATATAGGCGTTGGCGAATTGTTCGTGAGGCAGCTCGATGGAAAGGCCGATGGATTTGCCACCTGCTTCGGTGGCGCCTCGATTGGCGGCTTCCATGATGCCGGGACCACCGCCGGAGCAAATTACGAAACGCCGAGGTCGTGGACCCAAGGTCATGGCCCAGGCAGTGATTCTGCGAGAGAGTTGACGGGCTTCTTCGTAGTAGCGGGACATTTCCAGCAAACTCTTGGCGCGGCGTACGGCGGCGCGGTGCTTTACACGATGGTCGGCGGGGATTTTGTGTGCCGGGAGGTGTCTTAAGCGGTTGTAACGCGCCAAAGCCAGATCGCGCGGCAGGATCCGCGCGGAACCGAACATGACGATGGTGTCGCCGATGCCTTCTTTTTTTAATTGCACGTACGGGTGAATGTATTCGGCAAGAATGCGGAGTGGGCGAGCGGGAGTGCTCTGCAGAAAGTCAGGATCTTCGTGGGGCGCTTTGGGGGCGTGGCGGGGCTTGAGCTTTGGTAATGCGGCAGACATGCGTTTCTCTCCGTAAAGACAAACCTCAATTGTAGGAAGTGGAGCTGGCCCCGGCAACATCTAGGAGGTCGCAGGCGTCGAATCCGATACAGTGTAGCTTCATGGTCTGGTTCTATTGTGTTCTGGCACAGGGCACAAGAGAAGCACAGACTGCGAAGAGTGTTACATCACATTATGAATACGCCACATCAATACGCCACGACAGTGAGGTGACGGTGCTGGTGCAAGCAATGGCGCGGACGGCAGGATTGGCATGGATCGGAGTTGCTTGTACCTGTGCGCAAGTATTCGCGCAAGCGCCTGAAGGACCGATCGCGCCGAAACCCGGCGTTGTCGTGCAGCAGGCGCCTCCTGAGGTCGAAACGCGATTGAGGGTGCGAGTTTCGCTGGTGAACACACCGGTGACGGTGCGCGACCGTAGCGGGCAAATGATTCACAATCTGGACGCGAAGAATTTTACGGTTACAGACAATGGCATCGCGCAAAAGATTACGCATTTTGATTTGGGAGGCGATCTGCTTTCGGTAGTGATCTTGATGGAGACGAGTGAAAGGATCGACTCCATATTTCCGGAAATTCGCAAGACAGGAAGTCTTTTCGCGGACACGGTGATGGGCGCGAGTGGAGAGGCCGCGGTCGTGGGGTTCAACGACTCCGTGGATAAGCTGCAGGATTTTACGGCGGACGGTGAAGCGATTGAAGAGACGATTCACGGTATGCGGGAAGGAACGTGGGGTTCGCGATTGTACGATGCGATGGCCGTAGCGGTGGAAATGTTGACCAGCCGTCCGCAGGCGTCCGCTGAAATTCCAGGGAGACGCAGAATACTGTTCATCATGTCGGAAGCGACGGATGTGGGCAGCGCGACAAAATTGGGCGAGGTGCTGCGGCAGGCGCAACTCGCGAATATCACGATTTATAGCGTGGGGCTGTCGACAACGCGCGCGGAGCTGCAATCGAAAACGAAAAAGCAACCGATAGAAGTGACGCCGCCGGGAACCTTTGGGCACCCGCCGCTACCAGGCACAGTGCAGACACCGACAAGTGAGGCACAGCAAGCCGGGGGGATTGATTTAATGGCGCTGGCGGTGTGGGCGGTGCAGCATGCGGAAAACCAAATAAAGGCGCATGCGCTGGAAGTGGCCGCTACAGCAACGGGCGGTGTACATGTCGCGACGTATCGGGACCGCTCCATTGAGCACGCCATTGATGAAATCGGCGGAGAGCTGCATTCCCAGTACAGCGTGAGTTATACGCCCACTGGCACGGGAGAATCGGGCTATCACGAAATTAAAATCAGCGTGGACAAGCCAGGAGTGACGGTGCGCGCGCGACCTGGATATTATCTGGGGCCGCCAGCGAGTTAAGACCAGCACCTCACTACCTTCGCGTCGTTGAATCAGTTTTGTCACCGTCGCCCGCGATGTTAAAAAAGTAGATATGCACGAAGCGCTTCTATCGCTCTCGTGCGCACTGATCTGCCGGGAATTTCCTACAGGATTATTTTCGTGATCCGCGCTTTCCAAACCGACAAGCCGCAAATGAGAAAACTGAGGGGCATTTTCTTTTTGAACGTCGATTACTTCAGGATTGCCCGTCATTCGAGAGTAATCCAGTCACGCATACTTCAGTCAGAAAGCAACACGTTCCACATGCCGACTAATAGGTACTGACGGGGACACACGCCCTTATCAATGACACCAACCTGAATCCTCACTTGCCGCTGCGCACCGACCTTTCACGCGCAGACACTTTCTTGTTGGCGGTCTTTTTGGTGGGCTTGATTCGGAGTGCAGCTATTGGCTCCCCACGCGTAGAAACAGCCATCAACCACGCCTCAAACCCAAATTCAAGCCCGCTTGCCGGTTTGATCTCGCCTAACACCTGAGCGGCTTCTAACGCCACGGCTCCATGTAGGAACGCCCAAAAAGCGACGGATGCCTGCGCAGCTCGGTCCGACCCGGCGATTCGTTGCACCTGCTCGACAGTGAACGTCCAGAGGCTTCGGTGGGAGGTCGCATCGTGCTCGGGCGCGTGGAGACTCATCATCACCTCGTAGAGGTGACGGTTGTCCCTTGCGAACTTAATGTAAGCAGATGACATCTCGCGGATTGCGGTAACCGGTTCGCACCCGTCGGCTGCCTTCCTCAGCGCCAGTTCCAATTGCCGGGCAGCCTCGTTTGCTAGCGCAGCTTCCAGTGCTGAGCGATCTGAAAAGTAACGGTAGATCGCATTGGGCGCGAGGTCGAGGGAAGCAGCGATGTTCCGTAGCGATAAGTCGCGGATACCCCCGTGGGCCAGTTCCTTAACCGCAGCGGAAAGGATGGTTTGACGGTCCGTTTTCGACGGATACGGCATACAGAGCACTGTACACCTTGACGCGCCGCGCACCAAGATGTACGCTGTACACATAGAAGATGAACAGTGATCATCTTAGGAGAAATGCGATGGCGAACAGCAAAGATGTGGTGGTCACGGGGGTCTCCACCGGAATTGGTTGGGGAACCACAAAGGTGCTTGTTTCAAAGGGATTTCGCGTGTTCGGTTCTGTACGCAAGCAGGCTGACGCCGATCGTTTGCAAAGAGAGTTCGGGAACGGCTTCGTGCCTCTCATGATGGACATTACGGACGCCGACGCTGTACATCAAGCTGCCCAGAAGGTCGGCTCCATGATAGGCGACAGAAATTTGGTTGGCCTGGTGAACAATGCAGGAATTGTGGTGAGTGGGCCGCTGCTTTATCTGAGGCCCAGCGAGTACAGGCGGCAGTTGGAAGTCAACACGATCTCCCCGCTTGTCGTAATCCAAGCCTTCGCTCCTCTTTTGGGAACGGATAAGAAGAGGCAGGGTCCCACCGGCCGCATCGTGAACATCAGCTCTACCGGAGCAAGAGTTGCTATCCCGCTTCTCGGTGCCTATAGCGCTTCCAAATTTGGTCTTGAAGGAATGTCGGACGCGCTACGGCGAGAACTGATGTTATTTGGCATCGACGTCGTGATCATTGAACCGGGCACCGTGAACACGGCGATGTACGACAAGGGCGAAAAAGAAGATCTGAGTGAGTTCAAGCAGACCGAGTATTGGGAGGCGGTGCAGAACTTCCAGAAGTGGATCGTCAACGAAGCACGCACTAATGGCTTAGCCCCTGAGCGTCTGGGCGAAGCCGTCCACGTGGCACTCAGCAAGGCGAAACCGAAGGCACGCTACGCGGTCATTCCGCAACGTTTCAAGAACTGGACTCTGCCCAGACTTCTTCCGGCGAGGATGCTCGACGCCGAGCTCGCAAAGCAAATGAAACTCACAAAGCCGTAGCCAGCCTCGGAAGGGAGGATTCCCACCTCTTCCTCAAATGACCCAGCCGCGAGCAAAATCCTGCAACCGAGGAAGACTGGGCAACATCGAATAAGTGCCGAAAAACGCAGAGCCGTATTGGTAAGCACGGCTCGCTGCGGATGCCAATTCGTAGTCTAGTCAACTCCAGCGTCACAGCGGAGAAGGGACCCACGGCGATAGCGGTAGTGCCACGGCACTGCTGCCTGTCGCGTGGTGCGTTCCGGTCTGAACCCCCGACAAGCCACGCGATGGAACTTTCTATAGATGGAGATCGCGATGGCAACGATGAATCACACCAACCTCACCACCTACAACGTTCCTGCACTGACGGAGTTCTTCTGCTCGGTGTTTGGTTTTCAGCTCATAGAAAAACGCGGCGATAAGCTATCAGTGCTGCGGAATGTCGAGGGCTTTCTGCTGACACTGACGTACGACAAGCGCATGACTCCAGAGCAGGGATATCCCGGAATGTTTCACGTCGGCTTTCTTCAGTCCACGCAGCACGCTGTGGACCTCATGCACGATGACTTGAGCGCTCGGAACTACCTGGCGCCGAAGCCTGCGAAACTGCAGCGCGGCGGGCCGCCAACATACGGCTTCTACGATGCTCCGGGCGGTGTAATGGTGGAGGTCAGCAGGATGAACCTTGCCGGACTCTCCTAACCGCATCCCAAAGCCGCCCACTCTCTACACGTACATCCCTTCTGTGTCTGGTGTCTGCTCGCCGCACTGACGGAGACAGCTGGTTCAAGAACGAAAGACGAGTACTGGTCATTCGCTCCCGGATCGGCAAACCTTCCTTTACAGGATTATAGAAGAGTGGCCCGTGATACGGCCGCAATCAGGGCAACTTGGTTTCCCTCTTTCCACAAGCGGACTTCTGGCCCAGAATGCGATTCATCACCGTGGCCAGTTGAGCACCTACGTTCGGCCGATGGGTGGCCAGGTTCCCTCGATCTACGGCCCCTCAGGCGACGATCCGGGCCAGTGAAGCAGCCGACACTGTCATAGGCGCTCGATCTTCAGGGCCGTGTATTCACGTTCAAGATCAGTGACCAGGCGTTGAAAGCGAGGCTCGTCACGCAAGCTCTCCAGGTGTGGGTCCACCCGGAAGAAAGCCCAGCATGGAAAACCGGTTTCCGCAGTGCGCTCCAGCCAGGCCAAGGCTTTGTCTGTTTGGCGCAGTACAGCGTATGTGCAGGCGATCTGATAGTACGTGTGGTGGGTGTGACCGAAGGACCGTGGCGAATCTAACGCCTTTTGGGTACATTGCAAGGCTAACTCAGCCTCGCTCCGTCTAGCGTGCAGCATGCCTTGCAGGCTGATAATCAACGGATCTTGAGGCAGTTGGTTCAGGGCCAATGCCAACCGTCGCTCGGCCAGGTCGAGATCTCCGCTCATCAACGGAGGTTGAGGGTGAAACCAGCGAGCGTACATGCTTCCGGGCTTTTCTCGAATCCACGCTTCTGCGGCCTGCTCGGCTAGCGCGAACTCTCCGCTGTATAGATAGAGAAATTCCAGGTTGTTGCTGCGAGTCTTTGGATTCGACCTCTGGGCCTGCTCATAGGCCGCGCGACTTTCAGGAAGTCTTCCGACATGCAGACAAATGGCTGACATCCTGTTGTGGGCCCGCTCCAGATTCGGTTGCAATGCCAGAACTTGTTCGAGAGAGGAGATGGCCTCAGCATGCTGAAAATTCTTCGCCGGACTCCACAGTATAAATCCCCGAGCCAAATGTCCCTCCGCCAACATGGGATCCAGCGTCAGAGCACAACGGCAGTGGTGTTCCGCTCTCTCCACCCACGTACGCTGCGGATCAAATTCGAAATGCAAGTGCATGGCGACGTAAGACAGTGTGGCATGTGCCAGAGAGAATTCGGGGTCAAGCTCCACGGCTTTGGACAGGTGCTGGGCGGCGCTTCGCAGCGTTTCTTCCTTATCAGAGTAACTCTCGGTCAGACCCATCATGAATTCGTTATACGCTTCAGGGTCGCTGCTGTATCTGTCGCGGGACTTCGGCACGGCCCGGGGAAAACGGCTCCGGAGCGATTCCACTACCCGGCGCCCGATTTCGTCCTGCACTTCGAAGACGTCTTCCATCACGAAGTCATGCTTCTCCGAGAGAGAAGTCTTTTGCGTCATGCAATCGAAGAGTTGGAGTGAGACGCGCCAGTGTGCCCCCAGCTTCTGCACATTGCCCTGCAATACGTGGCGGACCCCCAGATCGCGACCCGCCTGTGCAGGGTCGCATCCGGCAGCGCAATTCAAAATTGCAGACGTCGGCACAACTGCAACATCTTCAAGACTGGCGAGGGTGGTAATCAAAGCATCGGCAAACCCCAGTGAGAATGCTTTACGTTCTTCGACTTCGCTTAAGAAAACAAAAGGCAATACGGCAATCGAAGTCAAAACTTTCGAACTCACCACGGCTGGGGCCGATGATCGTAGTGTAGCTGCATGGCTAGAGAGTGCTTCGAGAACGGCATCGGCCGAGGGATACCGGTCGGCGGGATTCTTGCATAGCAGCTTCTGCACAATCGGCGCTAATTCAGCACCCGACAGCGAAGTGACCTTGAGAGGCGGGTCATCGTGAAGAATCGCGTGCAATGTATCCACCGATGAAGTACGAGGCCACGGGTGTTGGCCCGTCAGCATTTCATACAAGACGATACCTAGCGAAAATAGGTCGCTGCGCTGATCGATGTCTTTTCCCAGGATTTGCTCCGGAGACATGTAGGCAATTGTGCCCACAATCTGGCCCGGAAGACTCAAATCCGTTAGAGCAATGTTTTGAGAATGCACGATATGACCAGACGTCATCCGCTTCGCAAGACCAAAATCCAAGACTTTCACATAGCTGTCAAGGCGAACCATGATGTTTTGGGGCTTCAGGTCGCGATGTACGATGCCCGCATGATGCGCTGCGCGAAGCGCCTCAAGCACCTGTCTCGTGATCTCAAGGCTGCGCTCCACCGTAGGCCTGCGCCTGAGCAAATCTCGCAAAGTCTCGCCTTCTACCAGCTCCGTCACCAGGTAGTTAGGTCCAATGTCATATAGCGTGCAAATATTCGGATGGTTCAGAGCCGATATCGCCCGCGCCTCTCGCTCGAAGTGACCGCTAAACCGTTCCAGGGAAATCTTAATGGCGACCTTGCGGCCGAGCCGGGTATCCTCCGCTACGTAGACTTCCCCCATCCCTCCTCTCCCTAGCAGTCCTATAATCGCGTATGGCCCCAGCGTTCCGCCAGGTTTGAAGGCTGTTTGCTTCGCTGCGAAGGCGCCGACCTCAGCCCAAGCGCTTTGGTCGACCAGCGCTTCGGTAGGGCCGCTCTGTGCTAGCAGGGATACCACTTCAAGGCGCAGGTCGGGATCATCTTGACAAGCTTCATCCAGGAAACAATCTAATCTTGCCGGATCCTGCTCTAGAGCTGAATGGTAAACCCGCTCGATTTGTCGCCAGCGTTCGGGGTTCATACCCGCCGTCCGGATGATTGGTTGCACGATCTTACTTCACAACGGTTAAAACTGTGTACTCCGTTGCATCTGCGGGATCACTCAACCCGGGTGAAAGGGTTCAAGAAGATGGTTTGTTGCCCTCTCAACTGGCGCAACCTTTTGCGGTGACTGCACCCGGAGCCTAAGAATGGAGTTGTGGGAAGGTATAGCTGAAATTCCGGGCGGATGTCGGCCACTCTTCCATAACCGTTGCACCTAGCTCAAGGATTCGGCTCGATGCCAATGCGATCATTGACGGCTGATCGAATTCGCTGTTTGCAGCCAAGGTAGCGTTCGGTCGTCTGCACCGAAGCGTGTCCCAAGAGAAATTGGATCTGCTCTAACTCACCTCCCGATGCATGGCAGAGCCGAGCACAGGTCCGTGGCAGATCGTGTGGCGCCAACTTCGTCACGCCAATGCTCTTGGCGGATTCCTTCACAATGTGCCAAACCGCCTTCACCGTCATGCCATCTCCCCATGTCCTTCCAACTCTGTTGACCCGGCGGAACAGCTTTCCTCGATCAATTCCAGCTGCGGCGAGCCAATCGTCGAGTTCGGTTCTCACCCAATCAGGAACTGGAACTGTTCGAACGTGGCCTCCCTTGCCGACCAGATCAACAATGGCCCAATGCTCTTCGCGCTGCTGGAGATGATCCAATGTCAAGGCCACAGCTTCATGCCTCCTCAAGCCACACGCGAGTAGCAATGCGAGCAAGGCCCGGTCACGTTTTCCTTTCAGTCGCT